>Ga0315281_10014819_pt1 | contig 10483 bp, 11 predicted proteins | sample YL17G07_0_MG_FD_204540 | JGI IMG/M metagenome (GOLD analysis project Ga0315281, IMG submission 204540) | Sediment microbial communities from Yellowstone Lake, YNP, Wyoming, USA - YL17G07_0 | ecosystem: Environmental > Aquatic > Freshwater > Lake > Sediment | place: USA: Wyoming | collected...
CCGTTACAGCATGCAAGGGCACTTTACTAAACTTTCAACAGAAGGAGAACGAAATGAAGCTTCAAAAATTTATTGTCATGTTACTACTGGTTATGGTCTCAACCACATCATTTGCCGCCAAGCGACGCAGCAGCAGTAATGATGACTACGATCTGCAAACGTCCTCTTCATTCCATCTCGGCGTGAGCGCCGGTAGCATGAAAACCGACATCCCCAACCTCAATACATCGGCAGTCGCCTGGTCTATCATTGCCGGAACTGACATCAACCGTTTCCTGTCGGTTGATGTTGGCTATACCAATCTTGGCAGTACTTACCTTGGCGCCGATGCTTACTTGAAAGGTGCAACTTACAGCTTAAGTGTTGTCGGAAAAATACCTGTTACAAAGACGGTATCCATGTTTGCCAAGTTCGGATTCGCCAACACTGGCGTGTTTACCGAAACCTCAGGGACTGCCGGAACCACCTATTCACAAGTATCGCCAACGATAGGGCTGGGTGTTCAGGCCGGTATATTCAAAAAGACAGATATTAGAATCGCCTACGATAACTACAAGTTTACATCGAATAACTCTACTACCAACAATGCAGATATAACGAGTGTTGCTCTAATCTACAACTTCTAGATTCAGCAGCGTCGTTATAATCACATTAAAACCGCATCGCAATGGTGCGGTTTTGTTTTGCATATTGCACACCATGAGCATGCACTGTTTAACCTGCGTAACCAAAAACCATTTATTTCTTGCGCAGATGGCTGTCGACAGGCGATGTACATGACATGAATAATCAACCCCTATCAGTAGCTCACCATAAAATAACCTTTTCATTAACCAGTCCGTCATGGACACATACATAAAAATGAGGTAAAACTGCACCGTCGAGCTACGGTTAATTGTCAGTTTGAGCAAATCCGCTTATTCGCAATAATTGTTAACCAATAATTAAGCAAGTGCCGGGGGATTTATGAATACCAGCTCAAGAAAAACCATATTGGTGGTTGATGATCACCCTGCAAATATCGACTATTTGACGGTTATCCTATCTGATGATTACAACATCATGATCGCCACCAATGGTGAAGAAGCGATAAACAAGGCGATGAAGCAGCCTGACCTGATTCTGTTGGACATCGTCATGCCCGACATGGATGGCTATGAGGTTTGCAGAAAAATCAAGAGCGCCCCCGCGTTAAGTGGCATTCCCATTATTTTTGTTACAGGTAAGGACGAGCCTGAGGATGAAGTCAAGGGGCTATCACTGGGCGCAGTTGATTACTTTACCAAACCCATGCACGCAGCAATTACCCTTGCGCGTATCAAAAACCACCTGGAATTAAAAGAAGCACGTGATGAGCTACAGGAATTGAACCGCAACCTTAAACAGCAGGTCAGGAGTGAATTACACAAAAAGAATAATGCCACGTAACTGTTCAGTCTGAGCGGCAACAAATCCCCTTGTATCACAAAATTAGCATGTCTGCTTCATACAACGATGCCGGAGTATATGTGCATGAGTGACCACAATATAAAATTGCCACTGGATACTACCCGGCGCAAGCTGCTGGCTACCCTCGCAGCAGCCCCCCTGCTACTTACCGCAATGGGTGCAAGCCAGCCAGTCAGCCCCGCTACAAGACCCATTCCATCCAGCGGCGAAGCTCTGCCTCTGGTAGGGCTGGGCAGTTGGATATCGTTCAATGTCGGCAATGATAAGGCCGCACGGGATGCAAGTACGGAGGTGATAAGAAGCTTCTTTCAGGCGGGTGGGCGTTTGCTGGACAGCTCACCCATGTATGGCTCTGCACAGGAGGTTATTGGCTACAGCCTGAGTAAGATAGGGCATTATCCAGAACTGTTTGCTGCCGACAAGGTGTGGATTTCTGGTAGCGAGAAAGGCCGTGTCCAGATTGAAAAATCGCGGCAACTCTGGGGAATTGAGCGTTTTGATCTGCTGCAAGTACATAACTTGCTTTCGTGGGAAGATCATCTGCCCACACTATTTGCCATAAAGGCCAGCGGAAAGTTGCGTTATGTGGGCATCACAACTTCGCACGGTCGCCGCCACGGCGACATGGAGCAGTTAATGCGCAGCCAGCCGCTGGATTTCGTCCAGCTCACTTACAACCTTGAAGACCGCGAAGCCGAGCAGCGGCTGCTGCCGCTTGCACTGGAGCGGGGTATCGCGGTAATTGTCAACCGTCCGTTTCAGCAAGGTGCGTTACTGCGCAGGCTGGCGCGCCATCAACTGCCACCGTGGACAGCAGAAATAGACTGTACAAGCTGGGCACAGTTTGCTCTCAAGTTTGTCATTTCTCATCCAGCCGTAACCTGCGCCATACCGGCCACAAGCAGTGTTGCTCATGTACTGGAAAACATGGGGGCTGCTATGGGTCGCCTGCCGGACAAAACCATGCGCACGCGCATGGCAACCTACGTGGACAGCCTGTAATGAGCGAGTGGTGGACCTACAGTCTGCGCGACTTGCTACTATTTTCACCTCGCACCTACTACCGGTTATTTGAACTCTACAATCTCGATATGTGGCCACTGCAGCTTGTGACAGTAGCCATGGGGTTTGCAGTTTTACTGTTATGGCGCCACGGCGGCGCAACAGCAGGCCGCATTATCGCCGCCCTGCTTGCGCTGTGCTGGCTATGGGTAGCATGGGCATACCACTGGCAACGCTACGCAACTATCAACTGGGTTGCCAGCTATTTCGCCGTGGCATTTGCACTTCAAGCTATTCTTCTGGTTTGGCTGGGAGCGGTACGCGGAAAGTTCATCCAAAACATCCCCGCAGGCAAGCGTCAACACACGGGCCTGATGTTAATTGCTTTTGCACTGTTTTGCTATCCACTGCTCGGCCCCGTGCTTGGCCGAAGCTGGTTACAGTCAGAAATATTCGGCATGGCCCCCGACCCGACCGCACTGGCAATGCTTGGTACTTTGTTGCTCTACAGGGCGCGGCCCTTGTGGTGGCTGTATCCAGTTCCCGTCGTCTGGTGTTTGATCAGCGGTGCAACACTGTGGGCGATGGCTCCCCTCGATCACTAGCCGGCATTGTTCTTCGGCCAGGCTGAAGCATCTATGGTTTCCTTGTAGGCATGCCAGGTAGCGTGACCGATCAGCGGCATCAAAACCAAAAATCCCAGCAACGCCGTTGCAAATCCGAGCAAGACCGTGAAAAAGATAATCGCAGCCCACAATAGCATCGGTTTCTTGTTGCGCAACACAGCATTTGCACTGGTAATGACGGCGGTTATCGCATCGGCTTTTCGGTCCATGATCATGGGCAGCGAAAAGGCACTTACAGCAAACACGACACCTGCAAATACAGCGCCTACCATGCTGCCAATGCCAAAATATGGCAGCAACTGTTGCCAACCCGGGTGCGCCTGAATTGGCATAAAGACGCTCATCATGGTTGCAGCACGTGCCCACACCAGCAATACCACCATGAGAATCAGGCCGAGCACCAGCAGCTCACGTATATGGTCCTTGCCATCTCGTATGCAGTATCCAAATACCGGCTTGCGTCCCTCCTCCAACTGGTGACTGATCGAATAAAGCCCCACTGCCAGCACCGGGCCAATAAACATGAATCCGGTTGCCAGGCCTAAATACAGTGCCATCGTGCCATAACGCCAGGTGAACATTGAAATCATCAGGCTTAACAGGGCCAATGCAAATCCGTAGATTAAACTTAATACAGGCGCCCTGGTTAAATCATTCCAGCCCAAACGCAGCCATCGCAGCGGCGCTGAAAACTCAATAATGCGGCACGGTGCGACAAATGGCATAAGCTCCGCATGCTCGGTTAAATTCTTGTCAGGTGTGTTGGTCATACAATCCTCCGTATTAACAAGCAGCTTGCTAAATAATGCTGAACGATCTGAATATTAAAACATTTAAACCTGCCCTGAAGGGATATTTTTCCGCCGCCATGGAAATATAATTGATTTGCCCGTTTTCCCTGTGATTATAATGTGCGAATGGCCGAACAATCTGAACCGGGAAAAGATTCTCCCCCTCAAAAGCAGCACAATTTGCTTTACCGATCCCGCATAGAAATATGCCGCATACTGCAGGCTGCTGCACACGTGAACAGCCCGGTTTATTCGGAAATTGGGGCCGACTGATACTTTGTTTGAGGGCCCGGTAATCGTTGATCTGATTGTGCGTCACTCTACAACGGTAACCCGCAAAGATGGCACGCTCGCAGTTAAAACTGGCGTGAGTTTCTTGCAGACGCCGGCTGAAATAAAGTCACTGATCAGTGTGTTCATCAAGGATATCGACGCCTCATAAACGCTTCTTGCTCAGCACAAAACCAATACCGCCCAATATCAATACGACAGCGATCAGCAAGTTCAAGCTTAGCACTTCATTCAGAAATATTATTCCGCCGACTGCCGCGATGACAGGCGCACTGAGTTGTACTATCGATGCGGAAATGGCGCTTATTTCGCGCAGTACCCGGTACCAGATGACGTAGCCAACACCAGAGGCCAATGCGCCCGACAACACCGCATACATCACGCCTGCGCCATCAAACTTGGCCCAGGGCAATGCCAATAATATCAAGACAAGTGCCATTGGCAATGCCCGTATGAAGTTGCCCGTTGTTGCCAGGATGGCATCAGGCACACCCCTGCCAAAAAGGGAATACATGCCCCAGGCTATACCGCTCAGAAGCATCAGCATAGAGCCCGCCAAAGAAGGCGCCTGCACCCCTGGCAATACAAGAATTACCAGCCCTGTCACAGCCAGGAAAAAACCTGCAAACTGAATTTTGCTCATCCGTTCACCGGCGATAAATCCCGCCACTATCATGGTGACTTGCACAGCGCCGAACAAAACAAGCGCTCCTGTTCCGGCTGAAAGCGAGATATAGGCGTAAGAGAAAGTGGTGACATAGATAAACAAGGCGGCAGCTCCGCGCCAGGAACCATGCTGTGCAAGCTTGACCCCGCGTGCCTGCATCAATAGCCACAGCAGCAATGCACCCGACAGTATGCGAACCGCAGAAAAACTTGCCGCATCAATCGAAGTGGTTTTTAGGGCAAGACGGCATAACAGGGAGTTGGCAGCAAAGGCAATCATGGCTACAGTAACAAGGACAGATAATCGAAAGATATTCATGTGTTACCCTGAAAAATAACTGCCGAGGCAGGTGGGGAAGCAGCAGGTCATTGTATATTGAACAAACTATTCGCGCCTGCCCAATAAATTGGTACAAAATGCAAAAACAGCTTACAAGCGCATTTTTTACGGAAATCTGTGTAAAATTAATCCACTAGTTGATTCACTGATATCGCCTGAGTATAAATGTTTCGCTTTCCTGACAATTATAAGGAGTTCATCATGACGCACATCTGTAAAGTTTTTTTCCTGTTTGCCAGTCTGATTTTCCTGTTCTCTCCTCTTGCTGCACAAGCACAGGCCGAGAAGATACACCCATTTACCCAGCAGATGTATACCCAGTGGCTAACCAAGCTGGATGCAAGTGAGGAAGCCAGTAAATCAGAAGTCAATCGAGTCAAGGTGCAGACTGTGTTAGAAGCCGGTGAGGAATGGTTCAGCGAAAAAAAACGAACAATCGAGAAACACCCCGATTACAAGGTTGGCCTGATGCGCCAACTCCTCCTGCGCATCAGGCTGGCTCGTATCACAGCAGTCGGTAGCCTGATATTCGCCGAGGCTGCAGCCAAGCAGCAAAAGACCGACCTGCTGGATGGAAAAGGTGGGGCATATACGCAACTGGAAAAGGCAGACAAGCTGGTTAAAGCGTTGATACAGGTCGTCGGCTCTGAACAGCAACCCGTAAAAGATCTGGTGGCATACGTAGAAAATGTTCGCAGCAAAGTGCAGGAGAATGCGGGACAAATCAAAAGTGGCGGCATCAGCATGGCGACAGCCGCGGGTACCAATCTGCCCCCATACACCAAACAGACCTTTGAAGAATGGGTTGCAAAACTCACCGAAGACACGGCCATTTTGGCAGGCAACAAAAGCGTTGAAGACAAAATCCGCGAGCTGGAAAACGGTCGCAACTGGTTTATTTCCAGTCATCAGGAACTGAAAAAGCACCCCAGCTTCGATCAGGGCATGGCCAAAATGAACCTGTTGATGCTTGGTCTGGCCGAGCTTAAAGGCAAACGTGCAGTAGAATTTGCGGAGAAAGGCTTGAAGGAGATGAACCCGAATATGTTTAGCGAAAGCTCGGGCACCTATCAACAATTCAAGGATGCGGAAAAGCTGGTCGCCGATTTTGGCAAGGGAGGCGACACAAGCAAGGTTACTGCCGCGATAGCCAGCTCCAAATCTGCGATCGAAAAATTATCCACTGAATACAGCACAAAGTCCGCAGCAACCTTCCGTCTGCCTGCGGAAGTTTACAACGGTGGTGATAAAGCCGATCTGAAGCAGAAGGTTCAAAGCAAGTGGAAAGAAAACTATCCCGGCGATCAAATCCTCGGCCTGCGTTTTCTAAAATCAGACTGGGAACGACGCAAGGAGTGGAACTACAACAATGGCACCTGGTACCACTACGACAACTCAGTGTTGCTGGTATATGTCGTGATAAAAAAATCTGCCGAGCTGGCCACGGTTTACCCAGCCTACGTCAATAAAAACAACCAGACGGGAGCAATCACAATAGGTGCGCAGACCAAGGGCGGATCGTACTCGCACCAGGACATGCTGATGAAAAATGTGAGTTTTTAGTATTACGTTTACATAAGCCTACGCCCGACACCTTAAACCTCATGAATCTTAAGCAACTCGTAATTGTAGCCCTCCTGTTATTAGCAGCACCTTTATCAGTTCATGCCAGACCGCTATGTGGCAAGACGGGAGTATGGCTACAGGTTCTCGGCTCCGGCGGCCCCGAGCTCAACGACAAGCGCGCTTCAAGCGGCTACCTGGTGTGGCAGGATGGCCGTGCCCGTGTGCTGGTGGACATGGGGCCAGGCAGCATGTTGCGTTATGAGGAAAGCGGCGCACGTATCGAAGACCTGGAGGTTATTCTGCTGACGCATTTGCATGTGGACCACAGTGCAGATTTGCCTGCTCTGCTCAAGGCCTCGTATTTCAGCGAACGAACCAGCAACTTGCCGGTTTATGGGCCAACAGGAAATGCCCTGATGCCGGATACAGTCGTATTTGTTCATTCATTGTTTGAAAAACCCAACGGGGCTTATCGCTATCTGGCAGGTTATTTGTCAGGCGATGAGGCATTTCGCCTGCAACCCCACAGCATTCCTGCCGATGGTTCGGATATTAAGCAGGTCACCACGGGTAGAAATTTAAATATCACCGCAGTGGCAGTACATCATGGCCCCATACCTGCACTTGCCTGGCGTGTCGATATAGGAGACCGTGCGATTGCGTTTAGTGGGGACATGAATGGTGATAATCACACGCTGCCTAACCTGGCCTTGGATGCAAACATGCTGGTCGCACATCATGCTATACCTCAAAATGCCAGTGGTGTTGCCCGTAGCTTGCATATGCCGCCCTCGGTGATAGGTGAGATTGCTGCCGAAGCAAAAATAAGGAAATTAATTCTGTCCCACCGCATGAAACGTACCCTAGGCAAGGAAATGGAATCAAAAGCAGAAATCAGGAAGCGCTATACAGGTTTTATGAGGTTTGCTGACGATGGCCAATGTTTCAAGGTGAACTAGCGATTCACTTCTGAACCTGATGCGCACCTTCCGGCATCATCCCCTTGTAAATATTTTTTACAAATTCTGGAATAAAACAGGTAGTTAAATTGTTTGCTGTTTTGAGGCTAGCAGCGAGTCGCAATACTTTCTATTGTGATTCGTTGTTTATGCTTTATTTTGAATAAGTTAACTTATCAACGAGGGAGACTAAAAACATGAAATCAAGATTTTTACATCTAACTGCAATAGCACTATCAGTCGCTATTTTTGGAACAAATGCTTTGGCGGCAAATTCAACCGTAGCGCCAGCGCCTAACGGCATTACCTTGCCTGAAGGCTACAAAGACTGGCGTGTCATATCAGTAGCGCATCGCACTGACAACAATACCATGCGGGCTATCGTCGGCAATGACAAGGCTATTGAAGCCGCGCGCAAGGGCCAAACTAACCCCTGGCCGGACGGTGCGATTCTTGGCAAGCTGGTATGGAAAGCAGAAATTGATGCCAACTGGGCTGCTGCAACCGTTCCAGGAAAATTTGTTCATGCAGAGTTCATGATCAAAGACGCAAAAAAACATGAAGCGACAGGCGGCTGGGGCTTTGCCCGCTGGCTGGGTGAAGATCAGAAGCCCTATGGCAAGGATGCAGGATTCGTGCAGGAATGCTTCGGTTGCCATACGCCAGTGAAAGGCAATGACTACGTATTTACCCGCCCAGCAAAACTACCCTGACCAGCACACATCAGGGCAGTAGTAGCAGCCCTGAAAATACAAATACTGCAGCCAGTAGCAATGTAATTGCACCAAGAAATTGCCCCGCCTGGCTGCCAACTTTGCCACCCGATGGGGAGTTTCCTCCATCTGCATCATCCTGCAAACCACAATAAACTAAAGAAATTGCAAAATTTGCCGATGCTACCAGTTACATGGAGGCAATCATGGACATGATCGGCAGACTACAATTTATTGAGAGCAAGCTAGGGAGATACAACTCTAGGCCAGGGAATGGCAAACTGCCGCCCAAGCATAGCACTGACAAGCATGCAGATTACTTGAAGGTCGCAGACGCAGGCAGCGACACTCACTTGTCAGACCCGGACGCTCATGTTGGCCGCAATATAGACATTACGGCATGAGAAGCAGTTAACCCGCAACAACAATAAACCTGAATCAGCCTAGCAACAATTACTGCATTTCCAGATCATCTTTCACCGCAGCAAGACCGGCAGCGGCGCACGCTTCATCAGTCACCCCAGATGGCGCACCGCTGACACCGATACCCCCCATGATATTTCCGCCAATATTGATAGGCACACCACCAGCGGAGACCAATAATTCGTCAATTTTAGGTACGCCGTAAGCACCCGGGAAACGATCATTTAGTGCTGATGTAAGTGAATTGAAAGACATCGCGGTAAAGGCCTTTTTCTTGCTGATGGGGATGGAGATATCCATTGCCAAGGTGTCACGCAACACAACCTGCGCATGACCACCCCGGTCAACAACCGTAACCGTAATCTGCACACCCTCCTTGCGGCATTTTTCGATCGCGGCCTTGCCGATGCGCAAAGCAGTATCAAAGGATAAGCGTTTGATATCCACGGTCAGAGGTTGTTTGGAGGCCGAAGCAGCCAAAACCGGATGAGCGGCAGACAGTGTAAAAAGGCCCAACATTGTGAATGCAAAAATCCTGGTTTCCATTTGCAATACTCCTTGTAATATTCGGTTAAAAAATCACTATTCGCTGCTATGATGTATCCGGAAATCGCACAAACATTCTAATCAGATTTGCAGAACTATTGGGATATTTCTTTCCATCAGAAAGTTAGCATATTGACTGTTGTAAACTCAATACTTCATTTGTCGGTCAGGGAGGTCAAATGCTGTTGTTTCTTGGCATAGCGCTTACAATTTACGGTTCCATGCATCTCTATGCCCTCGGCAAGGTGTGGCAAATTATTCCTCATTCCACAGGTCTTGTCCTCGCCCTGGGACTGTTTGGACTTGCAATGATGCTCTCGCCATTTCTCCTGTGGCAACTCAGCAAAATCAACTGGCACGGTATAACCCTGTTTATGTCGTGGGCAACTTACCTGTGGATGGGGTTTTTATTTATATTTTGCTGCATTGCCCTGCTATCAGATTTCAGCCAGCTTCTTTTAGCCCTCTCGGGGATCAAATGTTCATTCGGTGCGACAGCCAATCTGACTGGCATCACCCTGCTCACGCTTGCGCTTCTGGTTTATGGTTTTTTCTCAGCCCGGAATATTCAAGTTGAGGAAGTGAAAATTTCCACACCCAAACTTGCTTCGGGTCGGCTAACCATCGCACACATCTCAGACCTGCACCTCGGCGCAATGCTGGGTGATGAATTTCTAGATCGCGTGATTGCCAAACTGAACGACATAAAGCCGGATATGGTAGTGGCGACCGGAGATATCGTAGACGGGCATGGAGACAACCTCAATGCACTGGCAAAGCGCTTCCTCACCCTGCGGCCAACTCAGGGACTATATGCCGTTACCGGTAACCATGAATATTTTGCCGGGCTTGAAGGCTCTCTGCGCTTTCTGCACGAAGCAGGATTTACAGTGTTGCGCGGTGAAGCTGCCGCAACAGGCGGGATTATTCTGGTGGGTATTGATGATCACACGGCAGGTGCCCAGCTTCAGCAAGAGGTCAAAGTAGATACCCAAAAAGCGTTTGCCTCCGTAAGCAAGAATGACTTTGTCGTGCTGCTTAAACACCAGCCGATAGTTGATAGCAAAACGCCTTTCGACTTGCAACTTTCGGGGCATATCCACGGTGGACA
>Ga0315281_10014820_pt1 | contig 10483 bp, 6 predicted proteins | sample YL17G07_0_MG_FD_204540 | JGI IMG/M metagenome (GOLD analysis project Ga0315281, IMG submission 204540) | Sediment microbial communities from Yellowstone Lake, YNP, Wyoming, USA - YL17G07_0 | ecosystem: Environmental > Aquatic > Freshwater > Lake > Sediment | place: USA: Wyoming | collected...
TGGAGGACGAGGAGGGGCCAGAGGAAGGCGTAGCTGCCGCCGGGGAGCCATTTGGCAAGAGCGAGAGTGACGGCGAGGAGGACGAGGGCGCCGCCGAGATTGAGCGGGAGAGTGCCCCAGGCTTTTCTGCGCCAGAGGAGCAGGGCGGTCCACAGCGCGGCGCACAGGGCGATCAGGGCGAGGAGGTACCAGGTGTTCTGCGTGAGGTCGCCCGCGGAAAGTTTTTTATCGTGCAGCCAGGCAATTAATTTTACAAAACCGAAAGCCACGAGGGGCAGTGCGAGAAGGGCGAGGAGATTTATGCCCAGGCCTTGCAGGACGCGCTTGTAAGAAATTTTCGCGGCGGGGGAGCGCAGAAAGAAAAAACGGGCGAAGGCGATGGCGGTGAGAGCGAGGGCCACGAGGGAGAGCGGCCAGGTCCAGGAAGCGGGGTAGTGGAGGAAGGCGATGCCGGGGAGGGAGAAATAGACGGCGCCGGGTTCGGCGAGTTTCGAAAGATCGGCGTCGCCGAAAAAGCGGGCGAGGGAGAGAGCGGCTTCGCCATGCTGCTGGAGGCTGCCGCGGTTGAGTTCGTCGGGATTGTCGAGCGGGGTGTGATAGGCGGCCCAGTTACCGATGAAGGCGAAGTTCATGGCGGGGACGCCGGATTTTTTGAGGATGGTGAGGTCGGTGTCATTGGGCATGCGGCGATAGATTTCGTAGGTGAAGGAAGAGCCGGCGGGGTGGGGAGATTTGGCGAGGGCGGAGATGAGCAGGCCGTTTTGGGAGCTGGTTTCGAAAAGCTGGGAGACGCCGGAATTGCCGCGGGCTTCGAAATTGATGGCGATGCGGACGTCCCCGGCCCAGGGATGTTCGGCCAGGAAGGCGGAAGCGCCGAGGAGGCCGTCTTCTTCGGCGTCGGTGAAGAGGAAGATGACGTCATGAAGCATGGGGGGGGAAGCGCGAAGGGCGCGAAGGGTTTCGAGGAGGGCGGCGACGCCGGCGGCGTCATCGGCGGCGCCGGGACCGGCGGGGACGGAATCGTAATGAGCGGCGAGGAGAATGGCATCGGGGCGGCCGGAGAGGCCGGGGAGGCGGGCGGCGATATTTTCAACGGAGCCGGCGGCGAGATATTTTTCCGTGACGGCGGTGGTGCGCTGAATTTGCGGATCGAGGCCGAGGCGGGTGAGTTCGGCGAGGAGGTAATCGCGGACGCGGTCGTGGGCGAGGGTTCCCGAGGGATGGGGCATGCGGGCAATCTGGTAATCGTGAAGCATGGCGCGGTCGGCGGAGAATGCGGCGGCGGGAGCGGTTTCGGCGGCGGGGTGGGGAGGAATTTCGAGGAGGACGCAGAGAGCGGAGGCGAGGAGGAGGAAGAGGAGAATGGCGTAGGTGGGGGCTTTGCCGCGCATGGGACTCCGTGAACGAATTTCGGATGGGCCGCCTTTTTTTGCAAGAGAAAGAGGGCCGGGGGAAAGGGTAGGCTGAAATGGGGGGAGGCGCAAGGGGGGCAGGGGAGATTGGGCATGGTACGGAATGGGGAATTCGGATTGGATGCGAGTTGCGATGACAGGCCCACAATCTCATTTTCGCTTCCCACAACGCCGTTTGCGGCCAGCGATGGGCACTTGTCCGGTTATCCAACGAATCAGAAGTTAGTTCTTAGCATGGTACAATCCCTTGCTTATGGATATGCCTGCGCCTCCAAAGCCTCGCGCGAAGAGACGTTCCTTTATCTTCGTTCTTATCTGCATCGCAGTCCTTGTCCTAGTTGCGGGCGGCATTCTTGCAGTTCGTTCCGCCATTCAATCCGGGATCACTAAAGGGCCGGATGAGTTATTCGGTGATCAACATCTGAAGACGGCAGTTGCTCTCATTGAGCTGCACAAGGTGCGCTTTGGGACATATCCCGGCTCGCTTTCCGATCTAAAATTCACGGGGCAATGGGATCAAATTGCATTGCAGAACGTCCGTTACTATCCAAATGCCAATCGGACGGCATATTACATCGAGGTTGAACGAGGCTGGGTCGGGAAACCGCACTTAAAAATGCAGGATGAGTTTTGGCACGGAACAGGGTATACCACAGACTTGAAACCGGCAAATCGATAGCAGCCACCCCAGCGGAACCGCTGCTGAATCTGGATTTGAAAAAGCGCACGTTGCCAACGTTTCCAGTCGAAAAGTGTGCGCGCGCTGTCGTTTCCGTCATACACCCGGAACCGTGGTGCAATCTCTCCTCGCAGGATTCGATCAACACGCAAACTATGTAAGAAGCCCAGCGCGCCTTGCGGGTCGTCCTTGTCGCGAACGGTCTTGGTTCCGACGAGAGTGGCTTCGACTACAACCTGGCTGGAAAAATATTCCGCGCAGACAGGCGCGGCCGGGGAACGTTGCAGAGCGCCATTGCCGGGCGGCAAAGAGCAGAGAGGCCAATGCGAGCAGGAAGCAGGATTTCATCGGGAGGAAATTACCACGACGTGGCGGGATTTTGAACAAGGATTTCAATTGAGAGAGAGGCGGGGCGAGCAAACGGCGGATGCGGAGTGCCGGAACGGCGATGGACCGCGCAGGGCGATAAAATTTCACACGGAAAAATAGAGGCGGAAGCGAGAGGGTTGGTGCGGTTTCTTCCGGCGGGGGAGAGGTGCGCTGGCAGAATACGCGGCGCGCACAGCCAGGAATGGCTGTGCCACCAAGGCGAAAAAAAGCGTCCCGGTGGGAACCGGGACGCTGGGGAAAGTTGGTTGAGGGAAAAAACTATTTCAGGGATTCGGGGTCGGACATATTCTTCGGGGATTTCTGGTTGAGGAGATTGACCATGGTGCGCCCCGCAGCGGGAACGCCGACGGAGCCCTTGCGGATGATTTCGAGGGCGGTGAGGCGGCGGCCGTAGATTTTGGCGTTGGCCATATTGTCCTGGCGAAGGGTGGAGCCTTCGAGGGAGACGCCGGCGAAGAGGCCGCGGGAGCGGGAATAGCTGAGGATTTCCGCGCGCATGGCGATATCGCTGGCGGCGGCGGCGTCGCGGCCCTTGGGGCCGGCGGACGCGGCGGCGTCAACGCCGAGTTTGACCTTGCTCTTCATGAGGGATTCGGCGCCCTGGGGATTCATGACCAGGAGGACGAAATCGGTGGCCTGTCCGCCGAGTTGGAAGCCGATGCCCAGTCCTTCGAGGCGCATCATGGCCGGAGGGCCCCAGGGGCCGGTGTAATGCTGGCCGCTGCGGCAGATCATGGCGCCTTTGCCGGCGTTGGCGCTGACGCCCATGGCGAATTTGATGACGGTGGGAATGACGATGACGCACTCGGCCTGGTTGAGCAGGTCGATGGGAATGTCATCGGGGATGTTGAGAATTTCCTTGAGGACCGTGCCGCAGTTTTCGAGGCGTTCGGTTTCTTTTTTGTCTTTTTCGGCGGCGAGCGGAAGAGCCGCCAGGGAGAGAGCCAGGAACAGAGACGTCATTTGTTTAATCAATTTTCACCTCGCAGGATACTGGGCATGGTTATCATACGTAATTTTCGGAGTGGAGCGCAATGCTGGGCTGGGGATTGGATGTGGGCGGGGGGAAGGCGGGTTGTTTGGGGGGAGAAAGAGAAAGAAAGAGTTAAACGCAGAGGAGCAGAGGGCACAGAGAAAAGAAGGAAGGGAAAGAGGGGCGGGATGGATGTCAGACGATAGGAAGGGATCAGGAGATTGATTTAAACCCTGTCGTACCACTGTAAGCCGCCGGGGAGTTCATGTCCCGCAAATTCCAGGTGGATTACCCTTCTTGGTTTGGGAACCACGCAAGCAGAAGAGGCATGGAGCAATAAAGGGCGCATGAGCAACGCGCCGCCTCGGGGAACGGTGCATATGGTGCTGGCTTTTTTTCGCCAAAGCACGGTCTCTGCGGGAGAAAAACGACCCTGTCCATGAGAGGCGGGAATTACACGGAGGGGGCCGTTTTCCGCGCCGCTTTCATCCAGGTGCAGCCGGATGGCGAGGATGCGGCCCAGGATAGCCGCAGGAGGCTGTACGTGCGCGATGTTCTCTTTGATTGTCCATGGGCCGAATCCGGGAACCTCTCTGCGCTCACGGACCATGATGGTTAGATCCTGATGCCAGACTACTTTCCAATTGGAGTCCTGAGTTTTATTGAAAAACGTGCCCTTGACCGCGAAACAGCTTTTTCCCAGGATGGCCTCGGCTAAAGTCCGGACCGTAGCTGAGCCAGCCAACTGGCGAACGACGGGCACGGCCAGGAGATTCCGCATCGCGTGTGAGGTCTCAGGAAGGCTGGAACAAAGCTGTTCGATAGTTTTCTCGTCGAGGCAGGAAGGAACGACAGCAAATCCATCGCGAGCCACGCTCTGTTGCAAATCCGCGGGATCGACTCCATTGCCGGGCAGTGCAAGGTTTTCCATATTCGGCGGCCTAGTTTCTCTTATTGGCTTGTTCTATTTGAGCGGAAAAAACGGTGGCGGGCAAGGGGGTGTCGCGGGGCGGGGCTTGCATAGGGTTAAGGAAGAGTGGTTCGGGGAGAGTATGGGAAATACGAGAAGTAGAGATTCTTCGTCCCGGTAAAAGACACCGGGACTCAGAATGACAGATCTTACTTTACGGGCCGGGGTGAGAATGGCGGGGATGGGTGGTTGGGCAACCTGTTAGACTAGCGAATATTCTGGCGGAAGGGGGAGAGTGCTGATGGTTTGTCTGCATTCGAGGAAGAGAGTTTGGCTGGTGGCGGTGGCGCTGGGGATTGCGCTGGCGGGGATGGGTGTGCCGGGGGCGATGGCGCAGCAGGGGAAGGCGAAGAGCGCGGAGGTTGGTGCGGTTTGTTGCGCGGTGGTCAAGACGGAGACGGGCGGAGCTGCTGCGGCGGCGAGGAGATTCGCGGAGCGGGCGGAGAAGATTGTGGAGGGGCCGGCGGGGGCCAAGGCGGAGTGGGGAATTTTGGTGGTGGAGGGGGAGACGGGCGCGGTGCTGTATGAAAAGAACGCGGACCGGTATTTTGTGCCGGCATCGAATATGAAATTGTTCGCGACGGCGCTGGCGCTGGAGCGGCTGGGGAAGGGTTACCGGTTTCACACGACGCTGGAGACGCGGGCGGTGATGACGAAGCAGGGGCGGCTGCGGGGGGATGTGGCGCTGGTGGGGCGGGGCGATCCGAATTTGTCGGGGAGAAAATTTCCGTATGCGCAAGGGGCGGAGTTTGACGGGCCGCCGGAGAAGGCGCTGGTGGATCTGGCGGAGCAGTTGAAGGAGCGCGGGGTGCGGGAGATCGACGGGGGCATTGTGGGGGACGACAGCTACTTTCCGCGGGAGAGATATCCGTCGGGATGGGAAGTGGACGACATGGCGTGGTCGTACGGAGCGGCGGTGTCGGCGCTGGCGGTGAACGACAACACGGTGAAGTTGACGGTGGAGCCGGGAGAGTTTGCGGGCGAGGCGGCGCGGATTTTGGTGGAGCCGGCGACGGGGGATTTTATTGTGCGCAACGGAGTGGTGACGGCGGCGGCGGGGACGAAGGCGGCGGTGCGGCTGGTGCGCGAGCCGGGGGCGCGATGGGTGGAGGTGCAAGGGACGGTGCCGGCGCGCGGAGCGGCGCGCAAGATGACGCTGGCGGTGGAAGAGCCGGCGGAGCATGCGGCGGAGATGATGAAGAGGGTGCTGGAGGAGCGCGGGATACGCGTGCGGGGAGCGGCGCGGGCGCGGCACGAGGCGGAGCAGGAGAAGGATGCGGCGTACGTGATGGCGGAGCACGTGTCGGCGCCGCTGGGGGAGGCGGTCGCGGCGGTGAACAAGCTGAGCGAGAATTTGCACACGGAATTGCTGCTGCGGACGGCGGCGCGGCAGGCGGGGGCGTGGCGGGAGTTTTCGGAAGTGGCGAAGTATGCGGGGGAGTTTTACGCGCAGGCGGGGATTGCGGCGGGAGACGTGGTGCAGAGCGACGCTTCGGGGCTTTCGCGGAAGGATATGGTGACGCCGCGGGCGATTGTGACGCTGCTGCGGTACGCGGAGAAGCAGGCGTGGTTCGGCGCGTATTACGATTCGCTGCCGGTGGCCGGGGTGGACGGGACGCTGGGGGAGCGGATGAAGAGTTCGGCGGCGGCGGGGAAGGTGCATGCGAAGACGGGGACGGTGGAGCATGTGCGGGCGCTATCGGGGTTCGCGGAAGTGGGCGGGGGACGGCGGGTGGTGTTTTCGTTTTTGACGAATAATCATGGCGGGCGGAATGGGGAGGCCGCGGCGGCGCTGGATGGATTGGCGGGGGCGGTGGTGGAGGAGTTTGGGGAGGGGAGGCCGTAGGGGAAGGATGATGATTGGGAGGGAAAGAAAGAGAGAAAGAAAAGAAAGAGTTGAACGCAGAGGCGCAGAGGAAAGAAAAGGCAAAGGCCCCACACGCAACAACGGCGTGTGGGGCACCCCCTCCCTGGCCCCCTGCCTAGCCTCCTGCCTGGCTCCCCTTCCCGGCACCCTTCCGGCAATCGAGAGAAAGAGGGAGAGAAGAAAGAAAGATGCCGGGCTGAAGCCCGGCGCTACATAGGCAGGGAAAGAGAGCGGAGAGAAAGTGGCGAGAACGGCGGAGATGGTGCTGGAGTTTGACGGGCTGCTGGAGATTTTGCGGCGGAGGACGACGTGCGCGCCGGGGAGGCGGGCGGTGGATGGGTTTGTGCCGCGGGGGGAGCGGGCGGAGTTGGAGGCGGAGTTTGCGCTGGTGAGCGAGGCGAGGGAATGGCTGCGGTGGGGCGGGGAGATGGGATTTGGCGGATTGGCGGATCCGCGGGAGTGGATGGGATTGCTGGTGGAGGAAGAGGACGCGGGCGGTTCGGCGGGGGCGATTCTGGAGCCGAAGCAGTTGCTGGAGGCGGCGTCGTTGCTGGAGACGGCGGCGTGGCTGAAGCAGCAGTTTCCGGCGGATGTGGCGGAGAAATATCCGCGGCTGGCGGCGCGGGCCAACGCGCTGGGGAATTTTCAGGCGCTGCTGGGGGCGATCAAGCGGGCGATTCTGCCGAACGGGGAGATTAGCGACGACGCATCGCCGGGGCTGCGGAGGATTCGGGCCAGCGTGGTGGAGACGCGGGAGTCGGTGCAGAAATTGCTGAAGCAGATTTTGCGGACGCGGGAGGCGGCGGGGGAGGACTACGTGACGCTACGCGGCGACCGCTTCGTGATTCCGGTGCGCGCGGAAAACCGGAGGGCGGTGCCGGGAGTGGTGCACGGAGCGAGCGGAACGGGGCAGACGCTGTTCGTGGAGCCGCTGGAGGCGCTGGACGCGAATAATCAGCTGGTGCAATTGAACGAGGAAGAGGCGGCGGAGATTTTGCGGATTTTGCAGGAGCTGACGCGGCGGCTGCAACTGGAACTGGGCGGATTGCGGGCGGCGGCGGAGACGATTGCGGAGATGGACGGAGTGTTCGCGCGGGGAAGATTCGCGCGGGAGTTTGACGCGGCGATTCCGGAGTTTAATGATGCCGGGACGCTGGAGTTGGTGGAGGCGCGGCATCCGGTGCTGGAGGATAAGCTGCGGCGGGAGAAGCGCGCGATTGTGCCGATGACGCTGGCGCTGGGCGGGGACGAGCGCGTGCTGGTGATCAGCGGGCCGAACACGGGCGGGAAGACGGTGGCGCTGAAGACGACGGGAATGGCGGCGCTGGCGGCGCAAGCGGGAATACCGGTGACGGCGCAGCGGGCGGTGCTGCCGCTGTTTGACCGCGTGCTGGTGGATATTGGGGATGAGCAATCGATTGCGGCGGACCTTTCGACGTTTTCGGCGCACATGGTGAATTTGAAATCGATGCTGGAGGCGGCCACGCCGCATTCGCTGGTGCTGGTGGACGAAATGGGAACGGGAACGGCGCCGGAGGAGGGAGCGGCGCTGGCGGTGGCGCTGCTGGAGGAGTTTCGCGGGAAGAAATGCATCGTGCTGGCGACGACACATCACGACCGGCTGAAGACGTATGCCGCGACGACGGCGGGGGTGGTGAACGCGGCGGTGGAGTTTGACGAAGTGAATTTGCGGCCGACGTACCGGCTGATGGTGGGAGTGCCGGGCGGGTCGAGCGGGATCGCGATTGCGCGGCGGCTGGGGATTGGAGATGCGGTGATCGAGCGGGCGCGGGCGCTGCTGGCGCCGGAGACGCTCGAGGCGGCGGACCTGATTGCGTATTTGCACCGCAGCCGGGACGAACTGGACCGCCTGCGCGCGCAGATGAGCGAAGAGCGGCAGGCGCTCGAAGAGGAGCGCAAGAAACTGCGCGGGGAGTGGGTGGCGCGGCAGCAGAAGAGGATTGCGGAGCTGGAAGCGAAATTCGCGGAGATGCAAAAGCGGTTCGATGCGAACGTGGCCAGCGTGGTGGAGGCGGTGAAGGAGCGCGAGCTGCGCGGGCAGTTGGAGAAGACGGCGCGGCGGAAGATGCAGGACGTGCGCGGGGAAGCGAAGGAGGAGTTGAACGCGGCGGTGGTGCAGACGCTGTCGGAGTCGCAGGCGGATCTAGGCGCGATTGTGGCGCCGGCGGGGGCGGTGAGCGCGGAGCGGCTGGTGCCGGGGGCGCGGCTGATCGTGAAAGGGTTTCGGCAGGCGGTGGTGCTGCGGAGGTTGGATGGGGCGACGGCGGAGGTGGAGGCGGGGCCGCTGCGAATGAAGATTGCGGTGGAGGAGATTACGGGGATTGAGGCGGGGGCGGGTGGAGGCGGAAAGGTTTCGCGCGGAGTCACTGTTCAGGCAGCTCCCGGCGAAGGAGCGGTTTCCAGTGAAATCAACGTGATTGGGATGAGGGTGGAGCAAGCGACGGAGCGGGTGGACAAGTTTTTGGATGAGGCGGTGATTGCGAATCAGCAGCGCGTGAGGATCATTCATGGGCATGGGACGGGGGCTTTGCGCAAAGGGCTGGCAGAGTTTTTGAAAACGCATCCGTCGGTAGAGTCGGCTGAATTTGAAGTTGAGGAGCGAGGAGGGAAAGCCGTTACGGTAGTTGAGTTGCGGACGTAAAGTTGAGATCCTTCGGCCCCGATAAAAAGCATCGGGGCCTCAGGATGACAGCGTTCTGTGGTATTTTGCGTTGACTGGCAGGAGTAATTTCGAGTTTCGTGTTTCGTCATTCAAATTATGGCTGAAGCGGGATCATTCGCGGAGAAGGTGAAGCAGCAGGCGGACATTGTTCGCGTGGTGGGCGAATACGTGCGTCTGCGGAAGACGGGGAAGGATTTCAGCGGGCTGTGTCCGTTTCATCAGGAGAAGACGCCGTCGTTCACGGTGTCGCCGGTGAAGCAGATTTTTTATTGTTTTGGGTGCGGGAAGGGCGGGGACGTTTACAACTTCGTGATGGACATGGAGAAGTGCGAGTTTCCGGAGGCGGTGAGGACGGTGGCGGAGAAGTGCGGGATCGCGGTGCCCGCGCAGCGGGAGAGGTCGCCGGAGGAGCGCAAGGAGAATCAGCAGCGGACGGTGCTGGTGGAGATGCACCGGGAGGCGCAGAGTTTTTTCGTGAAGCAGTTGGAAGCGACGGCGGAAGGGAAGGCGGCGCGGGCGTATCTGGAAGACCGCGGATTGGATAAGGAGGCGCTGGAGCGGTTCGGGATCGGGTATGCGCCGAGCGGCGGGGATATTTTGCTGCGGCATTTGAAGGCGAAATACAAGGAGCCGCTGCTGGTGGAATCGGGATTGATTTCACGGGACCAGAGCGGGCGGCTGTTTGATCGCTTCCGGCGGCGGATCATGTTTCCGATCGCCAACGATTCGGGAAAGATCGTGGCGTATGGAGGGCGGGCGCTGGGCGACGACATGCCCAAGTATTTGAATTCGCCGGAGACGCCGATCTATTCGAAGAGCAATATTTTGTACCACATGGACCGGGCCAAGGAGGCGCTGCGGCGGCAGGATTACGCGGTGCTGGTGGAAGGGTATATGGATGCGATCGCGGTGGCGCGGGCCGGGGTGAGCAACGTGGTGGCGGGATGCGGGACGAGCCTGGCTGAGGCGCAGATCAAATTGCTGGCGCGGTTCACGCGGCGCGTGGTGGTGAACTACGACCCGGACACGGCGGGATTGGCGGCGACGGAGCGGTCGCTGGCGCTGCTGCTGGAGCAGGGGTTCGAGGTGAAGGTGCTGGCGCTGCCGGCGGTTGGGGACAAGAAGGCCGACCCGGATCTGTTTATACGGGAAAAGGGAGCGGCGGCGTACCTCGAGCAACTGAAGGGCGCGCCGGAGTACGTGGATTACCTGATTGCGCGGGCGGCGAAGATGGATTTGACGAGCGGGGAAGGGAAGCTGCGGGCGGTGAATTATCTGCTGCCGTTTTTGCAGCGGATACCGAACAAGCTGCTGCGTTCGGAATGGGCCACGAGGATTTCGCAGCAGTTGCGGATTGAGGAGCCGGTGCTGCGGGAGTCGCTGCGGAAAGCGGCGGCGGAGCGCAGCGGGGTGGTGAAGACGAAGCCGGAGCTGGTGAGCCGGGCGGGGCGTCCGGCGGAGCGGCGGCTTTTGCAGATGCTGGCGGAGGCGGAGGAGTTCCGCGTGGAG
>Ga0315281_10014822_pt1 | contig 10483 bp, 10 predicted proteins | sample YL17G07_0_MG_FD_204540 | JGI IMG/M metagenome (GOLD analysis project Ga0315281, IMG submission 204540) | Sediment microbial communities from Yellowstone Lake, YNP, Wyoming, USA - YL17G07_0 | ecosystem: Environmental > Aquatic > Freshwater > Lake > Sediment | place: USA: Wyoming | collected...
CCTGGGGTCCTACCGGCGCAACGAGGGCTTGCCGGCGTCAGCGTAGGCCCGGCCCCGCCCCGTCAGATCGCGCTGGCGCAGTGCATGCACTTCGAGGCATCGACGGCGTTCGACTGCCGGCAGAACGGACAGCTCTTCGCCGGCGCGGGCGGGGCCGCCGGAGCCTCCTTGAGGAACATCTTGGAGATCCGCCAGACGACGAAGGCGATGATCACGAACGCGATGATCGAATTGATGAAGGCGCCGTAGCGGATGGCGACCTCGGTTGCCGGGTCGCCGCCGACGGCCGCGGTCAGGACGATCTTCAGCTGGTTGAAATCCACCTTGCCCAGCGCCTGCCCGATGGGCGGCATGATGATGTCGTTGACGAGGGAGTTGACGACGCCGCCGAGCGCGCCACCGATGATCACGCCGATCGCCAGCGCCAGCGCGTTGGTCTTCAACAGGAATCCGCGGAACTCAGCCCACATGACGTTCCCCTCTCGCTCCTCGGGTGCGGGCCGGCCGATCGGGGCCACCCCGGACCTCGAACAGGAGTGTCGCACGAGTGTGAAGCGGCATGACGGAGCAGCCCACGATTCCGGGGGCGATCCGGCCGTCGCGGTAGGATGTCGAAGCCGCCGCCGACCTCCCACCGACCACCCGCACGGAGCCTCCCCGCCATGACTCTGACCGCCGCGAAGCCGCATCCGATCTACCTCGCTGGCCAGTGGGTCGAGTCGGACGATCCGCTCGTGGTGACCAACCCGGCGGATCCCTCGACGCCGGCCGGGACCACCTTCAACGCGACGCCCGCGCAGTACGAGGCGGCGGTAACCGGCGCCGTGGACGCGTTCCAGGTCATGCGGACCCTGCCTGCCTACGAGCGCGGTCGGATCCTCCGTGAGATCAGCGCCGGAATCAAGGCGCGGCGCGAGGAGCTCGGCCGGCTGATCGCCCTCGAGGCCGGCAAGCCGATCCGCGACGCGATGGTCGAGGTCGACCGCGCGGCGTTCACGTTCCGGCTCGGCGCGGAGGAGGCGGAGCGGATGGTCGGCGAGGTGATCCCGCTGGACCTGATGCCCAGCAGCAAGGGCCGGGTCGGCTTCACGCGGCGCTTTCCGGCGGGCCCCGTGGCGGCGATCAGCCCGTTCAACTTCCCGCTGAACCTGGCGGCCCACAAGCTCGCGCCGGCCATCGCGGCGGGCTGCTCGGTGGTCCTCAAGCCGCCGTCCAAGGACCCCCTCACGATGCTCACGGTCGGCGAGATCATCGACGGCGTGGGGCTTCCGGCGGGCGCCGTCAGCATCCTGCCGATGACCCGCGAGCTCGGCGACCGGATGGTGGCCGACGATCGCTTCAAGGTCCTCTCGTTCACGGGCAGCCCGTCGGTCGGCTGGCGGATGAAGGAGCGCGCCGGCAAGAAGAAGGTCGTCCTCGAGCTCGGCGGCAACGCCGGGGTCATCGTGGACCGGACCGCCGATCTCGACTGGGCCGTGAAGCGGATCCTGATGGGCGCCTTCACGTACAGCGGCCAGGTCTGCATCAGCGTCCAGCGGATCTTCCTGCACGACGAGGTCCGCGAGGCATTCATGGCGAAGTTCCTGGCCGGCGTTGCGAGCCTGCGCCAGGGCGACCCGCTCGATCCGACGACCGACATCGGCCCGATGGTGGACGGGGCCGCCGCGGCCCGCACGCAGCGCTGGGTGGACGAGGCCGTGGCGCTCGGGGCGCGTGTCCTCGCCGGCGGTCGTGCCGAGGGAACGTTTTTCCCGCCCACGGTCCTCGAGAACGTGCCGACGAGCGCCCAGGTCTGCAGCAACGAGGCCTTCGCGCCCGTCGCCCTCGTCTTCGGGTTCAGCGACTTCGACAACGCGATCCGCCAGGTCAACGACAGCTTCTTCGGGCTCCAGACCGGCGTCTTCACGAACGACCTCAGCCATGCCTGGCGGGCATTCGGGGAGCTCGAGGTCGGCGGGGTGATCGTCAACGACGTTCCGACCTACCGGATCGACCACATGCCGTACGGCGGCGTCAAGGACTCGGGCCTCGGCCGCGAGGGCCTGCGCTGGGCGATCGAGGACATGACCGAGATCCGGATCATGGTGCTGGCCCAGCCGCAGTAACGGCCGACGCAGGCCTCCGGGTGCCTCCCGGGCGCCCACGCCGGTGCCCGGAACAGCTACGCGATCGGTCCCGGCACAGGACCAAAGTACCGGCGCCCGATACCCGAGCAGGGGGTGGTGACGCCGCGCACCTGCCGCAAGATCTCCCCAGAACGCGCGTGACTCCTCAAGAAGTGCCCTCTTGCCATTGCGCGGTCGTCGGGCGGTGAACCGCCTGACCTCTTTGGCAACTGGTTCCGCCTCGGGCGGAAACCTGGGGGACTCAATCATGGACAGGACTCCTCACTTCTCGCGTCGCGTTACCCGGCGCACCGGCATCGTCGTCCTGCTCGCCGTGAGCGCCCTGCTGACGCTGGGCGCCGGCGCCTCGACGCTGGCGCTCTTCACCGACTCGCAGGGCTCGTCGGCGTCGTTCAGCTCCGGCACCATCGACCTCGTCGCGTCGCCGGCTACCGTCTTCAGCGCGTCGGCCATCTTCCCTGGCGACACGGGGAGCCAGACCGTGACGGTCACGAACAACGGCACCGGGCAGATGCGCTACGCCATGTCCACCTCCGCCAGCAACGCGGACGGTCTCGGACTCGCCTCCCAGCTCACGCTGGCGGTCACCGCGGGCGCCTGCCCCGGGAGTGGCTCGCCCCTCTACGGCGCGGCCGCCCTCGGGTCGGCGGCCTTCGGGAGTGCGGCGCAGGGTGCCCAGGCGGGTGATCGAACGCTCGCCGCGGGCGCCGCCGAGAGCCTCTGCTTCGCCTGGTCGCTCCCGTCGAGCACCGCCAACGCCTTCCAGGGCGCGGCCACGACGGCGACGTTCACGTTCGCCGCCGAGCAGACCGCCAGCAACCCGTAGCGAATCGACTTGACGTCAGCTGCCCGGCCCCTCATCGCGGGCCGGGCGGGCGTGACGCCACAGCTTCGTGGAGGGACTGGAACCATGACGTCGCACGTCGCAGTCACGGGGTTCGCCCGGGCGAGCCGCCGTGCCGTTGAAGTCGGGCTCGTCGCCCTTGCGCTGACCATGCTCCTGGCGGTTCTCGCGGTCCGGGTGATCCCGGCCACGGGACGGACCGTCCTGGTCGTCGGCGGCTCGTCGATGGAGCCGGCCGTGCATCGCGGCTCGGCCGTCCTGATCGAGCCCGTCAGTGCCGGGAACCTCGCCACCGGGGATCTCGTCTCGGTCCGGGTCGGTCCCGGTCAGGCCATCTTCACCCACCGCATCACGCGTCTCGTGTCGCGCCCTGACGGCGTCTGGATCGAGACCAGGGGCGATGCCAATGCGGAGCCGGACCCGGCCCTCGTTCCCGCCTCGGCGGTGGTCGGACGGGTCGCCGGATCGGTTCCGGGTCTCGGGTACCTCATCGCTTCGCTCTCGCAGCCGGTGGGCGTCGGCGCGGCCGTCGGCCTGACCGGTGTGCTCCTGGCCGTGATCCTCCTGCTCGAGGAGGTCGAGCGGCCGTCCGCGCCGACTCGCCGGCGTCCCGTCATCGGCGGCCCGGACCTCTCCCGGGGAGATACCGTCGGCGCGGCGGCAGGACGCGTCTGACATGCGGCGCCCCGGAGCCGGGGCCTGGTGCGTCGGCGTCGGCGCGCTCGCCCTTGCCGCCCTGCTCGCCTCGAGTGCCGGCGTGACGCCGGTCTCCGGGGCGTTCTTCAAGGATTCCGGGGGATCAACGGCCTCGTTCGTGGCCGGCAGGCTCCAGCCGCCGACCGGCCTGAGTGCGACCGGCGGATCCAGCGTCCACTTTGCCTGGACCCCGACCGTCTCGGCCGCCGCCGCGGGCTACAACGTCCTCCGGGCGACGACGAGCGGAGGTGCCTACACCAGTGTCGCGAGCGTCACGCCCGCCTCGGCGACGGCCGCGACCGACACCCCGGCCAGCGCGGGGACCTACTGGTACGTGCTGCGCGCCTACGACGCCAACTGGACCAGCGCCAACTCGGCCGAGGTGAGCGCGGCCTTCGCGCCCGCTACCGCCACGGGGTTCCGGCAGTGTGCGTGGCAGGCCGCCGACACCGGGGGCGATGGCAACGGATACGAGGTCTCGGCCGCGAGTGCCTGCGCCGTCGACGGCGTGGCAGCCTCGGATGTCAAGTCCGGGAGTGGCTCCGGAACGATCTGCACGAGCGCCAACAAGGATCGCCACCGGTTCGGCACGTTCGGCTTCGGGATGCCCGGGAGCGTCACCACCGTCGACGGGATCACGGCCCAGCTGACGGCTCGCATCGATGCCACGGGCGGAACGGACCTCATCTGCGCCGAGCTTTCGTGGGACGGCGGGACCACGTGGACGGCGGCGCAGTCGGTCCTGATCACCTCGACGACCCTTGCGGCCTACGTTATCGGCGGTGCCACCACGACGTGGGGCCACACGTGGACGGCCGCCCAGTTCTCCGACGCCAACTTCCGGGTCCGTCTGACCGACGTCTCGAACAACCCGAACCGCAACTTCTTCCTCGACGGAGTCCAGGTCCAGGTCAACTACACCCCGTAGCGCCGGATCCCACCGGCGCGTCGCCCGGGCTCAGATCCGGATCGTCTCGCCCGGGCGTGGCTCGTGGACCGTGACGTCACCATGGCCGCGGCGCGCGAGCGCGGTCCGCAGCTGGTCCGGCGTGCCGGCCAGGAGCGGGAAGGTGCCGTAGTGGATCGGCATCACCTGCCCGACCCGGAGGAACTCCACGGCGATCGCCGCGGCCTCGGGATCCATCGTGAAGTGGCCGCCGATCGGGAGCAGGGCGATATCCGGGTGCCACAGCTCGGCGATGAGGCGCATGTCGCCGAAGAGCGCCGTGTCCCCGGCGTGGTAGACGCGGGTCCCGTCCTCCAGCTCCACGACGAAGCCGGCCGGCTCGCCGAGGTACTTCGTCGTCTCGCCGGCCGCGTTCCAGTCGCCGGCCGAGTGATCGGCGCTGGTCATGGTCACCCGCAGTCCGGCGACTTCCACGGTCCCGCCCTTGTTCATCCCGATGACTCGATCCGCGGCTGCGTAGTTGCGGCTCAGCCAGAGCGACAGCTCGTGGATGGCCGGCCAGGCCGGCCGCGTCCGCGAGCCGATCTGGAGCGCATCGCCGAAGTGATCGCTGTGGCCGTGGGTGACCAGCAGCACGTCGCACTTCTCGACCGCCTCCGGCGCCTTCGTGCTGAGCGGGTTGCCGAACCATGGATCGATGAGGACCGTCTGGCCGCCCGGGGTCGTCACCTCCACACAGGCGTGGCCATACCAGGTGATTGCCGTCTCGCCGTCTCGTCGCATCGCACACCTCCGGACCGCCATCCTACCCAGCCGATGGCCCCGCCGTCGCCCCACGGTACACTCGGCCCGTGCCCGCCGAACGGATCGCTGAGAACCTCGCCTTCATCAACTGGACCGTCCTGACGGGCCTTGCCGTCGGCTCGTTCGGGGCGGTCGCGCTCGGGCGGCTGCGGACCGCGGCTACCCGCGGTTACCTCGGCTTCACCGCCTTCTGTGCCGCCCTCCTCGCCGTGCTCGCCGTGATGAGCGACGGGGCCCTGCCGGCGGCGCTGACGGGCGTCGGGGTCGTCCTCGACCCGGCCTGGGACGGTCCGCGTCGTGTGGCGCTCTGGATTCTTGCGGCGTGCGCTGCCGCCTACGTCGTGGCCCTTGCCCGCGACCGCCGCGCCCCGGCGATCGCCCTCACTGGACTCGCGGCCGGCGGGGTGGCGCTGGCCTTCGGGGCCCTCGCCTGGGGCGGCGGGCTCGTCGGCGCCGCCCTGCTGTTCATCCAGCTCGTCCTGCTCGCGGCTGCGACCGGCGGGGTCTGGGCCGCGATGATCCTCGGCCACTGGTACCTCGTCACGCCCAGGCTCGGCGAGGCACCGCTCGTCCTTTTCGCGCGGATCCTCGCCGCGGTCGTGGCAGCGCAGCTCGTGGCGAGCATGGTCTGGCTCATCGTCGGCGCCGGACCCGCGGGGCGCCCGGCGCTCGCCGCGCTCAGCGGTTCATGGGCCCTCTTCGTCTGGCTCCGCCTGGTGGTCGGCATCGTCTTCCCGCTCATCGTGAGCTGGGCGGCGATCCAGACGGCACGCTCCCGGTCCATGGAATCCGCAACCGGGCTGCTCTACATCAACGTGGGAACCATCGCGGCCGGCACCATCCTCGCCGCCGGCCTCTACTTTGGAGCGGGCCTGCTGGTCTAGGAGGGCGCATGAAGTCGGACGGAGCGTGGTTCCCCACGACCGGGGATATGGACTGGATCGCCTCCCTGGGTCGGCCCCTTCATCCCGCGCTGCTGGCACTGGAGGCGGCCGCCCGACCGGGGCGCATTCCGATCCTCGACCGCGAGTCGGCCCGCATCCTCTCGGCGCTCGTCGCCGACCGGCGGCGAATCTGTGAGGTCGGCACCGCCATCGGGTATTCGACCCTCTGGATGGCCCTCGGTCAACCGGCCGACGGGAGCATCGTCACGATCGACCCGGATACGACCCGAACCGCCACCGCCCGCACGGCCTGGCGCTCGGCTGGGATCGCCGACGAGCGGATCGCGGTCCTCAACGAGCCGGCGCTCGATGCGTTCGCGGCGGCGCGATCCGCGCTCAGCGGGCCGTTCGACCTCGTCTTCATCGATGCCCTCAAGGAGGAGTACGAGGCCTACCTCGAGGCGCTCCTGCCACGACTGGCTCCGGGTGCCCTGCTCGTCGCCGACAACGTCCTGTGGAGCGGCCGGAGCTCGGGGGCTCGGCCGTCCACGCCGGGCGACGGCACGGCGGAGCTCCGCCGCTTCTGCGAGCGGGTCCTCGGAGACCCCGCCTTCACCGGCGCGATCCTGCCGGTCGGCGACGGTCTCCTCGTGGCGGCGTACCGACCGTGACCGGCCCGGCGATCCATCTCCGGATCCGCCTCTTCGCGATCCAGCGCGAGCTTGCCGGGACGCGCGAGGTCACCGTCTCGCTCCCGGGCCCGGCGACGGTCGCGGATGCCTGGGACGCCCTCGTCACGGCCCATCCGGTCCTTGCCCCGGGCCGTGGTTCGGTGCGTTTCGCGCGCAACGGTTCGTATGCCGGGGCGGAGACGGCCATCGAGGACGGCGACGAGATCGCCGTGATCCCGCCCGTGAGCGGCGGCGCCGAACCGGCCGAGGGCGACCCGCGCCGCATCCTCGAGCTCCGCGCCGAACCCTTCCCCTCGACGATCCTCGACGATCTCGCCGCGCGCCTCGCCACCCCGGAGGACGGGGCGGTCGTCGGGTTCCTCGGCGTCACCCGGGCATCGCCGGGCACACCCGCCCCCGGTCAGGAGGGCGAGGCCCTTCGTCACACCGGCCGCTCCGTGCTGGCCCTGGAGTACGAGGCCCTGGAGCCGATGGCCCTCGCGATCCTGGGCGAGATCGCCGACGAGATCGCCGCGCGATTCGGCGTGACGCGCCTGGCGATCGTCCATCGGACCGGGACGGTGCCACTCGGCGAGGCATCCGTGGCGATCGTCGCGTGCGCACCACACCGCGGTCCGGCGTTCGAGGCCGCCGCCTTCGCGATCGACGAGACCAAGGTCCGGGCGCCCATCTGGAAGGCCGAGCACTTCGCCGATGGCCACGTCTGGATCGGCGAGCCACCGCGAGACGCGCCCGCCTGAGCCCGGCGCCCGCGCCCGTCGCGACGACACCCGCACCCGTATGCTCTGACCGATGTCGTCGAGCAGCATCCCGGGGGAGCTTGCGTCCGCGCTCGAATCGCTCGCCGCCGCTGCGGAGAGTGTTGCGGCGCCGATGGCGGCTGCCGCCCTTCGTTCCACGAGCCTCGGTCGGGAACGGGCGATCCTCCGGCTCATCGGCGTCGAAGGGGTTGACCGAGAGGGTCGCCCGCTGGCTGCGGAGGTCGTGGACCGCTATGTCGGCGGGAACCTGAATCGTCTTGCCGGCGGGGTCGGGCTGCCGTTCGCCGTCGCCCTGCTCGAATACGACAGCTCCCCGCAGGCGCTGGCCCTGGACGTTGCCGCCGGGAGGGTCGACCTGGCGCTCGAGGCCGCGCTGCTCGCCAGGGAGGATCGGCGCGAAGCTGCCTCCCGGCACCTCGAGCGCCTCTTCGGAGCGGCGATGGAGCGGATCGACGCCAACAGGACCGCGCGCCACGAACTCCTCGAGGTGCTCGGGGATGAGCCGGCGCCGTGGATCGGGGCCGTGCTCGGCGGCGGGGCCGTCGACATCGCACTCGCCGAGGCGCAGCGGCTCGCGCGGGTCGGCGTCGGGTTCGTCGGCGTCGCGGTGCCGGCGGGTCGTGAGCTGGCCACCCGTCTCATCGAACGTGGGCAGGACGTGGCCTGGCGACCGCGACCAGCGGAACCATCGGAGGACTCGACGCCGGTCGGGAGCCAGCGAGGATTGGCCCGTCTCAGGGCGGCCCTCGACGAGGCCGCCGCCGAGCGCGGCGCGTACGTCCGACTCGGGATCACGCCGACTGCCCTTGCGACGCCGGAGAGCGCCGTCGTCGCCGGGTTCGAGCGCGTGGATCTCATCGATCTCGACCCGTTGACAGAGGTCGTCGTCACGGGCGTCGACCCCGATCGGGCCCTGGCCGACTTCGTCTTCGCCGCCCGGATGGCCGATCGGGCCGGTGTCGCGATCCAGATCGGGGCGGGTCCGCTCACCGTGGCGCCGGATCTCGACGCCGGCGTCAACTCGGACCCGGCGACACGGTCCGGGCGTGCCCTCGCCCTCCAGCTGGTGGCGGTGGCCATCGCCCGGGGTGCGGGGATCGAGGCGAGCCGGCTCCTCGTGGGCGCGCTCCCGGCCTGGATCGCCGGCGAGTCGCATCCCGCTGCGCGGGCGGTAGCCGAGGTCGCCCTGCGCCGCCGGCTGTTGCCCGAATCGCGGCTCGCCTTCGTCGAACCGCCGCTCGATGAGACCGCGCGCTGGCCGGCCATCCTCGCGGCGGTGTTGCCCGGGGATGGCGTGGGGCTGATCCTTAAGCGGGCCGCGAACGACGGGGAGTTCGTCGAGACGGCCCGGGCGGGGAGGGCGGCCGCGGTGGTCGCCCGCGAGCTCGACTCCGCGCTCTCCGTCCCGGTCCTGCGGGGGGTCGCACGCGATCACGCGGCGGCGGCGATCGACGCCGCGGTTCGCCTGCTGGAGCTGATCTCCCTCGACGGGTGGCGGGCCGTCACCGGCTCCATGAGCGGCGGCTGGGGCCACCTCGGTGCGGACTCGGTGGCACCGATGGCCGGGCCATCGAGCCCGGACCCACTGGATCGCGCACTCGGGTAGTCGGATCTCGCGGGCGGGGCCACGAGGGGAGCGCGACGCCACCCCGCCCGTCCGGCACCGCGCCGGCCCGTCGCCTCAGGCGGGTGATCCCTCGATGACGCCGACGAGGAGCTCGGCCGCCCGCCGGCAAGCCGCCGCGTCCACGTCGAGGTGCGTGACGACCCGGATGCGCCGCGGCCCGAACGCGACAATGAGCACGCCGCGCTCGCGGGCGCCCGCCACGACCGCGGCCGCGTCGGGACCGGCCTCGTCGAGGTCGAAGACGATGATGTTGGTGCGGACGCTCGTTGGGTCGAGCCGGACCAGCGGGCTCTCGGCGAGCACGTCGGCGATCGCGCGGGCATTGGCGTGGTCCTCGGCCAGCCGATCGAGGTGGTGGTCGAAGGCGTAGAGCCCCGCGGCGGCGAAGATGCCGACCTGGCGCATGGCGCCGCCGGACATCCGCCGGTAGCGGAGCAGGGCGGGAAGGAGGGCCGACGGTCCGGCGATCAGCGCTCCACCCGGAGCCCCGAGCCCCTTGGAGAGTGAGACCTCGACGAGGTCGAACGGCGCCGCGAGCGTCCCGACCTGCACGCCGAGCGCGACAGCAGCGTTCCAGAGGCGCGCCCCGTCCAGGTAGGACGCGATCCCCAGGTCGCGGGCGGCGTCGGCGACGGCGGCACCCTCCTCGGGCGGGACGACCACGCCGCCCGCCCGGTTGTGCGTGTTCTCGATCGAGACGACCGTCGTCGGCGGGTAGAGAAGATGGCCGCGAGGCTTGACCGCCGCCCGGAACTCCACCGCCGAGAATCGCCCGTTCGCGCCGATCTCGGCCAGCTGGACCCCGGCGTTCGCGGCGCCGGCCCCCGTCTCGTGCCAGAGCAGGTGGGCCTCGCGGGAGACGATGGCCTCGTCGCCGGGTCGGGTGAGGGCGCGCAGGACGACCCCGTTGGCCATCGTCCCGGTCGGGAACCAGAGAGCGGTCTCCTTGCCGAGCATCTCGGCCGTCCGCTCCTGGAGCCGGTTGATCGTCGGGTCCTCGCCGTACTGGTCGTCGCCCACCTCGGCGGCGGCCATCGCCACCCGCATCCCGGGTGTCGGCCGGGTAACCGTATCCGAGCGGAGGTCGATGCGGTCCATGGGTTCGGACTGTAACAGGGGCCGTGCCGGCGCCTGCCGTCGAT
>Ga0315281_10014823_pt1 | contig 10482 bp, 8 predicted proteins | sample YL17G07_0_MG_FD_204540 | JGI IMG/M metagenome (GOLD analysis project Ga0315281, IMG submission 204540) | Sediment microbial communities from Yellowstone Lake, YNP, Wyoming, USA - YL17G07_0 | ecosystem: Environmental > Aquatic > Freshwater > Lake > Sediment | place: USA: Wyoming | collected...
CCGCATCACGGAAAGCGGCACGTGGACGCTCGGCCGCCGCACGCCGGCCGCCCGTTTCAGCCGCGGCCAGAGCTCGTTCCAGGTCACCACCTCGGGCCCGCCGAGGTCGAGCGTCCGGCCCGCGGCCTCGGGCCGCTCGAGCGACTCCGCGACCGCCCGGGCGACATCGTCCACCCAGACCGGCTGGATCCGCTGCATGCCGTCGCCGACGATCGGCGTGACGGGCGCGAGGCGTGCGATGCGCAGGAAGCCGGGCAGCGCGCCGCCGTGGCCGAACACGAAGCTTGGTCGCAGGACGGTGAACTCGAGCCCCGAGCCGCGCACGGCGCGCTCCATCGCCCGCTTCGCCTCGTAGTAGGGAATCCCGCTCGCCCGCGCGTCGTCCACCCCGATTGCGCTCATCAGGAAGAGGCGCCGGACGCCCGCCTCGCGGGCCGCGTCGACGAGGTCGCGCGTCCCCTGCGCCATCACGCGCTCGAAGTCGGCCTCGCGCCCCGTGATGATCGAGACGAGGTGGACGACCGCCTCGCACCCCTCCGCCGCGGCGCGCAGGCTCGCCGGGTCGCTCACGTCGCCGGTGGCGAGCTCGACCTCCCAGTTCGCGAGCGAGCCGGCCCGCTTGGGCGAGTGCACGAGCGCCCGCACGTCAGCGCCGCGCGCGCGCAGCTCGTGCACGACGCGCGTGCCGACGAACCCGGTGGCTCCCGTGACGAGGATCACGACGCGAAGTTCTGCCAGTAGCGGCTCGGCGTCGGGCCCTTCTGGCCCTGGTACTTGGAGCCGAGCCCGCCGCTGCCGTAGGGCCGCTCCGCGGGCTCGGTCAGCTGCACGAACGAGAGCTGCCCGATCTTCATCCCGTAGTAGATCGTGATCGGCAGGTTGGCGACGTTCGACAGCTCCAACGTGACATGGCCGTCCCAGCCGGGGTCGATGAAGCCGGCGGTCGAGTGGATCAGGAGCCCGAGCCTGCCTAATGACGACTTCCCTTCGAGCCTGGCGACGAGGTCGTCGGGCAGCCGCACCCGCTCGAGCGTCGAGCCGAGCACGAACTCGCCCGGGTGGAGGATGAACGGCGTCTCCGCTTCGATCTCGACGAGCTCGGTCAGCCCCTCCTGCTCCTCCTTGACATCGATGAACGGGTAGAGCGAGTTGCGGAAGACGCGGAAGTAGCGGTCGACCCGCACGTCGACGCTCGAGGGCTGCAGCAGCGACTCCTCGTAGGGGTCGATCCCGATGTGGCCCTCGGCGAGGAGGCGGCGGATAGTGCGGTCGGAGAGGACCATGCGGCGATCTTAGTCTTGCAGCTGCCGGTAGGCTCGGACCCTTGGAGCGCAAGTGGTGGACCCTGATCGTCGTCTGCACGGGCATCTTCATGCTCCTGCTCGACGTCACCGTCGTGAACGTCGCGCTGCCGGACATCCAGCGCGATCTCGACGCGTCGTTCTCGCAGCTGCAGTGGGTGATCGACGCCTACGCGCTCTCGCTCGCGGCGCTGACGCTGACCGCCGGCTCGCTCGCCGATCTGCGCGGGCGCAAGCGGGTGTTCGCCATGGGCGTGATCGTGTTCACCGTCGGCTCGCTGCTCTGCGGCGTCGCGCCGAGCGCAAACTTCCTCATCCTCGCGCGCGGGCTGCAGGGGGTCGGCGGCGCGACGATGTTCGCGACCTCGCTCGCGCTGCTCGCCCACGAGTTCCACGGGCGCGAGCGCGGCACTGCGTTCGGGATCTGGGGCGCGACGACCGGCGGCGCGGTCGCGATCGGCCCGCTCGTCGGCGGCCTGATCACCGAGACGCTCGGCTGGCGCTGGATCTTCCTCGTCAACGTGCCGATCGGAGCCGCCGCGCTCGCGATCACGCTGCTGCGCGTGGCCGAGTCGCGCGATCCCGAGCACGGCGGCGTCGACGTGCCCGGCGTGGTCACGTTCACGGGCGGGCTCTTCCTGCTCGTGTTCGGGCTCGTGCGCGGCAACAACGAGGGCTGGGGGAGCACGATGATCGTGGGGGTGCTCACCGGCTCGGCGGCGCTGCTGCTCGCCTTCCTCGTCATCGAGCTGCGCAGCAAGCGGCCGATGCTCGACCTGCGGCTCTTCCGCCGTCCGGCGTTCGTCGGCGCCCAGGTGGCGGCGTTCACGCTCTCGGCGTCCGCGTTCTCGATGTTTCTCTACTTCACTCTGTACCTCCAGAACGTGCTCGGCTACTCGCCCCTCCAGGCCGGGCTGCGGTTCCTGCCGATCACGCTGCTCTCGTTCATCGTCGCCCCGATCGCGGGCAAGCTCTCCGCGCACACGCAGGTGCGCCTGCTGATCGGCGGCGGGCTCGCCGTGATCACGGTGGCGATGCTGGCGATGCATGGGCTCACCGCGTCGTCGGGCTGGACGGCGCTCCTGCCCGGGTTCCTCCTCCTCGGCGCCGGTGTCGGCCTCGTCAACCCCCCGCTCGCCTCCGCGGCGGTCGGGGTCGTGCCTCCTCGGAGCACCGGGATGGGATCGGGCGCGAACAGCACGTTCAGGCAGGTCGGGATCGCGACGGGGATCGCCGCGCTCGGCGCTGCGTTCGAGCACCACCTCACCGCGACGCTCGGCTCCGCAGGACACGGTGTCGCGTCCGGTGTCGTCCCGCCCGCGCTCCGCGAGCAGGCGACGGCGGCCTTCGTGAGCGGGATGAACGAGCTCTTCCTGATCTCCGCGGCGATCGCCGCGGTCGGGGCCGTTTCGAGCCTCTTCCTCATCCGCCAACGCGACCTTCACGTTCGCGGCTGAGGGCTCCGATACATTGAGTGCATGGCGATCACCCGCGCGATCACGCTGAAGACCGAGATTCCCGGCCCGAAATCCCGGGCGATCCTCCGGCGCAAGGCGCGCGTCGTCGCGGAGCCGCTCGCGATCTACCTCCCCGTCGTCGCCGCCGAGGCGCGGGGCTCGATCGTCACCGACGTGGACGGGAACACGTTCATCGACTTCACGGGTGGCGTCGGCGTGCAGAACGTCGGCCACTGCCACCCGCACGTCGTCCAGGCCGTGCAGGAGCAGGCGGCCCGCTTCATGCACACCGATTTCACGGTGATCCCGTACGAGGGCTACGTCGAGCTGGCAGAGCGGCTGCTCGCCGTGTCCCCGTTCCGGAGCCCGGCGAAGGCGGCCTTCTTCAACGCGGGCACCGAGGCGGTCGAGAACGCGGTCAAGTTCGCGCGCGCCTACACGCGCCGCTCCGCCGTCGTCTGCTTCGAGGGCGCGTTCCACGGGCGGACGCTGCTGTCGCTGACGATGACCTCGAAGACGCACCCCTACAAGGCGGGTCTCGGCCCCTTCGCGCCGGAGGTCTACCGCCTCCCGTTCCCGAACGCCTACCGCGGCCCGAGCGCGCGCGAGGCGCTCGACGCGCTCGAGCGCTCGCTCACGACGGCCGTCCCGGCGGAGCACATCGCCTGCGTCGTGATCGAGCCGCAGCTCGGCGAGGGCGGCTTCGTGCCCGCGCCGCAGGAGTACATGGACGGCCTGCGCCGCTTCTGCGACCGGCACGGGATCGTGCTCGTCGTCGACGAGGTGCAGACCGGCTTCGGCCGCACCGGGAAGATGTTCGCGATCGAGCACTACGGGATCGAGCCGGACCTGATCACCGTGGCGAAGTCGATCGCCGCCGGGCTGCCGCTCTCGGGCGTGCTCGGCAAGGCGGAGATCATGGACGCGCCGCCCGACTCGGCGGTCGGCGGCACCTACATCGGCAACCCGGTAGCGCTCGCGGCCGCGCTCGCCGTCCTCGACGTGTTCGAGGAGGAGGGGCTCGTCGAGCGCGCCGTGGAGATCGGCGAGACGATGCGCCAGCGGATGCACGAGTGGCAGGCCCGCTTCGGGGCGATCGGCGACGTGCGCGGCCTCGGCGCGATGCTCGCACTCGAGCTCGTCCGCGACCCGGTCACGAAGGAGCCCGCGCCCGAGCTCGCGGTCGCCGTGATCGAGGAGGCGCTCGAGCGCGGCCTGCTGCTGCTCAAGGCCGGGGTGTACGGGAACTGCATCCGCGTGCTCTGCCCGCTGACGATCTCGGACGCGGAGCTCGCCGAGGCGCTCGACGTCTGGGAGCAGGCGCTCGAGGCTGCCTTCTCTGCGTAGCGCAAGAGGGGGTATAGTCGCCCGATGGCACTCCGCCGGGACGCAAAGACGAAGGCGATCGCGAAGGTGCCGCTCTTCGCGCGCTGCTCGAAGCGCGAGCTGGCCCTCGTTGCGGGGATCGCGGATGAGCTCGACCTGCCGGCCGGCAAGGTGCTGACCCGGGAGGGGGCGGTGGGGCGGGAGTTCTTCGTCCTCCTCGAGGGCAGCGCCGAGGTGCGCACCGGCGACCGCAAGCGCGCCGTGCTCGGCCCCGGGGAGTTCCTCGGCGAGATCGCGCTCGTCTCCAGCCGCCCGCGCACCGCCACGGTGACGGCGGCCACGCCCGTGTACGTGCTCGTGATCCGGGACAAGGAGTTCCGCGCCCTGCTCCAGCGCGTGCCGTCGATCCAGGTGAAGGTGCTCGAGGCGCTCGCCGACCGGCTCGCCGCGGACGCGCTCTAGTACTCGAGCCGCGAGCGGCGCTCGTGCCGCTCGAGGGCCAGCTCGATCAGGCGGTCGAGCAGCGCGCGGTAGCCGATCCCCGAGGCCTCGAACAGGCGCGCGTAGACGCTCGTCTCGGTGAAGCCGGGAATCGTGTTCAGCTCCGAGACGACCACCTCGCCGTCGGTGCGGACGAAGAAGTCCACGCGCGCCATCCCCTCGCACTCGGTGGCGACGAACGCCTCGACCGCGAGCTCCTGCGCCCGCGCCGCCTGCTCGTCGGTGATCCGGGCGGGGACGATCAGCTCCGAGCCCCCCTCGTCGTACTTGGCCGAGTAGTCGTACCACTCCGCGTGCGCCACGATCTCGCCGGGGACGGAGGCGATCGGCTCGCGGTTGCCGAGCACGCCGACCTCGACCTCCTGCCCCGCCACGAACTCCTCGACGAGCACCTTGTCGTCGTGGCGGCGCGCGAGCGCGACCCCCGCCTCGAGCTCGGCCTCGTCGTGGGCCTTCGAGATCCCGACCGAGGACCCGAGCCGTGCGGGCTTGACGAAGACGGGAAAGCCGAACGGGTTCGCGACGGGGTCGCCGTCGCGCAGCGTGATGTTGCGCGGGACGGGAATCCCGCGATCGCGCAGCACCGCCTTGAACAGGTCCTTGTCCATGCAGAGGGCCGAGGCGGCGACGCCCGGGCCGGCGTACGGCAGCCCGGCCAGCTCGAGCAGGCCCTGCACGGTGCCGTCCTCGCCGAAGGGCCCGTGCAGGATCGGCAGCACGACGTCCACGGCGCCGAGCGAGGCGGGCGGATGGGCCGACGGGACCGGCAGCGTCTCCGCGACGGTCTCGGCCTCGCCTCCGCGGCCGAGCTCCCAGCGGCCGTCCCGGCCGATCGCGACCGTCTGCACGTCGTAGCGCTCGGGGTCGAGCGCGGCCAGCACCGAGCGCGCCGACGCGAGGGAGATCTCGTGCTCGCTGGAGCGGCCGCCGGCGAGGATCGCGACGCGGATCCGGGTCATGGGCCGAGCGTGCCGACGGTGATCGTCACGGTCGAGCCCGGCTTCGCATTGGCGCCGCCGGCGGGGCTCTGGCCGAGCACGATCCCGTCCTGGCCCGGATCGGTGACCGGCTGCTTCACCACCTTGACGACGTAGCCGGCCACCTGCAGGGTCGCGGTCGCAGCCGAGACGTCCAGGCTCGTGACGTCGGGTACCGGGGTCAGCGGAGGCCCGTTCGAGACCGAGAGCGTCACCGTCGAGCCGGTCGGGGCCGCGACGCCGCCGCTCGGGCTCTGCGCGATCACCGTGCCGGCCGGCTGGCCCGAGTCGACATTCCTGCGCGCAACCGCAAATCCCTGCGCCTGGAGTTGCGAGAGCGCCTGGTCGTACTGCTCACCGACGACGAGCGCCACGCCCACCTGGGTCGGCCCCTTCGAGACGTTGATGCGCACGACCGTGCCCGTCACGACCTTGGTGCCGGCCGCCGGCCCCTGCGCGATCACGATGTCGGCCGGCTGGTTCGACGGCACCGCGGCCACCTTCGTCTTCAGGCCGGCGTTTGCGAGCGCCTGGACCGCATCGACCGAGCTCTTGCCGCGAACATCCGGCACCACCACCTTCGGCTTCCCGGTCGAGACGAAGATCGTGACCGTGTTGCCCTTGTCGATCCGGTTCCCGGGCGCGGGATCCTGGTCGTAGACGAAGGTCTCCGGCTGCGTCTCGTTCGGCCGGCGGACGACCCGCGGCGTCAGGCCCCGCTCGCGGATCTTGAAGACCGCGTCGGGCTCGCGCACGCCGACGTAGTTCTCGACCGCGACCGGCTGGGTCGACTTGAGCTGATCCTGGAGCTGGGTGTAGACGTACCACCCGGCCACCGCCGCGGCGCCCACCAGCACGAGGGCGACGAGCCACGGCCAGAGCGACCGGCGCGGGCGCGGCGGCTCGTCGTAGTAGACGGGTGCGCGAGGGGGCTGCCTCCGGCCGCTCTGGAGCGCAGCCATCGTCGCGGTGTCGGCGGCCGACAGCACCATCGTCGCCGCGTCCTCCGTCTCGGACGAGACCGGGAGGCCCTTCGCGGCCCGCTCGAGGTCCGCGTCCATCTCCTCGGCCGACTGGTAGCGGTCGGCGGGGTCCTTGGCGAGCGAGCGCAGCACGATCGCGTCGACCTCGTGGGGGACCTCCGGCTCGAGCGTCGAGGGCGGCTCGGGAACCTGCGAGAGGTGCTTCATCGCGATCTCGACCGGCGTGTCTCCCGAGTAGGGGACGGCTCCGGTGAGCAGCTCGTAGAGCACGATTCCGACGGAGTAGATGTCGGAGGTCTGGTCGACCGGCGCACCCTTCGCCTGCTCCGGCGAGAGGTACTGCGCGGTACCGATGATCGAGCCTGCCTCGGTCATCTGGCTCGCGCCCGCGCGCGCGATCCCGAAGTCGGTCACCTTGAGCCGGCCCTCGGAGTCGACGAGCACGTTGTGCGGCTTGATGTCGCGGTGGACGATCCCGTTCTTGTGCGCGAAGCGCAGCGCGGCGAGGATCTGGCGCGTGTAGTCGATCGCCGTCGTCACCGGCGCCGGTCCCCGCCGCAGGATCAGCTCCTTGAGGGTGCGGCCGTCGAGGTACTCCATCGCGATGTAGTAGGTGCCCTCGGCCTCGCCGCGGTCGTAGATCGAGACGATGTTCGGGTGCGAGAGGCCCGCGGCGTTCGTCGCCTCGCGCCGGAACCGCTCGACGAACTGGGAGTCCTGCGCGTGGCGGTCGTCGAGGATCTTGATCGCGACCTGCCGCCCGAGCTCCTTGTCCTCGGCGAGGTAGACGTTGGCCATTCCGCCCGTGCCGAGCTTGCGCACGATCAGGTAGCGACCGTCGAAGACGGAGTTGAGGAAGGGGTCGGAAACGGCCATGGGAGTGGAGGTTACGGTTTCGAGGCGGAGGGTAGGAGGGCCTGCAGGATCAGCTTCGCGATCGGCGCGGCCGTCGTGCCGCCGTAGCCGGTCTGGTTCTCGAGCACGACCGCGAACGCGACCCGCGGCTTGTCGGCCGGCGCGAAGCCGACGAACCACGTCGTGTTGCGGCCGGCGACCCCGGTCTCGGCCGTGCCGGTCTTCCCGGCGACCTTGATGCCCGGGATCTGGGCGGCGGTGCCGGTGCCGCCGGTGACGGCGAGCTGCATCATCTCGTTCAGCGCCGCGGCGGTCGCGGGCTTGATCGCCCGCCCGAGCTTGTCGGGCTTCGTCCGGTACACCACGGATCCGTTCGGGGCGACGATCCGCTGCACGACGTAGGGGCGCATCACGATCCCGCCGGTACCGACGGTCGCCGCGACCATCGCCATCTGGAGGGGCGTCGAGAGCATCCGCTCCTGGCCGAAGGCGAGGCGCCCCGGATCGACGGCGGTGTCCGGGCGGCGGGGGTCATAGAGCGTCGAATGGCTGTAGAGGCCGCTCGGGGCCCGCTCGTTCAGCGGCGTGTCGAACGGCGGCACGGAGTAGAAGCCGAAGCGCTTCGCGTAGCGGAGGATCGTCCCGGCGCCGATCTTCTTGCCGACGTTGCAGAAGACCGAGTTGACCGAGTGCTGGAAGCCCTGGCGCAGGGTGAGCCTCCCGAACGCCTCCGGCCCGTTCTGGTCTCGGTTGCCCGCGTTGTAGACCGGCTTGCCGTACTCGGTGCAGTAGCCCGGGTCCTCGAAGCTCGAGTCGGGGGTGAACGCGCCCGAGTCGAGCGCGGCCGCCGCGGTGACGATCTTGAAGGTCGAGCCCGGAGTGAACAGGCCCTGGGTGGCGCGGTTCAGGAGCGGCGCCGCGCCGCTGCACCGGGCCTTCGTGAGCCCGATCTTCGTGAAGTTCTGCTCGACGAGGTTCGGGTTGTAGGTCGGGCTCGAGGCCATCACGAGCACGGCGCCCGTACGCGGATTGAGCGCCACCGCCGCGCCGCACTGGCCCTTGAGGGCGTCGAGGGCAACCTGCTGCGCCCTGGCGTTCAGCGTCGTGTACACGTCGTTGCCGGTGACCGTCACGCCGCGCCAGCGGTCGAAGGTCGAGCGGAAGACCGAGCTCAGGTTCCCGTTCGCGCCCGTGAGGTAGTCGTTGAACGAGCGCTCGAGCCCGGCCTGCGAGCGTCGGACCGTCGAATAGCCGACGACGTGAGCCGTCAGCCCGCGCTGCGGATAGACGCGGTAGTAGAGCGTCTTGCCGCCGGCCTTGACGACGCGGTTTCTCGCCAGCACGGTCGTCCCGTCGTTCGCGTAGATCGTGCCGCGCCTGATCGTGAACTGCGCGACGCGCTGGATCTCGTTGTCCTGGCGGTCGGCGAGCCCGGCGGCGGCCCAGGTCTGCCAGTAGGTCGTGGCGACGATGAGTGCGCCGAGCATCACGACGGCGGCGACCGCGACGCGGGTGATGCGGCCGTTCAACTCGGCTCCTGGGCCCGGTTGGAGACGAGCAGGAGGCCCGCGAGCAGGATGAAGTTCGCCACCACGCTCGAGCCGCCGTAGGAGATGAACGGCAGCGTGATCCCGGTCAGCGGGATCACGCGGAGGATCCCGCCGACGATGATGAACGTCTGCAGCGCGAAGCCGAACGTGAGCCCGACCGCGAGCAGCTTCGAGAAGCCGTCCTCGGCGAGCAGCGCGGCGCGGAACCCGCGCAGGCAGAAGAGCATGTAGAGCAGCACCACGGCCGCGCAGCCGACAAGCCCTAGCTCCTGCGCCACCGCCGAGTAGATGAAGTCGGTGTTGAGGTAGGGGATCAGCTGATGGCCGCTCGTCGTCTCGAAGGTCCCCTTGCCGAGCCCGGTGCCGCCGAAGCGGCCGTTGCCGATCGAGAAGGTGGACTGGACGAGCTGGTAGCCGGTGGTGTGCGCCGTGGCCCACGGGTCGAGCCAGATCGAGACGCGCTCGCGCACGTGCGGCACCACCTCGTAGGCGCCCGCGGAGCCGACGAGGAAGAGCGCGACCCCGGCGGCGACGAAGGTGAGCCGCGCCGTCGCCACGTAGAGCATCGCGAGGAAGATCCCGAAGTAGAGGAGTCCCGAGCCGAGGTCGTTCGAGACGACGAGGACGAGCATCGCCGCGCCCCAGACGACGAGCAGCGGGCCGAGATCCTTGGCGCGACCCTGCGCGAGCACCTCGCGCTTCTCGCGCAGGTAGCCGGCGAGGAACGCGATCAGCATGATCTTCGCCAGCTCGCCCGGCTGGAACTCGAGCGGCCCGAAGTGGATCCAGAGGCGGGCGCCGTTGACGGTCTGGCCGATCACGGGCAGCCCCGGCAGGAAGAGCAGCGCCACGGCGCCGAGCCCGACCAGGTACTTGTAGCGCTCGATCGCGCGGTAGTCATGGCGCAGCAGCAGGAGCGTCGCCGCGAACACCGCGACGCCGATCACGATCCAGAGGCCCTGGCGGAACGCGTCGGTGGGGTCGAGCCGGTAGATCATCGTCAGCCCGATCGCGGTCAGCAGGGCGGCGATCGGCAGCAGGTAGGGATCCGCGTGCGGGACGGCGTAGCGGGCGGCAAGGTGTGCCGCGAGGTAGAGGGCGAGGAAGAAGAGCGCGTACGACAGCGACGCCGAGGAGACCTCGGCCTGGCGCGCGATGTAGACGCTCGCGAAGCCGATCCCGGTCAGGACGCCCACGACGAGCAGGTTGACGAGCTCGCGGTTGCGCTCGCTCACCGTGAGAGCCCCCACAGGAGCAGGCCGAGCACGACGAGCAGCAGCGGCAGCGCCACGAGCCAGGCGGGCGCATGCGAGGCGCGCTTCGGCGGGTCGAGATCCTCGAGCGGGATCACGAGCGAGACGCTGCCGTCGAGCGTGTCCTCATCGGCATCGGCGTCGGCAGGCGCCGGCTCCGCGTCGCCCTCGCTGCCGAGCTCGAAGCAGACCACCGTGATGTTGTCCTCGCCGCCGCTCCGGTTGGCGGCCCGGACGAGCTCTCTCGCGGCCGTTTCCAGATTGGACCGCCTGCCCTCG
>Ga0315281_10014825_pt1 | contig 10481 bp, 13 predicted proteins | sample YL17G07_0_MG_FD_204540 | JGI IMG/M metagenome (GOLD analysis project Ga0315281, IMG submission 204540) | Sediment microbial communities from Yellowstone Lake, YNP, Wyoming, USA - YL17G07_0 | ecosystem: Environmental > Aquatic > Freshwater > Lake > Sediment | place: USA: Wyoming | collected...
CAGAGAATGTGGGGCCTGCTGCCGCCATGAGCGACCGCGACAGCGGTATCGGAGTCGCCGATGCATCCGGAATGGCAACCACTGCCCCGCTGACCATCAGTCATGAATAATGCGGGCTAGAGGGATGTAGAGGATTTGGAAGTGCTCGCGCAACGCGCGGCCTCGGAAGACCCTCGCTCGGGCTCATGGCACGTCTCGGCGTGCCAGTGGGTGGGAGGGTGAGAAAGTTGCGCGCAGTGAGAGATCAATCAGCCCCCATTCCTGAAGAGCGAGCGAGCAAGCTTGGAGGAGGGAAGGGGAGCGGCCAGGTGCCCTTCTTGCTCGCAGAACGCGCACGATAAGAATGTGCTCGTCCGATGCGCGCAGTAAAGGGCAGCCTTGGCCACTCCCCTAGATAGAGATATGAAGAATTGGAAAGTGGTCGTCTGATGCGCGTAGTTGGAAATCCTAAGGTCCTTCCCGCTTGGCCCGTCTGGCTCGTCTGACTGTCTCGCGTCAGAGTCTCTAGATACGCGAAGTGGAAGATCAATCGGGTCGCTCCTTTTAAGGGGAGAAGGAGCGCTACCTCGGAAGGACTATTGGATGGGCGCAGAGAAATGGTGGCTGACGCCGTGTCTTTTTCTCATCCCGTTGTTTGAAACTCGACTTTGCGGGTTTCGGTCACTCGCTTGGAAGCGTCCAAGATTTCGATTGAAACGAGATTGCCAACGGCATCGTAGTCCAGAATCACGCCTGGTTTATCCTCGTCGCTCTCAGCGATGGGAGTATTGTCCTTCAGGATCATGCTCAGCGTATCGGTTGTTTTATCGTAAGAAACTTTCATGGCTTCCTCCAGTACTTTCCAACCTTACTGGTCCGATACGCAGTGACTACCTCAGCCGGATGTCGATCAATATCGACAAACACCCGGACAAGAAAGGTTGTCGCCGGCTCTCCCATTGAGAGTCGTGATTGCAGCACGACCCTCCCCGGACGGACTGCATCTCGGTGCTCCGGTGCAGACAGTATTGCATGGATGATCTGCTCGCTCAAGCCGCGGCGAAATAGTTCACGCTTCGCATGATCCGTGACCACGTAGTCGACAATGGAGTCTGCAGCCATACAAAAAGCATCCGCAACTATTCAGTGCATGTCCCGGAACACTGGAAACCGAGTGTTTTGCGGCATTTTACACAGATAGCGAGAAGGAGGAAATGCCGAATACGGGCTTGCTCAAGAAGTGACCAGAAGCGCTATTTGTCTTCAATTCGCAGGCCGCTGCAGTGGGGATTTGTAGGACAGCTGGGGTTGTAGGGATTCCTGGAGCCGAAGGGGTTATTGATCGAGTCCGGCCAGAACGGAGAGTTGAAACTGGTCCATCTTGTGTATCTGGTCTATCTTGTTGGCCGGACCGGCAAACCAACCAGAGGAACCAAAGTGACCAGATAGACCAGCTACGCGTCCAGCTCGTCCCGCCTGCCGCGTCGGGGTTCCTGGATACGCGCAGTGGAAGATCAATCAGCCCCATCCCTGAGAGATAACGAGTGAGAGAGAAAAGGGGACAGGCTACTTATTCTGAAGCCTTCTCGCCAGTCGCGCTGTCTCACGCATTGCCCGCATCCGACATGCTGCCGCATCGCCCCATAGCCATTCCCCCCTGTGCTCACGCCCCGATGCAATTGCCGACACGAATCGAGTACAGTGTGCGGATTATTTCTCGTTGTCTGATGCTTTGGAGGAACCATGGCGGTATTTCGACGACCCGAGTTGGAAAAAGATAATCCGGTCGCCCCGCAGATGTATGTCGGGCCCAGGAGGAGGCGCGCGCGGTTACGTGAAGCCTCGTTGTCGCCTGCCTCAAAGCAGGGGGACATGGCCGAGACGCTGCAGGCCTTGACGGCAGCGGCAGAACGATTTGTGGCGAGCGTGCCGCCATCGAAGAAGCTGCAAGAGGAACGGAGCGCATTGCTGGAGGCGATCATCCAGGCGCAACAGCTCTTGTCGGGCGAGCCCCTTCCCTGAAGGGAAAAACCACAGGGCCGTTGGAGACCGGCTGGGCTTCCCATGGTGCGTCTCGACAAGCTTTTCCCACTAAGCTGCCAGCCAGTTGCTCATGACCCACAACTATTCAGCGAGAAGGGCACGACCCACTATGAAACTATTGACCGCAGAAACTTTTGGAGCCATTGCCGCATCGAATCGCGTGATTATGGCGCCGCTCACCCGGATGCGGGCGGGAGCGGGTGATGTTCCCGGCCCATTCGCCGCGGAATACTATTCGCAACGAGCGAGCGCGGGATTGATCATCACGGAAGCCAGTCAAATTTGCCCCTTGGGCAAAGGGTACCCGGGCACACCAGGCATCTACAGCGATGAGCAAGTGGCGGGATGGCGCACGGTCACGTCCGCCGTCCATGCCAAGGGTGGCAAGATTGTGTCGCAGCTTTGGCATGTCGGCAGAATCTCTCATTCCTCACATCATCCTAAAGAGGGCATACCGGTCGCGCCCTCAGCCATTGCGCCGACAGGCCAAGTCTATACCGCCTCATGGCAATTAGTGGATTATGAAACGCCTCGCGCACTTTCCGTCAACGAGATTGCCGACCTCATTGCCTCATACCGCCACGCCGCCATCCAGGCCAAGGCCGCAGGCTTCGATGGAGTGGAGGTCCATGCCGCCAATGGATACCTGCTGGATCAATTTCTCCAAGACGGCAGTAATCACAGAACCGATGCCTATGGTGGGACGGTGGCCAATCGTGCCCGCATCGTCCTCGAAGCCTTGAAGGCCGTGATTGCAGTGTGGGGCAGTGAGCGCGTGGGGATCAGGTTGTCGCCCTATGGCACGTTTAACGATATGTCGGATACCGATCCCCTCGGCTTATTCACGTATGTGATTGAACAACTGAACCCGTTGCAGCTGGCCTATCTGCACCTGATTGAACCGAGAGCGACGAATGCCGGAGGGAGTGACAGTGTGAATGAAGGCGCACCGAGCACGGCACAACTCTTTCGTAAGTTGTGCAAAGGGAAAGTCATCATGGCCGGTGGCTTTCAACGAGAGACCGCAGAGGAAGCCGTACTCGGTGGGTTTGCGGATGGGATTGCCTTTGGGCGTTTGTTTCTCGCGAACCCTGATTTGCCCAGACGCTTTGAAACCGGGGCGTCGCTCAATCGCCACGATAGAAGTACCTTCTATGGCGGCGGTGAAAAGGGGTATACAGACTATCCTTTTTTGAAACCATAACACGGCATGTCTTGTGACAATCCACCTCGTCTGGTTGTAGCCATTGAAACGTGACAACAAGGATTGCACGGTGAAAAAGTCGCTTCCCTTGTCTCAGGTCTACCGCCTGCTCGAGCCGGGGCCGGTCGTGTTGGTCACAACCGCCGGCAAGGGGAAGGCCAACATCATGGCCCTGTCGTGGCACATGATGATCGAATTCGAGCCGCCGCTCGTGGGTTGCGTGATCAGCAACCGGAACCATACGTTCAGCATGGTGAAGGCGACCAAGGAATGCGTGATCAACATCCCGACGGTGGAACTGGCGGCACAGGTGGTGGGCTGCGGAAACACCTCGGGGCGCAGGACCGACAAGTTCAAGAAATTCCGCCTGACGCCGGTGACCGGCTCCCACGTCAAGGCGCCGCTCATCCACGAGTGCTATGCCAATCTTGAATGCAAGGTCGTCGATATGCGGATGGCAGCCAAGTACAACATCTTTATCCTTGAGGTGCTCAAGGCCTGGATCGACCCCTCAAAGAAACACCCTCGGACGATGCACCATCGTGGGAAAGGCACCTTCATGGTGGCCGGCAGAACGATCACATTGCCCTCCAAGATGAAATAGGCGCAGGAGAATCTGATCATCCCCAAGAGAAAACCCTGACATTCTACGTTTCGTGTTTGAAACGGAATTCATCGGTGTGGGTGAACTCGGCCAGGGACCGTGAGGCGAGTGGCTGGTCTATTTGGTCTATCTGGCTCGTCTGGTCTGGTTGAGCCATCCACTGCGGCCGTTGTGCGAGGCTGTTCCAATTATCCATACCTTTTTTCATGGGAGTGACCGAGGCGCCCCTTGACTGCGCGCGTCGAACGAGGCCCTTCTCAGGGCGCGCGTTCCGCGAGCAAAAAGGGGAACCGGCCACTCCCATCCCTTCCCCTCATCCTGTTATGATGCTTTCCCCATGAGCACTCGTTCTGAATCTGGCAAGACCAATCTGGTTGCCATTGTGGCTGTTCTCGGCGTCGCGATTGCCGGCGTCTGGGTGTGGAAGCGTCTGTCGCTGGAGACCCAGGAATCGGTGATCGATCAAGGCATTCCCATCGTGTTCGAAGGGCTGGTGGTTGCGGTGGGGCTATTTCTGCTGGTGCGGGCCTTCACCCGCCGTAGGGCGCAACGGCGGGAACGGGCGAAGTTATTGGCCGCGTTCGAACGGGCCACGGTACAGGAGAAGAAACTGGAGATTGCCTTTGCCCTGATCGACGTGAATGGGTACCGGGCTGAAGGGCTAGAATCCGTGACACCTGCGCTACGAGATCTTTTTGCGGCGACGTTGCAATCGGCGCTGGGGGATAAGCAGCATCGGATTCGCGGGATGGCGGCCAGCTATCTTGGCGTCTTAAACGATAGAACCGTGATCCCTCTTCTGCTGAAGGCGCTGGAAGACGACCATGCCTATGTCCGTTCCTGCGCGGCGTTGGGATTGGGCCGATTGCGCGCCAGTGAGGCGAAGGAGAAACTCAAGACTGCCATGGAGCAGGACTGGGATCAAACCGTCAGGAGCCGATCGAGGGAAGCGTTGGAGCGGATCAAATAGTCATGAAATCCTTCGAACACGCTTCCTCGATATTTGCGCGAGACTTGCGAGAAAAGCGGGACGGGTAAGGTGGTCGTAGGCTGAAGACCGAAGGCTGAAGTATTCTGACCTCGAATCCCGACCTTCGATCTTCAGCCTTCTGGTTGCGCCTGTTCGTTGACCCATTCGATGCAGGCGATTTCCGGTGTGCAATTCCATCGCAGGGGCAGAAACGACCATCCAAGCCCACGATTGATATATAGCCGGCGGCCAGGCTCTCCGTGATGCCCTTCGATCCGGCCGTTGCACCCGGGGGGGAGCCAGAACGTCGGCACGCCTGGTATCCGCCATTGGCCTCCGTGACTATGTCCACAGAGGATCAGATCGACGGCGTGGTGGTCTTCCAGCTGATCGAGGATGTTCGGCGCATGGGCCAGTAAGAGGGTGAAGCGGTTCTGCGCGCTCGGCGGCAGACAGCTCAGGTCGGCCCGATGCAGCGAAGGGTCGTCGACGCCGACAATGGCGATCTCGCCACAATCCGTAGAAATAAAAGTGGACTGATTGATCAAGAGGGTGATTTTGTGGCGATCGGCGAGTTCGCAGTACTGATCGATCGGCACGCCGCTGTAGTGATCGTGGTTGCCCAAGGTGACGAAGACCGGCGCAATCTCGCGCAAGCCGGCGAGAAATCGAAATACATGCGGCAGTCCCTCCGGCACATTGAGCAGGTCGCCGGTGACAAAGATCCAGTCGGGGCGGAGTTCATCGATGGCTGCGACGATGAGATCGTGCCGTGGCTGATAGCGGTCGAGATGCAGGTCGCTCAGATGAACGGCCCGCCGCCCGGCCAAGAGGCTGTGCGTATAGGTGAGCCGGGAAATCTCATGTGTGGAGAGGCCGATTTCCCAATGGGGGACGAGGCTAAAGAGCCGGTAGAGCGGTTCGCTGAGACAGTATCCGATGAAGGAACGGGCGTGATCGGGCCAGGATTTCGTGCGTCGTGTCATCCCATCACCCGATCCAGCTCGACACGATCGGAAGGGGTCACGCGATAGCCTCGTTCATACAGATCGCTCATGCCTTGCATCAGGGCGTCCATGTTGCGGCTGCGGTACCAGCTGTCGAACCGCTCCATGAGTGCTGTGACCTGCTTCGGAGTCGGCTCACCCTCATGGTACGAGAGAGTAAGGGAACGGAGCAAGTCTTGAAGTTCGACGGGACTGTAGCTCGCATCGTCATTCCGGTCGGCGACCAAGGCGAATTCGTAGAAGGTCAGACTGACTGAGAGCAACGCCTGTGTCTTGGCAAGATCGTCTCGGGCCTCGTCCATTCCGTTTGGATAGTGGCGAAGACAATCCGCTTCGAATTGGGATGAAGGAGTGGGATTCCAGCCGATTCCCTGCACGGTCGGGGGAGGCGTCTTTCCCGCTTTATAAAACCATGAGACGCAGGCGTTCGCTTGCGCAAAGGCTTGTTTGTCTTTGTGGATCTGCCGACCGATGTGCTGGGTGAACTGTTGAAAGATTGAATTGTCTCTACCCAACGAGTTCCCTGGGAGCAGCGCGCACATCAGAACGGTGAAGAGCACTCCTGCGGCTAACAGGCGGGCCTCAGGCCGTTGGGCCATCATTGGACGAGAAGACATAGAAAAAGTATACCATGCGAGTCGTCTCACCCCTCATCAAGATTGAATGAGCCGTGAGGGCGATCGCGTGGGATGAAGAAGGGGCCTCTTGCACCATGACCATGCCTTTTTTGACAGCCACATTACCGGGCATCGGCGGGCAGATGCGGGCATTTCCGGAAGACTTCCAGGTCGAGGAACATCCTCTCTATCTGCCTTGTGGAGAGGGCGAGCATCTCTACATCAAGATCAAGAAGCGCCTGCTCTCGACTCCGGACCTCGTCCTCCGACTGTCTTCGGTCTTGGGGATGAAAGCGCAAGCGATCGGTGTAGCGGGTCTCAAAGATGCCCGGGCCGTGACGACGCAGATGGTCTCCCTTCTCGGCGTTACACCCGAACGGCTGGATCGGCTGAAATTGGACGAACAGCTCTTGTCCGTGGAGGTGCTGGGCCGGCATCGCAATCGCTTGCGTCCGGGGCATCATGCAGGCAATCACTTTCGGTTGGTGATCAGGGATGTTGCCACGCATGCCAGCGAGACGGTGCCACTGGTCACAGACATATTGGTGCGACGAGGCGTGCCGAACTATTTCGGCCCGCAACGGCAAGGGCGAGGCGGACAGAATTATCAGACCGGGGCCGAACTCCTGGTGGACCCTGCTCGTCGAAACAAGCTGAGCCGGTCCAAGCGCATGTGGTACCTCAACGCCTATCAGTCGCATTTCTTCAATGACATGTTAGCCCGGCGACTGGATCGGCTCGATCGTATGTTGGTTGGGGACTGGGCCATGAAAATGGAGAACGGCGCCTGTTTTCTGGTCGAAGATGCTGAGAAAGAACAGCCGCGGGCCGATCGGTTCGAAATCAGCCCCACCGGCATCCTGTTCGGGTCGCGCGTGTCGTGGGCTAGCGGAGAACCGGGGGAGATCGAACGGGCCGTGGTCGCTGAAAGTGGGGCCACGCCGGAGAGTCTCACCGAAGCTGCGAAGGCTTGCGGGTTTCGCGGTGAACGGCGCTCGCTCCGAATCCCTCTTACCGATTTGGAATGGTCTCTGGAGGGGCCGGTGCTCACCCTTTCCTTTTCGCTCCCCCCCGGCGCCTATGCGACGAGTGTATTACGCGAACTCATGAAAGAATGACGGGGTAGCTGGGGAAATCCCTGTGCTCGCAGATCGCGCACGATCGGAATGTGCTCGATCAATGCGCGCAGTGGGGATTACCCCCAGCCACCCCTTAAGAAGAAGTGAAGACAAGGGACATATTTGGGATGGTGAGCTTCGGCGCACAGTCAGAATCAGATCTACGGCTGTTGAAGCTGGGTGGTAGAATCTGTGCGGAGCCTATCCATAAAGAGTGGGAGTCTGACGTATGATGCATGATCAAGAAACCGTCCTGCTCCAAGGCCATATCATCGATTCGTTGATCCTGGCGAAGGTCCTGGACACGATTCTGATGATGGGGGGAACATTCGATTTCCAGGACGTGCAGATCGGTAAAACACGCGAGGAGCCGTCGCGCGCAAGAATTGTCGTGCGGGCCTCGTCCGCGAAACTGCTCAGTGAGATTCTCCATGCCATTCAACCCCACGGCGCGTCGATCGAGAGTGAGCGGGACTGTCGGCTGGCGGCGGCGCCGGCGGACGGCATCTTTCCAGACGAGTTTTACGCGACAACCCATTTGCCCACTCAGGTGCGGGTGCATGACCAGTGGGTGGAGGTGGAGGGGATCGAGATGGACCTGGGGATTCTCGTGGACCCGGCTCGTCTGACTGCGAAGACTGTTCCGATGGGAGAGGTGAAGCGGGGAGATCAGATTGTGACTGGCCGTGAGGGTGTGCGGGTGATTCCGCTCCAACGGCCACGCGACCGCGATGTGTTCAGTTTCATGGAATCGCAGGTCTCATCCGAGCGTCCCCATGGGCTTGTCATCAGCGACATCGCCAAGCGCCTCGTGCAGTTGCGAACTGGATTCCGGGAGGGGAAGGCGGGCAGTAAGGTGCTGCTGGCAGGCGGCCCGGCGATTGTTCACGCAGGAGGGCGAGAGGCGCTGGCATGGCTCATCGATGAAGAGTTCATCCATGTCTTGTTCTGCGGGAATGCGCTGCCCGCTCACGATATGGAGGTCGATCTCTACGGTACGTCCCTCGGCTATGGGCATGCGGCCGGCCGCGTCGTGCCTCATGGGCATGAGCACCATCTGCGAACCATTAATCGGGTCAGGGCCATCGGCAGTATCGAAGCCGCGGTCAGGTCGGGAGTCGTCAAGACAGGAATTATGGCGGCCTGTGTCAGACGGGGTATCCAGGTCGTTATGGCTGGTACGATTCGCGATGACGGCCCGTTGCCCGGCGTGATCACGGATTCGGTAGAAGCCCAGTCCGCCATGCGTGCGGCAATTCCCGGTATCGGCCTGGCCTTGCTCGTCGCCTCGACGCTGCATGCTGTGGCGACGGGCAATTTGTTGCCCGCCACGATTCCCTCCGTCTGCGTCGATGTCAATCCGGCCGTTCCGACGAAACTCGCGGATCGAGGAAGCTTTCAGGCTGTCGGGCTGGTCATGGATGCCGCGTCGTTTCTGCGCGAGCTGGCGCGCGAGCTAGGCGCCCGTCTGTGAGACGCAAAACGTGAAACGTAAATCGTTAACCGTGAAGGGTTTCGGAGAAAGCGCGGTCGGCTGTCCTTCGTTTCACGTTTCACGTTTTACGTCTCACGGGTTGCCGAGGTGGAAGCCATGAGTCGTCTGCTTGTTTGCCCCCCGGACTATTTCAGTATCGAATATGAGATTAATCCATGGATGCGCCGTTCGAACGCCGTCAATTCAGAGCAGGCCGTCCGCCAGTGGCATCACCTCATGCAGGTGCTCGAACAGGACATGGGCGCGGTTCTGGAACGGATGATGCCGGTGCCGGGACTGCCCGACCTGGTGTTCACGGCGAATGCCGGCATCGTCGTTGGAGGGAAAGCGGTGCCGAGCCGTTTTCGCTATCCCGAACGGCAGAAGGAAGAGGCGTACTTTGAGGACTGGTTCCGTGGGCAGGGGTACGAAGTCGTCATGCTGGATCCCGGCAGCTTCTTTGAGGGGGCCGGGGACCTCTTAGGATTTCCTGACATCTGGTTCGGCGGCTATCGGCAACGATCGGATATCCGTGTGTTCCCCACGCTCAGTGACTGGTTTCATCGAGAGATCATTCCGCTAGAACTGGTCGACAATCGGTTCTATCATCTGGACACCTGTTTGTGTCCTTTGAGTGGCGGTGAACTCCTGTATTTCCCTCCCGCGTTCGATCGCTACGGGCAAGAGGTTCTTGCCGAACGGATCACTCCTTCAAGACGTCTCGTGGTGCCGGAAGCTGAGGCTCTCAGGTTTGCCTGCAATGCCGTTTGTGTCGGGAAACACGTCGTGCTGCCCGCGGGCTGTCCGGAAACAGAATCTCTGTTGACCTCACATGGCTATCTCCCCCATCCAGTCCTGCTCGATGAATTCATGAAATCGGGCGGCTCGGCGAAGTGTCTCACCCTAGCGTTGGACTGAGAAGGGTGGGACAGGCCCAGTCTGTCTGGTCCATCTGGTTTCTCTGGTCTATCTGGTTAGACTAAATAAACGAGACAGACGAGATAGACTGAACAGACCAAATGAACAAGACCCGCTAGGGTTTTTTTTGCCGGAAGAGGAAAGAACCGTACAGCCCGGCGATGGCGATAGTGACGAGTTCAATCGTCAGCAGCAGTCGGCTCACGATGGCATCGGGCGTCGGTGGGTTCAGGATGAAGTGCAGGCCGAGGAATTCGGGAGCCTGAGACGGCGGGGATTCCCAGGGTGGGAAGAGGATCGCGAGGGAGAGCATAGCCACCATGCCGTAAAGAAATTCAACGTTGAGCTGTCCCGGTCCAGATGTCGCGGGTGGCGGCGGTGGTGGCGGCGGCGGGGAAACGTCAACGTGGTCTGCATGAAGCCGCTGGCCGCACTGCGAGCAGTAGCGGCTAATCTCCGGGATCTCACGTCGGCATGAAGGACAGAGTTTCATTGGCGGTTCTGTGCGTAGGCTACACGGAACTGCGTCGGTTTACTAGATGTAAGC
>Ga0315281_10014826_pt1 | contig 10481 bp, 6 predicted proteins | sample YL17G07_0_MG_FD_204540 | JGI IMG/M metagenome (GOLD analysis project Ga0315281, IMG submission 204540) | Sediment microbial communities from Yellowstone Lake, YNP, Wyoming, USA - YL17G07_0 | ecosystem: Environmental > Aquatic > Freshwater > Lake > Sediment | place: USA: Wyoming | collected...
TGCTGGCGCCGAGCGAACATACGAGTGACGCGCAAATGCTGCGCGCCATCGAGCAGCTGCACGAAGCGAGCGAGAAGGCGGCCGTCGTCATTCATCCGCCGATGAACACGCCCATCGACCGTGACCGGCGCTGGGTTGCGCTGGTGGAGAAGGCCGCGCCGCTGCACAAGGACGTGCGCCTGTCGCTGCGCCTGCCACCCCCGACGGGCATGCGATGAGCTGGAACCCGGCTGAAGAGCAGGAGCGCCCGGCGGTAGCACGGGTGGTGCAGGCGCTCATCGCCATTTCTGTCGCCATTGCGTTCCTCCAGGCCACGGTAGTGCAGCCGGCGGAGATGCGCGCGCTGTTCGCCTTCCGCGAAGGGCCGTTGTCGGGCACGTGGTGGACGGCGTTCACCTATGTGTTCCTGCATGCCGGCCTGCTGCACCTCGTGCTGAACATGTACACGCTGTGGATCTTCGGCCCGCGGCTCGAGGGGCTGTGGGGCGCGCGGAGTTTCGCGCTGTTTTACGTCTGGTGTGGCCTCGGCGGCGCGATGGCGCACGCGGCTTTCGGTGGCGGGTCGCCGGTGATCGGCGCGTCAGCGGCCGTGTACGGCGTCATGCTTGCGTATGCGATGCAGTGGCCCAAGGACGAGATCTATCTGTTCGCGGTGCTGCCGATGCGCGTGCTGACCCTTGTGGCGCTGCTCGTTGCACTGGACATGTTCCGAGGCATCATGGGCGGCGGCGAGACCGCGTACTTCGCTCACCTTGGCGGGGTTGCATTCGCCTTCCTGTATCTCAAGAAGCCGCAGCAAATGAGCGTGGACCAACTGCGGCAACGCGTATCGCCGGCGCCGGATGTAGGCGACGACATCAGCCCGCGCCCCGGCCCACGTACGTCCAAGTCGCGCAACCGTGACGAGGTGGACGAGATCGTGGCGCAGAGCAAGGCAGCGGTTGCCAAGCGCCCGGCGCAGATGGCGTCCGCCAAGCGAGCGGAGGCCCCGCGCGACGCACAGGCGCAGGAACTCGACCGCGTACTGGACAAGATCTCGCGGCATGGACTCGCGAGCCTCACGCCGGGTGAGAAGCGGCTGTTGGAAGAGACGAGCCGGCAACTCAGAAACAGCGACTAGTCGCCAGTTGCTGTAAAGAAAGAGCCCCGGGGGATATCCCCCAGGGCGTTGCCATCAGGCCGTTCTCCCGATGGCTACGGTCTTCGCAGAGAGCGAGTGACCTACTCCCAACATATGTTCGACTGGTCGCAAGCGCCACCCACCCCAGGCACCAGTCACTCCTCTCAAGAATGCCCCGTCCGAAACTGCTCGAAACGTTCCCGAACCCATACCCCAAGCGCGGCTACGAAATCCGGATGGAGTGTGACGAGTTCACGTCGCTCTGCCCCGTTGGGGGCATCGAGGCCGACGCGATGGAGCTTGAGCAACTGGAGGGAGGCGCTCCGGACTTCGGCACGATCTTCATCACCTACGTGCCGGACAAGCGCTGCCTGGAGCTCAAGAGTCTCAAGCTGTACCTGTGGAGCTATCGTAACGACGGCGTGTTCTACGAGCGCGCGGTGAATCGCATCCTGGACGACTTGTCAAAGGCCTGCAAGCCACGCTGGATGGAGGTTGTGGGCGATTTCAACGTCCGTGGGGGGATCAAGTGCGTGATTTCGGCGCGTGTCGACGGGCGCGGTACCCGGGCCAGGCGGTAGCGGACAGCAAAAAGCCCCGGGCATTTCTGCCGAGGGCTTCCTGTTTGATGAGAGGGACTAGTTGAAGTTGTACCGTACGCTGAGCTGGATGCGGTACACGTCACCCGTGCCTGCGGTCTGCTCGAACGTCTTGCTCATCAACTGCGTGCCGATGTTGCGCAGACGGTACAGCACCTTGCCGGTCGCGTCGGCACCCTGCGAGATCAACGGCTGCGTGTTGACCATGCGCTTGCCAACGCCCCAGTTGTGGTTGAGGAGATTGCCGAAGTTCAGGAAGTCCATGCGAATCTGCAGACTGTTGCGGTTGCGCATGAATTTGCCGCCGACCTCCTGCGAGAGTCCGACATCAGCGCGCGTCACAGTTGGGAAGAACACTGCACCACGCTCGGCGTACTTGCCCCGATTTGCCTTGAGATATTTGTCCTGATTGATGTACGCTTCCCACGCGTTCTCTTGCTGCGGCACGGTGAACGTCACGCCCGAGGACGTGAAGCTCTGGAAGTTCATCTCCGACTTGTCCTTGGGGATGTAGATCAGGTCGTTGCTGGATCCGCCATCGCCGTTCAGGTCGCCGCTGAACACGTAGCTCGCGTTACCGATCGTGCGCCGCTCCAGGAAAATCGAGGCCGTGGTGGGGCCGAACCGGAAGAGGTCCTTCCGATGCGACGCCGCGCCGAACAAGCGATGCGCCGGCGACGTTCCCGCAAACGCAATCGGTGGGTTGTTCGGATCGCCGGGAACCTGGTTGCCCGTCCACGAGCCGGACGCGATGGAGCCGGGATCCACATAGCTCTTCGAGACGCCATAACTGTAGGCAACCTTCACGAACGTGCCCAGACCGAACGGCTTCTCGAGCGTTCCGGAGAAGTTCCAGGCGCTTCCCTTGTTGCTGTTCTGAAGCACGACGGCGTTCGTGACCGAGCAGTTGACGCGGTCCGCCTGGGTGCCCGCGATGGTGGGGCATTTGTCCACGGTCCATTTCGGCCGCGCGTCAGCACCCACGAAGTTCGCGTCGGGGGCCGGCAGGTTGGCGTTGATGTAGTACATGCCGTTCACGTCTTTGCTGAACAGGAACTCACCCGTGCCCACCAGGCCCCGTGGCAGTTTCTTGTCCACCCCGACATTGGTTCTCCACAATTGCGGGAACTTGAAGTCAGGATCCGTGAGAGCCAGGGCATACGTCGCCGCCGGCACCGCCGGACTCGCGATCGAGGTCGGTTTGTAGTGGTTCGGATCTGGATGAAACGGACGGGCTGTCGTACCTGTGAGCCGCTCGAAGCCCGTGAGGATGCCGTTGTTGCCGATCTGGTTGGAGATCCAGACGTACGCCGGCCGGCCTGCGAAGACGCCTGTGCCGCCGCGCACCTGAAAGGTTTTGTCGGCATTGACGTCCCAGTTGAAGCCGAGCCGAGGCGAGATGAGCAGGTTCGCGTCGGGCAGCTTGGACGTCGAGTACTTCACCGTCGCGCCGTCCTTGTTGCGGAAGCTCATCGCATCAACGGCGGAATTGGTAAATCCGTTATTGCCGAACTTCGGCTGATCGACGCGGAGGCCGAGGGTCACCTTTATGTTATTGTTGACGCGCCACTGATCCTGGGCGTAGACGCCAGCGTACACGACGTCGAGCGGCTGGAGCGGCTTGGTCGCTCCCTGTATGTTCGACCAGCCAAGCTCAAACTTGTTGAGCGTGACCGTTGAGACCACGCGGTTCGGGTTTGCGAGGTAGCCGGCCGCATCGGCGTAGAAATCCGCGAGTGAGTTGTACGTATAGACGCTCTGCGCACCCTGGAAGAACACGTTTTCCGAGCGGTACTTCTCGAAGCTCGCGCCGAACGTCAACTCATGAGCGTTGGCATAGATCGAGAAGTTGTTCTGGACCTGCGTGCTTGTGTAGCGGAGCTCGTTGTTCGGCGTGAACGGCTCAAAGCCGAACGAGGTGTACACCGAGCCGCCGTTGAGAACGTCTACGAACGGGAAGCACCCGGCGCCGACGCCCGCTCCTGAGAACGACGAGCAGGGCGTTTTGTAGCCGCGGCTTTCATCATGGTGTTCGTATCCAACAATGAAGTTGTTCGACATAGTGGAGCCGACCACCGAATTCCACTCACCCACCCACGACTTGATGTTCTCGAGAATCTGGTAGTTCGAATTCTCGAAGTTCAGACCGGTGGTGCTGGTGCGGCGGTTGCCGAAGCCCAAGGACGTGGAGTTCGAGAGCAACACGTCGGTGTAGGAATCGAGCTGGCTGTACCGCATCGTGAGCTTGTTCCGGTTGCTGAGATTGTAGTCCAGCTTGCCCATGTATCGCGTCGCCGGTGTAGTGAAGTCGTAGCCCTGATACGCCCCGGTGGCGTAGTTGAAGTTCGACTGGAGATACGTGCTGAGCGCGTCGAGGTCGGACGCGAGCACGCGCGTGATGTTGCCGCCCACGGGCTGCGTCCCCGTGTTGGCGAGGAACGTCGTGCCCGGCGAGGTCAGACCGTCATCTTCGTAGTTGAAGAAGAAGAACAGCTTGTCCTTCAGGATGGGACCGCCGGCGCTGATGCCCAGCTTTCTAAAATTGAACTTGCCGGGATTGACGTCGAGGGCGGACGCCTTCGTGCCATGTAGCCCCCTGCGGTTGTCGCGCCACGAGTAGTAGACCGAGCCGGCGTAGTCGTTGGTGCCGCTGCGGGTGACGGTGTTCACGCCGGCGCCGATGAAGTTGCCTTGGCGCACGTCGAAGGGCGCGATATTTACCTGCACCTGCTCAATGGCGTCCATCGAAATCGGCGCGACGCCAGTTCTGTCGCCGGGCTGTCCGGCAAGACCGAACGAGTTGTTGAAGTACGACCCGTCGATCGTGATGTTGTTCATCCGGTTGTCTTGGCCGGCGAACGAGAAGCCGAACCCGGAGCCGCTGTACTGCGGAGTGAGACGGACGTAGTCTTCGATGCGGCCCGAAATCGTGGGCAGCGTCTTGATGACTTCGCGCGGAACCGCGGTTGCGGCGCCGGTCCGATCAGAGCTGAACACCGTTTCGCTCGCGCCCGTGATCGTCACCTCCGCGAGCTGCACCGCGGCGGTCTTGAGCGAGAACGCAATGTCGGCGGCGACCCCGAGCGTGAGGAACACGCCGTCCTTGACGTCGGGCGCCGTGCCGAGGGCGGTGGCCGTCACCTGGTACGGGCCACCGACGCGCATCCCGGGAAGCGACACGCGGCCGTCCGGGCGCGTGCGTCCTTCGTAATGCGTGCCCGAGGGCTGGTGGATGGCGAATACGCGCGCGTTTGCGCGTGGAGCTCCGGTCGCGTCCACGACTTTCGCGTTGATCGCTGAAGTCGTGAGGCCCTGAGCCGAGAGGTTCGCGGCCCCGGCCGTGATTGCGAGCAGGATTGCCGCTCGCACAAACCAACGTGACATCTTCATAAGGGGGGTAGATCCCATTGGGGGTTGCGTACCGGAAGGGATACTCCGGCATCGACTGAAGGGATGTTCGTTACGCATAATGTAGGCGAGAAATCGCGCTACCGCGAGCATGAATTCTCGCGATTTCGGTGACTACGGCGTTGCAGTCTGACGATTCCTAAATGACAACATGCCGCGCACTTGCGGGTCACTTCAGCCCCAAATCTTCAATTGAGTTTGGGCTCGCGGGTCCGCTAGATTCCTCGGCTCGTTTCGGCCAGGTAGCTCAGTTGGTAGAGCAGCGGACTGAAAATCCGCGTGTCGGCGGTTCGATCCCGTCCCTGGCCACTCTTCCTCCGGTCCAGGGTCCGAGGCACTTCTGCCCCCCTCATCGACGTTCGTTGTGGTCGCGGCCGTGCTGATTTCGGCCGCCCTGACCGCGATTCTGATGCGGCGCCCGTGGCAGGGCGGCGCGAGCGGGGCCGGCAATGCGCAGCCGGCCCGACTGCTCGCCGAACACGTCGTCGACATGGTCTCGACGCACGAGCCGGACGGCACGTTCCGATACGTGTCCCCAGTGCTCGCGGGCATGGTGGGCGAATACCCGGGACTTCTCGCCGGCAAGAGTCCTCGCGCCTTGGCGCATCCCGACGATGCCGGTGTCCTGGACGGCTTCTGGAAACGAGCGGTGTCGGGACGCGGCGCCGCGGTCACGCTGACGTGGCGCTGTCGCCGCCACACGGGCGAATACGCGTGGCTCGAGACCACGGCGCGCGCCGCGCCCCCGGAATCCGCAAACTTCGGCGCCATCATCAGCGCCACGCGCGACGTGACGGAGCGCAGGCAACTTGAAGACGCGCTGCGTGAGTCTGAACGGCGCTTTCGCAGCACGATCGAAACCGTGGGACTGGTGGCCGTGGGGCTCGACACCGAAGGCAACGTGACCTTTGCGAACGACTCACTGTGTGCCCTGACGGGCTGGACGCGCTCGGATCTCGTTGGAGAGAACTGGTTCAAGAAATGCACCCCGCCGGACGCCGCTGGACGCCGCGTGTTTCTCGAGGCGATCGCGGCGGGTGTGGCCCCGCCATCCACCGAATACGAGATCACGTGCCGAAACGGTTCCCGTCGCACAATTAGGTGGGACACCACCGTGTTGCGGTCCCCCGCCGGCGAAGTTCAGGGCGCCGCGAGCCTGGGTGCCGACGTTACGGAGCGCCGGCTCGAAGACGCAACCATGAAGCTGCTCCAGTCCATAACGCACACGATCAGCTCGGCGCCGGACCTGGACGGCGCGCTGGCGCAGACCCTCGAGTCACTGTGTGTCGCCACGGGGTGGGCGTACGGCGAGGCGTGGCTTCCACAACACGACGGCGCGCGGCTGGAACGCACGACGTGGTACGTCGAGAAAGGGCTGGACGCAGCAACGCTGATCGAAGCAGGGGCGGGCTTGGCGTTCGCGCCGGCCGAGGGCTTGCCGGGGCGCGCATGGGAATCAGGCTCCATCGAGTGGTTTCACGACTTGGAGTTGGCGACCGAGAAACAATTTCCGCGCATGCACGTTGCGGCGCAGCTCGGATTCCGCGCGGCCGTGGCGGTACCGGTGCAGTCTGGCGCACAGGTGGTGGCGGTACTGGTGTTCTTCATGCGCACGCCGTTGCATACCGACGACCGCCACACGCGCATGGTCGCGGTTGTGGGCAATCAGGTTGGGGCGCTGATCGCACGCCGGCGCGAGCAGAATGTGTATGAGGCGCAACTATTGCACGCGCGCGATGCCGCCGAGGCGGCCAGCCGGGCCAAGAGCGACTTTCTGTCGCGCATGAGCCACGAATTGCGCACACCGCTCAACTCCGTCATCGGTTTTGCCAATGTGATGCTGAAGAACAAGGGCGGCCGGCTGGCGAAAGAAGAGTTGGAGTATCTGGACCGCATCACGTCGAATGGGAAACACCTGCTGTCTCTCGTGAACGACATCCTCGACATTGCGAAGGTGGAGGCGGGCCGCCTCACTGTGAGCAAGGCGATGGTGAACGTGGACGAGCTGTTGCACGACGTGGTGGCGCAACTTCAGGGGCAGCCGCGACCCGCGACCGTCGATTTCCGCGCTGCTGAAGCGCCGAACGACATGGTGCCGCTTGAGACCGACGGCGCACTGTTGCGGCAGGTACTGATCAACCTGACGGGCAACGCGCTGCGCTTCACGCACTCGGGCAGCGTGGTGTTGTCTGCCGAGGCCGGCGATGATGGGTGTCCCGCCCGGATCTGCGTGCGGGACACCGGCATCGGTATCGCGCCCGATCGCCTGAGTGCGATCTTCGAGCCCTTCGAACAGGCCGACGAATCGACCCATCTCGAATACGGCGGAACGGGTCTCGGTCTCGCGATCTCAAAGTCGATCTGCGACGAGTTGGGATTCCAACTAACCGTTGAAAGCGATCCGGGCCGAGGGTCTGTCTTCACAATTAGAATGCAGCGGCAACCACAAACCGTCTAACAAGGATCGATGTGGTTATCGTTATCGGTGTGAAACGGGACTCGATGTCTTCGCATGGCGCTTGAGGCGTCTGGATGTAGCCTGAAGAAGGAAATAACCATCTAATACACCAGCCAGCGTCACTCCTGCATTACTTGACATAGGGGGGTGGGGTATGTAGCCTCTCTGCCAGGAGGGAGGGGCTATGTCATCGACAGAGGTTGTGGTTCTGCTGGCGGGCGTGGCGCTGATCGTCGCCATCAACTGGTACTTCTTCGCGCCGCAAAAGGCCGCCGCATCCACGCGGGCCGGTGCGACTCAGCAGGTGGAGATCGAGGTGCGCGGCGGATATAACCCCGGAACCGTACGGGTGAAGCGCGGCGTGCCGCTGCAGCTGGTCTTCAACCGACAGGAGAAGTCGCCCTGTTCCGAGGAGATCGTGATCCCCGCTTTCGGCGTACGACGGTTCCTCGCGCCTTTCTCCCGTACCACGGTCGAGATCACGCCGGACACCGCCGGCAAGTTCGAGATGACCTGCGGTATGTCGATGCTGCACGGCTCGCTCGTGGTCGAGGACTGAGCATGGCGACGATCACGATTCCAGTGACAGGAATGCACTGTTCGGCGTGCCAGAGCCGCGTGCAGGCCGTGCTGAGTGCAACGGCGGGCGTGTCACAGGCGAGCGTCAACCTGTTGCTCAACAACGCTACGGTGGCGTACGACGAGGCAGCGGTGGAGCCAGCGATGCTCGTGGCCGCCATCAAGGCCACGGGATATGGCGCAGAACTGGCAGACGCCAAGGCGACGGCCGTGCAGGAGCAGGAGGCCCAGGCGGAGGCGCAGGCGCGCGAGCTTCGTGAGTTGACGTGGAAGACGGCAGTGAGTCTCGCGATTGCGGCGGTGTCGATGGCTCTGACGATGCTGGTGATGGAGACCGGCTGGCTGCCATGGCTCTTGCTGATGCTCACGAGCGTAGTGGTGGTGTGGCCGGGTCGGCACTTCTACGTGCGCGCGTGGCAGTCGTTCCGGCACCGGTCGGCCGACATGAACACGTTGATCGCTGTCGGCACCGGCGCGGCGTACGTCTACTCGGGTGCCGCTACGATGGCGCCTGGGTTGTTCGTCGCGGGCGGCGTGGCACCGCAATTGTACTACGAAGCCGTTTCCTCGATCATCGGACTCATTCTCCTCGGCAACACGTTCGAGGCACGCGCCAAGCGGCAAACGACGTCGGCACTCCGCGCGCTCGCGGACCTTCAGCCCAAGCAGGTGCGCGTGTTGCGCGATCTTCGCGAGGTGGAGATCCCGATTGACGAACTTGTGGCGGGCGACATCTTCGTGGTGCGTCCCGGCGAGCGCGTTGCCGCGGACGGCGAAGTGGTGTCCGGCTCGAGCGCTGTGGACGAATCGATGCTCACCGGCGAGTCGATGCCGGTGGCGAAGGCGCGCGGCGCCAAGGTCGTTGGCGGCACGGTGAACCGGACGGGTGCGCTCAAGGTTCGCGCCACCACGCTGGGCCGGGACAGCGTGCTCCAGCGCATTGTGCAACTCATGCGGGAGGCGCAGGCGTCCCGCGCACCCGTGCAGGCGCTCGCGGATACGGTGAGCCGGGTGTTCGTGCCTGTCGTGCTGTCGATCTCGGTGGCCACGTTCGTTGCGTGGTTCATTCTCGCGGACTCGGCGCCGGCGATGCGCGGACTCGCCGCGGCGATGACGGTGCTGATCATCGCATGCCCGTGTGCGATGGGGCTGGCCGTACCCACGGCGCTCATGGTAGCGACGGGGCGGGGCGCGCGGCTCGGGGTGCTGATCAAGGGCGGTGAGGCGCTCCAGCGCGCGGACGCGATAGAGATTGTAGTACTCGACAAGACCGGGACTTTGACTGCGGGCAGGCCTGCAGTTGTCGGTGCCGCCATGGGGCCTGGCTCGGAGGAGAATGACGTTCTTGCGCTCGCGGCCGGCGTTGAAGCTCTGTCCGAGCATCCGCTGGCAGACGCAGTCATGCGCGCGGCAAAGGAGCGCGGAGTTCTGCCGGCGGCTGTGCGCGGATTTGAGTCGCGCACGGGACTCGGCGCGATGGCGAAGACGTCGGATGGCACGCGTGTCGTGGTCGGCAATGCGGCGTTTCTGAGCGGGCTCGGTGTCGACGTTGCGGGGCTCGAGGGTGACGCGGCGCGGATGGCGGCGCAGGGTCAGACGCCGGTGTTTGTGGCGGTGGACAACACGGCGGTGGGTGTGCTGGGGATCGCTGATCCGGTGAAGCCGGGCGCGCGCGATGCGGTGGCGGAGCTCAAGCGCATGGGGCTCGACGTGGTGATGCTCACGGGCGATCGGCGCGAAACGGCGCAGTCTGTCGCGCGCGCCGTTGGCATCGAGCACGTGATCGCAGAAGTGCTACCGCCGCAAAAGGTCGACGCGATTCGCAGTCTTCAAATCGGAGGGGGAGGCGCCGGTGTTCCCTCTGCGCAGCGGCCGCGAGTTGTCGCGATGATGGGCGACGGCATCAACGACGCGCCGGCGCTGGCACAGGCCGACGTCGGGATCGCCATGGGCACCGGGACGGACATTGCGATGGACGCGGGCGACATCACGCTGATGCGCGGCGACCTGCGCGCGGCTGCGGACGCGATCGCGCTGGCACGCCGCACGATGCGCATTATGCGGCAGAATCTCTTTTGGGCGTTCGTCTACAACGTGGTGGGGATTCCAATCGCGGCCGGGGTCCTGGTGCCGGTGTTCGGCATCACACTCAATCCGATTCTGGCGAGCGCAGCAATGGCGTTCAGTTCAGTGAGCGTGGTGGGGAACTCGTTACGCTTGCGCCGCTTTGCTGGAGCGCGCGTCGCATGAACTGCAGACCGCAAGACTGGAGACGGCAGACCGCAGACCGGAGCTGACAATGCAAAGCGCAGCAACC
>Ga0315281_10014827_pt1 | contig 10480 bp, 11 predicted proteins | sample YL17G07_0_MG_FD_204540 | JGI IMG/M metagenome (GOLD analysis project Ga0315281, IMG submission 204540) | Sediment microbial communities from Yellowstone Lake, YNP, Wyoming, USA - YL17G07_0 | ecosystem: Environmental > Aquatic > Freshwater > Lake > Sediment | place: USA: Wyoming | collected...
GCAGAAAGGGAAATACTCTGCCCAGGGAAGAGTTGGCGTGAAGTGCGGACATGTGCGCGGTGCGGACCGGGTACCGCGCGCCCGGCCCGCGAAATTACTATTTCACCGGTTTGGCCACGATCTCTTCCAGTTTTTTCGACCGGATGACCTGGCCGTCCAGCCCGGCCTGCTTGGCGTTGCCGCCGTAAGTCACTGTCATCAGCTGGCTGTAATAGACCACCGGCATCGCAAACTTGGTTCCCTGCTTGCGGTTGATCTCGGACTGGTAGACCTCCACGTTCGCCTGGCACAGCGGGCAGGGCGTCACTATCATCTCTGCGCCGTGGTCGTAGGCCGATTCGACGATGTCGCGGATCTGCTTCTGCGCCTTGTCGGGCTCTGAGAAGGCGAGCGACCCGCCGCAGCAGGTGACTTTCTGCTCGTACTTGGTCAGCGCCTCGCCGCCCAGAGTCTCCACGAGCTTGTCGAGGTACATCGGGTTCTCGAATGATTCGCCGGCCACGCCGAAAGGCCGGTTGGTCTGGCAGCCGACGTAGCCCGCTATCTTCGCGCCCTCGAGCGACTTGACCATGGGCTTCTTCATGCCTTCGTAGCCGATGTCCTCGATAAGCACTTCCACCATGTGCTTCACGCCGACTTCCGCCTTGTAATGGAGCCCGGCCTGCTTGAGCGCCTCGTTGGTGTCGGCCATCATCTGGCTCGAGGCATCGAGCTTCTCCTTGGTTTCGCGCGCCCCCAGCCAGCAGGCGGCGCAGGTGGCGACGATGTCCTGTCCGGGCAGGTGCTGCTCGGCGAGTGCGAAGTTGCGCGCCGTCATCACATGACGCGTCAGCTCCCCGGCGGCGGCGTAGCTGATCGAAGCGCCGCAGCAGTTCCAGTCGGGAATTGGCGTCAGCTTGACGTCCAGCTTTTCGCACATCGCGTTGACCGACACCAGGTAATTCGACGCCGAGCCTCGCAGCTGCGACGAGCAGCCGGGATAGAACGCGTATTCCTTCTTGGCCATGTCTGCCTCCTGGTGCTATTTTTGTGCGCCCTGGCGCCTGGACTCGATCTCCTGCGCCTTTTTGAGCATGCGGTGTATGCCCGCCTTGTCCTTGCATTCGTGCCCCTTGAAGAACTCCAGGGGATTGAGGCGCTTCGCCCGGAGCAGCGCCAATCCTATGCCTTGCATGCTGAGCGCCTGCCTGATTCCGGCGATCAGCCCATCCTTGAAATAAAGCGACAGGGTGAAGCGCAATTCGTTTACCCGCCCGGTCTTGATGCAGTTGTTCCAGAAGATGAGCGACAGATCGCGCGTTGGCTGCATCTTCGGGGCCAGCCCCAGCCGGTGCGCGTACTGCGCTATTCCGTGCATGATCTGCGTGATCGGCAGCTTGCGCGGGCAGCGCACCACGCAGCTGTAGCACGAGGTGCACATCCACATGGAGTCGGAGCGCAGCACCTCCTCGCGCTTCCCGGCGCGGATCATCATGAAGATTTTCTGCGGCGTGTGCTCCCAGTGCGGCCCGAACGTGCAGGACCCGGCGCACACGCCGCACTGCATGCACATCTTCACCCACTCGCCTTCCTCGACCCGCTCCTCGACTTCGCGCAGGAAGCTGTTGCGGTACCGCGAGAGTGCCTGCTCGTTCAGTTCGGTCATGTTTCCCATATGTTCCCCAGGGCGCGCGCCCCTCAGGCAAAACCCTTCAGCGGTGACAGGCCGATCCTGCCGATGACGGCGGCGTATTCGTCGATCAGCCGGGGCACGCGCGCCATGTCCGTGATGGCCACCTCGTACGTCGCCACCCGCTCGGTCTCCAGCGACATCTGCGTCAGCGTGTCGCCGATCTTGCTCATCCTGGTAGCCGCCAGTTCCGAGCCCTTGACGAAGTGGCACTCGTAATCATCGCCGTGCCTGCAGCCCATCATCATGATCCCGTCGTAGCCGGAATTGAGCGCGTCGGTGATCCAGATGGCGTTCACCGAGCCCAGGCACCGGACCGGAATGACGCGCACGAAGGCGCTGTACACGTTCTTCTGCATGCCTGCCATGTCGATCGCCGGGTAGGCGTCGTTCTCGCAGGCGAGCACCAGGATGCGCGGTTTTTCCGAAAACTCGTCCGGAACCTCCACGGCCTTGATCTGCGCGCCGACCGTGTCCACCGAATAGTTCTCGAACGAGATCACGCGCACCGGGCAGGCGCCCATGCAGGTTCCGCAGCGGCGGCAGCGCGATTCGTTGAACACCGGATAGGTCTTTTCGTCCTCGTCGATGGCGCCGAACGGGCACTCGACCGTGCAGCGCTTGCACTGGGTGCACCCGTCCAGCCGCACGATCGGGAACGACAGGTCGCCCGAGCGCGGATGCGCCGCACGGCCCAGCTCCGCATTTTCTATCGCCTGTATCGCCTTCAGGGCGGCACCTGTCGCGTCCTCGGTGGCCTGCGCGATATCCATCGGCCGGCGCACCGGGCCCGCCGCATAGATGCCGGTGCGGCGCGTTTCGTACGGGAAACAGATGAAATGCGAATCGGTGAATCCGTCGCGTAGGTGCGGAAGATCCGCGCCCTGTCGGTAGGACAGGTTGAGGATGGAGACCGGCTTGACCTCCATTTTGGCCCGCTCCTCTTCGGGGATATCGATGTTGACCCCGGAATTGGGAATCTGCCCGGTGGCGAGTACGACCAGGTCCACGTTCGCGATGGCGGCGTCCTCGTCGAGAATCAGGTCGCGGAAGCTGACCTTGCAGCTGTTGCCGCCGGGTTCTACGCCGGAAACCGTGCCCTTGGTGAAGGTGACGCCTTTCTGCTGCGCGCTGCGGTAGAAATCCTCCCCGTTGCCGGGCATCCGCAGATCGGTGTAGATCACCACAGTGTCGACCGCCGGATTCGCGTCCTTGAAATACATCGCCTGCTTGACGCTGGTCGCGCAGCAGAAGCCGGAGCAATACGGAAGATGCTTGCCGCCGGACTTGTTGCCGGCGTCGCGCTGCCCCGCGCACTGCACGAACACGACCGATTTCACTTCCCCGCCGTCACTGGGGCGGCGGATCGGTTCGCTTTTCGCGTGCGCTTCCCGCGCCAGCGCCTCGAGCCCGGCCTGGTCGAGAACATTGGCCGATCTCCCGAAGCCGAACTCCGGAAGTTTGGCGGCGTCGTAGGTCGAAAAGCCGCTCGCCTGGACGATCGCCCCGACTTCGGCCGATTGCAAGGCGCCGCTCTCGACAGCAATCTGGACCTTGAAGCGGCCGGGGGCGCCATCGGTCTTCGCGATGATCGCGTTCAGCACGACCTCGATGCGCGGATCGGCTTGCACCACCGCGACCAGCTCTGCGACCCCCGTATCGGCGGGATCGCTGTACGGCTCCCGGAACGCCACGCGCTTGTGCAGTTTGGCCACCCAGCCGCCGAGCGTCGCCGATTTTTCGACCAGCAGGACGTCGTACCCGGCCCTGGAAGCCTCCAGTGCAGCCGTCATGCCGGAGATGCCCCCGCCCACAACGAGTATCCGCCTGACATGACCGACGGCGGGGATGCCCGCCGGCAGTTTCATTTTCTTGACTTCGGCGCAGCCCATACGCACGTAATCGTCGGCCATCTCCTGGGTGAGCTCTTTCGCTTCCTCGGTGTCGGGCTGGCTCCAGATCACGCCTTCGCGCAGGTTGGCGCGCGACATCGCCACGGTCGGGAAATGAAATGCCTCGGTCTTGGCGCGGCGCGAGCAGGCCGCGATCATGACGTGGGTGACGCCTTCCCTGTCAATGTCGTCGCGGATCGTCTGCACGCCGGCGGCCGAGCATAGGAACTCGTGCTGGCGCACCAGGTTCATCTTGCCTTCGCGTTCGGCGACCTTCGCCAGTTGCGCGGCGGAGACACGCTCGCCGATGCCGCAGCCGGCGCAGACGTACGCGGCGGTTTTCATGTCAGCCATTTCAGTTCTCCGCCCGCGCGACGCGGTTAATCACCTGGATCGCTCGAAGCGCCGCGGCGGTCGAGCTCTGCACCGCGCGGTTGACGTCGAGCGCGTTGGTGGCACAGCCGGCACCGAAGACGCCCGAGTCGGCGAGCGCCGATTCTATGAAACCGGAGGAATCCGCAATTACCTCGGCCGGAATGTCCGCCGCCGGGACGCTCGGCTGCATGCCGATCGCGAGCACGGCGAGGTCGTGAGGATTGGCGTAGCGGTGATAGCCCTCGGTGTCGACGCCGTGGAGAACCACGTCGCCGCTCTTCGCGTCCTGCGCGATGCTCGCGACCTTGGACTTGACGAAGCGCACGGTCGGATCCTTCATGACCTTCTGATAGAAATCCTCGAATCGGTCGATGGCGCGGATGTCGATGTAATAGATGGTCGAATGGCCCTCGGCCCCGAACGCCTCGCGCACATATTGCGTCTGCTTCAGCGAAGCCATGCAGCAGATGCGCGAGCAGTGGCGCAGGTGATTCTCGTCGCGCGATCCAGCGCACTGTATGAAGGCGATGTTCTTTGCCTCCTTGCCATCGGAGGGGCGCACAATCCTGCCGCCTGTGGGGCCATGCGGATCGGCAAGGCGCTCGAACTCGACGCTGGTGATCACGTTCGGGTAAAGGCCGTAGCCGTAGGGTTGGATCTTGGCCGCGTCGTAGGGTTGCCAGCCCGTGGCCCAGATCACCGCGCCGACGGCAAGCTCGACGGTCTCCCCGCGCGCGTCCAGATCGATCGCGCCGACTCTGCACGCCGACTTGGCCGCATCAGCGTCGGGCGTGCCGATGATAGACGGGTCGAGGACGTAGCGCTGCGGATAGGCCATCGCATGGGGAAGGTAAGCGGCCTTGATCCGGTTCAAGTTGTAGTTGAACGGGTTCGGAATCTCGGCCTGCACGGCACGGGCGCAGTCACCGCAGGCGGTGCAGTTGTCGTTCACATAGCGCGGCGAAACCTTCACCGTCGCGGTGTATCCGCCTCGCGTTCCGCTGATCGCAGTCACCTCCGCCATCGTGATGACGCGCACGTTGCGGTTGCCCTTGAGGCGCCTAAGATTGATCTCCAGCCCGCAGGTCGGGTGGCAGAGCTTTGGAAAGTAGCGATACAGCAGCGCGGTGCGTCCGCCGAGCGTAGGACTCTTCTCCACGAGGACAACGTGCTTGCCGCACTCCGCCGCCTCAAGCGCGGCGGTCATACCGCTGATGCCTCCGCCGACAACCAGGATGATTTCGCCCGTTGCGATCGACGCTGCCATCAAGCCTCCAATGTTTCCGCATTCATCGAGAAAGCCCTGCTGGACGCATGGACATGGCCCGGCGCCCGAATAGTGTTAAGTAGCATGCGGAAAAAGCTTCAGTCAATCCTTCTTTCGGGGAGACCGCAGCCCCCAGGAAGGAGTATCACGCCGCGAGATGGCGGATTTCATAATCGGCTCGGGACAGATCGGCGAACAGCCACGTCGCCGGGCCGCCCAGGCCCGCAACAGTCCCGGGGTTCAGAAGCCAGGTATGTGCGCCAGCGATGTTGGGCTGGCGGACCACGCTGGCGACATGATCGTGGCCGCAGCACACCACATCGTAGTCCCCGGTGCATGCAATTGCCCTGCCATAGCGCGGGTAATGCGTGACGAATATCCGCAATCCGCCGAGATTCAGCTCCGCGTCCTGCCCGTGGTAGCTGAGCAGGCCCCGCGACTCTGCGCACAGATTCCACAGCGCGACCGGATCACCCAGATTGTTGCCATGAACTACATGAACCGGGAGCCCCAGATCGAGCAGCGGCCGCAGGGTGTTGGCGCCGATCACATCGCCGCAGTGGATAACGGCTTCGGCCCCCGCCGCCCGCCCCTCGGCCACTGCTGCGGCGAGCATGGGCGCCCGGTCGTGGCTGTCCGAGACGATGCAAATCTTCACGCTGGCGGTCCCATCTTCCGCGGCCGACTACTTTGCGCCCGCACCAGGCTCTTGCGCGCCGGGAAGGTCGTTCGCCGTAATGCCAAGGGTCTCGCCCAGGCACAGCTCGCGGACAAGGCGTTCGGCGGCAGCCCTGCCATGCTCGCGTTCCACCTCGGCGAGAACCAATCGGGCGCCGTTGCGACTGTACCCGCCACCGAAGCCCGCCTGGACCTCGAGAAGCTGGCGCGCCTTTTCCAGCGTCATATGATGCTCGGCCCCGTGGTGTCCTCCTTGTCCAGGTCTTCCGCGGTAGCGCCCGGAAATGCCCTTGCCCGCGCGCGCTCATGATCGGACTGGACGCGCAGCAGCGCCAGCACGCATTCCCCGAGATCGTCGTACTCATTTCGGTTGGTACCGAATTGCTCCGCGCCGGAATAGAAGAACTGGCAGCGGTAACGGTCCCCGGCGACCTTGCAGACGACGAAATGCGCGCCGCGCTCGGCCCAGTAAAGCGTCGGACACCAGGTAAGCGGAGCTCCGGATTCCAGTTGCAGTTCGCTGTCGGCAAGCTCCATCGCCACGGTCCGGCCATACCGCTGCTCCAGCAGGCTCGCTGCGTGTTGCCTCTCCACATCCGAGAAATCCGGAATTTTGTCGGTCACTACTACACCTGTTCCTGGTAGGGCAATCCCACGCATATTAATCGGTTAGCGCCCTGGACCGCCAGTGAATGTCGCTCGCGGCCCCATGGCCGTCATGCGCTGGTAGACTGTGATGCCCTCGAAGACCCATCGATGACCAGCGGAGCCGCGGACCATGGCCGATATCAGATCCCTCAATCCGGATGCGCTCGGAAAGCCCGGCGGCCATTACTCGCACGTCATGCGGGTCAAGGCCTCCGAATTCCTGTTCATCGCGGGACAGGTGGCGATGGACCGGACCGGCAACCTCGTCGGTCCGGACGACATAGACGCCCAGTGCAGCCAGGTATTCGCCAACATCGGGGCCGCACTCGAGGCGGCCGGAGCGGGATGGAAAAACGTCGTACAGTTCACGACCTACGTCGTGCACTCCCAGGACATTGCGAAGCTGAGGAATTTCCGCTCGCGCGAATATCCGAAAATGTTCCCTGACGGCAATTATCCGCCCAACACGCTGCTCGTCGTGGACCGGCTGGCGCAGGAACCCTACCTGATCGAAGTGCAGACGATCGCCGCGCTCTAGAGCCCGGCTACCCGACCAGCCGCCGCATGACGCGGTACAGCGCCGCCTGGCCCTCGAAACCGATGCCGGGACGCTCGGGCAGGCGCAGATAGCCCTCTTCGACGCGGGCGTCGTCCGCAAAGCCGCCGAAGTCGCCGAAAACCCCCGGATAGGATTCAGCGCCGCCCAGGCCGAATCCGCCTGCGATGTGCAGCGACATCTGGTTGCCTCCGTGCGGAAACATGGCGCTGCGCGGCCATCCGTGGCGCCCGAGCATGGCTAGCGTGCGCGAATATTGCACGATTCCATAGGCCTGCGGCGGGTCCACCTGGATGATGTCGCGGTCGGCGCGAATGCCGCCGAAGCGCACCAGGTTCTGGACGTCCTGCGTCGAGTACAGGTTTTCGCCGGTTGCAAGCGCGCCGTCATACGCGCCTGCGAGCTCCGCGTACAGGGCATAGTCGAGCGGGTCGCAGGGCTCCTCGAACCAGCGCAGCCCGTAGGGCGCGAGCGCCTTCGCATAGGCGAGCGCGGTATCGCGGTCGAACTTGGCGTTGGCATCCACCGCGAGGTGGTTCCCCGGGCCGAGCACCCCGAGCACCGCCTCGACACGCCGCAGATCCTGCTCGAGCGGCAGGCCGCCGACCTTCATCTTGAGCATCGTGTAACCGGCGTCGAGATGGCGCCGCATCTCCTCCTGGAGATCCTTCAGGGTCTGGCCCGGAAAATACCAGCCGCCGCCGACGTAGCAGAAGACCCTGTCCGCGACCCCGCCGCCGTTGTAGCGCTCCGCGAGCAGGCGGTGCAGCGGCTTGCCGGCGATCTTCGCCGTCGCGTCCCACAGGGCCACTTCAATGGTGCCGATGGCGATGGAGCGCTCGCTGTGGCCGCCGGACTTTTCCCGCTGCATCATGCAGGCAAGGACTTTCTCCAGGTCGAAATTTCCGCCCGTCTGATCAAGCAGAGAATCGGGATCGGCGCGGAGAATGCGTGGGGCGAAGCGCTCGCGCATCTGCGCCCCGCAGGCGTAGCGGCCAGTGGAATTGAAAGCAAAGCCGGCGACCCTCGCCCCGTCGCGCACGACGTCGGTGATCACCGCGACCGCCGATGTGGTCATCTCGGAGAAATCGAAGCTCGAGTTGCGCAGCTTCGAATTGAGCGGGATGGCAGCTTCCCGGATGTCGAGGATGCGCATGGCTGGATGCATTTTACGCGGTTCATGACGCGGTTCGTTGACAGGGCAATATCAAGCTCCTAAGATCGGCTTTGCATCCCGCTCGACCAAGAATGCTCATTCCATAGGGAGACATACGATGCGTACAGCTTTGAGAAATACCTTCGCCCTCACGGCGCTCGCAGCCGCCCTGGGCTTCGCCGTTCAGGCCGCGGCGCAGCAGCAGCCGGCTCCGTCGGCAGGTCCGCGAACGCTCAAGATGCAGTCCTCCTGGCCCGCCAGCTCCACGCTGCAGGAGAACTTCAAGCTGCTGGCCGAGCGCGTGGACAAGCTGTCCGGCGGACAGCTGAAGATCGAGGCCATGCCGGGCGGGCAGGTCGTGCCGCCTTTCGAAGTGCTCGACGCCACGGCGAAGAAGGTGCTCGACGGCGCGCACACCGTGTCGTACTACTGGGTCGGCAGGAACAAGGCGACCACGCTGTTCGCATCGACCCCCGCCGGTCCATTCGGCATGGACCACATGGATTACCTGGGCTGGTACTACGAGGGCGGCGGGCAGGCGCTCGAAGCGGAGATGTACCAGAAGGAAATGAAGCTTAACATCATCGCCTTTCCGGTCATGCCATCGAGCCCGCAGGCCTTCGGCTGGTTCAAGCGGCCGATCAAGAATCTCGCCGATTTCAAAGGCATGAAGTGCCGCCAGACGGGCATCGTCGCCGAGATCTTCCAGAAGATGGGCATGCAGACAGTCAACATGCCGGGCGGCGAAATCGTGCCCTCCGCGCAGCGCGGCGTGATCGACTGCGCCGAATGGGTGGGCGGCGTCGAGGACCTGCGCCTCGGCCTGCCCGGCGTGTTCAAGTACCACTACGTGCCCGGCATGCACGAACCGACCGTCGTCGCGCAGCTCATGATCAACACCGAGATATGGGCGAGCCTCTCCCCGCAGCATCAGGAAATCATCCGTTCGGCGGTGACCGACACCTACATACGCTGGTGGGTGCGCTGGCAGAAGCAGAACGCCGACGCCATGGACGAAATGCGCACCAAGCACGGCACGGTGATCCTGAACACGCCGCGGGACGTGCTGGTTGCCTTCCTCAAGGCCTGGGACGAGATGGCGAAGGAGGAATCCGAAAAGAATCCCTTCTTCAAGAAGGTGCTCGATTCGCAGCGTGAATACGCCTCGCGGGTCGTGCCGGCCAAGCGCTTCATGAATCCGCCGTACTCGTTTGCCGCGAACCACTACTGGCCGGAGAAGGATGCCGGCGCGAAGAAGAAGTAACTCTTGATGGTCGCAAAGGGAAAGGGGCGGTTCGGCCGCCCTTTTTCTTTCCGCCGGCGCCGGCGGCCTGACCGACACAACTGCAAAAGCACCGCATGAGCAATCAGACCCCGCATCACATCCGGATCGTGCGCGCGATCGACCGGTTCACCGATTTCACCGGGACGCTGGTCGCATGGCTCAACCTTCCGCTGGTGTTCGTGGTGGGCTACGAAGTCGTCATGCGCTACGTGTTCAATTCGCCCACGGCGTGGGTGTTCGACATGACGTACATGCTGTACGCGGCAATCTTCATGCTCGGTGCGGCCTTTACGCTGCACAAGGGCGCGCACATCCGCACCGATTTCTATTTCGAGAAGTGGTCGGTCCGCACGCAGGGCGTGATCGACGCCGTGGCCTACATCGCCTTCTTCTTTCCGGCGCTGATCATACTGCTCGTCGTCGGCGCCGACCAGGCCTGGTACTCGTTCTCGCTCGGCGAGACTTCCGACCAGACGCCGTGGCGGCCGATACTCTGGCCCTTCAAGGCCGTGGTGCCGCTCACCATGTTGCTTCTGCTGATCCAGGGCGTTTCCGAGACGATCAAATGCGTCTACGCCGCCCGCACCGGCATCCTGCTCGAGCATAAGGAGAAGGTAGAAGTATGAGCCCGGAAGCGCTCCTGGGCCTGGTCATGCTGATCGTCATGATCGGCGTGATCTTCATCGGCTTTCCCATCTCTTTCACGCTGCTGTTCCTCGCGCTGGTGTTCGGCTGGTTCGGCCTGGGCGACACGGTCTTCAGCCTCGCCCATTTCCAGATCATCGGCATGATGAAGGAGGAGCTGCTGGCGGCGGTGCCGCTGTTCATCTTCATGGGATACATCACCGAGCAGGCGGGGCTGATGGAGCGGCTGTTCGGCGCGTTCCGCATGATACTCGCGCCGGTGCGCGGCTCGCTGTACGCGGTGGTGATCCTCACCGCCACGGTTTTCGC
>Ga0315281_10014828_pt1 | contig 10480 bp, 8 predicted proteins | sample YL17G07_0_MG_FD_204540 | JGI IMG/M metagenome (GOLD analysis project Ga0315281, IMG submission 204540) | Sediment microbial communities from Yellowstone Lake, YNP, Wyoming, USA - YL17G07_0 | ecosystem: Environmental > Aquatic > Freshwater > Lake > Sediment | place: USA: Wyoming | collected...
CTGGGGCAGCCAGCGCCGCGCATGCGCGGCGTACGCCTCGGCGTCGAGCTCGGCCTGGGCGAAGTTCAGCCGCCTCCGGGTCATCGTCTCGAAGCCGTCGGCGAAGAACGCGACCGAGGCGCGAACCTGGTCGCGCGCCGCCTCGCCGACGGCGTGCCCGAGCTCGCGGTAGCCTCCCTTGGCCTGGACGTGGACGAACGGTATCCCCACAGCCACGCGCCTCGCTAGACCTCGAGAGCGCGCCGGGGATCCGGCCACTCGTCGAGACCGATCTCACGCGCCGCGCGGTCGATCTGGTCGCAGAGCGCCGCGAGCAGGTCGTCGGGGAGGCCGACCGGCGGACGCTCCACGAGCGTCGCCGCCTTCTCCCCGGCCAAGTCGACCACGCCGCGGCGTTCCGCGGCGAGCCAGTCACCGAGCCCGCCGCGGTAGCTCAGCAGCGGAGTCACGAACTCGCTGCGGATGTAGCGGCGCGTGTGCTTCGTTCCGAGAAACCCGCGCCCCGCGAGGACGCCGTCCACCATGGCCTCGACATCGAGCGCGTCGTCGTCCCAGGGGCGGGGCGAGAGCGCGTAGAAGGCGTTGTTGAGCACCTCGTCGTCGATCACGATGACCTCGGGGCAGCTGCCCACGCCGGCCTGGATCTCGCCGATCCCCGAGAGGAGCCGCGGCTGCGCCGCGAGACCGAGCAGCGCGTTGGCCATGCGCTCGTAGCCGAACTGAGCGTCGACCACCTTGCTGTCGCTGCACGGGCCGTAGCAGTCGCAGGCGAGGCCGTAGCGCCGCGCGAGCAGCACGGCGGCCATGGAGGCCACGCCCGTCTCGGGCGTGCCCGAGACGACGACGCCGCTGCGCGGATCGACGGCGCTGAGACGCGGCCCGTAGTAGACGGGCGTGCCCGGCGCGACGATCTGGGTGAGCACCACCCCGGCGAGCACCTCGGCGTTCTGCTGCGCCAGCGCCGCCGAGAGAGCGCCGGGCGCGGTCGTCGCCGCCGCCGGGCAGGGCAGGATCTCGACGGCGGCGCCACCGCGGCGCACGTGTTCGACCAGCGCCTCGGTGACCTCACCCCCAAGGATCAGCGGGCTCACCGGCGAGAAGGCGAGGTCGACCGGATAGGTGCCGTTCGACCCGTCGGCGCCGGTGACGACGGTGGCCATCTCGTTGAGGTACCGGGCCTGGAACGGGTAGGAGATGCCCGGGCCGCCGATCATCTTGTCGGTCTCCCAGGCCACGATCACATACGAGTAGAGCGGCTCGAGGAGGTCCGGCACGTCGGCCGGCTGCCAGAGGGACGTGACCTGATGCTGATTGACGAGGTTGTGCATGAGGCGCGTCGCCAGCACCTGGTCGCGGACCGTCGCCCGGCGCCCGGCGCCGGTGCGCGGGTCGACCACGTCGCGGGCGCCCCCGAGGTTGTGCACATAGGTCTGGGCGGGCTCGGCGTCGAAGACGAGCGATCTGTCGGGGTCGCGCGCCGCCAGCGTGTAGCGCTCAGGGCGGCGCGCCAGGGCCTCGTCGACCGCCGTCTCCGGTATCAGCACGCGATCGCCCCCCGCGGCTGAGCAGCCGGCCGCGAGGAACAAGTCCCTGGCGGCCGGAGACTCGACACGTACGCCGGCGCGTGCGAGCAGCGCGAGCGAGGCGCGGTGGATGGCCTCGATCGCCGCCTCGGGCCAGAGGTCCAGACAGCTCGTCACTCGACCTCGATCTGGTTCGAGCGCGTCACCAGTCGGACGACGACGCCGGCGACCATCGCCACAGCGGCGATGATGACCCGGGCCCCGGCCCGGCCCTCCGCCGTCTCACGTCAACCTGATGCAGGCGGCGAAGTGGTCGTGGTCGCCGTCTATGGGGACGTCAGTAGGTTCCACCTCGCTGCAGGCGTCGATCGCCTCGGGGCAGCGCGGATGGAACCGGCAGCCCGTGGGGATGTCGACCGGGTTCGGCGTCTCGCCGCTGAGGATCACGTGCTCGTGCTTGGCGACCGGGTCGGGCACCGGGATCACGCTGATCAGCGCCTTGGTGTACGGGTGCTTCGGGTTCTTGACGACCTCTTCGGTGTCGCCGATCTCGACGATGCGCCCGAGGTACATGACGGCGATGCGATCGCTGATCACCCAGGCGAGCGAGAGGTCGTGGGTGATGAAGATGTAGGTGACGCCGAGCTTGTCCTTCTGCTCGACCATCAGCTTGAGGATGTCGTTGCGGATGGAGACGTCGAGGCTCGCCACCGGCTCGTCGGCGACGATCACGTCGGGCTCGAGCACGGTCGCGCCGGCGATGCACACGCGCTGCCGCTGGCCGCCCGAGAGCTCGTGCGGGTAGCGGTACAGGTACTCCTGCGCCGGCCGCAGACCCGCCTCGTTGATCGCCTTGACGACGCGCTCCTCCTTCTCGCGCTCGCTGGAGACGAGCGAGTTCACCTCGAGCGGCTCCGCGACGATGTCGAAGATGGTCTGCTTTGGATTGATCGAGTTGTAGGGGTCCTGGAAGATGATCTGCGCCTTCTTACGGTAGGCGCGCAGGGTGCGCTGCGAGAAGAGCTCGACCGGCAGGCCCTTGTAGAAGATGTGGCCGCCCGTCGGCTCCTCGAGGCGCAGCATGGTGCGGCCGGTGGTGGTCTTGCCGCAGCCCGACTCGCCGACGAGGGCGAGGATCTCGCCCTGCTTGACATCGAACGAGATCTTGTCGACCGCCTTGACCCACTTCTTCTCGGTCGAGACAAGGGCCTTGAAGAAGCTCTCGTGGATCGGGAAGTAGACCTCGAGGTCCTTGACCTGGAAGAGGATGCCGTCCGTGACGTCCGCGGTCTCGAGGTCTTCGCAGCTCACTTTGCCGCCGTCGTAGGTGCAGCCGGCCTCGGTGGCTGCGCGCCGGTCGACCGGCGCAGCAGGGATCGTGGACTGCGGGTCGTCCGCCATCGTCACGTCGCCTCCTTGAATAGGTGGCAGCTCACGAAGTGGCCCGGCTCAATCTCTACCCTCGCCGGGTCCTCGGTCTCGCAGGCGCCCATCTTCTCGTCGCAGCGCGGCGCGAACCGGCACCCCGGCGGTGGCTCGAGCAGGTTGGGCGGGTCGCCCGCGATCGACGTGACCATCTCGCGCCGCTCGTGGATGTTGGGGAACGCCTTGATGAGCCGACGTGTGTAGGGGTGCAGCGGGTTGCGGAAGAGGTGCGTCGTCGACCCGGACTCGACCAGCTTGCCGGCGTACATGATGACGCCCTTGTCGCAGGTCTCGGCCATGACCGAGAGGTCGTGGCTGATGAGGATGAAGGACAGGTCCAGCTCCGTGCGCAGACGCTGGATGAGGTCGAGGATCTGCGCCTGCACCATGACGTCGAGGGCGGTGGTGGGCTCGTCGCCGATCACGAGCTTGGGGTTGCAGGCCAGCGCCATGGCGATCATGGCGCGCTGGCGCATGCCGCCCGAGAGCTGGTGCGGGAACTCCATGACCCGCGTGGGGTTGATGCCGACGAGCTCGAAGAGCTCCCGGGCCCGCTCGATGGCCTTGGACTCCGAGACGCCCTCGTGCAGCATGATCGGTTCGGCGATCTGCTTGCCGGTCTCCTGCACGGGGTTGAGGGCGTTCATCGCCCCCTGGAAGATCATCGAGATCTCCTTCCAGCGGATCTTCGACATGCCGTACTCGGTGCGCTTGGTCAGGTTGCGGCCGTCGAAGAGGATGTCGCCGGAGACGATGCGCCCGTTCTCGGGCAGGAGCTTGAGCACGGCGAGGGCCGCCGTCGTCTTGCCGCAGCCGGACTCGCCGGCCAGGCCGAGGCTCTCGCCCTTCTCGAGGACGAAACTCACGTCCTCAACGGCGTGCACCCAGCCCTGCGAGAGCTTGAAGTAGGCGCACAGGTCGCGCACCTCGAGGATGCCCTTGTGCTCGACGCGCTCGGGGGCTTTGGCGGGCGCCGGCGTCGCCGTGGCGCTCATTCGTCGCCTCCTTCGTCGTCGTGCGTACGGGGCCCGACCCAGTCGCCGCCACCCTCGTGCTCGATCGAGCCCGGTGAGGGCTTGCCGAAGCCGGGCATGGCGTCGTCGGTCTGCTGGCCCGGCGTGTAGATCATGCCGCCGCCGCCGACGCCGCCGCCGCCGGCGGCGGCGACGCTCGTCGCGGGAGTGCCTATGCGCGTCTTCGGCCGCTCGTCGCTCGCCTCGCGCTTGCGCAGCTTCGGATCGAGGACCTCGTCGAAGGCCGTGCCCATGAAGGTGAAGGCGACCACGACCATCACGATGGCGATGCCCGGCGGCAGCAGGTACCACCAGGCCGGCAGGCCCGCCGCCCCGTTGGCCCAGGCGTAGTGCAGCATCGTGCCCCAGCTGAAGTTGAGCGGGTCGCCGAGGCCGAGGAACGACAGCGTCGTCTCGGAGAGGATCGCGATGGCGACCACCAGGATGGTGTTGGCGAAGATCAGCGGGAACACGTTCGGCAGCACGTGCTTGTTCATGATGTGCATGTTGCTCGAGCCGATGGCCCGGGCGCGCTCGATGAACTGCAGCTCGCGCACGCGCAGCGTGTCCGAGCGCACGACGCGCGCCGTCCCGGGCCAGCTCGTGACCCCGATGATGATGATGATCATCCAGAAGTTCTGGCCCCAGACGGAGGCCAGCACCATGGCGAGCGGCAACCAGGGGATCACCAGGAAGCCGTCCGTGATCCGCATCCACACCTCGCTCTGCCAGCCCCCGTAGAAGCCGGCGGCGATGCCGATGCCGGCCCCGAGGATCGTACTGATCGCCGTCGCCAGAAGGCCGACGACGAGCGAGATGCGCGCGCTCCAGATGAACTCGGCGAGGATAGACTGACCCACCTGGTCAGTGCCCGACCACAAGTAGTAGGGGGCCGATGGCGGCTCGAACGCCTTTCCCACCTGCGCGTTCGGGTCGAGCATCATGTGGTCGGCGAGGAAGGGTGCTAACAGCGCCATCAGCAAGAACAACAGCATGATGTAGAGGCCGGCCATGCCCTGCCAGTTTGCGCGGTACAGCTTCCAGATCTGGTGCGTGTTCCAGGTGACCAAGGTGGCGCGCTCCGCATTGGCGCGCGCCCAGAAGTAGACGCACAGAGCGGCGAGCAGGACGACGATGGTCTGGAAGGCCCAGCCCAGCTCACTCACGCGAGCTGTCGCCGACCAGTCGGCCCACCCACCGGCGGCCAGCGCCCAGACGACGAACACGACGCCCATGACGAGCAGCAGCAGGTTCATCGTCCTGGCCTTGCTCCGCCGGATGAGCCCCACCGTCCCGGCGGCGAAGGCGCAGATGGCGAGCAGTACCACGATCCACGCCGGGTAGCTGGCCACCGACGGCGCGAAGAAGCCACCGAGAAAGCTCGAGAGGCTGGCGGAAGGCGCCTCGCCCGGGGGGTAGATCTGCGGATCAATGATGAGCGGCCGGTCCTTGGGGTAGGTGCACAGCGTGAGCGCGAGCCAGGAGAGCGGCGTCCACACGAGGATCCAGTTGCGGAAGCGGCGGGGGATCATGCCTGCACCCTCGGGTCGAGGTAGTAGTACATGATGTCGGCGATGAGGTTGGCGAGGATCACGGCGACGCTCGCCAGCAGGAAGACCGCCTGCATCACCGGGTAGTCGCGTTTGTTCATCGCCTCGTAGGAGAGGAGCCCCAGTCCCGGCCAGTTGAACACGGACTCCGAGAGAATGGCGCCCGACATCACGAAGCCGATGTTCATCATCACGATGGTCACCGTCGGCAGCATCGCGTTGGGCACGACGTGCTTCCACAGGACCGCGTTGTCCGAGAGGCCTTTCGCCCGGGCCGTGAGCGTGAAGTCCTCCTTCATCACGCCCGTGATGGAGCTGCGCATGATCAGCTGGTATTCACCGACGTACGCTATGGCGAACGTGAGCGCGGGCAGGAAGAGGTGCCTGGCGAGCGATGTGATCTCCCCCCATCCGCTGAGCTCGGCGCCGGGCTCCTCCATGCGCCCCGTAGGGAACCAACGCAACTTCGTCGAGAACAGCATGATCATGAGAAGGCCGAACCAGACCGTGGGCATGGCATAGAAGACCATGCCTAAGTTGGTCGTCGTCACGTCGAAGGTGCCGTTGCGCCACCAGCCGGCGAAGACGCCGGCCACCATGCCGACGATCGTGGCGAAGAGCGTACCGACGCCGACCAGCAGCACCGTCGGCCACACACGCTCGCTCACCACCTCCGAGACGGGGCGCTTCTCGTTGAAGGACATGCCAAACTCACCCTGGATCGTGTCCTTCCAGTAGTACACGAACTGCTGCCACATCGGCCTGTCGAGGTTGAACGCCTTGCGCTGCTTCTCGACCGCCGAGGGCGGCTGCTTGCCCTTGGGCAGCAGCAGACGGGCGGGGTCTCCCGGCAGGATCCGGAAGAGGGCGAAGTTGAACGATGCCACGAGGATGAGCGTGAGCAGCGCGTTGGCGATCTTCTTGGCGAAGTACCGTCGTTTGTCCACAGCGGTCAGTGGCCCGCCGGTCGCCCTGCCTTGAGCGACCGCGTGGCCCCACCTCCTTCGGCTCTCAGCGGATGAGCGGGACGGTCACTTGGCGCGGAGCACAGGTTGGACGTGGCCGGCGACGGCCACATGCGCTCGGGAATGGACGTCTTCGGAGGGTCGGCGGTACGATGGGACACTCGCGGCGACCTGATCACGCTCGGCACAACTCCCTTCGCGACGTACCGACGGGAACGCTGGACCGCGAGAGCGGACCGGGAGACCCCTCCAGCCTCCGCATCCCCACCTTCTGCCCGCCGCACATGCTGCCCCGCGACGGGACTCCGTTGGTATACCACCCGGCCGCGGCGGCGGGCAAGCCACAACTACCCGATGTCGGGCAGGCGGGCCGGACGGCCGAACCTGCCCATGATCTCCACAAGCCGGTCGAGAGGCAGGGCACATACCCTGTTCCCGTCGCGCCCCTCGGTGGTCGTCGCGGCGCACAACGAGTTGACCACCGCCTCGACGGTGGCGTCGACTGCCGCCTCGAAGAGCCGGAACATCGCGTCGTTGCCGACGGTCGTCACGGGGAGCGGCGCGACGGTCACGCGCGGCACCCGGTGCGCGGTCGTGAACGCGACCATGAACTCGCCACTGCTGTCGCCGGCGTAGGAGCCGGTGACGGCGAGCCCCAGGGAGCAGCGCTTCGCCATGCGCTCGCACTGTCGCGCGCTCAGAGGCGCGTCGGTGGCGAGGACGACGATGCACGATCCCTCGCGCTTCTCGACGGGCATGAGGTCCGCGATCTCACGCCCGACGGGGACGCCGTCCACCGACAGCCTGTCGCGATTGCCGAAGTTGGCCATCGCCAGGACCCCGACCGTGCATCTCAGGTCACGGTACGGCTCGACGACCCGAGATGAGGTGCCGATCCCACCTTTGAACTCGAAACAGGTCATGCCGGTGCCCGAGCCCACGCAGCCTTCGGCGACCGGCCCCGCCGCGGCGGCGTCGAGCGCGGCGGCCACGTGCTGCTCGTGCACGTGCATGCCGCGCATGTCGTTCAGTATCCCGTCGTCGCACTCGCCCACGACGGGCATGACCGCGTCCTCGATGCCGGCCAGCGGATTGTGCGCCATCATCCAGCGGACGGTGGCGTCGTACACCGCGCCGACACCCTGCGAATTGGTGAGCATGACGGGCGTCTCGATGAGTCCCCACTCGCGGATCGCGCTCATGCCCACGACCTCACCGACGCCGTTGGCGGTGAAGGCGCCGGCGACGACACGGTTGTGCCAGATGTCGTCGCCGTGCGGAAAGATCGCCGTGACCCCCGTGCGGGCGGGCCCGCTGCCGCGAGGCAGCTCGGGCCCGCCCCACGACACAGTGCAGTGCCCGACCATGACACCGGGCACGTCGGTGATCGCGTTCAGCGGGCCCGTCGGCTGCTTGCCGATCGAGATGCCCAGATCTCTCGCGCGCGCCCGGCGGGGCCCCGCCGCCGGGTCCACCTGGGCCACTCCTCTACTCCAGGATCCCGGCGCGGTGCGCCTTGAGGTACAGGCCGCAGAAGTTGTCCTCGCCGCGCAGCGCTTCGATGGCCTTGATCGTGGCCATCATCTGCGTGTTGCGCACATCGACGATGACCCCGTCGACGCCGAGGCCGGCGCACATGGCGACGAAGGTGCGGTTGAGCAGCGGACGGTTCGGCAGACCGAAGCTGACGTTGCTGAGGCCGCCCGTCGTCCGCACGGGCAGACGCTCCTTGATGAGCTTGAGCGTGTCCATGCTGACCTGAGCGGCGCACGGATCGGCCGAGACGGCGAGCACCAGGGGGTCGATCCAGAGGTCCTCGGGGGGCAGGCCGGCGCCGGTGCAGAGGTCGTGGAGCTGCTTGGCGACGGCGAAACGGTCTTCGGCCGTCGGCGGGATGCCGGCGTCGCTGAGGCACAGGCCGACGACGGGGCACTTGTACTTCTCGACCAGCGGAAGGACCGCGTCGATACGCGGCTGCTCGCCGCTGATCGAGTTGATGAAGGGCACCTTGCCGCCCTTGTCGATCACGGCCCGCACGCCGGCGTCGAGCGCCTGCGGGCCGGCGGAGTCGACCATGAGCTGCGTGTCGGTGACGCTCATCACGGTGTCGATGAGCCACGTCAGGTCGGCGACCTCGTCGCCGCCGGCCACGCCGCCGTTCACGTCGAGCACGGACGCGCCGGCCTCGACCTGCTCCGTCGCGAGGGCCTTGATGAACTCGGCGTCGCGCGCCTGGATCGCGTCGCCGACCTGCTTGCGCGTCCCGTTGATCGATTCACCCATCAGGAACATAGACAGCGACCTCCACGGCGAAGTTCGAGTGTGCGAGTGCCTCGGAGTATATGCGAACGCTGTAGGGGTGAGAACCGGGGGACGAGCAGTCGGAGCAGGGGGCGCGACCGGGGCGTCAGACGGGCGGAAAGACGAGCCACGGCGCGGACACGCGACGCTCGCCGCGCCGCCGCTCCACGGCCGCCGGCGAGGCCAACCGGCGCCGCTCGGCGACGCGCCGCTCGCTGAGCACGCGGACGTCACCCCGCCCCGCGTAGAGGCGGCGGAAGTGCTCGGCGAGGCGCTCCCGCGCGGGGCCGGTGACGACGAGGACCGTCGGGGACTTGTCGACTGTCGCGACCATGCTGATGTTGTCCCCGCTGGAGTCTCGCGTCTCTGCGTCCATAGACGAATGGACCATGACGGGCAGCAGGCCCCGTACACGTGCAGACTCGGCCGTCCGTGCGGCTCCTCGAACAGGACAGCACGGGCGCGAACGCAGCCCGTGTGGACAGCGAGAGTAGTATGAAGCGGTCGTCATCGTCGCCGATGGTTCGGGGGGACTGAACGATGGCTCATCTGCCGACCGAGCAGATCCCGAAAACGCGCTGGGCGCGCACGGTCGACGGTGCCTGTATCGCCTACCAGGACCTGGGACAAGGGCCCGTCACGCTGGTCGTCATCCACGGCTGGGTGTCGCACCTCGAGATCTACTGGGAGCAGCCGCGCTTCGCCCGCTTCATGCGCCGCCTGGCGAAGAACATGCGCGTGCTGCACTTCGACAAGCGCGGCGTGGGCATGTCGGACCGGCTGGCCGGACCGCCTGGACTCGACGTCCAGATGGACGACGTCCGCGCGGTCATGGACGCGGCCGGCGTCGAACGCGCCGCGATCTTCGGGTGGGGGACTGGTGGACCCGCCTTGGCCTGCGTGTTCGCGGCGACATCCCCGGAGAGAGTGCTGGCGCTCTGCACTGACGGAGAGATCGGCGCGGCGGCGGACTTCCCCTGGGGCTTCACGCCGGAGGAGCAGGAGGAATCGCTCGCTCGACTCGTCGCCGTGTGGGGCGACGACGAACGGGCGGAGGAGTTCGTGCGTCAGGGCTTCAGCCCCGGCGACGTGGCTGCCGTACTCGCCGACGACCGGGCATTCCTTCGTTGGTCCGGGCGCTTCATGCGCTGCGCCGCCACGCCGGCGAGCTACGAGGCCTTCGACCAGATGTGGTACGAGACGGACGTCCGCGAGGTGCTCTCCAGCGTCCACGTGCCGACACTCGTCCTCGGCAAGGCGGACGCGGACGAGCCGGAAAGGCAGATGCTCGACTACTCCGTCGCGCACATCGCGGGAGCTCACCTTGCGCTCGTGCCGGGGAGCGAAGGCGTGGTTTGGGTCGAGGAGCCGGAACCCTACGTTCGAGCCATCGAGCAGTTCATCGAGTCCGTCCGGCACGAGGAAGCGGACCTCGACCGAATGCTCGCGACCGTCATGTTCACCGACATCGTCGGCTCGACGGGCAAGGCCTGCGCGATTGGCGACGTCTGCTGGATGGAGCTCCTCGAGAAGCACCATGCCGCGGCCCGTGCCTTCCTCGCCAGGTATCGCGGCACCGAGGTGAAGACCACCGGCGACGGCTTCCTCGCCACATTCGACGGGCCCGGACGAGCCATTCAATGCGCACAGGCGATTGCCGAAGCGGCCCGCAAACTGGGTATCGAAGTGCGCGGGGGGCTGCA
>Ga0315281_10014829_pt1 | contig 10478 bp, 9 predicted proteins | sample YL17G07_0_MG_FD_204540 | JGI IMG/M metagenome (GOLD analysis project Ga0315281, IMG submission 204540) | Sediment microbial communities from Yellowstone Lake, YNP, Wyoming, USA - YL17G07_0 | ecosystem: Environmental > Aquatic > Freshwater > Lake > Sediment | place: USA: Wyoming | collected...
AACACGAATCCCACACCATTCGTGTGGACCAAATCCGCCCGACGCATTGTCCGTGACCACAGAAAACTCCTTGCGCGCATCTCGCGGACGGAACACTAGAGCCGGATCGGCGCCGGTTTTCGATTCTCGTCGACGTTCACATAGACGATTTCGGCCTCCGTCACCCGGACGGTCGCGTGAGGAGATCGGTATCGGGTCGCTTCGACCCGGACCTTCACGGTGATCGAAGTGTTGCCGACGCGGGCCGGCTCGCCGAAGAGAGAAATGATGTCGCCCGTGAAGACCGGTTCGACGAAATGCACTTCGCGCATCAACACGGTCACGAGAGTCTCGCAGCCGGCTGCGGTGGCGATGATGGCGCCGGCCTGGTCGAGATAAGAAAGAATCACGCCGCCGAAAATCGTTCCGTGGGCGTTGGTGTCGCGCGGCATCATCGCGACGCGGATCGCGGGGCTCTGCGTGTAGGGTCCTGGATTGCCGGGGCTTTTGGTCGTGGAGTTATCGTTCACCCCGTGAGTCTAACAAACGGAGCGTTCTGATAATCTGCGGCCCGCCGGAGAGAAACCAGGGAGGGCGGGCGCATGATCGAGGGAAGGGCGACGGGCGAGGGGACACAGCGTTACCAGGATCGGATCAAGGCCGCGGACGGGCATTTTCGAGACGCCCTCGGCCTTCGTCTCTCGTCGATCGGGTTGGGAACCTACCTTGGAGCCTTTGACGACGCGGCCGATCAGCGTTATCGCGAGGCCATTGCCATTGCGCTCGATTCGGGAGGCAATGTTTTCGACACGGCCAGCAATTACCGTTGTCAGAGGAGCGAGCGTGCGATCGGCGGGGCCATCGGCCAGGCGATCGAGGCGGGAAAGATCCAGCGGGACGAGGTTTTCGTGGCCACGAAAGGGGGATTCATCGCGTTTGACGGCGCCCCGCCAAAAGATCCGCGCCGCTTCTTCTCCGAGACGTTCGTCGAGCCCGGAATCGCAACGCCGGACGAAATCGTGGATTCGTGCCACGTTCTCACGCCCAGGTTCGTCTCGCATCAGATCGAACAGAGCCGGAAGAATCTCGGCCTCGCGACCATCGACCTTTATTACGTCCACAATCCCGAAACTCAGCTGGAACAGGTTTCAAAGCAGGAGCTCGAAGTGAGGCTCGGCGCCGTTTTCAACACGCTCGAATCGGCGGTCCAGGATGGAAAGATTTCGAAGTATGGGCTCGCCACATGGAATGCTTTTCGTCTGGAACCGGGGGAGAAAGGCGCGCTCTCGCTCGAAAAAATGGTTCGGCTCGCCGAAAGAGCGGGCGGGGCGGGGCATCACTTCGCAGCGATCCAGCTTCCCATGAACGTTGCGATGCCGGAGGCCTTCGTCCTCCCATCACAGCAGGTGGCTGGCTCTCTGGTGACGGCGCTTCGCGCCGCCCGCGATCTCGGCCTGGCCACGTTTGCCTCCGCGTCGATCGTCCAGGCGAAAGTGCTCCCGGCTCTCCCTCCGTATGTCGGCGCCGTCCTCAAAGGTCTCGCTTCGAACGCCCAGCGGGCGTTGCAATTCACGCGCTCGACTCCGGGGCTCGATGTCGCGCTGATCGGGACCGGCCGTGCGTCTCACGCACGAGAAAACTTCGGCCTGGCGAAGTTCAATCCCGCCTCGCACGACGACTTCATGAAGTTTTTCGATGCGGAAGGGGCGCCGGAGTAACCGGTTCCCCCGCTCTCTCCGCATTCTCGCGCTCGTGGCGCGCGAGGTCGTGTTTTCCCAGGTTGTCGAGAAGAACGGCGAGGTTTCGTCTCGCGAGCGGGACCTCCGTGAGGTCGAAAACGAGAATGCTCCGGGCGATCAGTTTCGCCCGGGATTCGAGGGGGCGAAGCCAGGTGAAAACGTTTTTCGCGCCGTAATACGTTTGCTGGTAGTTGGTCACCGAGACCGCCAGCAGGCAGCGCTTCTCCGCCGCGAGATCGCCCGCGGTGGCGTTGTCCTCGTGGCGCGGTTGCGTGATCGAGCCGATGTTCACGACGCGCAGGCCGGTTCTCCCCGGGTTCTCGGACCCGAAGTAGGAGATGTAGAGCGCGGAGACTCCGCGGGACTTCACCTCCTCCGCGAGAGCGTCGAGCCCCTGTCCCCAGTCGACGTTCGAGTCGACGAGGTATCGATAACCGCCATTCGGGCCGCCGGCCAGCTCGTTGAAGTAGGCGAGGTGGTAGGGATGGGAGACGAAAACCGCTTCCCCGGCCTGCCAGAAAGCCGCCCCGACGATTCCCAGACGAAGCCATCGCCCGGCCGGTCGCGCGAAGACTCCCGCTGCCAGGACGAACAGAAACGGGAAGACCGGCAAGACATGGCGGAGACCGATCTGCACATTCGAGCTCGAGGCGACCACCAGATAAACGAGCGGCGGGAGGACGAGCGGGGCCGGAAGAACCAGCGTTCGCCTGGCTCCGCGAATCGCCGCCGTCGCCAGCACGATGAGAAATGGGATCGGCGTCTTGAGCGCGAAAGCGGCGAGGAAGTAATACCACCAGCCGGTCTTGGAGTAGTTTCCCCAAAGGAACGAATCGCGAGGTTGTACCACCGCGCCGAGATTGGAGATTCCTTCCTCCCAGACCCGGATGGCCCCGCCGCGATAGACCAGAAGCATCACCGCAATAGCAGGGGCGATCGAGAGGCAGGCGATACCGAGCGATTTCGCGAATCGACGACCGCGCCGGAAAAACTGCCAGATCAGAGTCACGGCCAGGGCCACGGGAACCGCGACGACCGTGTACTTCGATGCTGCGGCGAGTCCGAGCGTCGCGCCGGCCAGCGCCGTCCATCTCATCATTTCATGGTGCTCGCTCGTCTGTGCGCGGTGAAACGAATAGAAAAAGGCAAAGTAGAAGAGTGCGAACACGAGGTCGTTGGAAATCGATGCGGAAGCGAAAAGAATGAGCGGACAAAAAGAACAAAAAATCGCGGCCACGAGCGCCGCCCCGGGTCCGAAAAAATGTTTGGCCGCCAGATAGACAGCCAGAATCATCGAGAGGGCCACGAGCAGCTGGGAGCGCCGGCCGGCCGCGATCAGATCACGGGAGGAGACGGTTTGATCGTGAACGAATCGGTCGGCGAAGGAATATTGATCTTCGAGCCTGGCCGGAATCGTGCGGTTCAGGACCGGGTCGCCCTGATCGAGCCGCAGCGGCATGGCCAGGAGAGCAGCTGCGCTCCACAGTTGCGCCAGCGGAGGATGGCAGCACCCGCCGTTCATCCGGTAGTCGCCCGTCGTCCAGGCGACGTAGCCGGCCGTCAAATGCAGAGGCTCGTCGAATGTCGCCGTTAGCCGTCCCGCGGCGTTCCAGCCCAGCCCGAGAGAAGCCGACAGACAGGCTGCGAGAATCGCCAGATGCAGCGGTCGGGGCAGGGGGCGCATCGTGGCCGAATCGTAGCCCGAACCCGGGTGCAGCGACGAGAAAGCGTTCTCTTCCACCCGTTCATCTGCAGCGCTATATTCCTTCTCCATGAGGTTTCGTGAGGCCTGTGTCGAAAGTGATCCCCGCCGGGATTCGCCCGTTTCGTTCGAGGAGCGGTGCGCCCGGTGAATGACGAACTGCTGGTCCTCGAAAAGTTCTCTTTCGTCATTCCGATTTCGGTTCGATTCTCCGATGTCGACGGGATGGGGCACGTGAACAACGCCGTGTACGCCACCTATTTCGAGATCGGCCGGACCGTCTGGTTCGAGCGCGTGTTGGGGAGGCGTTCGATGGAGGAGGTCGACTTCATTTTGGCTCGTCTCGAGATCGACTTTCTGGCGCCGGTGAACCTGGAAGATGAAGTGCTGCTCGGACTCAAGGTCTCGACCATCGGCAAGACTTCGTGGGGATTCGAATATCTTCTGACGAAAAACGGGGGGGCGGCCGCTCGGGGAAAATCGGTCCAGGTTTTTTTCGATTACGGAAAAGGAATCAAGAAACCCATTCCCGAAGGGTTCGAGGAAGCGATCGAAAAACTCGGCCTCGGGGGCTCGTCACGTCCGCACCTCTGAATCGCCCGAGGGTTCGGGCCCGCGACCGGTCCTTCCCGTGCGGTTTTTGAGCGGGAAGCTTTCTGCCCGGCGCGAGCTTTCCCGGATCCAGACCTGAGCCCCTGAGCAGATTCGGTGTTACTGTTCAGCGAATCGGGCGTTGCATTTCGGTGATGACGGAACGAGACCCATTTCGCGGCGGCCGGGAAGGAAACGACGACCAGTGAAAGTTCCGTTCCATCGTCCCGATATCGGCGAGCCCGAGATCGAAGAAGTCGTGAAGACGCTCCGCTCGGGGTGGCTCACCCGCGGGCCGAAGTCCAAGAAGTTCGAGGCTGAATTCGCCTCCGCGGTCGGCGCAAAACAATCTCTCGCTTTGTGCTCGGGGACCGCCGCGCTCCATCTCGCGGTCGAAGCCCTCGGGCTGCGGTCCGGTCAGGGTGTGCTGGTTCCTGCCATGACCTTCGCGGCGACCGCAGAGATCGTCCAATATCTCGGCGCGTTTCCCATTCTCGTCGACTGCGACCCGATCACGACCAACATCGATCTCGCCGACGCCGCTCGAAGGCTGGAACAGGCCCGCACCGGACGCCTTCCCGCCCCGTATCCGAAAAATATCGACGTGGTCGGAATCATTCCGGTTCATGTCGGCGGCTATCTGGTCGACTTCGAAGACCTGAATCGATTCGCAGGGGACCATCGACTTTGGGTCGTCGAAGATGCGGCGCATGCGTTCCCGGCAGCCTGGCGGCCCGGCGGAAGCGCTTCCTGGAAACGGTGCGGCGAGGGAACCTCGGACGTGACGTGCTTTTCTTTTTACGCCAACAAGACGATCACGACGGGGGAAGGGGGAATGGCGGTCACCGCCCGGGAAGATCTTTTCTTGAAGATGAAAAGCCTCTCGCTTCACGGCCTCTCGACCGATGCGGAAGACCGTTACTCCGACGGGAAGGGGTGGGACTACCGGATTCTCGATGCCGGGTACAAATACAACGTCACCGATATCGCCGCGTCGCTGGGGATCCACCAGTTGGCGAGAGCCGAAACGATGCGGCGCGAGCGGGAAAGAATCGCACGGCGATACCTTGATGCCTTTCGCGACGTTCCTTCCCTCGAGCTCCCTCCGGCCGACGAAAATCGGATCCATTCCTGGCACCTCTTCCCTGTCAAGCTGCGGCTCGCTGGGCTGACGGTCGACCGCGATCGCTTCGTTGCCGATCTGAGGGAAAAAGGGATTGGATTCTCCGTCCACTGGCGGCCGCTTCACCTGCATCCGCTTTACCAGAAGTCGTTTGGATGGAAAGCCGGGGATCTTCCTGCGGCCTCGGCCCTCTGGCCGCGGCTCGTGAGCCTTCCTGTCTATTCCGGGATGACCGCCGACGAAATCGATTACGTGATCGACGGCGTCCGGGAGCTCAGTGAGCGGCATGCCGCATGACGACACGAAAGCGCCGCCCGCTCTGATGATTAACGAAGACGCAGAAGCCGGGCCCGCCGGGGAGGAATCGTCGGCGACGCTCTTTCGACGTCCCGTCCTGGCGCGTCGAGCCGCCGTCACGTTTCTTTACCGGCAGCTTCAGTTCCTTCTCGATCTCGCGGTTCTCGCTGTCGCTTTTTCTCTGGCCTACCGCCTTCGTTTCGACTTCAACATCCCGGAGGTCGCGCGCGAGCCGCTCCGGCTGCAGCTTCCGTTCGTCGTTCTCATCCAGTTCGGAGCTCTCGCGGCGGTCGGGGTTTATCGTTTCATCTGGAGATACATCGGTTTTTCCGAGATGAAGGCGTTTCTGGCCGCCGCCGCCGTGTCCGCCTTCGTCCAGATTCTCCTAAGAATGGCTCTCCCCGGTTCGCTGGCCGAATGGCGGGTGCCCCGCTCGGTGACCGTCATCGACACGGTTCTCGCATTCGGGGGCGTTTTCGCGCTGAGAGTGGCCCGCCGCGGTTTCTACGAGAGGTTCGAGCGCCAGTTCCGATCGAGCATCACCGGAGGGCGTGAACGAAAGCGCGTGCTTCTCGTCGGGGCGGGGCGGGCGGGTGTCGTCGCTGCCAGAGAGATTCTGGGACGCGGTGAGCTCGGCCTCGATATCCGCGGATTCGTCGACGACGATCCGGAAAAAGAGCGGCGCGTCATTCAGGGGATTCGAATTCTGGGCACGTCGGCGGAGCTTCCGGAGCTCGTCCGGAGGTACAGGATCGACCAGGTGATCCTCACGTTTGCCCGAGCCTCCCGGGAAGAGATTCGCCGCATCGCCTTGATCTGCGAGCAGGCTCCCGTCAAAGTCCGAATCATTCCCGGGCTGGGAGAGCTTCTCGAGGGAAAAGTGACGGTGAGCCGCATTCGCGACGTGGAGATCGAAGATCTTCTCGGACGCGATCCGGTTCGCCTCGAGGAGCAGCAGGTTCGGGATTTTCTGGCGGGCAAATCGGTGATGGTGACCGGCGCCGGAGGATCGATCGGATCGGAGCTTGCGCGCCAGATCCTTCGTTTCGGGCCCGCCGAGATTCTTCTCGTCGAAAGATTCGAAGGGGCGCTTTTCGAAATCGACCGGGAGCTTCGCGCGGCCGGGGCTCTGTGCCGTGTCGTTCCGTTGCTCGCTGATGTTTCGGACGAAGGGCGGATGCGCGAGATTCTCGGTCTTTGCCGCGCCGACGTCATCCTCCATGCCGCGGCTCACAAGCACGTGCCGATGATGGAGTCGAATCCCAGGGAAGCGGTGAAGAACAACGTTCTGGCCACGGCCCGGCTCGGGCGGCTCGCCGGAGAGCTCGGAGTGGGCGCGTTCGTCCTGATCTCGAGCGACAAGGCGGTCCGCCCGGCTTCGGTCATGGGGGCCACGAAACGAATGGCCGAGCTCGCGGTTCAGTCTCTCGTCGGCCGGTACTCCACCCGTTACCTCGCCGTTCGATTCGGAAATGTGATCGGATCCGCCGGTTCCGTCGTTCCCATTTTTCAGAGACAGATTGCCCTCGGAGGGCCGGTGACCGTCACCGACCGGGAGATGGTTCGTTATTTCATGACCATTCCGGAGGCGGCCCAGCTGGTTCTTCAGGCGGGAGCTCTGGGCGAAGGTGGAGAAATTTTCGTTCTCGACATGGGGGCTCCGATTCGGATTCTCGACCTGGCGAAGGATCTCATCACGCTCTCGGGGCTCCGGCCCTGGGACGACATCGATATCGTCTTCACGGGCCGGCGCCCGGGCGAGAAGATCGCCGAAGAGCTTCAGCTCGGCTCCGAATGCCTCGAAAATACCCGCCACCCGAAAATTTTCGTCGGCAGGATCGATCGAATTCCGGCGGCGGATGTGGAAGAAGGATTGGTGGCGCTCTCCCGGGCCGCCCACGCCGGAAGCGATTCCGACGTTCGCAGAATTTTGGGCGAACTCATTCCGGAAGCGACACTCGAGACCGGGTAGGGAAGGGGCGATGACAGCCGAAGCAGCCGCGACCGTCGTCCTTCGGCACGGGATTCCGCGCCCTCTCGAGCTTTTTCTGGCGGCCGCGGCGTTCGTGCTGGCTCTCCCGCTCGTGCTTCTGGCTGCGGCCGCCATTCTCGCGACCGATGGGCCTCCGGTTTTTTTTCGGCAGGAACGGGTTGGGCGCGGGGGGAAAATTTTCGGACTCTGGAAACTTCGGACGATGCGAAACACGCGAGGGAGCGGCCCTCTCGTGACCTCGCTCGGAGATCGGCGGGTGACTCCCGCCGGCCGCATTCTTCGGCGGCACAAGATCGACGAGCTTCCGAATCTTTGGAGCGTGCTCGCCGGCGATCTGGCTCTCGTGGGCCCGCGCCCCGAAGTGCCGCTATACGTCGACCTCTCCGACGTCCGCTGGCAACGAGTTCTGGAAGTGCGCCCGGGATTGACCGATCCGGTCACGAGGCGGCTTCTCCATGAAGAAAGGCTTCTCGCGACTTCGATGGACGACCCGGAGAGCTTCTATCTCGAAATCCTTCTTCCCTGGAAACTCGAACGCTACGAGGAGGCGCTCCGCTCCCGGACGCCCCTGGGAGATCTCCTCGTTCTGGCGGCAACCGTGTTTCCGCGGAGCTTTTCAAAAGAGATCGTACCGGTCACGATCGGGGAATTGCGCGATCCGGCGGCGCAACGGGCGCCGGTTCGAAAGGCTCTGACCTGACCGGCCTCAGGGTTTCGCCCCCTCGACTCTCCCGCCCCCACCCGCTAACATTCCGCTTCGATGTCCCAGACTTCGGCTCCTGCAGGCGAACCGCTTCTCTCGGTAAAAAACCTCGTGACGGTGTTCGATACCGACTCGGGCACGGTACGAGCGGTCGATCGCGTTTCGTTCGACGTCCATCCGGGCGAGACGCTGGCCATCGTCGGGGAGTCGGGGTGCGGAAAAAGCGTAACGGCGATGTCGATTCTGCGGATCGTCTCGAGCCCGGGTCGGGTCGAGTCGGGACAGATTCTTTTTCACGGCCAGGATCTTCTCTTGCTTCCGGAATCGGGGATGCGTTCGGTGCGCGGACGTGCCATCTCCATGATTTTCCAGGAGCCGATGACTTCGCTCAATCCGGTGTTCACGATCGGGGACCAGGTGGCCGAGCCGCTCCGCGTCCACAAGGGGTTGTCCCGAAAGCAGGCTCTCTGCGAGGCGGTTCGGCTTCTGGGAGAAGTTGCGATTCCCGACCCGTCGCGCCGCGTGAAAGACTATCCGCATCAGCTTTCGGGTGGAATGCGCCAGCGGGTGATGATCGCCATGGCCCTGGCGTGCGATCCGGAGCTCATCATCGCCGACGAACCCACCACCGCGCTCGACGTGACGATTCAGGCCCAGATTCTCGACATTCTCCAGGGGCTTCGTGAAAAACGCGGCCTTGCGGTGCTGCTGATCACTCACGACCTGGGAGTCGTCGCGGAAACGTGCGAGAGGGCGGTTGTGATGTACGCAGGGCGCGTCGTCGAAACCGGGAGCGTGAAACGACTTTTCGCCCGGCCGGAACACCCTTACACGAAGGGGCTTCTCGGGTCGATACCGAGCCGGGCGCGAAAGGGCGCGCGCCTGCCGGCCATCCGCGGAATGGTCCCGAGCCTCAGGAATCTTCCTGCCGGATGCGCTTTCGAGCCCCGCTGTGAAGAGACGATGAGCCGGTGCAGTGGAGAGCGGCCGGAGCTGTATGCGATTGCCGGAGGCGGTGGAATCAGCCGCTGTTTTCTGTCCGATCCGGAAATGAACCGGGCCGGCTCGCCGCCAGTTGTCAGCTGGAAGGCTCCATGAGCGCCATGCCCTCTCCCTCTCCGGGCCGCACGGTTCCTCTCCTCGAGGTCCGCGACCTCCGGATGTGGTTCCCGATCCGGGGGGGAATCCTGAACCGCGTGCAGGCTCACGTTCGCGCGGTCGACGGAGTTTCTTTCGACATTTTTCCCGGTGAAACTCTGGGGCTCGTCGGAGAATCGGGAAGCGGGAAGAGCACCATCGGCCGGTCGATCCTCAGGCTTCACGAGCCGACGTCGGGTTCCATTCGCTTCGAGGGGGCCGACCTGCTGAAGCTCGATGGAGAGGAATTGCGAAAGCGGAGGCGCGACCTCGCGCTCGTCTTTCAGGATCCATTCGCTTCGCTCAATCCCCGGATGCGGGTCGGAGAGATCGTCACCGAGCCGCTGGTCATTCACTCGCTGATTCGAAATCGGAAAGAGAGGGAGGCGAAGGCCGTCGAGCTTCTCGCCGCAGTCGGCCTCGATGCCGCAGCCGTCCGGCGGTATCCGCACGAATTTTCCGGCGGTCAGCGGCAGCGGATCGGCCTCGCCCGTGCCCTTTCCACCCGGCCGAAGTTCGTCGTGGCCGACGAGCCGGTGTCAGCGCTGGACGTTTCGGTTCAGGCCCAGGTCATCAATCTCCTCGCCGATCTGAAACAGGAATTCGGCCTCACCTACCTCTTCGTTGCGCACGACCTCTCGGTCGTCCGGCATCTTTCTGATCGCGTCGCGGTGCTCTACCTCGGCAAGGTCGCCGAGCTCGGACCGTCGGACGAGCTTTATTCGAGGCCTCTCCACCCCTACACCGTGGCGCTGCTTTCGGCCGCGCCGATTCCCGATCCCGAAAAAAAGAAGTCGCGCGTGGTCCTCACCGGAGACATCCCCACGCCGATCGACCCTCCTCCCGGCTGCCGATTCGCCCCTCGCTGTCCGATCGCGCAGGAAAGGTGCCGGCGGGACGAGCCCCCGCTTGTCGAAGCGGAACCCGGCCGGCTGGTCGCCTGCTTTTATCCCGGGCAATTTTCCACTTGAAGCCGCCTCGATGAGAGAATGCGCCCGACGGGGGTTCGGAAACTTTGGACCCCCGGTTTTCGTAGAAGATGGTGTTGAACCGGCGGCAGAAGCCCGGAGGTCGCCGGGCGCCAAGCAGACGAAATCTCCAATTCCCCCGAAGAAGCGAAGAATCTGTTCGAGGAGCCCCATGAAAATCGATCTTTGTTCGACAGCCGACTCGAAATCCCGGAAGTATGCTTACGGAAACCGTTCGCTCCTCGC
>Ga0315281_10014830_pt1 | contig 10477 bp, 13 predicted proteins | sample YL17G07_0_MG_FD_204540 | JGI IMG/M metagenome (GOLD analysis project Ga0315281, IMG submission 204540) | Sediment microbial communities from Yellowstone Lake, YNP, Wyoming, USA - YL17G07_0 | ecosystem: Environmental > Aquatic > Freshwater > Lake > Sediment | place: USA: Wyoming | collected...
GAACAATAAGAAAAAATAATGGTCAGTTTATTGATAGGTTAAGAGGAGGTCTTTATGGGAATTTATCAAGAGGTCTATGACTTTGCTGCGAAAGCAGGAGCCTTGGAGGGGTATGTCTATCCAAAAGGGAAGGTTGATCTTAACTATCTACCACGATGGGTTGACAATCTGGTGAACCAATACCACAGTCTACCTCCAGAAGTTAGAGAGGAATTTCAGGGTTTGTGTAATGGTACTATTGGTCGTGTCATCCAATCTCTTCTTCCTTGCTTGGGTGAAGATCATGAGGTGATCAAAAAACTAAAAAGTGTCCTATCGGGAAAGTTGCCTCTATCTCCTGATGATTTCACTTACGGAAGATAAATGGGGGGGCGAAGTGATAGGGGGGAACCTTCAAAATTTAATTCAAGGGGTAGTCTGCCGGAGGCCAATCCAACTTGAAGTCACGATTTGTGATTTCAAGAAAGAGGTCAACCTCTAAAAAAATAACTTTCTTGATACTCAAGGCCCATCGTCCATCGCCATTTGTTTCCAGTCTAAAAATAGCATATCTTTTTGGTCTATTCTGGTTGACACAAAAACACACTTATCCTATGCTTAATGCATATATTTTGAATTGAGCGGAGGTCCTTTATGGCGTGTGAACATAAGTTAAAAAAGACACTGGAAAAGAAAAAGATTGCCGAAGAAGAATTACCATGTGCCTATGCCGCAACCGTAACGACCACTACCTATGAAATACTTTATGAATGCAAAGACTGTGGAGAAAAGTGGACTGAAACCAAAGAAGAAACGAAACTTGATTAGAACTTAACGTGGTGCTTTAAGAAAAAGGTAAGAATGTCAAGTTTAATATTGTTTTCGAATAAGAAGCCCCTTCACAAATCGGGGGTCGACCTCCTCTTCTGGAGGTATCTTTCCATATTCCTCTTTCAATAAGTCCAAACAGAAATCCTGAAAAGCGAGAAGATGTTGCCGCTTCAGCTCCTCGCCTTCGATCGAATAGTACCAGTCTCTTAATCCGTTTTTGATCTCCATCTTCATAACCCCCTTCCCCTGGGCCTCTCTTTCAAAAACCCGAAAGAGAAAATCTTTTACCTGAGCCTGTTCAATGGCTTCAAATTGAAAAGTCCCTTTGAGAATTTGGTTTGCTAAAGAGGTAAGAAAGATTGTAGAAAGAGTGATCTCTCCCCACCTCACAGGATGGCAACCGCTCAAATCCAGCTCCTTTAGGTAACGAGGATAGATATTTAATTCCTTTCCAAAAAAATTGGTAATCGTCTCGATGGATTCTAAAAAATCCTCCGCCTCTTTTAAATCATTAAGGTTCTTAAAGGCTTCATAAATCCCATCTCGATAAAGAGCTGACCTTTTCCTCAAAATCCCTTCAAATTTTTCAAAATGGGGAGGATCCAAAAAAACGAGATTCTCCCGATCGCCTGAAAACCAAGGCCCTTTTAAAATGGATTCTGCCTTTTTTCTTAGAAGTATCGTAGTACTCACTCCACATTGAAATAATCTCTGCATGGGAAGAGATTGGAGAATCTCAAGAGCCTTTATCTCCTCTTCCTTGCTTAAGTATTGAAGGCCAAGGTTCAGAGTGTGGTAGACCTTTTTTACGGCCCTCTCCATGCCCACAATATTGGATAGGTCAATCGCCTCTGCTAGGATTGCCTTATTGCAGAGCGCTGTTATTTCTTGCTTCAATCGATCCTGCTCATGAGGATCATCAATCCTGGAGAGAATGGTGGAGAGGAATGGACCTTCATTTCGGAAGGTCAGATAGTACACGGAACTTTCCTTACTCACTTCATCTTGACCCCTGACCTGAGGAGATCTTTTTTCTATGACCGGGGAATCGGGGTTAACGAAATGATAAATCTCTAAAGCCTCCTCAAAAGCAGGGAACCCATAATCCGCCAGACGACCGTTTCTCAAACGATAATTTGTTTCTTCGAGTTCCGATTCAAGCTCCATGATGAGAGAATCCATTAATCTTCGAAATCCATCGCTATCAACATGGTAGAAGACCTCTAAAAAAGGTTGGAAAATCTCTCTCGTTCCCTTTCCCTTGAAACCGATAAAGTAATGTTGATCCAAAGTAAAAAGGGGGGCTCGATCCCGTACCTCCGTGAGTTCCCCTTCCAGGGTTACGACATGAATGAATTTCTTCAGAAGGAGGGCAATCAGTTCAGGATCAGTGGAATGAATAAATTGGTCAACCTTCTTTTCACCCGATTCGATTAAAATCTCCATCCAGTGCAGGACCTTCTCCGGATCCAGCTGGTCCCGTTTCCAGAAATCGAGGTCGAGGAGATATTGAAACTGCTCTGGCGTGGTAAGTGAGATCAAGTCAAGGCTATCCTTTTCTCCAACCTCCTTGACCGTTAAAAAGACCTCCAGTTCTGGAAGTCGTTGAACCAGATCTTCTGGATGTTCTGAAAGGAATAAATAATGGTGTCGCTCTTTTCCTCGAGCCTGTAAAACAATATCCAATTGATTTTTAATAGACAGGGAGTTAAAGACCTTTTGGGCTTCCTTGGGATCTTCGGGTAAAGTCACAGGTGGGTAATCAACCATTGCAAACCCTGAGGGATCTATTGAAGAAAATTTAATCCTCTCATCCTTCCCCTCTCCCCTCAGGGGAGAGGGGGCGAGTGAGAGGCATTCATTAATAAGCCGGAGGCATCGGTGGGCCGGCCTGCTCTTTCTTGGGTTTTTCAGCCACGACGGCCTCTGTAGTAATCAGCAGAGAAGCAACACTGGCTGCATTCTGTAGGGCAAATCTCACGACCTTTGTTGGATCGATGATGCCGGCTTCAATCATATCCGTGTATTCTTCTTTATCGGCATCGAATCCAAAAGCCCCTTTCTCCTGTCTCACCTTCTCTGCTACCACAGAACCCTCGTGGCCAGCATTTTGAACAATCTGACGGATGGGCTCTTCAAGAGCCTTAATGATAATATCAACGCCTGTCTGTCGATCGCCTTCCAGTTTAATCTTCTTCAAAGCGGGCAAACATCTCAGATAAGCCACCCCACCGCCAGGGACAATCCCTTCCTCCACGGCGGCTCGTGTGGCATGGAGGGCGTCTTCCACGCGTGCTTTCTTCTCCTTCATTTCCGTCTCAGTGGCTGCTCCCACCTTAATGACGGCAACCCCTCCAGCGAGTTTTGCCAATCGCTCCTGAAGTTTCTCTTTATCGTAATCTGACGTGGTCTCTTCAATCTGAACACGAATCTGTTTGATCCGGCCTTCGATCGCAGAGGGTTTACTTGCTCCTTCAACAATTGTGGTGTTGTCTTTATTGATGACCACCTTCTTCGCCCTGCCCAAATCATCCAATTTCATTTTTTCAAGTTTGATCCCTATATCTTCCATAATGGCCTTGCCACCGGTGAGGATGGCAATATCTTCGAGCATTGCCTTCCTCCGGTCTCCAAAGCCAGGGGCCTTGACGGCTGCACATTTCAATGTCCCCCGAAGTTTATTGACGACCAAAGTGGCTAAAGCCTCTCCTTCCACATCCTCGGAAATGATGAGTAATGGGCTTCCTGCCTTTGCAATCTGTTCCAGGATAGGAAGGATTTCTTTCATATTGGAGAGCTTTTTTTCATAAAGCAGAATAAAGGGGTCATCAAGCACCACCTCCATCTTTTCTGGATCGGTTACGAAATAAGGGGAGATATAACCTCGATCGAATTGCATTCCTTCAACGACCTCGAGGGTAGTCTCTATGGCTTTGGCCTCCTCGACCGTGATCACACCCTCTTTTCCAACCTTATTCATCGCTTCGGCAATGATATCGCCAATGGCCCGATCGTTATTGGCAGAGATCGTCCCCACCTGCGCAATCTCTTTCTGTTCCTTGACCGGCTTGGAGAGTTTCTTCAACTCTTTGACGACCTCTTCCACAGCGTGATCAATCCCTCGCTTCACATCCATGGGGTTGATTCCAGCGGCTACCACTTTGTATCCCTCGCGACAGATGGCCTGTGCCAAAAGTGTGGCAGTGGTGGTTCCATCTCCGGCTGTGTCCGAGGTCTTGCTGGCCACCTCTTTCACCATCTTGGCGCCCATGCTCTGAAAATGATCTTCGAGCTCAATCTCTTTGGCAACGGTGACACCGTCCTTGGTGACCACAGGAGAGCCAAATGACCTCTCAAGAACCACATTCCTACCCTTGGGTCCCAAAGTCACTTTTACTGCATTGGCCAAAATATTGACACCTCCCAAAATTGCATTCCTTGCTTCCTGATCGAACTTCAATTCTTTTGCCATGAACACCTCCTCCTTTCTAATCATCCATTATTCAATGATAGCGAGGATATCATCCTCTTTCATCATAAGATATTCTTCCCCATCAATCTTCACTTCGGTTCCTGCATATTTGGCATAGAGAACCCGATTGCCCTTTTTGACTTCAAGGGGCATCTTTGTTCCATCCTTCTTGATCCTTCCTGCACCGACGGCGATCACTTTTCCTTCAATCGGCTTTTCCTTAGCCGTATCAGGGATGATGATTCCTCCTTTTGTCTTCTCTTCCTCTTCCAATCTCTGAACAATAACCTGGTCATGAAGTGGCTTCACCTTCATAAAGACAGACCTCCCTTCTCTAAAATTCCAGCCAAATAGATAATCATCGAACCTTCTGTTGTCAAGTTTTATACCTACTATAGTGCTTCATACGCTTCTTGACATTAGTTCCGAAGCTGTCATTCCCGCGAAAGCGGGAATCCAGCTCAGAAATACTGGATTCCGGGTCAAGCCCGGAATGACAATCAAAGTAAAGGGACTTTTAACGCAGTACACTACAATCAACTGGTTATATGGAGAATGGCAAAATGTCCTTGACTTTTTGTATAGAATGGCCTTATGAAAAGCTATGGAATTTCAATACCCTTTCATCACTACGGGAATCGGATCCTTCCCCCATCAGGGCGAGAAAGAAGTTTTTGGGCTCATCCTTAAAAACTTCCCTGAAATCCCATTTTGGCCCCAACTGCCAAAGCGATCTTTTCTGGAAGGTATGGTCGTTCAATACTCTGAGGGATTTCCTTCCTTAAGATGGAATGAAAAGGAACAAAGAGTTTGGGTGGATACCTCCCTTGGATTTGAAAAGGAAATCGAGAAATTTTACCAAAGACTGGAAGGGGGTGAGCTTGAGCCTTTTCAAATTACTGAAGATTTTGCAAAGGGGCTTCGGATCTTAAAAGACCTTTCTTCAGAGGACCACCGAAAAGAGATAAAATATATCAAGGGCCAGGTCACAGGGCCTATCACCTTTGGACTCGCCTTGACTGATCAGGAAGGGAAACCCATCTTTTACGACCCTACTTTGGGGGATATCCTCGTCAAACACCTCTCATTGAAAGCCCGATGGATGGAAAAGAGGTTCAATGACCTTTTTCCCGGAACCCCAACCATACTCTTTTTTGATGAACCCTCCCTCTCCTCATTTGGCTCTGCCTTTTCGAGCCTGAGTCGGGAGGATGTGATTCATTCTTTAAATGAATGCTTTGACGCTGTGAAGGGTTTAAAGGGGGTCCATTGCTGTGGAAATACGGACTGGAGCGTGCTTCTTTCGACGAACCTCGATATCCTCAGCTTCGATGCTTATGAATATCTGGAGACGCTTTCCCTTTATCCAAAGGAGTTAAAAGCATTCTTAGAAAGAGGAGGCATCTTGGCTTGGGGTATCGTTCCAACAAGTGAGCATATATTAAAAGAGGATGCTAAAAGCTTGGTCAAACGTTTTGGAGAAGGGATTGAAACTCTTTCAAAAAAAGGAGTGGATCAAGGTCTCCTTCAGAGGGTGATCCTCACTCCGAGCTGAGGGACAGCTTCTCTTGCCATCCCTTTGGCAGAGAGGGTCTGTCAGTTGACAGCAGAGGTCTCCAAAAGACTGAGAGAAGAAAAAGAATAGTGGAATAATGGAAAAGTGGAATATTGGGAAAAAACATAATTCCTTAAACCCAGCATTCCATTATTCCAACATTCCATCCTTCCAATCAGGAGTCTATTTTTGAGAGGGGAATTCCACCCCTGCCGATATTTTCTTTAAGAACTTCGTTTAGGACAATGTGAACCCTCTCTTTCGGAATCTCAAGTGTTTCAGCAATGGCATCCGTCACTTTCTTGATCAATTGTTCCTTCTTCTCCGATGTCCTTCCTTGAACTAGACTGATCTGAACAATAGGCATGTGAATCTCCTCCTTAGATTCGAGTTCTGAGTTCGGAGTATTGAGTTCGGAGCTTAGATCCTTGAGAAATTATTGTCTCTCCGAACTCCGAACTAATAACTCTTTACTATGGTTTAAATATTTTTGACCAGGGCTCTTTTCCATGACCGAATTTTTCCAGGATCTCAAGGGCTAACTGTAATCCATTGGAAACATGTTCCTCCAGAATCCCTGGTGCTGTAAAAACATAGACGACAATATTCTTGCTTGCCAGTTCAACCCTCGTTTTAAAATCCGGACCTTGAAAAAGGGAACAGACAATCCCTTCTCCATCACGAAGAACGATTTCATCTTCTTTACAGCGGATCATCCTTCCCGAGACCCCTTGAAATGTCTCTCCCTCCTGGGCGAGGTCGAGTTTCCATTGGCCCTGGAAACGATCCAGATCCTGAATGGCCATGAGAATTCCGTGACACATCTCGGCGATGAGATGCGTATCAATATAGAGGTTGACAATCGGAAATCCCATTTCAATGGTTCGCTTAAAATGATTTGGAAGGGGGCATGGATATCCCCATTCTTTGAAAAATTGATCGTAGAGATTGATCCGCTCTTCAAGTTGGGCGAGGTGAGCCCTCCTCCGCATCTTACGGAGGAATTCCCTTTTGGAAAGTTTGAATGATTCGCTCTTCTCAAAATAGGTGCAGGACTGGATCGTCCCGATTCCAAAAGCGAGATCCGGGAACCTCTGACGATAAGCATCGGTGATGGTGAGGAGAACCTCCCCTTGCATCTTGGTTTCCTAATCCTCAGTCCTGACTGTAAACTAAACAGGCCTTAAATTTCAAATCACAAATTACAAACTCCAAATACTTGCCACCAATAGTCAGGAATTTCAAATGCTAATTTTAAATCAAGAATTGCAAGGTCCATAGCGCAAAGAGAAAAAGTTTTGACGCTATGCTCTATGCCTGCCTACCGCAGGCAGGCGCTTTGCTCCATGCTATTTTTTGATTATTTAGATACGGAGAGGCGTTTCATCCATCCGCTGGTTTACCCTGTTGTTGACCCCCCATATGATCAACGATCAGATTTTATCAACCCCTTTATTTTGAATTGCATTCAATCCTTTATCTAATTCAACGACAGGGTTACAGAGCAAGGTTTCGTCCTCTAATTTTTCACCAAAGCGTTTGACCACTTCTTCCACGGTCAAACGTTTCTTTTCTTCGCCCTGGATATCAAACTGAATCTTCCCTTCGTGCAGCATGATCATCCGATCTCCGAAGTTGATCGCCTGACTCATATTATGGGTCACCATAATCGTGGTGAGTTCATTCTCCCGGATAATTCGATCGGTCAGATGAATGACCTTCTCTGCAGTTTTTGGATCGAGGGAGGCGGTATGCTCATCCAGAAGCAACAGCTTGGGAAGAGAGAGCGTAGCCATCAACAGGGTGAGGCACTGACGCTGTCCACCGGAGAGGAGGCTGACACGGTCAGACAGACGGTCCTCCAAACCCAATTCCAATGTTTTTAGAAGTTCCCGATATCGTTCTCTCTGTCTCTTCGTCACGCCCCAGGAAATTCCTCTTGTCCTTCTCCGGAGTTCAGCCATGGATAGATTCTCCCCAATGGTCATGGAGGAAGCTGTTCCCATCAACGGATTTTGAAAAATCCTTCCTAAGTATTTGGCTCTTCGATATTCCGCCAGAAGAGTCACCTCAAGGTCATTGATAAAGATCTTCCCTTCGTCGGGGAAATAGGTACCGGCGACCAGATTGAGAAGTGTGGTTTTGCCTGCCCCATTCGACCCGATCACGGTGATGAATTCTCCCTTATTCACCTCGATCCCGATCCCATCGATCGCTATCTTTTCATCAATCGTATTCCGATTGAATATCTTTCTCAGATTTTGAATGATCACCATCTTTTCCATATCAACCGAACCGTAAAGGGCAAAGTGCTTAGCGCCTGCCTGTCGGCAGACAGGGTAGGCAGGCATAGGGTCTCAATTATTACGCTTTGCGCCATGCGTTATATTCCTCTGAGATGGAGTTTTTCTTCTTTCCCCTTCTTGAGGGCAGGAAAGCCCAGGGCAAGGATGACCATGGCTCCTGTGGCCATCTTGAGATCAGTAGGTGCCAGACCTAACCAGAGGCCAATGGTGATGGTCAAGCGGTAGATAAAAGAGCCAAAGATGGCAGCCAAGGTATTCATTCCAACCGACTTCGCACGGAGCAAGGTCTCTCCAATAATGATCGCAGCCAGGCCGGCAACGATCATCCCGATGCCCATGCCGATATCTGTAAATCCCTGGTGCTGAGCCACCAGCGCCCCTGATAGGGCAACCAAAGCATTGGAGATACCCAGTCCTAAGACGGTCATGTTGTCCGTGTTGACGCCCAAGGTCCGGATCATCTGCTCGTTGTCACCAGTTGCCCTCATGGCCAATCCAACCTGTGTGTGAAGAAAAAGGTCGGTGAGAAACTTACAGGCAAAGGCCACACCACCAAAAAAGAGAATGATGACCAGTCCTCTCATCTCCATCTGCTCAAAGGGAGTCAAGAGGGTGACATAGTTGAGGAGAGGGGTATTGGATCGCCCCATCACCCTCAGATTGACCGAGTAAAGGACGGTCATGATTAAAATCCCTGCCAGAAGGCTATTGATTTTGAGCCGGGTGTTGAGCAACCCCGTAGCACAACCTGCAGCAAATCCAATGAGGGTTGCCGCGATGATTCCCGTCAAGGGTGGGTAGCCCAAGACGATCATTCGAGCCACTACCGCTCCGCCCAGAACAAAACTGCCATCCACAGTCAAATCCGGAAAGGCCAGGATTCTGAAACTGATGACAACCCCCAGGGCCACCAGGGAATAAGCCAACCCTTGTTCTAAAGAAATTTGGAAAATGCCGAGGAGTATTTCCATGATAAAGAGGTTTGAAGTTTAAGACCTAAGGTTTGAGGCATTAGGTTAGAGGATAGAGACCTCCAACCTCTACCCCCTAACCTCTAACGTTATTCTTTAATCACTTTGTCTGCTTTTTTCAGAAGGTCAGGGGGAATAACGATTCCCTGTGCCTTCGCTGCCTTTTCACTTACATGGAGACTGAATTTCTCTGCCTGTCCCCAGGGGATATCACCGGCATTCTCCCCTTTCAGGATACGGACAGCCTTTCTCCCGGCAGACTCGCCGATCAGTTCGTAATCCAATCCATACGCAACGATGGCACCTCGCGGGACGCTAGCGACATCACCGGCAAAGAGGGGAATCTTCTTCTCATTGCAAACCTTCACAATCGCTTCAAAAGCGGAGACAGCGGTGTTGTCAGAGGTGATGTTAATGGCCTTCACTTTTCCGGCCAGGGACTGGGCGGCTTGCATGACTTCAGCACTACTAGAGACGGTAGCTTCAATCAATTCAACCCCTAATCTCTTTGCAGACTCTCTCATCTCTTTGATGTGGACGAGAGAGTTCGCCTCTCCAGCATTGTAGATCGTTCCCCACTGATTTGCCTTGGGGACGAATTTAGTATACATCTCAAATTGAAGAAAGACAGGCCAACGATCACTGACGCCTGTCACATTCGTCCCGGATTTTGTCCCAGGAGGACTTGTTTTGGGAACCAGACCCGCATTCACCGGATCAGTGACAGAAGAGAAGACGACAGGAATATTCTTGATTGTTTTCACAATGGCTTGAGAGGTAGGAGTGGCGATGCTATGGATCAGATCCACTTTGGCATCGAGAAATTTCTGAGCAATGGTCTGGGCATTGGCCATGTCTCCTTGTGCATTCTGACGATCGTAGGTGACATTGACTCCTTCCTTAAATCCCGCTTCAGCGAGCGCCTTCTCAAACCCCTTTGCATCCTTATCCAGGGATGGGTGAGAGACGATCTGGGTGACACCGATCTTGAACATCTTCTTTGCTTTTTTCTCTTGAGCAAAGGAAATGACAACCGTCACAATCAAGATGAAGATGAGAATAGGACATAATTTTTTCCACATATTAAACCCCCTTTCTCAGCTTTCTAACTCTCCATTCTTCACTCTTAATCCTTAACTCTCTTCAAGTCCCTCCTTTCCTGCAACCCCTTAGGAACAGTCGGAAAATATCATCTTTTTAACACCCTGTCAATTTACCTCCGCGCCTTGCCCACCCCCGGTTTTTCCTTCTCTTCGCCGGTGCCCTGGGCAAACCCCTCTTCAAAGCTTCATAAGGCCAGGCTCCGGATGGGCGGGGTCACCAGCCTTCCACACCCAGGGGGTTCCAGTTTGTCATTGAAAGC
>Ga0315281_10014831_pt1 | contig 10477 bp, 10 predicted proteins | sample YL17G07_0_MG_FD_204540 | JGI IMG/M metagenome (GOLD analysis project Ga0315281, IMG submission 204540) | Sediment microbial communities from Yellowstone Lake, YNP, Wyoming, USA - YL17G07_0 | ecosystem: Environmental > Aquatic > Freshwater > Lake > Sediment | place: USA: Wyoming | collected...
CGCATTCGGCCCGAAGACCACCGGTACCTGTGGCGTGAGGGTCGCCTCGGTTTCGTCTACCGGACGGAAGGCGGGCATCCGCTCGGCTACGGCTACGCGTCGCGGGCGGGGCGACTTGGACCGATCGCGGTCGTGGACACCGATCTGCTGGCTCCCGTTGCCGCCCACCTGCTCGAGACGCTGGTCCCGCCCGGCGCGAGCGCGATCTGGCTGCCAGGCGATGCGGGAGCGCTCTATCCGATCCTCCTCGGAGCGGGCTTCCGGATCGAGGGATTCCCGGCGCTCTTCTGCTGGAACCGGCCGGTCGCCGACTTCTCGCGCTACGTCCCGATCTCGCTCGGGCTCATCTAGGACCCATCCGGGCAGCCGCGGTACGGCATCGAGACCGCCGTTTGCCGCCGCCGGGGAGGGGATGGTAGCCTCTGGCCATCGTGGCTCGCCCCGGAAACGCCAGCGGACAGAGCCGACGTCCCTCCCTCCCGCCCGTCCGCCGACCCGAGGCGGAGCCGACCCGGTGATCGCCTTGCCAGACCGTCCCGCCGCCCCGTCACTCCGCCAGCGGCTGTTCGGCCGGACGCCCGCCCGGGTCCCCACCGATCGCTCGGTGGTGGTGCTGCGCGACGTCACGAAGCGCTATCCGAACGGGAAGATCGCCCTGCACGAGGTGGATCTGGTGGTCCCCGAGGGAGACTTCGTCTTCCTCGTCGGCCCGTCAGGAGCCGGCAAGTCGACGCTGATCAAGCTCCTCATCCGTGACGAGCTGCCGACCTGGGGCGAGGTCTATGTGGACGGTCAGAACCTGGCCCGCCTGTCGCGCCGCCAGGTCCCACGCGTTCGCCGCAAGATCGGGATCGTCTTCCAGGACTTCAAGCTGCTGCCCAGCAAGAGCGTCTTCGAGAACGTCGCCTTCGCGCTCGAGGTGACCGGGGTGCCGCGCCGACGCATCCGCCCGGCGGTGGAGCAGGTGCTCTCGCTGGTCGGGCTCACCGAGCAGGCCGGCCAGCTTCCTTCGCAGCTCTCGGGCGGCGAACAGCAGCGGACGGCGATCGCCCGGGCGCTCGTCCACGACCCCCGCCTGATCATCGCGGACGAGCCGACCGGCAACCTCGACCCGCTCATCAGCTGGGAGATCCTGCAGCTGCTGCTGCGCATCAACGAGCTCGGCGTGACGGTCGTGATGGCCACCCACAATGCCGAGGTCGTCACGGCGCTCCGACGCAGGGTGGTCGCCCTCGACGAGGGCCGCATCATCCGCGACGAGGTCGGCGGCGCCTACCACCGTGAGGACTGAGACGCGGTGATCGGCTTCGTGGGCTTCAGCCTCCGGCGCGCCTGGCAGGGGTTCTGGCGCAACGCCGTCATGAGCCTGGCAGCGACGGCGACGATGATCCTGATGCTGCTGCTGCTCTCCGGGTTCTGGATCCTGCAGACCGGCCTCAACGCCGGTCTCGAGTTCGTCGAGCAGAAGGTGGAGGTGGTCGCGGACATCAAGCCCAGCGCCTCCCTGAACCAGATCCGCGCCCTGCAGGCGGAAGTGCAGGCGATGCGCGAGGTCGCCGCGGTCACCTACGTGGACCCGGACACGGCGCTTCAGCGGTTCCGCGACCAGCTCAAGGCTCAGGGCCGGACCGACATCACGAAGTACCTCGACAAGAACCCCCTCAACGCCAGCCTGGAGGTCAAGCTCAGGGATCCTCGGGTGTTCGGGCAGGTGGTGGAGCTGCTGCGCGCGAACACGACGGTCGTTTCCGGGGTCAAGGAGGTCCAGAAGCTGGTGGAGCAGGTCCTGACGGTCACCGGAATCCTGCGGACGGGCGGGGCGATCGTGCTGGGACTGGTCGGCCTGACGGTCCTGTTCATCGTCATCAACACCATCCGCCTGGCGGTCGTGGCCAGGGCCGAAGAAATCGAGATCATGCGGCTCGTGGGGGCCTCCGACGCATTCATCCGCTGGCCGTTCATCTTCGAAGGGGCGATGGTGGGGCTGCTGGGCGCCTCGATCACCCTCGGGCTGGTAGCCCTTGCCGGGCCGCCGCTGAGCCGCTTCATGTTCGACTTCTTCCGTGTCCTTCCGCTGCAGTTCGGGTCGCTCGCAGGCCAGCTTGGGGCGCTCGTCTTCGGCGTCGGCGTGGGCCTTGGCGTGCTCGGCTCGTGGGTTTCCGTCAGGAGCTACCTGATCCGCTGATCGGCGGTACGATCGCGCCCATGTCCCGCGACGCGCCACAGACCCCCGAGATCGAGCCAGGGCCCACGCCCGTTCCCGGGGCGCCCGCGATGCCCCCGGCCACGGCTCCCGATCCGGCCCCTGACCTTGCGGCTCCGGCCGCGGCGGCTCCCGAACCGGTCCCTTCGGTTCCCGGCCGCGGCGGGAGGATCGCACCGGTCAATCGCGCGTTTGCCGTCGTTGCGGTGCTGGCCGGCGTCGCGCTGTTCCTGTCCGGGTTCTCGCTCGGGCGTCACGAGGCGACCACCCCGGGCACCCCCGCCAGCGAGGAGCAGGCGTTCGTTGCCTTCTGGGATACCTACCGGGCGGTGACCCAGGAGTACGCGGGCGGCTCGGTCGACCGCAAGACGGTCATCGAGGGCGCGATCCGGGGCATGATCGAGTCCCTCGGCGACCCGTTCTCTTCGTACATGAGTTCGGAGGAGTACCGCAAGTCGCTGCAGGGGATCTCCGGGCGTTTCGAGGGGATCGGCGCCCAGATCGGCGCGCAGCGCACCGACGGAGGATCGGGGGCGTGCAGCCCGCTGGGGCCGACGTGCCGGATGGTGGTCGTGTTGCCGATCGACGGCTCGCCGGCCGCACGGGCCGGACTGAAGACGGGCGATGTCGTGGTGAGCATCGACGGTACCCCCGTGGACGGGCTGACGCTCGATGACGCCATCGCCCGGGTGCGGGGCCCCAGGGGCACCACCGTGACCCTGGGGGTCCTTCGCGGCACCGCGGCACCGCTGGAGATCGCCATCGTCCGTGACGTGATCGTCCAGAAGGAAGTTGAGACGCGCAGTCTCGCCGGCGGAACCGTGGGCTACATCAAGGTCACGGGCTTCAGCGACGGCGCGGCCGATGACATGGCCCGGGCAGTGGCCTCGGACGTGCAGGCGGGCCAGAGGAAACTGATTCTCGACCTGCGGGGCAATCCCGGCGGGTTCGTCTCGGCGGCCCGGCGGATGGCCAGCCAGTTCATCGCATCCGGGCCGATCTTCTGGCAGGAGGACGCGCACGGCAACCAGGTGGCGACGTCCGCGCAGGCTGGCGGAGCGGCCACGGACCCCGCCGTCCGCCTGGTCGTGCTGATCGACAAGGGGACCGCATCGGCAGCCGAGATCGTCGCCGGGGCGCTCCAGGACACGGGGCGGGCGAAGCTCGTCGGCGAGACCTCGTACGGCAAGGGCACGATCCAGGAGTGGCAGCCCCTCCCGGACGACAGCGGAGGGTTCCGCCTGACGATCGCGCGGTGGCTCACGCCGAACAAGCGCTGGATCCACAAGGTGGGCCTGACCCCCGACATCCCCGTCGCGCCTGCGCCCACCGCCACGAGCACCGATCCGGTCCTGGACCGGGCGCTCGAGGAACTGGGTGCCGCGTCGGCAGGTCGTTACAGCCGGGCGGCCTGACGGCAACGGAGGCGGCCTGACCGCAGCTGGCCCGACGGCGGGCGGCCCGGAAACGTCACTCTTGCGCCGCCTCCGCGGTTCGGGTACGGTGACGCAGAACGAAAGGAGGTGATGTGCAGTGATAGATCGTTCCAGCTGCACCACCTCGCAGGAGATGGCCGTCTAGCGCGGACACCCTGCGCGGTGGTGATCGCAGCAATCGAGCGCCGGCCCTCCTGGGCCGGCGCTCGTGCGTCCGAGGGAAGGAGCCACCGCCATGGGCGAAACGACGATCGCCCTCAACCGCAGAGCCCGTCACGACTTCGCCATCGAGGAGACCTTCGAGGCGGGGCTCGTCCTGACCGGTACGGAGATCAAGTCGGTCCGAGCCGGCAAGGTCAACCTGACCGATGCCTACGCGCGCGTCGAGCGGGGCGAGGCGTGGCTGATCGGAGCGCACATCGCGCCCTTCGAGCAGGCCTCCATCCAGCGCGGCAACCACGAGGCCAAGCGCGTCCGCAAGCTGCTCCTCCACCGGTCGGAGATCGACGAACTGCTCGGTCGCGCCGCCCGCAAGGGGCTGACCATCGTGCCGCTGCGGCTCTACATCAGTGACCGCGGACGGGCGAAGCTCGAGCTGGGCCTGGCCCGGGGCAAGCAGCTCCACGACCGGCGTCACGACATCGCCGAACGCGATGCGAAACGCGACATGGATCGCCAGCTGGCCGACGTGCAGCGGGGCCGATAGACGACCGGCGCCCCGTCGCGCCGGCTTCCCGGCCGTGACTCGGCGACCCCGCCCCCAGGCCTCTGGCTCTTGCGGTCGAACGCCCGTTCTGCTAGAGTAGGTGGACCGACAGTCGGTGACCCTGGGGATGCGTGGCTTCGACAGGGCTCGGATGTCAGGGAACGCGAGCCGAGGTGCCATCGGGCCTCGTTAAACAGGTGGCAAAAAGAAGTACCTGGCAACAGCCAGTCGACTCTCGCTCTCGCCGCTTAGGCGGTAGAGTGAGCGTGGAAGCAGCCTCCTTCTCCCGGGCTGTGGAAGCGTCATCAAGGGAGGATGCGGCCTCGACCAGCGTCGCGTAGTCGGGGTTCAAGCCTGATCTAAGGGCACGTGACTGGACCATTCGGGATCCTGCCGATGGGAGCTCGATCGGTTGACGACAAACCATCGGACACGCTCGTAGTGGTCTCTGGCGAAGGGTTCTGGACGGGGAGTTCGACTCTCCCCCATCTCCACCAACACACGGCCGCACCGGCTGTCGTCGGCGCGCGCGACCCGTCCCCACGGCGACGCGGCCCGGACACCCATGATCAGGTGTTGACACCTGTCGATCACGCCTCAAGCCGGGGCAGCGGTCCGCCGATACCGCCACGGATGGAGATCGTTTCGACCCCCGCCGCTCCGCATGTACCGATGGCTCGAACCCCGGAGGCGGTCGCGCGCGACATCGTGCGCCGTTCCGAGGCGATTCGACCGCCGGCCGGCCTGATCCGGCTCGACGCCCGGCTGCGCAGCGGGCAGACATCGGCATCTGAACTGGCGCGGCTGATCGACGGATCTCCGGCTCTGGCCGTGCGGTTGCTGCGGATGGCCAATTCGGCCTTCTACTCGCCGGTACAGCCCATCGTGAGCCTGAGCCGCGCGCTGGTCGTCATCGGTGACGCCGTCCTCGGGCAGCTCGTGGCGCATGCCATCGTGACCTCCCGGCGAGCGGCGCGCCAGACGCCGGACCAGGCGCTGGCCAGCGCACGGCTCATGAGCGACGGCGTCCGGGCCGCCGTGACGGCGCGGGCGCTTGCCCACCTGGGAGCGCCGGTCGTGCCCGAGGAAGCGTTCACCGCTGGACTCCTCTACGACCTGGGTCACGTCCTCCTCCTCGATACGCACCCGGCGGCCTACAGCGCCTACCTGCTGGAGCACTGGAGCCCGGTCGAGAACCTGGACCGGGAACTCGAGCTGACCGGAACGAGCCATGAGCACGTCGGGAGGGCGCTCGCGTCCGACTGGAACCTCCCGGCGACAGTCGGCCAGGCCCTTGCTGATCACCACCGGCCGAGCGAGGTGGCGATCTCGTCCGTGGTCCGGGTCGCGGATCACCTGGTCCGCGACCGTCATCGCCCGAAGCTCGCCGAGGCCCTGCCTGGCGTCGAGGATCCCGAGACGTTGATGGCGGCGCTGGGCGTGAACCCGGCTGCCTGGGCCGGCCGAACGGCCGTGACGCAGCGCGAGATGGCCGAGCTGCTGCAGATCTTCGACCTGGCGGCCTGACCGGGCGGGGCCTTGCGCCCTGCGGTCTGGCCAGACGCGCGAGACGCCTGTCCGAAGGCCGTGGTCAGTCGACGTGGATCAGGACCGCCTCCGGCCGAGCCGCCAGAACCACCCGCCCGAGACGAGCAGCACGGCGACTCCGATCCCGATCATGATCCCGCCGAAGAGCGGTCGGTCCACCGGGAGCGGCTGGCTCAGCAGCGCGCGGATCGGGTCTGTCGCGGTCTCCTTGAGCACCGGGGTCACGGGAACGCCCGTGGTTCCCGTCGTGCCGCGCCGGCTGCCACGCGCGGGCCCCGCACCGGGTCCCAGCGACGCCTGGGCGGGGATCGGCGCCAGCGCGCTGGGAGCGACGCCAGCGGGCAGGATGATCTCGCGAAGCAGGACGCCCCCGGTGTTCAGGGCGCTGATGCCGCCCAGACCGCCAGCGTAGATCAGGGCACCGTCATCACTGGACGACAGGGCGGTGATCTCGTACGAGACCACCGCCAGCTGCCGGGCGGGCCCGGAGGTCACGGTCCACAGCTGCCGGCCGGCCGAAACGACGGCCCCATTGGCGAGCGGGGCCACCATGGAAGGCGTGACAGGCAGGTCGATCCTCTCGGTGACCTTGGAGGTTCGGAGCTGGACCTGCCACAAGCGGTTGGGCGCGGCGGTCACGATGAAGGCCACGTGACGGCGCCCGTCCACTGAGACGTCGCGGACCAGGCCCTCCAGCTTGACGATGGAGGTCGTGTTGCCGGCAAGGTCGAGGACCGCGATCCAGTCGCCGCCGCGCCTGGCAGCAACTGCGAGCGGCTCGCGATGGTCTGCCGCCACGAGATCCGGGGCGGCGGGCAGGGGCGGCGAGTGCTTCGTCGTGGCGGTCGTCGGGTCGACGATCTCCAGCGTCTTCGCCTGCTTGATGGCAACGAGGACGGACGTCCCGCGCGGCACGGCGACGCCCACGGCGGGACCAGGCAGGTCGATGGACGTGCCCAGCGAGATGGTTTCGATGTCGACCCGGGTGAGCGTCCGCATGCCGCGGGCTGCCCAGAGCGTACGACCGTCGTTGCTGAACGCGAGCGCGACCGGAGCCGGCACGAACGAGACGCCCTGGACAACGGACGCCGAGGCGACGTGCAGTTCGAGGACCCCGGACGGGGCCCCCGCGTAGAGGTCGCCGATGCCGTTGGCGAGGACCACGGGCAGGAAGGCGCCACCAAACGAAAGCCCCCAGGTACTGAGGGCGAGCAAGGCGGCGACCCTGAGGCGCGACACGAGATCTCCTTGAGAGTGCGTGGCACCCGGGAGCGGGCGGTCCGCCCGCTCCCGGGTACGAAGGGCTATCGCTTGAGGTTCACGAGCTCCTGGAGGATCTCGTCGGACGTGGTGATGACGCGCCCGTTGGCCTGGAAGCCGCGCTGGGCGGTGATCATCCCGGTGAACTGGGTGGCAAGGTCGACATTCGACATCTCGAGCGACCCTGTCGTGATGAGCCCCCGGCTTCCCGTGCCCGGCGAACCGATCGCCGCCGCACCCGACGCCGAGGATGAGGAGAACAGGTTCCCGCCGCCCCGGATGAGGCCCGCGGGGTTCTGGAAGCTGGCCATCGCGATCTGGCCGATCCTGGTCGTCTGGCCATTCGAGTAGACGCCGGTGATCTCACCGGTGTTGCCCACGGCGAAGGTCACCAGCGACCCGCTCGTCGACCCGTTGGCAGCGGCCGACGGCTCGCTGAGCCCGTTGAACTGGGTCAGCTTGGAGAAGTCGAGGGTGGCCGGCGGGCCCGCCGCCGGATCGAAGTCGATCGGCGTGTCGGCGCCGTTGGTGAGAACCAGCGAGATCGTGCCGGTCGGAGGCGTCGTGCCGTCGATGAGGCCGGTGCTGGTGAAGTTGAGGGTGCCGCCGACCGCCGCGATCGTGGCGCTCGTGTCGGCCGGATCAGGCGTTGCGTCCCAGGTCCAGGCATTGGTCGCCGTCGCTGCGGCGACCTTGGTGAAGGTGAGTCGCACCGCGTGCGAGATGCCCAGGCTGTCGTAGACGGTCAAGGTGGTGCTGGCCGTGGCGCCGTCCGCCGCGCCCGCGTCGAGGTTGCCCTGGATCGTGGATACGGAGCTCGGAACCGCGGCGGTCCGCTGCCCGATCGGGATCGAGATGTTGCCAACGGCTGCGGTGGTGTCCACATTGCCGGAAGAATCGGCCGTCCATCCCTGGACCTTGAGGCCGCTGGACGGATTCACGAGAGCCCCATCGACCGCGACGTCGAAGCCGCCGTCACGCGTGTAGCTCTGCAGGGTCCCGTTGGCGAGGACGAAGAAGCCGTCACCCTGGATCGCCATGTCGGTCAGCTTGCCGGTGGACTGCAGGTTGCCCTGCGTGTGGATGACGTCGATGCCCGCAACGGTCACGCCGAGGCCGATCTGGGCCGGGTTGATGCTGTCGAGCGCGCCGCTGGGCGCGACCGGACCGCGGAAGTTCTGCGAGAGGATGTCCTGGAAGCTGACGCGGCTCGACTTGAAGCCGACGGTGTTGACGTTGGCGATGTTGTTGCCGATGACGTCCATCATCACCTGATGGGCGCGGAGTCCGGAGATCGCCGAGAACATTGAGCGAAGCATTGAATGACTCTCCCGTTGGTGGTTGGCCCGGCACCCGCATGGGCGCAGAGGTCGAGGCTGGTTTCGTCCGCGGCCGGGGCGCCTCCTCGAGAGGTCCAGCGATTGACCGGCACACGCGGCGGACACGTATCGAATGAAGTGGACAGGTCACCGTCTCAGGCGATGGCGACGCTGTCGATCTGCGTGAACACGGCCTCCTTTCGTTCATCGGACCCCATCGCCGTGACGACGGTCCCGGACTGGACGTGCACGACGAGGGCAACCCCATCGAGCAGGACGAGTGATTGACGGCCTCCCTTGCGCGCGAGTGCATCGAAGGCCTGGTGGAGTCGGTCGGTCTCGTCCTTGCCGAGATCGATGTGCCGCTCCTGCAATCGTTGCTGTGCGTGTTTCGAGAAGTGGACGAACGGTTCTGGCTGGACCTGGGCCAGTTCGTCGGCGAATGACGGACCGGCAGCAGGCTTCGGTCCCGGCGGTGGGACCGTGGTGCTGGTGCCAACCGTGTCCCGCTGGCCGGTCGGCTGGATTCGGACGATGTCGGTCGTGCTGATCACCTCCAGTACTGAACGGGGAAACTGGTTCAGGCCGACGTGACGTCGACCACGGCGTCCGGCTTGATGGCCTGGTCGCCGACCATGAGGTAGAGCTCGCCGTTGCTCTGGACCAGTCGATCGACGGTCCCGGAGACGGGTGCTCCCTTGACGTCGCTGCCCGTGATCTTTCGCCCGATCATGGCCGACGACTGTGCCAGCTGGACTCCGCCGAGCGCCTTCTCGACCTGCTGGAGCGTGTCGATCATCGTGAACTGGGCGAGCTCGCCGAGCATCGCCTTGTCATCGATCGGGCTCGTCGGATCCTGGTTGGCGAGCTGGCTCAGGAAGAGCTTGAAGAACTGGTCCTTGCCCAGTCCGAACGCGCTGGTGACCGCGTCTGATCCCGAACCGCCCGTCGATCCGGAGCCGCTGATTCCACTGATGGCCATGGCGATGTTCCTTTCAGGCGATCCGGTCGACGGCTCTGCCCAGTCGGTCGGGCAAGAGCCGATTGGTGGTGGGTGAGACGGGCCGGGGACTCCGAATCGGGAGCGGAGTCGGGACCGCGTCTGCCTGGCCCGTGCCTCGCCGGCCGTCGCCTGGCGTCCCGGCTCCCCCGAATGCCTGGCGGGCATTGCCGCTTCCGGCGTCCGGGCGGACGTCGAGACCGGTGCTCGAGTGGCGGGTGATCGGGGTCGGCAGGTCCTGGCGAACCTGCAGGGCGATCCCGGAGAGTCCGTCGACCGATCGATGCTGTTCGATCGCGGCTCGCAGGGCGGAGGCGGCCTCGGCGCTCTCTGCCGTCAGGGTGGCCTGGACCGTTTCGCCAGGGAGGCCACTGACGACGAGCCTGACCAGGCCGAGATCGGGGTCACGAAGCGTGGCCTCCAGACCGGGCCCGGCCGCAGTGTCGATCGATCGGATCCGTTCGGCGACATCGTTCAGCAGGCGGCTGGCAGCCGCTTCGAGCGCTGCTGGCTCGACCACGCGGGCCTCGTCGTCGGGCTGATCCGCGGCGCGGGCACCGGCCGAGGTCTGGCGAAGTTCTGCGATCGGCGCGTCGTCGCTCACGCTCGATCGCGCCCGAACTCGGAGGGGGACGGGCGTCCGTCGGCTGTCCGTTCCGGAGCGCTGCCCGGCGTCGCCTCCGGCCGGTGGCTGCGAACCGGTTGCCGCCGCCGCCACACCAGGCAGGTGCGGCCTGGCTGGAGCCGGAGCTGGATCGGCGGGGGCTGGAGGTGGGGTCGCCGCGGTCGTCGACGGGGCCTCGGATCGATCGGCGGCGGTTGCGGCCGGGCGCTGGTCCACCGGAGATGAAGCGATTGCGGGGGTCGTCGGCCCGCCCGTGGGCGAATTGCCCGACGCCGCGGGCGGTGCCGCGGCCGGCGCCGTCGCCGAGGAGCCGGGCTTCGTCGAACCCAGGGGCAGCGTTGACGGCGGGCTCGGGGGTGTGCCCGTCTTCATTGCGTGGG
>Ga0315281_10014832_pt1 | contig 10477 bp, 10 predicted proteins | sample YL17G07_0_MG_FD_204540 | JGI IMG/M metagenome (GOLD analysis project Ga0315281, IMG submission 204540) | Sediment microbial communities from Yellowstone Lake, YNP, Wyoming, USA - YL17G07_0 | ecosystem: Environmental > Aquatic > Freshwater > Lake > Sediment | place: USA: Wyoming | collected...
GGGTGAAAAATTCTTCAATCTTTTAGAGATAGTTATAAAAGACGACATTGCAATCAAGCCCGGTGATAGAATTTACATAGGCGAGGAAAGGAGAGATCAAGTGAAATACATTCGAGGAAGAATTGGATATAGTGAATTGACTAATTTCGCTAAGAATGAGATTGAACCAAGGATCATTGAACTGATAGACAAGGATGAAAGAAGATTCGTGAATTTCTTTAATGTTGCCGGCCCTGTGACAACCAGACTTCACAGCTTAGAGTTGCTGCCAGGAATAGGAAAAAAGCATATGTGGAGTATAATTTCAGAAAGAAGGAAGAAGGGTTTTGAAAATTTTAAAGATTTGCAGGAAAGGGTTGAGATGTTGCCTGACCCAAAGAGAATAATCATAAAAAGAATAATTGATGAATTGCAAAACAAGGACAGGCATAAATTATTCGTGGCAGCTCTTGCTTAATTTACTGGCATCCGCCAGATGAGGATGAAGCAGAACCTTCAGAAAGAGTTTGAGAACATTCTGACGGTTGTGTAACGAATCCTGAACAAATAAGAGATTTCAATTTTTCTGGCGACCATCTGTAATTTGCAGGACTTAATTTGACACCGTTCAATAAAATCGACTCTGAACCTTGAATACCATTTTTATTTGCTGTCGCAGAATTATCTGACAATATATCAAACCAACCATAACTAGACATGCAAGAACTAATTTTATTGGCATCTGCACCTGCTGCAGTTATTGCCTTAGCAACATCACCAGAACTATCGAACTCTACAAGGTATCTCCATAAATTATCTTTGCCATACTCTTTTAGGACGCATGCCTGCCTCTCGCTTTCTAACGCTTCTGCATTACCGTGTAAACCACAGGAATAAATTGTTTTTCCATTTATGTTATAACTATTACAGCATGCCTTTACAGCATCTTCTGTAGATTTGCCTTGCCCATCAAAGCAACTTTTAGCAGCTACATCCTTATTATCAGTCACAGGTCCGATGAAAATTAAATTGAAATCAACTTTGTTTTTCAGCAAATCATATACAGGTTTAACTAAAGTTTCTGCCTGCTTCCCATAAGGACATTCTGCCCATACATATAAATCTAGTGTAGGCTTGTCTGTTTTTGGAATTTCCTGAGTTGAAGCCGGAGTGGTTGACACTTCCTGTGTCATGTCAAATGTCCCACTTCCTATAACTAGATATTTTCCATCTTTTGTCACATAGACTGAAATATTCTGGCCTTGGTAAGATGTAACAACTTCATAAACCCCGCTCATTTCGTTCACGGAAAGTAGACTAACACTACCGCTCTGAACTAGATTTTTGTTTATGTAGTTCACAGCTTTGTTTGCCGCGTCTTGTGATGATACGCCAACAAACATTCCTGTTGTTGGAAATCCTTTTAGATAAACAAACACCAGGGCTACGGCTAAAATTATAGTTGCGACCATCCAAAGGTTTATTGGAGGTATATAAATTGTTACAACCTTCTTCTTTTCCTCTTTTTTCTCTTCCTCTGCCATTTTATCAGCCCTGACAAATCAAATCTAAACTTGAATTTAAAGGTATTTAAGCTTTACTCTTCTGTCACTCTCTTGAATGCTACTGCAACTGAAATCCAAAGAAAGCCACCTAAAAGGATGAGAACGAATGCTGTTACCAGAGCTAAAGTATAGCTGATGTCTGTAACACCTAGAGTTTTGTCCAAATGGCCTGCTATCATTGTTCCTAAGAGGATGCATGCAGTTCCAATAACCCAGAAAATGGTCATTCTCCATTTCTTTTTTCTTGGCTCTCTTTTAAAAATCATCATGATTATTAATTTGATTTAGAAAAATAAAAGCCTATAAGCTGCGGCTGATGCCTGTGATTTCTACTTCACCAACTTCTTCTATAGCTCTTAATTTGTTTTCCACGGCTTCAAGCTCACCGCCAGCATCAGGAACAAGTTTGACAACATGAATTGCGACAAGACCAAAAGCAATCGGTTCTCTTTCCATTTTTTCAGGATCGATCGCTTCTTTTATTTTTTTCTCAAGTTCATCCAAATCGGTTTCAACGGTTTTTGGTAAAACCTTAAAACCAACTATAACTTGAGCCATATGTTCACGGTCCTACAAAACTGCACTTTGAGCATACGTATTTGCTAGAAAGATTTTTGCATGTTGAACATCTTATTATTTCAGCTTCACCACACTTAGGACAAAGGAATTTGACAAAATTATCTTTAGTCAAAACATCCACATTGCATGTTGTGCACTTGAAAGGCATTCTATCACTTTTGTTTATTTAACTTATATATCATTAATTTTTATATGTTACTGTTGCCCCCATAAGCTAATGGATAAACTGCGAGCTTGCGGAGCTCGTTTTCCGGGTTCGAGTCCCGGTGGGGGCACAATTTATTTATTCAATTTACAAAAGTAATTGTATTTATGCGCAACCTTCCATCAAAGGCTTCAAGCAGAATTGCATTAAATACAAGCTTGTTAACAGTTGCCATTGGAATATTCTTTCTTACAATAAATTTGAGAGAAGAAGTTTTACTACAAAAAATAGTGGCAATCCAATTGGTTTTACCAATACCGTTATTTTTAACTTCCACATTGGCATATTCTAAGATTGGCTATAGGATGCAAATAGAAAAATGGGATACTCTAGGTTGGATGACCTTTATCCTTGGTTACGCTTTCTTGTTAAATGTGATAGGTATTTTGATTGGATATATCTCTGGAATTGTTGTAGCTATGATTTTCTTTGCGTGCTCCTGGATTCTTGCAGTGATCTATTCACTTGTTGATATAACCTACAATAAGTCTGCAATCAAAGAGAGATTATGCAAAGACATTTTGTTTATTTCAATACAGTTTGTTTTCGGAGTATTGGTAGTTTTAGGATTCTTTTAATTTTTGACTTCCAGTTCTAATCTCTTCGGCTATATGTGGCATATAGTCCACCACATTAGGTTCGTCAGGTTGATAAATAACAACCTTGTCCCATTCCATTCCCATAATTTTTTTACCTGTTTTTATTTCTCTAATTAAATAAACTGGTCTCTTTGCACCTGAATAACTTTCGTGAGTTTCATCAAAATAGAAAACATCATTATCGGACTCCACCAGTTGCATAACAAGTTTTCTTTGTTTTTCAGGATCTAGCATAGGTTTTCCTTGATTGTATTTTTCTAAAACAATCGCAACATCACCACTGAACCCCATATCTACTTTCGGTATTATACCCATTTCATAGAATCCTGTGCTATAAATTTTATTCAAAAGATTTAGCATACGTTTTACTGCAATATTTATGTTTTCTTCACTCAAATTCAAACTGAATTCTGCTTGATCTTCATCCATACGATAAGTAATGTTCTAAAAAGATTTAAGTGTTTGTATAAGTAGACATGCTTTAATACAACTCACTGAGTGAGTGAAAAAGCAATATAATGCTTACTTTTCAATCTTTAATTGATGGAGAAGAAGGAAATTCTTGAAATTTTACAGAAGCTGGGGTTAGGAGAATATGAATCTAAAGCTTACTCTACTCTGTCTGTTTTAGGGCCAGTGAAAGCTGGTGATTTGAGCAGGGAAGCAAACATTCCCCAATCGAAAATCTATGAAATTCTGGAAAACTTGGTAAGAAAGCAATTGATAGAAGTTCTGGAAGGAAGACCGAAGGAATACAAAGCGGTCTCGCCAGAAGTAATCATCAAAAGTTTAGTGATGGAAAAAGAACATGAAATAAAAATTCTAAAAGAGCAAGCTCTTGTCATAAGCACCCTGCTGAAGCCAGAGAAGCCAAGAGAAGAAATCATGACAGGCGTGTGGATACAGAAAGGTGAAAAGTTTTTTGAGTTCTTTGACAAACTGTCTGAGACGTTTGACAGAGCTGAAAAATATGTTTACGCGATCACAAGAGATTTTTCTTATTCACATAGGCTCAGAGATGCTATAAGAGGTTGCATAAAAAGAGATGTCAAATTATTTATCATGGGTTTGGAGATTAATGAAAACAACTACTACAAAGCTAAATGGTATGATGCTAACGGTATTCCGATAAGAATTTTTGAAACAAAAATTCATCCAAGAATTGCAGTTGTTGACGGAAAAGAAGTTTCAATAAGACTGGACAGCGATCCGTTAAAGAAAAGGTTTTCTTTTCAATCGATTTGGTCAGAAGATCCCTCACTAGTTTCTGTGTTCGATTCTTACATGAAGAATTTGTGGAAGAATTCGAAACCTGTGGACTTTAGAAAAATTCCTGCTCCAAGAATCGGAATTGAAGATCTAAAATAGTTTTTTTATCCTATGTTTTGCAAAATACAAAAGGTTATTTAAGGGTTTGACTAATTTTGGTGTGGGTCGCATCCACAAAATTGTTCAAGGATTAGTATATGGAGATAAAATAAGAGGAAAGGATTTTCTACCTGGTTATTCTTTTAGAACTATTGGTTGGGCAATATTACGCCGTTTACTGACCACTGGAATTGCTGTGCAAAGGGTAGTTTACAACCCGGATGGTGCTGGGTTACAGATAACATATTACAGAGATGAAAATATCATTGAGACAGAACTTGTTCACACACCTAAGCTACTGGTAGACGAACAATTTAGTTCTATGACAATTAAAGAACTGGTATCTCTTGGCATAAGAATGGAATGCCCTAAAGGATTAAACTCAGACTATTTAGGTTCTCATTTTCCTTATAGATGCGGGGCGATTTCAACTATGGCAACATATCTGAGAAAGGCTAGAGAGAGATATAAAAGAGGAGATTCCGGAATGTTCACAGATATAAAAGAATACAGTGATAAAGTTGTTTTTTGTACAACTGAAGCTGGGCTTGGAAGAGTAATGCAAAAAATTCCAGTCTTTGAAATTTGTAAAGGTGTCAGAAAGTGTAAATTTAGTTCTCCTCGCCATTCGGATAAAGTTTCAAAATTGTCAGAAGGCCTTAGTAAATTGAACATGGGTGAAATAGTCGAAGTTGATGGAACTGTTAGTCATATTCAAATAATAATCAATAGCCCCGAGCGGAATTTCGGCTGAACTTTCGAACCGCTGTCTTCAGGTCCAGAGCCTGACATCCTTGGCCGCTAGACTACGGGGCTCTAAAAGTTAGTATAATTAATTTAGAATTTAAAAAGATGTTAAAATTAGATTGTATATTCACTAAATCCATCAAACATTTGATGTGAAGTCTCAAACGTTGTTTTCAATTCTGGATGGCCCTGTGTTCCAAAAGCATTATGATTTTCAAATTCTATAAATTCCACTAACCTACCATCTGGAGACATGCCGGAAAAAATCATTCCATCTCTCTCCAACTTATCATGAAATTCCGGGTTTACTTCCCACCTGTGTCTGTGTCTTTCTGCCACTTGATCCTTTCTTCCATACATTTCCCAAATCTTTGTTCCTCTTTTTAAAATTGCTGTATAACTTCCGAGCCTCTGTGTACCTCCCATGTTTTCCAAATTCTTTTTATCTGGCAAGATATCAATTACAGGATAAGGCGTATGTGGATCGATTTCTGTTGAGTTTGCTTCTTTCATGCCAAGGTTTCTTGCATGTGCTACAACAGTTAATTGCAAGCCATAACACAAACCTAGGAGCGGTATGTCTTTTTCTAACGCGTACTGAATTGAACGGATTTTTCCTTCGGCTCCTCTTGATCCATATCCTCCAGGAACAACTATGCCGTCCATTTTTTCTAGAGAAGGAAGCTCTGATGGGGTTTCTTCAAAAAGTTCTGACTCTATAAATTCTATTGAAGTTTTTTTGTTGTGTTTCCATCCAGCAATTCTCAACGCCTCATTTAAAGACATGTAAGAATCTTTCAAATCTGTATATTTACCAACCATCCCAATTTTTACTGGAGTCGTAGATTTTTTTGCTCTATCAACTAATTGTTCCCATGTCTCCAAATCGGATTTTTTACCCTCTAAATGTAATCTATGTAAAAGTTTATTTCCAAAGAATTGCTTCTCAAATATGAGCGGCGCCTCATAAAGAATTTCGCAGTCAGGATCTGATATGACATTATCCCATTCCACATTACAATAAAGTGAAATTTTTCTAATAGAATCCTGAATTAAATCATGTTCTGATCTGCAAACGATAAAATCTGGCTGTATGCCATTTCTTCTTAGCTCTTGGACAGTATGTTGTGTGGGCTTTGTTTTTTGTTCTTCCATTCCCGAGACAGGCAGATATGAAACATGAATGTAAGCTGTATTTTCCACACCGTCCTCTAGCCTCATTTGTCTTACTGCTTCAAGATACGGCAACCCTTCAATATCGCCAATCGTCCCTCCGATTTCTACCATTAAAATATCTACACCGTCTCCTTTAGCAACTTCTCTCAGTCTCCTCTTTATTTCCTCGGTAATATGAGGGATGATTTGAACACATTTGCCCAGATAGTAGCCTCGCCTTTCTCCGTCGATAACGGCGCCATAAATCTGACCGGTTGTTATATTATGTTTTTTTGTAAGATTTCTACCAAGGAAGCGCTCGTAAGTTCCTATGTCCATATCCATCTCTCCACCATCTTCTGTGACAAAAACCTCGCCGTGTTGGATAGGATTCATTGTTCCAGCATCAACATTAAGATACGGATCTATTTTTACCGCACTTACACTATATCCTTTTGATTGGAGAATTCTTCCGATAGAAGCAGTAGTTATCCCCTTTCCAAGACCTGACATTACTCCGCCAGTAACAAAAACAAACTTTGATTGCATAAGTTATTATAGAATTTAAAAAATAAAAGTTTGTTGAAATTTCTAGAATATAGAAAATCTTTTCATCTATTTATGTTTTCATCATAAAATTAATTTTTAGAGATTAATGGCATCTTTTGTTGAAAAATATAAAACAGTGAAGGAACAAAAAGATACTATTCTGTGTGTTGGCCTTGATCCAGCTTTACCAGATCAGAGAAAAGAAAATGTAATTCCTGAATGGTATGCTCGCTTGGGAGATGATATTGGAAGGTTTGTTTTTTGCATGGATATGGTTGAGAGAACACATCCTTATGCACTCGCATTCAAACCCAATGGCAAATATGTGCGTGGATTTTCTACCGAGCAACATCAGCTGCTTACAAAAGCAATAAGAGAACATGGAGCACTGTCTATTTTGGATGATAAACTTGCAGATATAGGAGATACTCTTGAGTCAGGATTATATTGGGTTCACAGATGGCAATACGATGCTGTAACTGTAATGACAGAACAAGGAAACCTTAAAGAAATTGTAGATCTTGCTCACAAACATGATCCACCAATAGGAATTATACCTATGGTTTTGATGTCTAATCCTGAAGCCGTAAGAACTTTTAAAGAAACAGAATATAGAGGCAAACCGAGATACTGGACAATAGCACAAGAAATAAGAGAAACTGGTGCTGACGGATTTGTTGTAGGTGCAACTGGTCATGTTACTGAAAAGGAAATTCGTGATATAAGAGCAATCGTAGGCGATGATAAAATTGCTTTGGTTCCGGGAGTTGGAAAACAGGAAGGCGATCCTGTTAAAATAATTAGAAATATTGGAGAAAATTTTTTGATTAATGTAGGTAGAGACTTGATTTTTGATAAAGATCCCGCACAGAGAGCTATACATTACTTTACGTTGTTCAATAAAACAAGAACTTTCTATGAAGTTGCTAGAGCTATATTGAAAGTGCCAGGTGCGTTTGGTGTTTTCGAAGAACCTATAATTTTGACAGCCAGACATTTAAGCCCATATTATATAGATTTAAGATTGATACCTTCTTTTTCTGAATCATGGAAGGCTGTTTTAAAAGCATATGAACGTACTTTAAACACCCATTTTGGTAAATTTGATAAGATTATAACTACTGCAACAGCCGGCCTTTGCTATGGAGCTCCTTTGGCAGATCGTTTAGGAGTTGGACTTGTTTATGTTAGAGATCCTAGAAGCCATGGCACGGGAAAACGTTTGGAAGGAAAAATCAATGCAGGAGATTATTTGGCAGGTCTAGACGATCTCACAACTATGGGAGGAAGTACAATAGCAATGGCGGAGGAAGGTAGAAATGCGGGTGGAACGATAGACAAAGATGTAGTTGCTTTTGATAGAGTAGAAGGAGCGCAAGAAAAATTGAAAGAATTGGGTATTGAACTAATTGCTATGTGTTCTATGGTCAAAGATTTTGTTGATGAAGCTAGAAGGGTGAACGTTCTAAAAACAGATGAAGATACTAGACTTCTGCACGTGTTTACTTCAAATCCAATAGGTTGGTCTGGAAACTATTTAGTAAATCATCCTGATTATCTGGAAAGAAAAATAAAGGAATCTGTAAAAGATGGAAAACTTGTGAATACTGCTGCATTAGAAGTTCTAACAAAGGGACATCCTGATTTAAAAGAGTCGTTCACACCACGCGTACAACAATGGTTGGCAGAAGCTGATCTTAAAGAACCTCTTCCGGATTTCAGTTACATTCCTCTAACTTGAAAATGTGACATTTGGAAAAACTTATTAGTTTAAGTATCAATTATAAAGTTAGTGATAAAGATGAAAGGTGAATGTCAAACAGTACTCAATATCTTCCTATTCTGATTTACAAAAAATTTCACCCAAATCAAAAGTCATACACTTCAGGAAATTCTTGAGCAAAATTATGATAGTGGAAGTTCTTTCAAACTTTAAAAACATAAAATCCATATCATTTTCAAAATATGCTTATAGAAGATGCAATAAAGATATATTAGAATTAATTGAAGAGCAAGGAGTAAATATAATTATCAGGGAGAGTAAAGGAAGACCAAGCAAGCTGGAGAAGATGATGATATGAGAATGCTGCAACTGCACTCGGACTTCATAGAATATGAACCAATTAAAAAAGAGATTGCTTTAGCCGAGGATGCTGAAAAGAAGAAATTTAGATTTGATGATGTTGTAGTCTTGTTCACTGCCGTTGAGGATAAAGATAATGAAAATGTTGTTAAGGAGGCTGTGGAAGATATCAAGAAAAGTTTGAAAGAGATAAAAGCAAATAAAGTTTTGATCTATCCATTCGCTCATCTTAGCAGCAACTTGGCAAAGCCAAGTGAAGCATTAAAGTTATTGAAAGGCATGGACCTTGAGCTTAGAGAAGAGGGAATAGAAACCCACAGAGCTCCATTTGGTTGGAACAAACAGTTTTCAATAAAGATCAAAGGGCATCCTTTGGCCGAGAGAGCAAAATCTTTTACATCAGAAGAAAAACCAAAAGAAAAATTACAGAAGCAGAGAGCTAAACTACCTAAGGGAGAAGAAAAGCTAAGCGAGAACGATCACAGAGTTATCGGCCAGCAACTGGACTTGTACAGCTTTCAAGAGTGCGGGCCAGGAATGGTGTTCTGGCATCCCAAAGGTCTCATACTGAGGAACTTGTTAATAGATTTCTGGAGAAGAGAGCATGAAAAGAGAGGTTATGTGGAAATCAGCACTCCGATAATGTTGAGCAAAAATTTGTGGGAAGTTAGTGGCCACTGGGACCATTACAAAGACAACATGTTCTTTACTGATCAAGAGGACATGGATCTTGCTATAAAACCCATGAACTGTCCGGGAGCGATCTTAATTTATAAGAATGTTAAGAGAAGTTACAGAGATTTTCCTTTGAGAATGGCAGAGATGGGTTTAGTTGCCAGAAAAGAATTGAGTGGTGTTCTTTGCGGTTTGTTTAGAGTGATGACTTGCACTCAGGATGATGCACACATTTTCTTAACTCCGGATCAACTGAAAAATGAAATCATTAATGTCATTGATTTGTTCGATTATCTTTACAAAATATTTGGATTCAAATATCGCGTTGAACTTTCAACTAGACCAGAGAACTCAATGGGCTCTGGAGAGATATGGGAGAAAGCTGAGAATGCTTTAAAAGATGCATTAAAATCCAAAAAAATAAACTATAAACTCAATCCAGGTGAAGGAGCGTTCTATGGACCGAAGATAGATTTCCACATAAAAGATTCTATGGAAAGAACCTGGCAACTAGGAACTATACAAGTAGATTTTGCTATGCCTGAAAGATTTGATTTAAGTTATGTTGGTCAGGATGGAAAAAATCATTCACCTGTAATAATTCACAGAACTGCATATGGAAGTTTGGAGAGAGTCATAGGAATTCTTGTTGAAAATTACAAAGGTAAATTCCCATTATGGATATCGCCCGTTCAAGTTTCAGTTCTCCCCATGGGCGATAAGAATGTTTCTTATGGTGAAGATGTTCTTAAAAAATTGAAAGAAAACAACATAAGAGCTGATATAGATAAAGAACAAAGCACGATTGAATACAAAGTCAGAAAAGCTCAGTTGCAAAAAGTGAACTACATTCTTGTGATTGGAGACAAGGAAGAAAAAGATAAAACCATTTCAGTCAGAAACAGAGAAGGAAAAGTAAAATATGGAGTTAAAATAAAAGATTTTTTTGAACAACTTGAGAAAGAAATAAAAG
>Ga0315281_10014833_pt1 | contig 10477 bp, 6 predicted proteins | sample YL17G07_0_MG_FD_204540 | JGI IMG/M metagenome (GOLD analysis project Ga0315281, IMG submission 204540) | Sediment microbial communities from Yellowstone Lake, YNP, Wyoming, USA - YL17G07_0 | ecosystem: Environmental > Aquatic > Freshwater > Lake > Sediment | place: USA: Wyoming | collected...
TTCCTTTCAAATCAAAATAATTTATTTATTATACCAGAACGGCAAGCATCGAGCATTCGCGGCCGCGCCCAAGTTACCATCTCCTTTTATGTGATGAAACGTGTCCCTCTCTAGGCCAAGGCCGTTAGTTGTTGCCTCGAGCAAAGCGCCCATTTTTTAAAAGATCACGATGGTCCCGCGCTCCCTACCTTTCCAAAAACGCCGTCCTTAGGTCCCCATATTTTCAGAGGGGGACTACAGGGGGTAACGAAATTGAGAAAAGAAGGAGGCGTCTTTGGCGGGTTTGCGACCGCATCCTGCAGCAATTGCCGGAGCCGTGAGACATAGCTGCGAGGAGCGTAGCGACGTGGCAGGAGGACTGACGGGGGAAACCGGAAGCCGCGGGCCAACCCTGCAGCACGGATGGGTATCATGCATTGCCCCCTAAATCCTAGGGGGCCGTGGGGGTTAATAAATCGATAAAAGTCCGAAAACCCATCCGGACCCCAAGTCGCACAGCCCGAGCCTTCTTTCACAAAATTGGGAATGCTTCCCGCGCCCTCATTTACACGCGCGCCGGGAATGTCTAGTATGAAGGGATGCTCGATCATAGGGAGCCCCGTCATTGATGCCCGCAATTCGCAGGAGGCTGATATGAAAATGCGACGGTTTTTGACGACCATGATCTTACTGGCCCTATTCATGACGGGGTCCCTCCTCTTCCGACCCCCTGTCTTGGCCCAGGCTCCGGCGGCGAAGCCGACAAGTTTCGAAGAACTGGAAAAAGCGATCGCTCAAGCCCGGGCGCAGGTCAAGAATGCCCCGCAAGACGCATCCGCTTGCGTCCAGTTGGGCCGTTTGCTTCTGATGGATGGAAAGCAGGATGAAGCCGAGGAAGCGCTCCGGAACGCTCTTCGGGTTGCGCCTTCAAGTATCGAAGCCAACATCCAGCTGGCCAGACTCTATCGGGTCGAATACCTGTTCGATAAGGGCCGGGCCGCTCTGGCCAAGGCCGAATCCCTGGAGCCGCAAAACGAGGACGTTCGGCTCCTCGAAGCCGCCTATGACCTGGACCGGATGGATTTCGACGCGGCCGAAACCGTTTATCAGGCCATCGCGGCTGGAAATGCCGACTCCGCTCCGGGTTTCTACGGGCTGGCCGAAGTCGCCTACTGGCAGAACCGGTTCGACGATTCCACCCGGTACATCCGGCGATGTTTGGCCGTCGACCAGGCATTCGGCAAGGCGTACATTCTCCAATCCCTGATCCATCGCATCCGTCAGGAAAACGACCTGTGGAAAGCGGCCGGGCGGAAGGCCGTGGAGGTCGCGCCCCTGGACGACGAGGCGCGGGCCAACCTGTCCAACATCCTCATGCGCGGGGAAAAGAAGCTCGAGGAAGGCTACGCCCAGGCCAAGCTGGCCCTACGGCTCAACCCCCTCTGCCCCACGGCCCACGGTTACATCGGCAACGGCTGGACCGCGGTGAAATACGGGGACGAGAAGATCGAGGGCGCGCCCGAAGCCGTCAGCCGGGTCAAAGCCCTCCTGAAAGAAGGCAGTGACGGCCTGATCAGCCGGGCCCTGGACAAGGCCGACCAGGCTTACGACGAAGCCCTCAAGCTCGCCCCGGCCGACATCCGGGCCTTGATCGGCAAGGGCACGGCCTGCTACCACCGCCGTCAGTTCCTTGAATCCCTGGCCTGGTTCCGCAAAGCCCTGTCCATCGACCCGGACTACGGCCTAGCCCACTACGGCGCAGCCCAGAGCCTTCTGCGGTTGAAGGATGCGGTCAACGTCAAGCTGGCGGTGATCGAAACGCGGTTTGCGTCCGAGGATGCGCCCGAGTCCCCTTATCTCAAGGATGTCTTCATCAACTACAACCGGCTCGACCCGGACCTGCAGAAGATCCTGCGGATGTCGGTGAAACCCTTACGAAGCTTCCTCAAGATGGCTAAGGACAAAGGGGCGACTTTCTACATCACCCCGTTCCATTTCATCCAATCGGAGGCTCCGGACATGGCCGGCATCAGGGGCGAACGGACCTTCGACGGCCGACTCTGGGACGACGTCAAAGGCCTGGGCGGATTGCATGCCCTGAGCGGCGAGGATTGGGAGCGGGACGTCAGGAACCTGCGCTACAACGTCGTCAGCCACGAGTTCACCCACCAGGTTCACGCCATCATGCCCAAGCCGCTCGTCGATGAGGTCAAGCGGCTTTTCCAGAAAGCGAAAGAACAGCGCCTGACCCTGGACTTCTACGCCGACTTCAACGAATTCGAGTACTTCGCCACGGGCGTCGAGGCCTATGTGTCGGAGGAGAAGCTCGCCGACCAGAAAGTAGCCTACGGTCACACCCGCCGGGAACTCCAGGCCAAGGACCCGGGCCTGTACCGGTTCATCGAGCGGTTCGACAGGCAGGACAGCCTCGGCGATATAAATTGAACCGCGAGTTGACTGTTATGAGGCTTTGACTCCGGCCGACTCCGGGTCGCCTGCCGGTCATCCGCTGCTCCCCCTCGGCGACTTGACAGCCCGGCGATCCTAATCTACACTATTCTTATAAGTATTCTAAGTTAGCTTCAGGAGAACTCGCATGAAGTACTCTTTCACCTGCCCGGCCGACAACCAGGTCCTCAGCGTCGAGGCCAAGAATGATGAAGAGGCCTTGAAAAAAATAATGGTGGTCGGCGAACAGCACGTCAAGGCCCACCACAAAAACGCGGCGCCCATGACGGAGGAAGAGACCAAGAAGATGTTCACATCGGGCTGGAAAAAAGGCTGATCTTCGCCCGAACAAAACATCCCTTCTCGGTCCCCAGGGAATCCTGCGGGGGGGTTAACTTTACCTTTGAACCCCTCGGCGGACCCCGGCGACAAATTTTGCTCAGGGTTGCCTGACTCGGACCAAGCGCACGGGTCCTAAAAGGCCCGATTCCGCGAAATCCCCGTAGCTGTTGTTGATGAGGTTCGCCACGCGGACCCGGATCTCGTTTTTGCCGGGCCGTAAGGCGGTCCCGACATCATACATGTGCGGCGCCCACATGCGGACGCCGCGACTCTGACCGTTGACCCAAACTTCGGCGGAATGGGCTACTTTGCCCAAGTCCAACTGCATTCCGTTTTCTGGTTTGTCCACGATGATCGCCGTCGTGTAGTCCAACAACCCGCTGAACTTCTGCAAACCCCAGGCTTTCCAATCCTCGAGCGGCTTGATCACGCCTGCTTTGAACTGCGCAGGGGGCGTTAAAGGATATTCCATCACCGGCTGGATCTCGGGGTCATAGGATACTTTCCAAGGTCCCTGAATCGTCATAACCGTATCAAGCTCGGGCCTGCGCTCGGGCGCTCCGGCATAAGCCCCCTGCTTCGGGTCAAAGACGAGCCAAAAGGCTTCGTAGGGCTTGAAGACCAGGGTGAGCTTGCTCCCTTCGCCCGTGTCGGTCGAGGCCTCGGGCCGGGTGCCGCCTGTCTCGCAGTCCCAGATCGAGGCGGCCCCGCGCACGCCTCGGACGGCGACTTCGCTCGTCTGCCACTGACCCGTGTTATTGGCCAGCCAGAAGAACTCCCGGCCGTCGATGCGTCGGCGGTGCTGGAGCATGGGAAAGGTCCCCGAGGCGAAACGGACCGGACTTTCGAGGCCTACGGCCGGCAGTTCGAGCAGGGGCTTCAAGCCGGGCTCCGGACAAGCTTTGAACGTCGGCTGGGCCCGCAAAACATCCATCAACTTCTTCATTCGAGGGTCGGCCATCCCCTGCTCCGCCGAAGCCGCAGGAAGCTCGCCCAGGGCGTAAACGCGCCCCCCGGCCTTGGCGAAGTCGAGCACCTTGCGGGCCGTTTCGAGCTGGAGGATATCGAGCGGCGGCAGGACAAGCGCCCTGAAACTGAAGTCGCCGAGGACCAGGTTCCCGTCCTTGACCTCCATCTGCTTCAAATAGAACCTGTCTCCGACCAGGAACTCGACGCGCGCGGCGGTCAAATCATCGATCGCCTGGGCGTACGCCCGGTCGATGGCGTTGATACGCTTCCCGGCGGGATGGTCCTCGGAGAATGACCACATCTCCACGTCCAGCAGGTTCGCGTCGGCCTGGACCCAGGCTGATTCCATGGGGTTGTAAAGCAGGACGTCGGGGACGGCCCGTCCCATAGAATTGATGGAGCTCGCCCTTCGGACGAAATCCGTCCACAGATGCATGTAGGGAAACATCGGGTTCTCCGTGTACCAGTCCGGAGGCCAGGGATTTCCCTCGAGCTTCCGCGTGGTGAAAACGCCGTGGGGGATGATGTGGCTCATGCCCCAGGCGGTCACGGCGTTCGCGGCCTGCTTGAGGAACGCAGGGTTGAACGTCCCCCAGGGCGGGCCGTCGAACGAGCCGGCTCCCATGAGCTCGGTGGCGGCTCGCCGGTTCTGGAACTCGGCCACGGATTCGACCTCCTTGAAATCATGGACGCGCAGGGCCTTGCGGCCGAGGCAATCCTGGCCGGGCATGGTCAGACTGCGCAGCAATTTCAGGTGGTCGCCGACCGCGTTCACCTGGGGGGGAATGCCCTCCTCCCAGAAATGGGCGGTGGTCGTCATCCCGTGACGCTCCTGCCAATCGGTCACGGCTTGGAACGTTTCGGCATAGACGTCCGAGACGAGGTCGAACCACTCCCAGCGGGCCCGGGCGAAGACGCCCTCCGCGTCCCGGTCGACGGCCAGCGGCATCCAGAGCCGGATGTCACGGCCGTAGCGCGCCCGGTAGCGCACGTCCAGCGTGCCGGACCAGGCCAGGCCCCAGCCGTAGTCGCCCTCATTGTCGATGAAGTCGCCCGGGATAGAACGGCCGAGCCGGTCCGGAAAACGTTGGGCATAAGGTTCCAGGGCAAGCCTGATGAACAGAGGCGCCAGCCTGGAATCGATGTAGTTGACCGGGCTGCCGTCCGCGCCGGGGTGAAAATAAAGCGAGAAGGCATACACGCGCCAGGCGCCGTCCGAGGGGGGCTTCCAGGTGAAAGGCTCGCCCGCGCCGATGACCTTGAGGGTCCGGCTGCGGAGCACGGCCGGGACGTGTTCGACCCGGTCCACGATGTACCGCCAGGGCCCGCCGCCCGCCTCCGCGATCTCCAGGGCCGGCGTCCAGCCCATCGCCTTGAAGCCAGGCTTCTGCCAACCTTCGAGAGTCTGAAGCGATGTCTGCCATGTCCCGTCCGAGACGACCTCGATGACCTGTCCATCATCCAGAGTGGCGGCCAGCCCGAAGAGGAGGCCGAAGGAGCCGGAAACGTTCCGGCCTTCAACGGCCAGCGTGTTCTCGCCGGGAACAAGAGCCCGGCTAAGGTCATAAAGGCCGGGCTTCTGCCAATTGTCGCCTTCCCCGACCTTATTGCCGTTCAAGAACAAAACATAGGCATCGTCCACGACGACCTTTGCCTCGGCGCTTTTCACGCGGCGCCCGCCCGGGATTGCGAATGACTTGCGGAGAAAACAATTGTGGGCGGCTTCGCTCCCGCCGGGATGCCAGATCCATTTCCCCATCCTGGGGGTTGGCTTCTGAGCGGGAGGGATCGGCTGGTCGAGCTGAGCGGCGACGCTAAAGAACGAGGCCGGCACCCGGACCTCGGCGCCTCCCGGGACGTCCCGGGTTTCCCATCGGAGCGACTGGGCCCTCAGCTCCGGGGCGGCCTCGAGGACGCGCCCATTAGCCTGGAAGCTGGGCCACCAGTATTCATCGCAATAACCCAAGTAGCTATGCCGCGCCTCGGCTTCGGCCAAGGCCGCGCCGAAGGCCTCGAACCACTTGTCCCCGAGCCACTCGGCGGCCGGCAGGTCGGTCGTGCCGACCATGGACTTGCGGGCGTGGGCGTAGCCGGGGTTGAACCCCTGACTGCACAGCATCCTGGACATCTCGGCCATCTTGGCGGAGTTGAGGGGCTCGTCCCAGAACCAGAAGATGAAGGGGGCGTAGATCATGTCCGGGTTCGCGAAGTCCTTTTGAATGGTCTCGAAGGGAACGGCCTGGCGGACGCCCCGGTTAGCGGGGCGCGGGCTTGTCCCGTCCGGGGACGGGCCGGCGGACAAGGCCGGGGCCAGCGACGCCAAGGCCAGCAAGACCAGGGCCATTGAACAGATCCGGGTGGAATGGGTTGTTTGCCGAAAGTTCATCCGAGACTCCTTCTCTGGAATTACGCTCAGGACGAATGATTGAGATTATAGAAGAAAAACAGGTCGATTCCTACGGAATTACTTCACACACTCCCGCAAGCCGTTCGCGGCGGTGTAGAGCGTGCCGACGCCCGCGAGGTAGAAGGCCACTCTCAGGGCTTCGGCGATCTCGTCCATGGTCGCCCCTTCCTTCATGGCCTGGTTGGCCAGCGCCGTAACCCCCTTGTCGGCGCCGTGGGCCGCGTCAAAAGCCATGGCCATGAGGAGCTTGAATTTTTTGGGGAGCGCGCCCGGGCCGTAGATCAGCTCGTTCATGCTCTTGAGATGACTCATCAGGACCGGGTCGATCTTGTCCATGATCGCCAACGGATGTTCCGCCATATCGGACCTCCTTTTAAATGACTTGCAGGTTTGTCTTCAGGCCCGGGCCGTCCGCCAGCGCCCCGTCACTGAGCCTTCTCTTTCTTGGGTTCGATCCTGTTCCAATCGGGCGGGTTGACACCCAGCAGGTTGCGGACGAAGAAATCGTATCGCTTGCGCTCGCCGTAAACGCCGCCCGAGGTGTGGTTCTCTCCGGGGAGGACGAGCATCTCAAAGTCCTTGTTGGCCTTGATCAGGGCGTTGACGACCTGCATCGTGGAGGACGGGTCCACGTTCGTATCCAGCTCGCCCACGTAGAGAAGGAGCTTGCCCTGGAGCTTGGCGGCGTTGTCCACGTTCGAGGAGGCGGCGTACTCGGGCCCCAGCGGCCAGCCCATCCACTGCTCGTTCCACCAGATCTTGTCCATCCGGTTGTCGTGACAGCCGCACGAGGCCACCGCCGCTTTGTAGAATCCCGGGTAGAAGAGGAGCGCGCCCATGGCGCTCTGGCCGCCGGCCGAAGTGCCGTAAACTCCCACCCGGCTGAGGTCATAGGACGGATACTTGGCCGCCGCGGCTTTGTGCCAAAGGATACGGTCGGGAAAGCCGGCGTCGGCCAGGTTCTTCCAGCAGACATCATGGAAGGCCTTGGACCGGTTGGATGTCCCCATGCCGTCGACCTGGACGACGATGAAACCCAGTTCGGCCAGGGACATCATCCCGCTCGCGGCCATGAAAGACTTGGGGACGAAGGAATCCTGCGGCCCGGCGTAGATGTTCTCGATGACCGCGTACTTGCGCGACTTGTCGAAGTTCATCGGCCGGACGATGATGCCCCAGATGTCGGTCCGGCCGTCGCGGCCCTTGGCCGTGAACACTTCCGGGGCGCGCCAGCCGGCCTTGAGGAGGTCCTTGATGTCGGCCTTCTCAATCTGCTTGAGGACCGTGCCGTCCGCGGCGCGGCGCAGGAGGCAGACCGGCGGCTGGTCCACGCGTGAAGAAGTGTCGATCATCAGGGTCATGTCCGTGGAATAGGCGACCGTATGGTTGAAGGCGTCGTCGTTCAGGGCGGTCAGGCCCGTGCCGTCGAAATTGACCCGGTAGGCATGGACGAAGTAAGGGTCCTGGCCGGCCGTCATCCCGCTCGCCCCGAACCAGACCTGACGCTTGTCTTCGTCCACTTTGTCCACGCCGCGAACGACCCAGGGGCCCGTCGTGATTTGGTTCTTGACCTTCCCGGTGAGGCCGTCGTAGAGGTAGAGGTGGTTCCAGCCGTCCCGCTCGGACATCCAGATGATCTCCTTGCCGTCGGCAACGTCGAAGCGGTACTTTTTGCCGGAGTAGCAGAAGAATGTCTTGGATTCCTCGTTGACGAGAGCCCGGGCCTTGCCCGTCGCCGGATCCACTTCGATGACCCGATAGGCCTGGTGCCCGCGCTGGTTGTACTCGAAGGTCACGGCCCGGCTGTCCTTCCACCAAGTGAGGTCCGATAACTCGAAGGCATTGGGGAAGAGGCCGGCGTCGATGTCCACCCGGGCCCTGGTTTCGATGTTGAAGATGACCGGGCGCTCGATGTCGAGAGCGTCCCCGGGTTTCTGGTAATCGACGGTGAAGGCCTTGGGTTGGAGCTGGTCGGCGGGAGAGGATTGGACGTACTGGACGATGCGGCGGTATCCGGGCTGGACGCGATAGGCCGCCAGCTTTTTGGAATCGGGCGACCAACTGAGGGACCTGGTCACGTAGGCGTTGCCCTCGCTCCCGTCCCAGCTCAGGACGACTTCGTCCTTGGCCGCGGTCGAGCCTTTGGGACGCGCATAAACATTGCTGTTCTTGATGAAGGCTTCCCGCTTTCCGTCCGGGGAGGCTTTGGGCTCGCGGGCCGTGAACTGGGCGCCCCAGACGGGCGGCCATTGTTCGCGCTCGACCGGCCCGACCTTGGTCACGACATAGGTCGCGAGGTCGCATCGATATTTCCAGTCGCCGACCTCGAACTCAAGGGCCTTCTCGCCATCGGTGAAAGTGAGGGTCCGCATGGGAAGCTTCTCGGGCTTGAACTTCTCCCCGGAGGCGGCGTTGAGGCCGGCGGCCAATTTCTCGTGGTCAAAGGCCAGACGTGTGGTCAGGGTGTCCGCATCCAGGAGCATGAACCGGGTCGCGCCCTTGACCGATTTGCGGTACCACAGGTGGTGGCTTTTCTCGATCCAGACCGCCCGGTCGACAACCTCCGCGGTCAGCGCCTGGAACTTGTCCCTGAGTCCGGCGGCCCGCTCATAATCGGCCAACCGTCCCTGGGCCGGAGCCATGGCCGGCCAGGCGACGAGGACAAGCAGGACAACGGAGATGGCGACACAAGGTTTGCCTTTCATGGGAGCTCCAGACTGGGAATAACTTGAGGGATAAAGGAGAGGACGTCCTCCCCGTCGAGGAACGGAACCGATGGCATTCCGAGTTCCATTTTGGGGATTATAGTCCAGCGTGCCCCGCCGGACAACCGGGATCGGAGGGGACTATTTTTTTTCGTAGGGCCGGCCTTCTCCCAGAACGGCGTTCACTTTCGCCAGTTCGTCGCTGATGGCGATGTTCTGGGGGCATTTCTCCAGGCAGACACCGCATTGGGTGCAGGCGTTGGCCCTCTGCTCGGTTGTCAAGAACCTCGAGTACAAGGCTCGGCTGTAGGCGGGGCTGTCGTGGATGAAACCGTCGTTGTACAACTCGAAATTTTGGGGGATGTTGACCCCGCTCGGACAGGGCAGGCAATAACCGCAGTTGGTGCAGGGGATCAAGACCTTATCCCGGTACTCCCGGCGCACCCGGTCGATCAACCCCGCTTCTTCAGCCGTCAGGGAGTGGATGCCGGAACGCTCCGCGGATTCGAGGTTCTCCTCGACCTGACCGATCGAAGTCATGCCGCTCAGCACCACCGCAACTTCCGGCTGGTCCCAGACCCACTGCAGCGCCCAATCCGAGGGAGTGCGCTTCACCGGAAAGGCGTCGAAAATATCACGGAGGGCTTGGGGCGGCCTCGACAAGCGTCCCCCCAGCAGAGGTTCCATGACGACCACGGCGATCCCTTTGGCGGCCGCGTCTTTCAACCCTTGTACCCCGGCCTGGTTCTCGATATCCAGGTAGTTGTACTGGATCTGGCAGAGCGCCCATTTGTCATAGCCGTTGAGGATCTCCTTGAAGACCTCGTACCTGTCGTGAAAAGAAAAGCCGAGATGACCGATCCGGCCGTCCTTGATCGCCGCTTCCGCCCTGGCCAGGACACCGAGGCCGAGGAGCGCCGCCCACCGCTGTGCGTTCAAGGCATGGAGCAGGTAGAAATCGAGATGGTCCGTCCCCAGCCTTTTCAACTGCACGTCGAGGTGGACGTCGAAATCCTCGGTCTTTTTGATCATCCACACCGGCGACTTGGTCGTCAGCTTGACCCTGTCCCGGTACCCGTCGCGGAGGGCTTTTCCGAGGACGGCCTCGCTCGCCCCGTTGTGATAGGGATAAGCCGTATCGACGTAGTTGACGCCCCGGTCGATGGCCAGGCGGATCATCCTGATGGTTTGAGTTTCGTCGATGCGCTCGCTCTGCGGGGAGCCGTCGAGCGTGGGCAAACGCATGCAGCCGAACCCCAGCGTGGAAACCTCCCAATCCAACGATCCGAACGGACGATAGCGCATGATGATGACTCCGCATTTTATTATAAACGACTCAAAGTCCCGTGGATACCATGGACAGGTCATCGCAAGGTGATCTTCCGATTGGAGCAGGATACAGCCTCTAAACCCTCTTCGTTTTTCTTAAACGGTCCTCCTGGAATATCGCCAAAAAGTCGCCGCGCTGATCGAGGCTTTGACCGACCAGCGCCGCTGACCGCGGCCGGGGAACATGACTCCGCCGGCGCCCGGGCTTTGAAGGGATCGGGTTCAGGTCAGCGATACGGAGGCAAAGGCTTCGAAAAGGCGTTCGAGAAGGACGCGGCGGCGGAACAACTTGCGGCGC
>Ga0315281_10014834_pt1 | contig 10476 bp, 9 predicted proteins | sample YL17G07_0_MG_FD_204540 | JGI IMG/M metagenome (GOLD analysis project Ga0315281, IMG submission 204540) | Sediment microbial communities from Yellowstone Lake, YNP, Wyoming, USA - YL17G07_0 | ecosystem: Environmental > Aquatic > Freshwater > Lake > Sediment | place: USA: Wyoming | collected...
AACTATTCGCCGGAGGCCATGCAGGAGTTCGTGGTGCGCACGGCGCAGTTCGGCGCGGACACTTCACGCACCAACGGCGCGAGCGTAATCCTTTCGACGCGCCGCGGGACGGACGACTGGCACGGCGGTTTTTCTTATTTCTATCGCGGGAAAACTCTGAACGCGCGCAACACACTGGACAATCCGGAGTCGGACCCCAAGCAGCCGTTTTCGCGGCAGAATGGCGTGTTCACGCTGGGCGGGCCGCTGGTGCGCGGAAAGCTGTGGTTTTTTTCGTCCTTCGAAAGCGTGCGCGAAAACGCCAGCATATCCTACAGCGCGGCGACGCAGGCGGAGTTTGCCGCGCTGGCGCAACTGGCGGGCAGCGGAGCGATTCCCGGGGTAACCTCTATAACAGCGCCAGCGTCCGTGCTGGCGCCGTTCCGCGACACGCTCTTTACCGCGCGGATGGATTGGGCGCAATCCGCGAATGCGCAATGGTTCTTGCGCGCCGCCCTCGACCGCAATCACACCGACAACGATCTCGTGCAGCAGGCCACACTTCCTTCGACGGGGGCCAACACCACCTCCAACTACTACAGTGTCCTGCTCAGCAACCAGCGCCAGTTCAGCGCGCAATGGCTGGGCGTGATGACGATCCAGGCCAGCGGCCTGCATCATGTAAAAAATCGCAATTCGCATCTGGGATTTGCCCTGGCCTTTCCGATGAGCGCCAGTTTTCACACCACCACCGGATTCGAAACTTTTGGCGACAATCAATTCGCCACGGAGATCACCGCATTCCCCGTGGCCCGCGATCAGCAGAAATACCAGGTGCGTTACGATGTGACGCGCTCGTCCGGAAACCATTCCACGCGATTCGGCGTGAATCTCATTCACGAGCCGGTCCTGCGCGGCGCTCTGGCCGGAGACGCCGAGCGCCTTTACAGCTTCGATTTCAATCCCAGCTACTACGCGGCCAATCCCGCGGCGCTGGCGGCGATTTTTGCCTGCGATCCAGCGGTCACGGCGTGCTCCAACGCCACCTATTTTCCCGGCGGCGACGGCGCCTTCGCGCAAAGCCTGCGCCGGCTCGGCTTTTACGCGGAGGACTCCTGGCGCGCGCGGCCTGCGCTGACCATCAATGCCGGGCTGCGCTACGACACGACGTTCGGCCTGTTCCGCGCTTCGGGTCGCGCGCAGACGGAAAATCCCGCGCTGCTGGCGGTGAACGCGCTGGGCCTCGGCGGCGCGCTGGGGATCGCCTCCGGCATTCCGCGCGACGACAGAAAATCCTTCGCGCCGCGCCTGGGAATGGCTTACGCTCCGCGCGGCTCTTCCACAACAATCCTGCGCGCGGGCGTCGGACTTTACTTCAATGATCTGGCGCAGAGCGGCTGGCAGGACGCCTTCACCGCAGTCAACAACACGAATACGCTAGCGCCGCTCGGAGCGGCCGATCAGGGCGCCTTGATCGACCCCAATTACCACGCGCCATATTCGCTGCAAGCCAGCGCGGGCTTCGAGCATTTTTTCCGCAACAACTGGCGTTTCGGCATTTCTTTTGAACATCAGCAGGGCGTGCACCAATACCGCCGCTACGAATATATTTCCGGCGTCACCCTTCCCGCCGCCGCGCCGAATCTTTCCCTCTTCCGCACCGACAACCGCTCGCGCTACGACGGCCTGGCCGTGCAGGCGCAGCACCGCTTCTCACGCCGCTTCGAGCTGACCGCCAATTACGTTCTGGGCCAAGCGACGACGTGGGGCGCGGTGGTGGGCGAGCTGTTCGACTACGTGAATGGCGTGGCCGACGTGCGCAATCCCTTCGGGCCGGGCGACCACGGGCCTTCCGGCGAAGATATTCGCCACCGCCTGGTGCTGGCGGGAGTGCTGCAACTGCCGTGGAAGTTCGAACTGTCCACGCTCTCGCAATTCGAATCCGCGCGCCCCTTCACGCTGGGCACGCCGGTGGACATCAATGGCGACGGCACGGACAGCAACGACCGCGCGGTGGTCAACGGCGTGCAAACCAGCCTGGATCAGTTTCGCGGGACGCCCTTCGCGCAAGTCGACGTCCGCGTCAGCCGCAATATCACACTGGGCGAGCGCGTCGAGCTGCGCCCCTTCGCGGAATTTTTCAATCTCTCCAACCGCATGAATCCCGGCAACAACTACGTCGGCGACATCGCCGGTCTGCCCACGCCCGTCAATGACTTGTCCAACGCCACGGCCCTCTGCCTGGACGGCCCGGCCTGCGCGCAGACGCAGCCCATCACCAGCCTCGATCAGTTGCGCGTGCCCGCCGGCGCGCTGGGCGATTTTTTTGGGCCGGGAACCACCGTGGGGATTCCTTTTGCAATGCAAATCGGCGTCAAGATCACCTTCTGACCGTTTCACAAACCTTTCGCTCCCTGCCCCCGTTGGCGCTTGCGCGTCATGAAATGCCCTGTTTTATTGACGATTGTTCAAAACGGCATAAACTGAGGAAGATGGCGCTGTGTTTTTCTCGGGAGGATCGCATGGGCAAAATTTCGCGCAGTTGGGAACTGGTGAAACAGAGTTTCGCTTTGCTGCGGGCCGACAAGGAATTGATGCTCTTCCCGGTCCTCTCCTCGCTGGCCTGCCTGCTGGTCACGGCGCTGATCGCCGGCAGCGGCGCGCTGGTTCTCTTTCCCGCGGTCAAGGAAACGGTAGCCTCCGGCCAGCATTGGGATCCGCGCCAATCGCCGGTATTCGTAATCGGAATGTTCACGCTGTACGTGGCCAACTACTTTGTCATGGTGTTTTTCAACGTGGCTCTGGTGGGCGTGGCGAATAGCCGCCTGATGGGCGGCGCCTGGACGTTCCGCGACGGCATGGCCCTGGCCTGGGAACGCAAATTCACAATTTTGCAGTGGGCCGTGGTGGCCGCGACGATGGGCATGATTCTGCGCAATCTGGAAGAGCGCTTTGGACTGCTCGGACGCATCATCATCCGCTTCATCGGCATCGCCTGGTCGCTGGCCTGTTACTTCGTGATTCCCGTGCTGGCCTTCGAGGACCTCACGCCGATTGACGCGGTCAAGCGCTCGGCAAAACTTTTCCGCGATACCTGGGGAGAGAAGGTCGTGGGCGGGGTCAGCATCGGGCTCATCTTTTTCCTGCTGGCGCTGCCGGGCATCGGTTTGTTCATCGCCACGATGATTCTGGGCAACGCCTACGCCGTGGCCGCCGGCTTCGCGGTGATGTTCCTCTATCTCCTGCTGCTCTCCGTGGTCAGCTCGACCGTGCAGGGAATTTTTAACGCCGCGCTCTACCGCTACGCCTGCTTCAAGGACGTTCCCGCGGCCTTTTCCCAGGAATTGGTTACCGGCGCGTTCCAGCCGAAAAGCTGAAGCCAAAAACAAAGACCCACCCTCAAGAATCGAGAGTGGGCCACCCCGTTTTGAAACGAAGGCTCGTTACTTGGGCTGCTTGACGATGCGCAGGTAAGGCTTGAGCGTCTTCCACCCGCCGGGAAATTTCTGCTTGGCTTCCGCGTCCGAAACCGACGGCGGGATGATGACGTCCTCGCCCGGTTTCCAATTCACCGGCGTGGCCACCGTATGTTTCGCGGTGAGCTGGATGGAATCGAGCACGCGCAGGACTTCATCGAAATTGCGTCCGCTGCTCATCGGATAAATCAGCATCAATTTAATTTTCTTGTCCGGCCCGACGACAAACATGGTGCGCACCGTGGCGTTGTCCGCGGCGGTGCGCCCTTCGCAGGTTTCCCCGGCTTCGGCCGGCAGCATGTCATAGAGCTTGGCGACGATCAGTTGCGGGTCGCCAATCATTGGAAATTTCACCTTGTAGCCCTGGGTCTCTTCGATGTCCTGCGCCCATTTACCGTGGCTGCTGGCGGAGTCGATGCTCAAGCCGATGATCTTGCAATTGCGCTTATCGAATTCCGGCTGCAGCCGGGCCATATAGCCAAGCTCCGTGGTGCAGACCGGCGTAAAATCCTTGGGATGCGAAAAGAGAATGGCCCAGCCGTCGCCGATCCATTCGTGAAATCGAATGGTTCCGTGCGTGGTTTCCGCGGTGAAATCGGGGGCAACGTCATTGATGCGCAGTGACATGAAGGCTTCCTCGTTAGAATTTCTAGCATCCCGAACAGCCAGGAGAACCTATTTTACGTGGGCGCGTTTTGGGGCGTCAAGGCGACAGCGTTCCTTTGGCCGTTTGACCCCTCCCGCAGCGCCTTCTACAATGAAGTGCAGACTGGTTTTTCACGAGTCACCAGTCACGAAACACGAGTCACGAGCCACTAACCATGTTTGAGAACCTGACAGAAAAGCTGCAGCGCACATTCAAAAATCTGCGCGGGCAGGGCAAGCTCAGCGAAGAGCACATTGACGCCGCGCTCGCCGAAATCCGCGAGGCCCTGCTCGAAGGCGACGTCAACGTGGGCGTGGCCGACGACCTGCTCGCCGCCATCCGCGCCAAAGCCCTGGGCAGCGAAGTCATGCTGCAGCTCTCGCCCGACCAGCAAGTGCTGAAAATCGTGCGCGACGAGCTGACCACCCTGCTGGGCAAACATGCCAAGCCGCTCTACGCTTCGCGCCCTCCTTCCGTATGGATGATCGTCGGCCTGCAAGGCTCGGGCAAAACCACCACCACCGGCAAACTTTCCCGATGGCTGACGCAGAACGGCCACCGCCCCATCGTCGTTTCCACCGACGTCTACCGCCCCGCCGCGCGCGAACAACTCGCGCAAGTGGCCAAGGCCGTGGGCACCACGCTCTGGCCCGGCGCGGGCACGGACAAGCCCCTCGAAATCGTTCGCGGCGCCATCAAAGAAGCCAAACTCTCCGCCTCCGACGTGATCGTGGTGGACACCGCCGGACGCCTGCACATCGACGACGACCTGATGAACGAGCTGAGCATGCTCAAGAAGGAGCTGCAGCCCAGCGAAATTCTCTTCGTGGCCGATTCCATGACCGGGCAGGACGCGGTGCGCTCCGCCGGAGAGTTTCACAAGCGCCTGGGCCTGACCGGCGTGGTGCTGACCAAGCTCGACGGCGACGCCCGCGGCGGCGCGGCTCTTTCCATCGGCAAAGTCACCGGAGCGCCCGTAAAATTCGTGGGCCTCGGCGAAAAATACGACGCCCTCGAAGCGTTTTATCCCGAGCGCATCGTCTCGCGCATTCTGGGCATGGGCGATATCCTCTCGCTTATCGAACGCGCCGAGCAGACCGTGGACCGTAAAATGGCCGCGGAGCTCGAGCGCAAAATGCGCCACAACGAGTTCACCCTCGAGGACTTCCGCGACCAGCTCAAGCAGATCCGCAAGATGGGCCCGCTCGACCAGATCATGGACATGCTGCCCAAGATGGGCCCGCTGGCCAACATGCCGCGCGACGCTCACGTGGACGAGAACAAACTGAAGCAGGTCGAAGCCATCATCAACTCCATGACCAACCAGGAGCGCGGCGACCACAACGTCATCGACGGCAAGCGCCGCAAACGCATCGCCCGCGGCAGCGGCACCACCGTGCAGGACGTCAACCAGGTCATCAAGCAATACATGCAGATGCGCACGATGATGAAGCAATACGGCTCGATGGCCGCGCGCGGAAAACTGCGCGGCCTGGGCGGAAAACTTTCCGGGATGTCCTGAGGGTGCGGGTAAGGAATTTCCTCTCCTGAATTACTCATCTGAATTCTTGAGTTTGCCGATAGAGCAACCAGCTTTGCGCCTGGAGAGCGTTTTCCGGAAAGACTGCGCTACTCTGTCCCCGGAGTGAGAACGTCCATGATCCTTCGCCCACTGACAGAAGACGACCGCAGCGCCTATTCGCAGCTGCTCTATCGCTCGTTCAACACCTGGTACGCCGCGCACGGCTGGGTCGGGGACTATTTCGGGTGCGCTCCCGAGCAGGCCGGCATTTTCTTCGACATTTATGGCGACATCAGCCCGGGCGGCAGCGTCGCCGTGTTCGACCCCGCCAGCGGAAAAATGATGGGAGCGTGCTTTTACCATCCGCGGGAGCATCACGTCAGTCTGGGCATCATGTCCGTGAATCCGGACGATTTCAAGCGCGGGGTGGGGCGGGCGATGGTCAACCACATCATCGCCTTCACCGAGTCCAGGCGCTCCGCCGCGTTGCGCCTGGTGGGCAGCGCCATCAACATGGATTCCTTCTCGCTCTACAACCGCTCCGGTTTTGTTCCCCGCGGCAGCTACCACGATATGGTCGTTGCCGTTCCGCCCGCAGGTCTGCGCGTGGACTACGCGCTGCGCCGGCATGTGCGCGATGCCACGCTCGCGGATGTTCCGGCCATGGCCGCCCTGGAAATGGAAGTGAGCGGAATCAGCCGGGCCAGCGATTATCGCTATGCCATTGAAAATCCGCGCGGGGTCTTACAGGCGCAGGTATTCGAAAACGCCGCCGGCGCGCTGGAAGGATTCATGATATCGGTCAAGCACCCGGCCCTGAATATGCTCGGCCCGTGCGTGGCGCGCACGGAGAAGGCCACGCTGGCGCTGCTCCTGCAGGGGACCGAGCGCTTCCGCGGGCAGGTGCCGTTGTTTGTGATTCCCATGGACAAGCGTGAGCTGGTGGAAACGCTCTACCAGTGGGGAGCCAAAAACGTGGAAACTCACCTGTTTCAGGTGCGCGGGAAGTTCCAGCCCTTCCAGGGAGTCAACCTGCCCAGTTTCCTGCCCGAAACCGGCTAAGCCCAGGGGAAACCGCCCTCCTGTTTGCGCGCGCCGCCGCCGGAGGTATACTTCTGCGCATGAATCCCGCACCCAAGAAAATCGCCGTGGCCCGGCCCGAACCCGGCGAATACAACGCCTACTACGAAAAATATATCGCCCTCGTTCCCGGCGACGACGTGCTGCGTTTTCTCGACGACCAGGCCACGCTCTACCTGCGCCTCTTCGCCGGACGCGGCGAGCGCGACGGCGAATTCCGCTACGCCCCCGGCAAATGGACGGTCAAGGAAGCCCTCGGCCACGTCAACGACACCGAGCGTATTTTCACTTACCGCGCCCTGCGCATCGCCCGCGGCGACCAGACCCCCCTGGCCGGTTTCGAACAGGACGACTACGTGCGCAACGGCGGCTTCGCCGCGCGCCGCCTGGCCGATCTGGCCGACGAATTTGCCCATGTGCGCCGCGCCACGGTGGCCCTCTTCCGCAGCTTCGACGAAGCCGCCTGGCTCCGCCGCGGCACCGCCAGCGAAAACGCAGTCACTGTCCGCGCCCTCGGCTACATGACCGCCGGCCACGCGCAACACCACGCCAACCTCTTCAACGAGCAGTACTTCCCTTTTATTCCGCGGGCGTAGCGCACTCCGGAAAATCACAATTCAAAGAGGGTGTCATCCTGAGGCCCCGATGTTCTTTATCGGGGCCTCAGGATCTCAACTGTAAGTGTTTGCAATACGTGAAGTTGAGATTCTTCGTCCCGGTAAAAACCACCGGGACTCAGAATGACAAGTCTTACTTTTTGCTGTCTCTGTTTGTGGCTTCGTAGCCAGGACACTCGCGCATGGGCAGGCGGGGATACTTCGCATAGGCAGGCTCGCTGGCCGAGCGCTCGCACAGCATAAACACCGACCCGCGCGCCGATTCCACACGCCGCGCGTGGGCGCAGTCGGCGCACTGCCCGGCAAGATTCGCCTCGCCTCCGACTTTCTTCCGTTCCTCGCGCATCCGCCTCAGAATATCTCACTTTTTGTTCTATGAACCCTTTCGCGTTACCTCCTTTCCTTGACCCTGCCCCTCAGGCCGTCTAAACTAGTTGTTTTGAGAGCGGCCGAGAAAGGCCAAGGGGGAATGCTTTGCCAAAGCGTACATTTCAGCCGCGCAAGCGCCGCCGGAGCAAGACGCACGGGTTCCGGGTACGAATGAAGACCAAGGGCGGGCGCAAGGTCATCGCCGCGCGCCGCAAGAAGGGCCGTCATCGCCTCACGCCCGAATGAACCGGGCCGCCTGAATTATCCGCGCGAAGCGCGCATCGTGCGCCGCGGCGAATTCGACGCCGTCTATCGCGCCGGCAAGCGCCGCTCGAGCGCTTACTTCATCGTATTTCTGCGCTCCAATTCGCTGCCGCACAGCCGTTTCGGCTTCAGCATCAAAAAAGCGCTGGGCGGAGCGGTCGTGCGCAATCGCATCCGGCGCCGCCTGCGCGAAATCGTCCGGCTGCACCGGGGGGAGATACCAGCGGGATGGGACATCGTTGTGCATCCGAAGAGCGCCGTGGCCAGGGCGGAGTTCAGCGCGCTAGTGGCGGACTTTGTGCGCCTGATTCCCCGGCCGTAGCCCCGCGCTCCGCCGCCACGCTCGGCGTGCGCGCCGCTTTGCTGGCGCTGCGCATCTATAAATCCTATTTCTCCATTTTGTTCGCGGGCAGTTGCCGCTTCGAGCCCTCCTGCTCGCGCTACGCCTATGAAGCCATCGAGCGCTTCGGCTTGGCCCGCGGCTCATGGCTCGCTCTGCGCCGCCTCCTGCGCTGCCAGCCCTTTTCCAAATCCTTCGGCATCGATCCCGTGCCGGAACTGGAAGAATCACCGAACGATCTTTTATCCCTGACGACCGCTGCCGGCCTCGCGCCTGCTTCAAACGTCCGCAACGAGGTGCGCCCGTGAACGGTTCCGATCCCAATAAGAAGGGTTTTTCGCACGAACTGCGGCTGCTGCTGGCCTTCGCCCTTTCGTTTCTGGTGATGTCGCTATGGATCAAGTATTTCGGTCCCAAGACCTCCGTGGAAAAACCCGCAACGACCGCGTCGGCCACGGCCACGCCGGGAACTTCCGCTGCGACAACCCCCGCGCCAACCAGTGTTTCCCCCGCGGCTTCCGCTCCGGCGGCAACCAAGCCTGGCGCGAAGCCGGCCGCACCCGTCGCGGTGCCGGCGATCGCGGACAATCAGGAACGCACCTTCGTGGTCGAGAGCGAACTCTACCGCGTGGAATTTTCCAATCGCGGCGCGGTGGTCAAGAGCTGGCAACTGAAGAAGTACAAGGACGACGCCAAGCCTCAGCGCACCCTCGACCTGGTGCATCCCGACGCGGCCGAGCAGACCGGCGGCTGGCCCTTTTCGCTCTCCCTCGACGACGCCAGCGATGAAGCCGCCGCCAACAAGGCGCTCTACACCATCGACGCTGGCCCCGCCGGCGAGCACGGCGTCTCCCAGGTGCGTTTCTCCTGGAGTGACGGCCATCTGCAAGTCACCAAGGAATTCCACTTCGACGGAACCTATACCGCGCACGTCAAGACGGCCGTGCTGCACGACGGCAAACCTGTCGTGGCCGGTCTGGCCTGGCGCGGCGGCTTTGGCGATCTGACCGTGGCCGACCCCGCTCCGGTCGAGCAGGTCAGCGTGCTCTTCAACACCGCTGGGAAACTGAAAAATATTCCCTACAAGGATTTGAAGTCGCCGGAAGAGACCCCGCGCACGTTCTGGTACGCCGGTATGGACTACGCCGGAATCGAGGACCGCTATTTCGTCGCCGTGTTTCTCCCCGACGCGGATTCGGGAGCTAAGATATCCACGCGCTATTGGAAGCTGATGCGCGAGGTAAAAACCGCGGAAAAGACCGACCAGGAACCGGTGGCGGAAGTGGCCGCGGGCAGCGGCACGGCCGATCCCGTCTCCCTGCGCTTCTACGCCGGACCCAAGGATTACGAACAACTGAAAAAAATGAATCCGCCGCTGCACGCCCTGGTGCAGTTCGGCTGGATGGAATTCATCGCCGAGCCCCTCTTCCACGCCCTCAAATGGACCCAGCGCTACATTCCCAACTGGGGCTGGGCCATCATCGTCCTCACGCTGGTCATCAACATGGTGCTCTTCCCCATGCGCATTTCCAGTTACCGCACCATGCTCAAGATGCGCAGGGTCGCTCCCGAAGTGAGCGCGATCAAGGAGCGCTACAAAAAATACAAGCTCAACGATCCCAAAAAAGCCGAAGAGAACAAGGAAATTATGGCCCTCTACCAGCGCGAGGGCATCAACCCCCTGGGCGGCTGCTTCCAGATGCTCGTGCAGATGCCCATCTGGTTCGGGCTGAACACCGCTCTGCGCTATTCCATCGAGTTGCGCCACGCCGGCTGGCTGTGGGTCAGCGACCTTTCCGCCAAGGACCCCCATTACATCCTGCCGGTGACCGTGGGCATTTCCATGTACCTGGTTTCCAAAATGACCCCCATGGCCACCACCGATCCCAGCCAGGAAGCCATGATGAAGTACATGCCCATCATGATGGCCGCCTCCTTCATCTTTTTCCCCTTCTCGAGCGGCCTGGCGCTGTATATTCTCACCAGCAGCGTCGTGGGCATCGGCCAGCAGTGGTATCTAAACAAGACTCATCCCGAACCGGCCAAGCCCGCGCGCGGTAAAAGGTAAAAAAGTAAAAAATACTGAGGCGCCCCCCCCGCCGTCAGCACGACCAGCAGCAGGAGATGACCGACATGCCTCCGATACTCGTCAAGGATGGTCAACTGGACCGCACCGCCACCGC
>Ga0315281_10014835_pt1 | contig 10476 bp, 10 predicted proteins | sample YL17G07_0_MG_FD_204540 | JGI IMG/M metagenome (GOLD analysis project Ga0315281, IMG submission 204540) | Sediment microbial communities from Yellowstone Lake, YNP, Wyoming, USA - YL17G07_0 | ecosystem: Environmental > Aquatic > Freshwater > Lake > Sediment | place: USA: Wyoming | collected...
ATCTCGTCCAGCATCGACTGCATCCGCTCGCGCTCGAGCACGATCACTTGCCGCGACTTCGCGAGGTCGGTGATCACCAGCTGCGCCAGGCCGCGCCCCAACGGCTGAATCTGTGGGTCGGTACCGGAATAGCTGAATGGCATCACCGCGACGGTGTTCGGCGTGGGCGGCGTCTGCAGCAGCGTCGCCTCCGACGCCAGCGCCTCCCGCGCCTGGAATTCCAGCTCTCGCCGGCCGATGAGCGCCAGGCGCTGCCGCGCGGTCGAGCGCAACTCGCGGCTGCGCGCCACCGAGAGGTACCGCTCGTACGCCGCGCGCGCGGCGGGAAAGTCGCCCAGCGCCTCCGTGGTCATGCCGAGGTAGATGGCCGCGATGCCGCTCCGCGGATCGCGCGCCACCGCGCTGTCGAGCGCCGGGCGCGCGTCCTGATAGCGGTCCGCCTTGAAGTACGCGACCCCGAGGCGGGTGAGCACGCCCGGGTCGTTCGGGCGCTGGTTGTTTTCCGCCTCGAGCGACGGGATCGACTGGGGGGTGACGTCGCCGATGCGCAGCGCGCCGCCGCCCGCGCAAGCCCCGACGGTCGCGAGCAACCCGAAGCGGAGGACGTCCCGGGCGCGAAAGACGCGAGAAGAGAGGAGAGTGCTCATGGGCACGCCTCGAATGGTGAACGGAGATGCCGAAGGATGGCGTCAATATGCAGACGCCCCCCGGGGTGCGGCAAGTTGAGTCCGGCGGCTATCTCAGGTGTCGCAGGTTACCATTCGGGGCGCCGGACCCGCCGTGACTGGAGTCACGCTTCGGCCGTGCGCTATCGGCGGCGCGCCGGGATTGCGGGGGGGGCTCGCCAACGCATCACCCGCACTTCCGTCTGAGACAGGATCTCCCCGATCACGGCCTTGGTCTTGGCGTCCACCGGCCAGTCGAAGTGCATCTCCAGGCGGTAGCCGGCGCGGTCGGCGCCGCGCCCCTGCATCACGAAACCGTCCGACGTCGCGCGCACCTCGTCGATGGGGACGTCGGCGACCAGATCGAACTCCTGCGGGGGGGGCGGACCGGCCATATGTACCTCCGCCGGGAGAGTTACCCCCCGGCGGGATCCGTCGCAAGCAGGGCGACGCGGGCCGCGCTAGTGGCGCACCGGCACCTGCGCCGGCGTCGGCTCGCCATCGTTGATGGTGCTGCCGGGACCGCCGGGTTCTCCAACGATCAGCGTCCCCTTCATCCCGAGCGCCTGATGCGGCAGGCAGAAGTAGTCGTACGTGCCCTGCGGCGCTCCCGCGAAGCTCACGCGGTAGACTTGATTGGGCTGCATCATCATCGGGCCCGCGACATCGCCCATGCGCTGGGCCATGGCGCGATTCAGCACGTCTTTGGCGCCCGCCGGGATGCGATTGGGATAGAACTGCACGTTGTGCGGGCCGCCCGACACGTTCACGAACTCCACGATGTCACCCGGCTGGATCCGGATGCCGGCCGGATCGAACTTGAACTGCGAACCCTGCTGCACCATGCGCACCCGCACCGTGGCGGGAGGAGGCGTGCGCTCGGCCGGGCGCACGAACGCAGCCGCGCTCAGCGCGAGCACGGGGAAGGCGACGAGAGACCAACGCTTCATAGCCACATCACTCCGGAAGAAGGGGGAGAAGCCCGCCTGCACAGTACCCCGGACAACACCGGAGGTCGCGGTCGAGCTTGTGACGAGTTTGTGAAATATTTCACATTATGTGGTAGATTCGCAAGTTGGCCGCGAAATCGCGATTTGCGCGCGGTTCAGCCGCCCCTTAGGTTTTCGCACACACCTCATTCGGACGGAGCGGGACGCGAGCGTGGCAGGCGACGCCATTCAGATGATGGGCACCATCACCGAGGTGCTCCCCAACACCACATTCCGCGTCGAGCTCGAGAACGGCCACGGGATCCTGGCCTACGTCTCTGGGAAGATGCGCAAGAACTACATCCGCATCCTGCAAGGCGACCGGGTGGCGGTCGAGCTGTCGCCGTATGATTTGACCAGGGGGCGGATTACGTACCGATACAAGTAGGGGTGTGGGGTGTGGGGTGTGGGGTGTCGCCATCGCTCCGACACCCGACACCCGACACCCCACACCCGGTCTCTCAGCTCCCGACTCGATCCCCGCGTACCAGTTCCTGCAAGCGCCCGCCTAACGCGGTCTTGCGCCGAGCCGTCCCCATCGGATGGCCGTGAGGAACGGGAGCGCCTTCCAGGACTCGTGGTCGAAGGAGTAGTAGACGAAGAGCGGCCGACCCCGGATGACGCGCCGGTCCACGAAGCCCCAGTAACGGGAATCGTAGGAGTTGTCCCGGTTGTCTCCCATCACGAAGTACTGCCCCGCCGGCACCAGGATCGGGCCCCAGGTGCCGCGGGTCGGGTGATAAGCGTCTCGATCCAGTCCCGGGAGCAGGTACCCGAGCTGCCACGCCCGCATCTCCGGGTCCGCGGGGTCCGACAGCGAGTCCACGTGCTGCGTGAACGGCTCCGGCTGCGACGCGCCGTTCCGGTAGAGCACGTTCTCGCGCATCTCGAGCGTGTCGCCCGGGAGGCCGACGACCCGCTTCACCACCTTCACGTTCCGCTGGGTCTTCGAGTCGAACACCACGATGTCGTGGAGCCGGGGCTCCCGGAACGCGGGGAGCCTGGTGTGGATGAGCGGGACCTCCGCGCCGTAGAGCGCCTTGTTGACGAAGAGGAAGTCGCCGACGAGCAGCGTCCGCTCCATGCTCGAGGACGGGATGCGGAACGCCTCCACGACCAACGCCCGCAGCACGAACCAGATCACCAGGGCGACGCCGATCGACTTCACCCATTCCCACGCCCAGCGGCGGAAGGACTTGGGCTGCAGCCCAGCCTCGGCTGCGGCCGGCGTGGCCGGCTTGCCCTGCGGCATCGCTTGGTCGCTCATGTCCCTCGTCTCATGGTTCGATTTCTTTCTGCCGTCCACTGTCCCGTGCCTCACTGCTCACCGCCTGCCAACCGTCTCACCGCCTGTGCGTCTGCGCGTCTGCGCGTCTGCTGCCTGTCTTTCACGGTACCCAGTCCGCGATGAAGATGTTCGTTTCGCCACGCACCTGGCCGTTACGGTTGGAGGCCCACACGAGCTTCCGGCCGTCGGGGGAGAACATCGGGAAGCTGTCGAAGTCCGCGTACGTGGTGACCTGCTCGAGCCCGGTACCGTCCAGGTTCACCAGGTACAGGTCGAAGTTGCGGCCGCGCGGGTTGGTGTGGTTCGAGGCGAAGATGATCCGGCGGTCGTCCGGGGTGAAGTACGGGGCGAAATTCGCGCCGCCCAGGTGCGTGACCTGGTGGCGGTTCGTGCCATCGGCGTTCATCACCCACAGCTCCATGCGGCTCGGCCGCACCAGGTGCTGGGCGAGGAGCGACCGGAACTGCGCCTGGCCCTCCGGCGTGTCCGGGTGGTCCGCGCGGTAGATGATGAGCCGGCCATCGTGGGAGAAGAACGGCCCCCCGTCGTAACCCGTTTCGGTGGTGAGCCGGCGAACGCGCGACCCGTCGGTCCGCATGGTGTAGATGTCGAGGTCGCCGTCGCGCTGCGACGTGAAGACGATCGTCCGTCCGTCCGGGGCGAGCGTGCCCTCCGCGTCGTAGCCGGAGGTGGTGGTCAGGCGGTGGATGTCGGACCCGTCGACGCGTGCCGAGAAGATATCGAAGTCCTCGAGCTTCCAGACGTAGCCCTGCGAGTAGTCCGGCGGCGGCGGGCATTCGCGCCCGGCGAGATGCGACGAGGCGTAGAAGATCCGGCGGCCGCGATCGTAGAAGTAGCCGCAGGTCGTCTTGCCTTCGCCGTTCGACACGCGGTGCTGGTCCGAGCCGTCCACGTTCATGATGTACTGCTGGTCGCAGCGCGCGCTGTCCACCGTCGCCTGGTAGATCAGCTTCGCGCCGTCCGCGGAGAAGTACGCTTCCGCGTTCTGGCCGCCGGCCGTGAGCTGCCGGATGTTGGCGAGGTGGGTCTCGCCGGAGTCGGGGGCGGCGCGAACCGGCGGCATGCCCGGCGTGCGGTGGGCGGCCGCGAGGGCCAGGACGCTGATCGCGGCGAGGAGGAGCGGGCGGATCGGGTTCATGTCTTCCATTCTAAGCCAGCCGGCGGCGGCGCTGTAGTCCCTCAGGGAACCGGGGGGAGCGCGCGCTCGGCTGGCGCCGGCGCCGGGCGGGACCCGTAGGCCTGACGGTACCACACGTAGCTCGCGTACACCGTCTTCACGTACTCGTTCGTTTCGCGGATGGAGACCCGCTCCGCGAACAAGTCCGGGTCGTCGAACTCGGCCCAGCGGCGCCACCGCGCCACGCGGTCTGGTCCCGCGTTGTACGAGGCGAGCACCGCCCAGATCGGCAGCGAGTCGATGTTGATGCGGTCGTACAGGTAGCGGGCGCCCAGGTGGAGATTGAAGTCCGGGACGTAGAGTTGGTCGGCGTCGTAAGCGCCCAGACGCATCCGGTCGGAGAGCTGCCGTCCGGTGGCGGGCATGACCTGGCCGATGCCGCGGGCGCCGGCCCTGGAGCGGGCCTGGGGCTCGAAGCGGGATTCCTGGCGGATGATCGCCGCCACGAGCAGCGGATCCACGCACTGCTCGGCGGATTCGGCCTCGATGACGGCGCGGTACGGCATGGGAAAGACGGCGCGCGCCGCGCCCGACACCATCCCGGCCCGCGCGCGCGCCGCCTCGCCGAGCACGATGGCCTCGCGCGCGTACCCCGCCTCGGCGACCGCGCCGGCGGCCGCGAGCAGGACGAGCACGGAGGCCGATGTATCTCCCGCCCACCCCGTCGCTTCGGCTCGCGCTTCGGCGTCGAAGCCGAGGCTCGCGAGCAGCCGGACCCGCTCGCGAGCCCGGGCCGGCGGGAACGACCCCGGCCGGGGCGGCGCCAGCGCGGTATCCACCAGGAACCCCGTGCTATCGCCGAGGATCTCGCGGGCCCGCACGCCGTAGTAGCTGAGCGGAAACTCCGCGGCAAGGCGCCGGAGCGCCGCGCTCGCCGACGAATCGCCGAGGCTGAGCCGCAGCCGCGCGTCCCAGTAGCGCGGCGCGAGCCCTATCTGACGGAGGCTGTCGCGCGCGAAAGCGGTGGCCACGAGCACCGCCGCGCTGTCGGCCGCGCCGCGCGCGAAGGCCTGGAGGCCGAGCCGAAAACGGGCCACGTTCGCGGCCGGTGCGTCGGTGAAGCGGCGCATCAGCACCCCATAGTGCAAGCGTTCCGCGTCCGCTTCGCCGCGGGCGCGATCGTGGTCGGCCAGGAACAGCACGGCGCGCGCCACGCTGGTGTCGCCTCGATAGCTCCGCGCCAGGGTGTCCGCCAGCGCGTCCGCCTCATCCCAAGATCCCGCCGCGCCCAGCGTTTGCACCCGCGCGGCGGCGATGAGCGCGCGGGGCGGCGACGCCGAACGGCGGCGGGCCCGCGGGCGCTCCGGCCGCGCCGAGGCGCTGTCGAGCGCCACGAGCGCGTTCCCCAGGTTGCGGCGCTCCACCAGGACGCGCGCCAGTTCGAGCCACGCGCCCACGCTGGTGTCCGACCGCGCGATCGCGCGTCGCGCATAACGCTCGGCCGACGGCAGATCGTTTCGCGCCCGGTATGCCCGGCTCACCGCGAGGTACTCGCCGACGGACAGGGTGTCGTAGTGCTCGGTGAGGAACATCGCGGCGAGGAGCGCCGCGGGCCGGACCGGATCGCCGAAGACGATCGAGTCGGCACGCTGCCGCGCCGAGCGGCGTTGGCCGAGGGCGAATTCGACGCGGGCGATATCCAGCGTGCGCCCCCACCGCTGGTACACCTCGAGGGCGCCGCGCAGGTTGCCGGCGGCAACGCGGCGCTGGGCGATCAGAAGTTCCGCGCGCTGGGCCGCCCCCGGCGAGCGCGCGGCACTGATCGATGCGAAGGCAACGACGGTGTCGCGCTCAATGCCGGCGCGCCGGATCGCGAGCCAGTCGGCGATCTCGGGAAGCGCTTGCGCCGCCCGGCGCCACGCCGCGGCCGAGGAGTCGAGCCGCCCCAGCTGTTGCTCCACCACCGCCAGCCGCACCGTGGCGGCCGCGCTCGTGGCCGGCCCCGCGGACTCGAGCTGCGCGAGTCGGCGGAACTTGGTGGCGGCCGCGAGCCATCGTTCGGCGCGCTCGTCCGCCCGCGCCGCCGCGGCCAGGAACTCGGGCAGCGAATCGCCGCCGCGCGCGCGGCGCAGCACCTCATCGACCCGTGCCGACTGGCCCAGGCCCTCGACGATGGCGGCCTGGATGACGGCGGCGGCGGGCGGGAGCGGGCGCGCGGCGGGCGGCATGGGTGCGGCACGCGAGGCGTGCCAGTAGCGGCCCGCGGCGATCAAGTTCTCGGCGGAAAGCGACGGGGTGGCGGCGCCGCATCCGCCCACCCGTTGGGCACGGAGACGCGCCGGCGCCGGCGCCGGCCACCAGACCAACCATGCTGCCAGCGCGAGAGCGGCCGGCCGGCCGGTCATCACCGCGCCACGACGTTGAGGCGGCGCGCCTCGGCATCCCACACCGGACGGGCCGAGCGTTCGGCCATCTCCCAGAGCGTGTAGAACGCGAGTCGCGTCACCCGTGACGCCTTGTCGGGGTCGGTGCGGTCAGTGTGGTCGGTGAGGCGGTGGTAGTCCGCATGCTCTCCGGTGTAGAAGAAGATGTAAGGGACGCCCCGGCGCTGGAACGGGTAGTGGTCGGAATCATCCGGCGTCACGGGCGCGTCCTCGACGTCGGGGCCGACCGAGAGGCCCAGCTCGGGGTGCCCCGCGGCGAGTTGCCGTACCAGGCCCGAAAGCGAGCTCTTGCCCCACCCGTTGAGATACACGGAGTCCGGTCGGTTCCTGCTGATCATGTCCAGGTTCACGAGGCCCACGATCCGGTCGAACGGCACCGTGGGGTGCGCGACGAACCAGCGCGAGCCGAGGAGGCCGCGCTCCTCGCCGCTCACCACGAGGAACAGGACCGACCGGCGCGGCCGCGAACCCAGGGCACCGAACGCGCCAGCCAGCGCCAGGACCCCGGCGGTCCCCGAGGCGTTATCGTCGGCGCCGTTCATGATGGAGTCGCCGCGCTCGGGCCGCCGCACGCCGAGGTGGTCCAGATGCGCCACCACCACGACAACCTGCTCGCGGAGCTTGGGATCCCGTCCTCGCAGCAGGCCGACGACGTTAGGCGCCGTCGCGTCAGCGCCGCCGCCCCTCACCGGCCACCGCTGCTCGTAGCCGCCACCGTCCCCCGCCGGCGCGAGTCCCGCTCGCCGGAAGACCGAGGCGACGAACCGCGCCGCCAGCTCGAGCTCCGGGCTTGGCGTGCCGCGCCCCCGCATGGAGTCGTCGGCCAGGACACCGATGAACGTCGAGAGCTGCGCGGCGGTGATGGCTGGCTGCTGGCCCACCACCGGAGCCGGCGCGGCGCACACCACGGCCGCCGCCGCGAGGCGTCCGATCCGCGCCACGCCGCGGCCGGCGACGATCATCTCAATGATGGTCGGCGGCGGCCAAACCGATCTGGCCCAGCGGGTCGCGGCCGCAGAGCAGCGTCATGGGAAGCAGCTGCGCGGGATCACCCTCCACCCGACGGCGCCATCCCAGCGCGAGGAACCGCACTTCCGCACTGTTAGGCGGCAGGGCGCCCGCCCGGTAGCGCGGGTCGGCCGCGATGTCCCGCTGCATCCGGACCCGTTCCTCCTGGTCCACGGTGTTGCCCTGGCTCTGCATGTACTGGGACGCGACCTCGGCTCCGGAGAGGAACGTCACGGTCCGGCCGTTATTCATGCGGGCCGAGAGGTGCGACGGGTCGAAGACGTGGGACGCCGGCGAGGGATTGCGCACCCGCACCACGAACCCGGTACCGGCGAACGGGTCGGCACGGATGTCCACGAACTGGAGGCGCAGTCCCTCGCACGAGACGGTATCGGCGCCGGTACTGTCGAACGCCAGACGCTGCGGCACCTGGGCGAACAGCACGGAGGCGGTAGTGACCTCCACGAGCACGACGGCGAATGCGGAGCGCATGTCGAGTATCCCGGGCTGGTGTACGCCGGGAACATATGAACGCGCCCTCCTCGTCGCTACCGCCGGAGCCCAAAACTTACCGGCACGCGGATGCGCACCCTGACCGGGCGTCCGGCCACTCGGCCCGGCCGGTACCGTGAGCCGAGCACGACCACGGAGGCCTCCCCGTCGAACAGGGGGTGCGCGGACGTCGCGATCCGCAGGGTCGCCGGTTCGGCGCGGCCGAGAGTATCCAGCACCACCTCCACCACCACGCGGCCCTCGATGCCGGCCGCTCGCAGCAGCTCCGGATACCGTGGAACCGGGTGGCCGAGCAGCACCGGCGGTTCCTCGGCGAAGCGCGCGTCGATCGGCGCCGGTGTGACGAGCGCGCTCCCGGGGGTTCCCGGCGTGCCCGGACCGGGCCGGGACGTGTCGCCGACCGTCGGCCATTCGGTGAGACCCGGAAGGGCCGGAACCGTCGGGTCGGGGATGATCGTAGGGATGTCCACCGGGATCCGCATGACCGGCACGCTGAGCCCGGGATGCGCCGGGGCAGGCAGCGCGGGGGCTTGATGCACGGGGCCCGGCAAGTATACCGGAACGTCACGGGGGATCGGATCCACGAACGACGGTGGGTGGCGCGTTGCCCCGATCGCGGCGGCGATCAGCGCGGAATGCACCACGAGCGACACCGCGCGAGCGCCCCAGGGGCGATCGACGGCGCCGGTGCTGCCGGATGCGACGAGGATCTCGAACATGGTGCGCCTCCCGGTTGAAGGACCTGCCTCCAAGCTGGGAGACGTCGCTGTCGGCGCGATTGACACATCATGACAAACCGCTAACGGTCGGGTGACGCCTCAGCGGCGCAGCAGTCGCACCCCCTTCGCGCCGGCGATCACCGCCACGTCCGCCATCCGCAGGAAGAGGCCGTCCTCGACGATGCCGGGGCGCCGCGCGAGCGCCCGGGCCAGCGCCGCGGGGTCCCGGATGCCACGGGGGAACCGGCAGTCCACGATGTAATGGCCGCCATCGGTGACGAGCGGCGCGCCGTCCGGCGCGCGGCGGAGCGCCGGGGTCGCGCCGAGGTGTTCGAAGAACGGCAGCAGCGACGACCAACCGAAGGGGATGACCTCGACCGGCACCGGGGCACGGGTGCCGAGGCGTCGTACCCGCTTGGATTCGTCGGCCACGACGATGAAGCGCCTCGCGGCGAGGGCGACGAGCTTCTCGCGCAGCAGCGCGCCGCCCAGACCCTTGATGAGATCGAGCCGAGGTCCGACCTCATCCGCACCGTCGATGGCGAGGTCGAGCTCCGGGTATTCGTCGAGGGTGACGAGGGGGATACCGAGGGCGCGGCAGCGGTGCGCCGTGTCGTCCGACGTGGGCACGGCAACGAGGCCCCGGAGCGCCCCGGACGCGAGGCGGGCCGCGATCGCCTCGAGCAGCGGGCGGACCGTGGAACCGGTGCCGAGGCCGATGGCGCTCCCGCTCTCGACGAACTGGACCGCGCGCTCAGCGGCCGCGCGCTTGAGGGCGTCCTGTCCTGTATGGCCCGGTGGCATGGTCAGGGACGAAACTAGCACGGCGGCGGCAGCCGTGCATGCGCGGGTTGACAGACCCGCCCCGGACCGGGTTATCTAGCCGCAACCGGGGATCGAGGACCGATCTGGACAAGCGCAAGCGTTCACAGGCGACTCAGCGCGCCACCGCCGGGCGGCGGGCGGCGGAGGACCTCACGCGCACGCTGTCGCTGCTGCGGGCTACGCTGGATTCCACCGCCGACGGGATCCTCGTGGTGAACCGCGAGGGCCACATCGAGATCTTCAACCGCAAGTTCGCCGAGATGTGGCGCATCCCCGACGAGGTCCTCGCCGCGCACGACGACCAGCAGGCGCTCGACTTCGTCGTCCAGCAGCTCGACGACCCCCACCTGTTCCTTGCCAAGGTCCGGGAGCTCTACAGCCAGCCCGAGGCCGAGAGCTTCGACATCCTGCAGTTCAAGGACCGGCGCGTCTTCGAGCGCTATTCGCGGCCCCAGTGGATCAGCGGCGAGATCGTCGGAAGGGTGTGGAGCTTCCGCGACGTCACGGCCCACGCCCGGGCGGAGGAGGCGCTTCGCCGCGAGCACAGCTTCGTGCGCCTGCTCCAGGCGGTGGCCGTCGCGGCCAACGAGGCGCGCACCGTCGAGGACGCGTTTCTCCACTGCCTCGACCGGGTCTGCGCCCACACCGGCTGGCCGGTGGGCCACGTGTACCTCGCGGGGGAGGACGTCACCGGGGATCTCGTGCCCACCAAGCTCTGGCACCTGGACGACCCGGCGCGCCACGAGGCGTTCCGGCAGGTGACCGAAGCGACGCGCCTCGCGCCCGGCGTGGGTCTGCCGGGCCGCGTGCTCAAGACCCACAAGCCGGCGTGGATGATCGACGCCCGCAACGACCCCAACTTCCCGCGGGCGCGCGCGGCGCACGAC
>Ga0315281_10014836_pt1 | contig 10476 bp, 9 predicted proteins | sample YL17G07_0_MG_FD_204540 | JGI IMG/M metagenome (GOLD analysis project Ga0315281, IMG submission 204540) | Sediment microbial communities from Yellowstone Lake, YNP, Wyoming, USA - YL17G07_0 | ecosystem: Environmental > Aquatic > Freshwater > Lake > Sediment | place: USA: Wyoming | collected...
TTCCTCACCATCGTCATGGCGATCGTCCGCATGCGGCGCGCGCCGCGCGACATCGGCGCCCAGGCGATGGTCGGCACGAACGCCGTTGCCCGCTCGGATCTCAACCCCACCGGCTTCGTCTTCCTGCGCGGCGAACGCTGGCAGGCCACCGCCGAGGACCCGCCGATCGCCAGCGGCGAGCAGGTGAAGATCACCGCCGTGAAGGGGCTGAAGCTCACCGTCCGCCGCCGCAACGCCTGACGCTCAGCGACCCAGCGCCGCCACCCGCGCGTACAGCTCCGCCAGGTCCGGCTGGATCTCCATCGCGTGGTGCCGCAGGTCCCGCCGCACCAACGACGCGTCCAGCGGTCGCCCCACGAAGCGCGACAGCGTCGCCGCCTCCGCCTCCGGTTCCGCGTACAGCGCGCCGAACTCCACAGAGATCGCGTCCAGCCCGTACTCGTCGATGATCTCCAGCAGCCGCTCGTACTCCCCGCGCCACGTGTGCTCCACCGCGCGCCGAGGCTCGTCTTCGTCCAGCCCGTAGTACCGCATCGTCGACGCCACCACCTCCGCCGGGCTGCGCAGGCACACCACGACGCGCGGCCGCTCTGGCAACACCTCCAGCCACGGCTCCAGCGTCCAGCAGAACCGCGGGTCCTTCCACGCCGCCGTGGCCTCGATCACCGCCTCGTCCATGTAGCTGCGGTACTGCTGCGCCGCCGCGATGATCTCCGCCCGCGACGCCGTCACGAACCAGCGGTGCATCTCCACCGCGCGCAGGATGGCGTCGTTGATCAGCACCACCTTGCGCTCTTCGAAGTAGCCCTCGGCGTTGTGCTCGTCCGCCTCGATCAGGTCGTGCCCCACCGATATGCCCGAGCAGTGCAGCATCCGCGCCACCGCGCTCGTACCCGAACGCCCGCTCCCGCACACGATCAACATTGGAGAACCCTCATCATTTGATTCGCATTTTGGTGCCGTATGTCGGTATACGCATTACTCGGCTCATCGTATACTCGCGCCCAATTCGTACTCCCGCGTACCTCGAAAGGAACCGGCCATGCGCAGACTCTCGGCACGCAGGTTCACCGCGATCGTCATCCTGCTGGCGCTTGCCGCACTGGCCACCGGCGCCAAGTGCATCGAGCACGACTCCATGTACGTCGACTCCGAGGGCTACACCCACGTCGTCGGGCACATGACCAACGAGACCGACGTCTCCGCCTCCTCCGTCACCCTCGACGCCAAGATCTTCGACGCCAGCGACAACGTTATCGCCGAGACCACCGGTTCGCTCTGCCCCGTCACCGTCCAGCCGCACAGCCAGAACGCCTTCGACCTCAAGTTCCCGAACCCCAACATCCCCGGCGCCGTGCGCTACGAGGTGCGCCCGATCGCCGGCGCAACGATCGCCCAGCCGCTGCCCGACCCGCACATCTTCCTCATCCGCTTCTACGCCCGCCGCATCGGCCCGGACGTGCTGGTCGTCGGCCAGGTGCGCAACGACAGCGGCCAGACCTACACCGACACCCGCATGTGCGCCGCCGTCTACGACAACAAGGGCAACGTGATCCGCACGCTCGATCACGCGATCCTCGGCGACTTCACCCCCGGCGCCGCAATGATCTTCCAGGGCGGCATCCCGTCCACCCCGGATACGGCGATCCAGTTCCGCCTCTGGTTCACCAGCGGCGCTGCGACCCAGTGGGTGATGTCCGACAAGGTCACGATCGAGTAGCGTCCTGCGACCACCGCTCGCGGCGCACGTACGCGTCGAACGGCAGACGCGCCGCCTCCGGCACGCTCTTCGGCGGCTTCGCCCGGTACCCGAACGCCAGCACCACGCTGACGTGGAACTCCGCCGGCAGCGCCAGCGTGTCCCGCGCGCATTCCGCGTGGTGCATCGACACCGGGCACGACCCGATCTCTTCCGCCCACGCCGCCACCATCATGTTCTGCGCCGCCCGTCCCGCGTCGAACTCCGCCCGCGGGCTCCGCTCCGATGCCGCCACCGCGATCAGCAGCGGCGACGCCGGAATCCACGCCGCGAAGTCGCCGCACTTCGCGATCGCTTCCTTCTGCTCCTGGCTCTCGATCACGATGAACCGGCACGGCTGTGTGTTCTTCGAGCTGCCCGCCATCCGCCCCGCCTGCAGGATGCGCCGCAACGCCTCCTCCGGCACCGCCTGCTCCGTGAACGCGCGCGTGTCGCGCTTCGAGACGATCGTCTTGTAGGTATCCACGTGTCGCACCCCTCCTGTCCTGCTTCGAGTATGCATCGGCCGTCCGGCTGGTGCCACGGCCCCGGCGGCTGGATCGCAAGCCGCCGCTCCCGCATAGTGGCGCGATGAGCAGATACGGATTCACCTTCCCCTTCGACGGCATGCCCCTCCACGCCCACAAGGACGCCCTGCAAGAGGCGGAGCGCCTGGGCTACACCGACGCATGGTCCTTCGAGATCGACGGCGTCGACTGCTTCACGCCGCTCGCGCTCGCCGGCGTCTGGACCGAGAAGCTGCAGCTCGGCACCGCCATCGCCAACGTCTACACGCGCTCGCCGCTCACCCTGGCGATGTCCGCGAACGCCGTCGCCGAGGCCGCGCCCGGCCGCTTCGCGCTCGGCCTCGGCGCGGGCTCGTCCGTCATCGTCGGCGAATGGAACGGTGTGCCGTTCGAGCAGCCCTACCGCAAGGTGCGCGACGTCGCCGCCCTCGTCCGCCAGGCGCTCGCCGGCGAGAAGGTCACCGCCGACCTCGACACTGTCAGCGTCCGCAACATGCGGCTGTCGCGCCGCCTGGCGCCCCCGCCGCCGATCTACATCGCCGCGCTGCGCGGCAAGATGCTCCAGCTCGCCGGCGCGCAGGCCGACGGCGCGATCATCAACTGGCTCGGCGCCAACGACGTGCCGCAGTGCGTCGCCGCTGCCCGCGAGGGCGCCCGCAAGGCGGGCAAGGACCCGGAGAAGCTGGAGATCGTCTGCCGCATCTTCGTCTGTGTCACCGAAGACGAGGCGTTGATCGACTTCGTCGGCCGCCGCTCCATCGCCGCGTACCTCAACGTGCCGGTCTACGCGAAGTTCCACGAGTGGCTCGGCCGCGCCGACGCGTTGCGCCCGATGTGGGACGCCTGGAACGCCGGCGACCGCAAGGCTGCCACCGCCGCCATCCCGCGCCAGGCTATCGACGACCTGCTCGTCTTCGGCAACGCCGCCACCTGCCGCCGCAAGATCCAGGCCTACGTCGACAACGGCGTCACCGTGCCGGTGCTGAACTTCATGCCGACCGCGCCCGACGCCGCCGGCCGCGCCGCCCAGTCGGTCGAGATGCTCCGCGCCCTCGCCCCGCGCTGACGCCAGACCGGCGCTGTAGTGCACCCGATATGATGCCGGAGCGTCGAGGAATCGGCGCGCCAGCAGGAGGTCTCGGCATGGCGACGGACGCTATCGGCAGGATCGGCATTCTCTGGCGCGGAGACCGCGCCGCGCGCGCCAACGCGACCGCGGAGAACAACAGGATGCACCCGCTCTTCGCGGCGCTCTCCGCCCGCAACGTCGCCGCCGAACCGGTGGTCTTCGGCGACGACCTGGTCGACGAGGTGCGCGATCAGCTCCTGCGGCTCGATGGCGTCCTCGTCTGGGTGGACCCGATCATGGGCGACACGGATCGTTCCCGGCTGGACGCGCTGTTGCGGGAGGTGTCGTCCGCAGGCGTCTGGGTCAGCGCCCACCCCGATGTGATCCTCAAGATGGGCACCAAGGAAGTCCTCTACCGCACGCGCGATCTCGGCTGGGGCGGAGATACCTGCCTCTACGAGACGGTGGAGCAGTTCCAACGGGAGTTCCCGGCGCGGCTCTCGGCGGCGGGCCCGCGCGTGGTCAAGCAGAATCGCGGCAACGGTGGCATCGGCGTCTGGAAGGTCGAACTGACGGCGAACGCCGCTGCCGCGCCGTCAGCCGACGCGACCGTTCGCGTGCAACACGCGCACCCTCGCGACACCGTGACGGAAGAGATGCCGCTGGTCGAGTTCATGGAGCGGTGCACGGCGTACTTCTCCGGCACGGGGCGCATGGTGGACCAGCAGTTTCAGCCGCGCATCGCCGAGGGGATGATCCGCTCGTACATGGTGCAGAACGCGGTCGTCGGATTCGCGCACCAGTGGCCCGAAGGGGTCGCGCCCGATTCGTCAGAGCGCGGCGCGGCGAGCGCGGCGCCCGCGAACGTCTTCGGCCTGCCCGCGAAGAAGACGATGTACCCCGCGTCCGAGCCCCGCTTCCAGCCGCTGAAGGCCCTGCTCGAATCGGAATGGATCCCCGGCATGCAGCGTCTCGTGGACGTGGCCGCGGACGCGCTGCCGCTGCTCTGGGACGCCGATTTCCTGTACGGCCCGCGGACGCCATCCGGCGCCGACACCTACGTCCTCTGCGAGATCAACGTCAGCTCGGTGCACCCGTTCCCCGAACCAGCCGTAGGCAAGCTGGCCGAGGCGGTGGCCGCGCGCCTCACCGGACGCACGGCGTAACGCCCTCGCCCCACGCTGATCGCCCATGCGTGGGCTTGGGGCCAGCAACCCTTCGCGGGAAATTGGCGCCCGTCGTGCGACTTTCGAATGACTGGCCTGACGATGTCGCTGAAGCCGCTGACGCCCTTCGGCTCGGGGGGATCGCGGTGCGCGCCCGACACCCGGCACTGCCATGGACGAGGGCTGGTTGGCGAATCAGATCCAGCCGCGTTGCCGCCGCAGGACTGTGATCGCGGAGCCCAGCGACGCGAGTGCGACCGCCGCAGCAACGATAGCCGCCCAGGGAACCCCGCGTCCGTCCGACGGCCGAGCGGTCGCGTCATCATCACGGATCTGCGCCGGAATGGACTCCGCGAACCCACCAACCGACAGCGTGCCGGGCCGAAGAGCAGTCCCCATGTAGATCGCTCCGGGCTCAATGGCGAAGATCGGGCCACCAGTTTCTTCCGCGAACGCAACCCACGTATTCAGTGCGACACCTGTCGGATGGTTCAGCTTCGCGGCCGTCGCTGCGCCGCCGTCGCCGCCGAACCCGCAGGTCCCGTCGCCTGCCACGGTCGTGATGATCCCGGAGGCGATCCCCCGTATTCGGCAGTTCACCTCGTCGCTAATATAGACGGTGCCATCGCCATCCTGGCTCACGTCCCGCGGAACATCTAGGCTGGCGCTCGTCGCAGGCCCGCCATCGCCGGCATATCCGCATGCGCCGCCGCCGGCGAATCCTAAGATGATGCCGCTCGCGACCTTCCGCACGCGGCAATTGCCGCTATCCGCGATGTAGAGCGCCCCGTGTTGGTCGACCATGATGCCGCTCGGGTGATCAAGCCCCGCGCTGGCGGGAGCGCCGCCGTCGCCCGAATAGCCGCAGATTCCGTTGCCCGCCACGGTGATGATCGTGCCCCCGGTGACCTCCCGGATGCGACAGTTGTCAGTGTCAGCGATGTAGATATTGCCGGCGGCGTCCACCGCGATCCCCTGCGGCTTGTTGAGTTGCGCGTCCGTCGCCCACCCGCCGTCGCCGGCATCTCCGCAATGAGCCGGGCCGGTGCCGGCAATCGTCTCGATCGTGCCCGTCGCCTTGAGTACTTCCCGTACGACGCAGTTGTCCGTATCTGCGACGAACAGATTACCGGCAACATCTAAGGCCACGCCGGTCGTCATGCTGAGCTTGGCACCCGTCGCCGGGTCGCCGTCGCCCGCGTACCCGCACGCGCCCGAGCCCGCTACTGTCGAAATCTCGCCCAGGTGGATTTCCGACACGCGGCAGTTGGACGTGTTCCCGATATACAGGTTGTCGCTGCCGTCGAAGGCAAGGAAGGAAGGCCGCACATTGGCGCTGATCGCCGGCCCGGAGTCGGCGCCCGCCGCCGCACAAGCGCCGGTGCCCGCGACGGTGCCGATCGTCCCGCCGCTCACGATGCGCACGCGACAGTTCGACAAGTCGCCGACGTAGAGGCCACTGCCGCTGGAACTCGTATCTGTCGACGCCCATGGGACATGCGTCAGGTGGGCCCGGATGGCGATCGGAACATCGTTGTGAAACGGTCCGGCTCCAACGATCACATTCGGCGGCCCCGATGTCTGTACGATCTTCACGAAGAGATTCAGCAGAGCGCTGGCAGTGCCGCTCGGCTCGAACGGTGGCACATCAAGCGTTCCCGGGTGTGTGTTTGAATCCTCCTCTATCACGCCGGTCGAGTGCAAGAACGGTGCCAGTAACGGATCACGCACGGTGGCTGTAAATGGCGTCTGGCTCAGGGCTGTGGTGCCGTCTAGGGTAACCGCGACGATCTCGAACGGCACGTCGTCTAGTCCGTTGCCGTTGTGGTCCGCGACGGAACTCAGGTCGATGTCGACCACCAGCGACCCATACAGCATGACGCTGTCAGCGGTCCGCCATGGACCCGTTTGCACCTTGATCTGAGCGGTGAGGGTTGTGCCTGCGGAGGCAAAGGTTTGGGTCGATGCCGCGCAGCGCACCAGCACGGACCCGATGTTGTCCAACATTCCCGCATTCCACACCTTCACGAGTGTCGTGCCGACTCCCGTCGCGGCCGGGGTGAACGACGTTGAGGCCATGCCGCTTGAGGTGGTTCCGCTGGGCGCGCCGAGGACACCGCTCGCTGCGGAGAAGACCACGGCGATGCCATTAGGCACGTTTACCCCGGGGGAAGTCATTACCCGCGCTGTGATCGTGGTTGAGTGCGAGCCGTCGCACGCAACCGTTCCCGGTGCGGCTTTCACTGCCGCAACCGGAGGTCCCGCCGCCAGGACAGGAGCTGCGTCCCCGAAGGCCAGAATCGATGTCGCCGATGCGAACACCAACACGACCAACTTGACGATCGTCTGACCGACTCTGGATATGGCCGATGCGCTCGTGGTTCTCCTCCTGAACGCTATGCGGTGCGACGCCTGCGGGATGCCTGAGAGTCAATCGCCTGGGTCCGACATTACAGACGCGCATGGGCGCTGTATACATGCCGATCGGCCCGTCACGGCGTTCGCGTAGGGCCTTGCTTGACTTCATGGCCCAGGTGCGCCCACAACCGATCCGAGTCCCCCTTCACCCCTTCTCGACCAGCCACTCGATGAGCACGCGCACCTGGCCGACATCGACTTCGGCGCGATCCGGCATCCGCTCGCGAAGCTCTCGGCAGGACACCAGTGATCCGTACAGCAGTATCCGCCCCAGCGAGTCTCCCGGTCCGCCCGCGGGCGACCAGGGTTCGCTCGGCGACTCAGGATCCAAAGGAATCCCCAGTCGCGCGGGCCTTGTCGAACATCCCCTACGCCGGCACGCGCGCCCGATCAAGCGCGAACCGCACCGGCATCGCCGCCGGACCGCCCGGCTTCATCGTCGACGCCGACTCCGGATCCAGCACCGTCACGCCCGTGATCAGCGGCACCAGCACCTGCATCGCGATGTTCGCCTCCAGCCGCGCCAGCGGCGCGCCCAGGCAGTAGTGGATCCCCATCCCGAACGCGATGTGCCGGTTCGGCTCGCGGTCCACGATGAACTCGTCCGGCCGATCGAACGCCTCTTCGTCGTGGTTCGCCGACACCAGCATCACCAGCACGCGGCTCTGCGCCGGGATCGTCACGCCGCTCACCTCGACGTCGCGCATCGTCCGCCGGATCGTCGCCGGGAACGGCGGGTAGTAGCGCAGCGCCTCCTCCACGAACGACGGGATGAGCGCCGGATCCGCGCGCAGCCTTGGCAGCACGTCCGGGAACGCCGCCATCGCGCGCTGCGTCGCCACCAGCAGCCCCGTCGTCGTCTCGTTGCCCGCCACCAGCAGCACGCGGCAGACGACCAGCAAGTCTTCCTCGCTGAGCTTCCCCTCCTCTGTCTCGGCGTGCACCAGCGCGCTCAGCAGATTCTGCTCCGGGTGGCGCCGCAGCCGGTCCAGTTGCGCGCGGAAGTACGTGTCGAACTCGGCGTTGATCTCGGCCAGCGCCTCGGTCTCGCCCTCGAACAGCGACGTGCCCACGTTCTCGATGATCGCGTCCGACCAGCGCTTGAACGTCGCCATGTCGCCGTCCTGCACGCCCAGCATGCTGGCGATCACCATCACCGGCAGCGGGTACGCCAGCTCGGCGACGAAGTCCGCGTCTTCCTTCGCGCACATCCGGCCGATCAGGTCGATGCAGTTCGCCGTGATCGCGTCGCGCTGCAGCTCGATCACCCGCGGCGTGAACGCGTTCGAGATCAGCCCGCGCATCCGCGTGTGCACCGGCGGGTCGTCGAACAGGATCGTCGGCGGCCGCGCCTCGCCGCGCATCGACGCCGCCGACACCTCCGACGAGAACGTCTCCGGGTCGCGCAGGATGCGCAGCGCGTCCTCGTACTTCGTGACCGCGTAGAAGCCGCCCGGCAGCTCGAACACCGGGCTGGTCTTGCGCAGCCCCGCGAAGATCGGCAACGGGTTCGGGATGTCAAAGATGCTCTGGAAGCCGGGAGTCGGTTCGGTCACGGGTCGCTCCGTTCGTTGCGGGCCATTTATTTCGCCTGAGACAAAATATCGGCGCCCGCCAGCGAAGTCAACGTCCCGCGCGCGCAGCCCCGCCGCCCTACACCTTCGCCGCCGCCTGTACGTCCCGCTTCGTCTGGTCCGACGCCTCCGTGCTGAACGCCTGCGGCGCCGCCACCACCCGGTCCAGGAACAGCGCCATGATCGATGCGCACTGCCGCCCGAACGCCGGCTCCTGGTCGAACGCGTGCGGCGCGCCCTCGTACACGTGCAGCTCCGCCCGCGCGCCCGCCTTCGTCAGCGCCTCGTACATCCGGAAACTCGACTCCGCCGGCACCAGTTCGTCCTTGTTGCCCGTGATCAGCAGCGTCGGCGGGAACGCCGCGCTCACGTGCTCGATCGGGCTCGCCCTGCGCGCCGTCTCTTCCGTGTACCCGCGCCCGAAGAGGAACGAGAACTGGTCGTTCAACGCCTGCCCCGGCAGGTACAGCAGCGCCGGCCCGTAGATCGAGATGCACGCCGCCACGTCGGTCGCGGCGCCCGCGTTGCCGCCGTCGCCCTCGAACTCCGCCACGTCCGGCGTGCCGGCCACCATCAGCGCCAGGTGTGCCCCGGCGGAGTTGCCCGACACCGTGATCTTCGCCGGGTCGATGCCCAGCCGCTCCGCGTTCGCACGCATCCAGCGCAGGCACGCCTTCACGTCCTGGATCTGCGCCGGCCACTTCGACTCGCCCGACAGCCGGTACTCCGTCGCCACGCACACGTACCCCAGCCGCCCGATCAGGATCCCGTACCCGTGCAGCTGCATGCGGTCGCCGGTCGCCCAGCCTCCCCCGTGTACCAGCAGCACCGCCGGCCGCGCGCTCCCCTGCTGCGGGGATAGGAGATAAGGCCGGAGAAAGGTCCCTCTTGGGCTGCCGCTCTCCGCGCACCTGGGCGACGAACCGGGGATGCCCGCGCTCAGGGCACAGTGTCGTTGGCAACTTGACGCGCAGGCGCAGCCCGGAGACACAGGTTTAGACTTGCTCTTTCCAGCACCGACACATAGACACGAGGCCCGTGCGCTCGCTGCTGTTGGCGCCTTCCAGGAGGGCTTCCGCGGGGCAACCGCTGTCTACAGGATCGACCGCAGAGAAGGACGCATGCATGAACAGATCGAATTCATTCTGCCCGCGGTTGAGTTCCAATCCGCCGTCCGTCATCCATGCGAAATTCAGAGGGTGGTCAAAGAGCACTGAACACACATACGCACGGCCGTCAGGAAAAATAGAGAGTCGATCGAGAGAGCATCCAAGGCATCCTGAGAACCCCTGTTCCACAAAGGAGGGAAGATCCTCCGGTCTTGACCAAGTTGGCGGGAACCATATGCCTATCTTGCGCTCACGTCTCATCCGACGGAGAGACTTATAGAACTCAATCCACTCCTGGGGCTTCAATGACCAGTCCACCTTCCCCGTCCCCAGCCCTTCCTCGGAAAAGGAGTGGAAGTTCACGAGTTTCACTCCAAGTGACTCGGCAAGGTCGAGAAGATACTCTGCCTCGCCAAGATTAAAGCTGAAAACTGTGCAGTTGATCCGGACGGGGTACCCCGCCCCAACGAACTCTCGAATGGCGCTCACTGTTTGGACAAAGCGACCTTCACCGCGGACGCGATCGTGGCTCGAACTCGTCGCTCCATCCAAACTCACTGACACGTAGTGGAGTAGGTCGCTGGGTATTCGCCTAATCCTGCTCGGCGCGAGGCCGTTCGTGTCAATCGTTATTTGGGTATATCCCAGATCCGAAGCGTAGGCCACCATCGCCGGCAAATCCGGGTGTAGCGTCGGCTCACCTCCCAGGAATGTTAGGTATTCAGCACCAATCGCCCGACAGTGACGCATTGAGCCTGCCCCGGTTTCCCGGACTGCTTGCTTCTTGGCGATCATGCCGCATCGACCGCCGTTGTGTACAGCCGCTCGTAGTCGACGGGGCTGAGGTCGTCGATCGACGTGTGCCGGCGGCGCGG
>Ga0315281_10014837_pt1 | contig 10476 bp, 13 predicted proteins | sample YL17G07_0_MG_FD_204540 | JGI IMG/M metagenome (GOLD analysis project Ga0315281, IMG submission 204540) | Sediment microbial communities from Yellowstone Lake, YNP, Wyoming, USA - YL17G07_0 | ecosystem: Environmental > Aquatic > Freshwater > Lake > Sediment | place: USA: Wyoming | collected...
ACATGATGGATATCGATGGGTCCCACGGGGAAGGTGGAGGCCAGATCCTCAGGACCTCGGTCTCGCTATCGGCCGTGACCGGGCTGCCAGTCAGGATCTTCAACATCCGCTCCAGGAGAAAGAATCCTGGGCTTGCTCCATCACACATGACCGCGATCGAGGCGGTCGCGAAGATGTCAGATGCCGACGTCGATGGCCTGTATCCCGGATCTAAAGAACTGGTGTTCAAGCCGAGAGAGGTTCTGGGAGGCCAGTTCGAGTTCGATGTGGGGACCGCGGGCAGCATATCCCTCGTCCTTCAGGCCTGCCTCATACCTGCAATCCTGTCAAGATCCACAGTGAATATCGTCATCAGAGGCGGGACGGACGTCAACTGGTCTCCGCCCATGGACTACATGAGATTGGTGCACTTGCCGATCTTGAGCAGGTTCGGTCCCTCGTTCGAATTGGAGATACGCGCTCGCGGATTCTATCCCGAGGGAGGAGGGGAAGTGAGCATCGAGGTATCTCCCGCAGGTGGCCTGTCAGGCATCGAACTGACTTCTCCCGGAAAGACGATGCAGATCGAAGGCGTGAGCTATGTCCAGAACCTTCCGAAGGACCTTGCCACTAGGGTCGCGCACGCTGCCACCAAGAAGCTCCTCGAATATCGGGCCGTCAAGATCGAATCCGACATAAGGAAAGGGGTCAGTACAGGCGCTGGTATCGTCCTTGCGGCAAGATGCGAGAACACTATCCTGGGAGCGAGCGCGCTCGGGGCGAAGGGGGTCCGCTCGGAGGCCCTTGGAGAGAGCTGTGCCCTCGATCTGATGGAGACGACGGGATCCGGTGCCACCGTGGATGAGCACATGCTCGACCAGATACTCCCCTACATGGCACTCGCCAGAGGGAAGTCCGCGGTCATGGCGGAGGAGCTCACCCAGCACGCGGATACAAACATGTGGGTCATCGAGAAGTTCCTGGGAAAACGATTCGACGTCGAGAAAGTGGGAAATCTGGTTCGGGTGAGCACGGTCTAACCGTACATGTCTGGCCTGGGGGCGGCGGAGCCGTCCTTCTTCGGGACGGCCTGTTTCTGGATGTCCTTGATATGCGCCTCGATGCGCTGCGCTTCCTCGAACAGAGGCTTCGCGTCGAAATCGATCCCGAGCAGGAGGTCGTCTATCGACTCAAGGACAAGAGCGGCCGCCTTCGCATCGGGGAAGTCAGGATGCGCTTCTGCCAACAATGTGATGACATCGAAGTCTCGCTTCCTGCCCTCATTGAGCAGTACGCCGGCAACTCCGGATATGACGCCCTCCTCGAAGGACTGGATGCCGTGCTGCTTCAGCAGCTCTCGACCCCTGACAGTGCTGGCGATTCCGAACACTATGTCCGAGATCTCAGCGCTGTCTCTCAGCTCCGGGTCGACGACTAGCCCCTCCGGCGAGACGATCATCTTACACTTCTGCTCCTCTGCCCAGTCCACCATCGTGTAGGAGATGGGGCGGATGAGGTTCGCAGGTGCCTGGAACTCCGATATGAAAGCGACGATCTGGTCGCCGCTCTTGCCCTTCTGACCGGCATATATCCGCACGGGGCTGAGGGGCGTGGCGTTTCGCACGAGTGATACCGTTGGGAAATGCACGGAATCCATGATCCCGATATGCTCCATGTCGAGGACCTTGATCAGGTAGTTCGCAGCAATCGAACTGACCAGGCCGACGCTTGGGAACCCATCGATGATGGTCGCGCCTTTGAGATCTATTCGCTTGAATTCATGGATCTTGATATCGTTCCTATCCATCGGGTGTCGGGATGTTATGGCAAGTTTATAAGAGTTGGGAGAGGCTGGGAACCGGTCTGGTTCGGCCCAGACTAGAATAGGCTGCTACCCCCATCGAGGGAGTGTTATGAGAAGAATAGACCGACAGAGTTCAATCACTCACGATGACTGAATGGGCAGGCGCTCTACAGAGTCGTGCAACGCGTCTCCCCATACCCCGCGATAGTCCCCCAACACAACTATGCCCCGGGAAGTAACCCCCGGGGCTACACGGACTTCACCAATCTGATTCTTCTTAGAGCGCAATTGGTCCCGAAAGTTTCTTACGGAGGTTGAACATGCTAACCTATTGCTGTAATGAGAGTAACAATCAACTGCGCGATGTCGGCCGATGGAAAGATCGCACTGACGACGAGGCACCAGACGAAGATATCAAACGAGGATGACAGGAAGAGGGTCCACAAGCTTCGGAACTCTTCAGATGCGATCCTTGTGGGCGTGGATACCGTCCTCAGAGACGACCCGAGGCTCACGGTCAACCCGAAATATGTAGACAAAGCGCGGCATCCAGTGAGAATAGTGCTCGATTCCTACGGCCGGACGCCCAAGAGCGCACTCGTCCTGAACGGTGAGTCAAAGACCCTCGTGGTCACCAACGAATCCACCAAGACGACCTTTCTGAATGCTGATGTCGTCCGAAGCGGAAAGAGAAAGGTGGACCTGCATAAACTGATGAAGATACTAGAGAAGAGGGGCATCGAGAAGCTCCTCGTGGAAGGTGGGTCCAGGGTGATATGGTCGTTCCTTGAATCCGGGCTGGCAGATGAAGTGGTCATCTTCGTAGGCAGCATGGTCATCGGCGGGGACCAATCCCCCACGCCTGCGGGAGGAGCGGGGGCTTTGGACGAGAAGCACATAGTCGCATTGACGCTCAAGAGCGCCAGAGCCCTTGGCAATGGCGTCCTCCTGAGGTACGAGGTGGTGAAATGAGCGATGCGACTCCGTTCCCGAAGTTCATCGTCGACAACATGCTCGGTTCGTTAGCCAGGTGGCTGAGGATGATGGGTTACGATACAGTCTATGACAAAACCCTTGAGGATGCTGACATAGCCAAGGTTGCTCGCGCTGAGAGCAGATTCATCTTGACGCGAGACAAGGAACTGTCCAATGAGCCGGGGGCGTTCCTCCTCGAGGAGGTCGACCTGGAAGCCCAGCTGAAGGCCATCGCGACCAAGTTCGGCCTGAAGTTCCACGAAGAGCTGACAAGATGCTCGACGTGCAACGGCGAACTGGTTGACCTGCCCAAGGAACAGGCCAAGGGCAAGGTCCCTGAAGGAGCGCATGCAGCCAATGAGAAGTTCTGGAGATGCTCCAAGTGCGACAAGGCCTATTGGAAGGGCGCGCACTGGCTTGGAATCAACGAGCGCCTCAGGAAGCTGGGCCTCGCCTAGCAAGTCCGCGCTTCGTTATGAGCATCGTGCAAGTGCTCGCTGATTATCTTCCCGCTCGAGGCGTTCACTATCATCGCCCCGCCCTTGCCTTCCACGCACCACACTGGCAGGTACACCAAGCCCTTGGGCTCCATGACCATTGAATTCTTCTGCGGTCTCTGGCGCTCGATTATCTCCGAGTGACCGTAGTCCTTTACCGTCTCGACATGTAACTTGTATTCCTTTGAGACCAGGTCCTGGGCGAGCGTCTTCGCACGCTCGTAATCGATTTTAGGCTCTCGCTTCGAGTGCGGAACGTCGATGTCCTCCACGAGCTCGAAGCCCCAGCGCCAGGACTCCACATGGCTCGTGAGCGCGTTCACCGCCGCGATCCCTGCCTTCTGTTCGCCGCCCTCGAGGTTGAGAACGTAATGGAACAGGTAGTGGGGGACCAACTCTAGCTCGAACTTGTATCCCTGGATATCGTGCCTGGCGAGGTACTTCACGTCCTCCAGGAGGAAGTTGGGTTTCACGATCCGCTCTGTCTCCCCCTTCGTGCTCTCGACGATGACCGGTATGGCTTGCTCAGGAGGCTCGGTTAGCCGTTCCGGCAACTCATCTGAGATGACTTCGTCTATCAAGCTCTTGCCGATAACGCTCTGCACGCTGGCGAGCTGCATGTTGCCTATCTCGTGCTCGATCTCCTCCCTGCCCCAGTAATGGACCCCGTTCTCCTGAAGGAACAATTGGACTGCATCGTCTATCTTGCCGAGGGAGGCGACGACCTTCCTACCAGAGAAGCCCGAGACGTTCTTGACGAAGTCCTGCACATCATCCACGATCATGTCGCTGGCCGCGAGGATGACGACTGAGATGTCGTCCCGCTTGCCATAGAGGTAGCCCTCCTTCTCCTCGATGTCGAAGTCCCGGGACTTCAGGATCTCGACCATGTAGTCCTTGAGCGTGTTCAGCTGCTCCCCCATCGGTGAATGCGGGAGCGCGATAAAAGGACTTCTGAATCCGGTAGCGGGCCGACATAAAGTAGATAGCCCAATGGACGTGATATCGAGACAAGGGGCGAACAGATGGCAAAAGATCCGGGTACCAGACTAGATCACAAGACCTGGCTGCCAGTCGTGCTCTTCGCATCTGGTGTGGCGCTCATCTTGGCTGCGGTGGCTGCTGGGACGGCCGATGTGAGCCTGTTCATCCTGTTCCCGGTGTTCACCGGTACCAGCCCCCTGTTCTTCACCGGGGTACTGCTCATCGCGCTGAGCTTCTTGGTGGGCTTCGCGCTCATCATGATGGGGCAACTGGAAGCGCTGCGGCATGCCCCTGATATGCCAGAAGAGGTGGAGGCGGAGATTCACGGCGGTGCGATACCCGAAGCACACAAAACGAAGCCGGACTTCGGAGGCCTCATACTCATCGGACCGATACCGATCGCTTTCGGCTCTGACCGGTCGATTGCGATATTCATGCTAGTGGCCGGGATTGTCCTGGTGTCGGCCTCTATCGTCGCTGCCGTCTTCTTCCTTTAGAAGGCCCTCAGCGACCTGATCTATAGAGACCCCTTTCGATGCTGCGAGTTCCCTGAGCTCTGAGACCGTCGCGACGTAATACTGAAAATCGTGGCTGCTCTTCCGGACCGCCCTTCCTATCGCACGCTCTAGTTCCTCTTTGCGCTGCCGGATTCTCTGAGCTTCCCTAAGTATCTCAAGGCGCCCCTTGTCCATCGGTCAGGCCTTCTTGTTCTGCGCGCAGATATCGATGAAGGCCTGGAACATCTCATAGCCGCTGTCCGTGTGCTCCACTTCCGGATGGAATTGCAGGCCGTACAGGGGCCTCGTGGTGCACTTCATCGCCTGGATCTGGCAGGTGTCCGAATGAGCAAGCGCAACGAAGTCCGGCGGGAGCTGCGTAACCTCGTCGTTATGGGACTCCCATGCCACAAAGGTGTCTGGGAGGCCTTTGAACAGGTCATCCTCGTCATCGACCATGACGAGCATCTTCCCGAACTCTGCGGTCTTCGAAGGGGCAGCCTGACCTCCCAGGTGCATGGCCATGAACTGATGTCCTGCGCAGATCCCCAGGATGGGTATGCCGGCCTTGTCGATGTACTCCCCGCACTTGCCCATCTTCTCGCTGTCGAGCCCGACCCGAGGGGCACCGCCCGATAGGACCAACCCGTCCGCCTTTATGCTCTCGAGAGGCGTCGAGTTGGGGATTATCTCGCTTTCGACGTTGAGGTCCCTGAGCACCCTCCATTCCCTGTGAGTCCACTGACCGCCGTTGTCAACGACCAAGATGCGCATGATAGAGGCAATACTGGAGAGATATAAATCATCTACTGATTTCACATCATCTCGGATTGACCAGGTTCGAACCTACTCTATCCAGACAGCCATTCTGCTATCGCAGGAATATTTAAAAGCCTCGCACGCTTGATTGCTGCCGTTGAACCGTGTTCCTGAGGAGTGGGGGGCTTGGACGAGATAGAGGTTCGAGGGTACCGTGAAGGGGATAGGGACGCATGCAGGCGGCTTTGGGAGGAGCTTACGGTCTGGCACAGGGAGATCTATGGCGACACAAGAATCGGAGGAACCGAACCAGGACTCTATTTCGACGAGCATCTCGCGAAAACAGGATCTGAGCATCTGTTTGTCGCTGTAGCCGGTGACACAGTCGTTGGATTAGTGGGCTATCTCGTGGAAGATGAGGAAGTCGAGATCGAGCCACTGGTTGTGACCAGGTCGCACAGGGGCAGAGGCATCGGCTCGATGTTGCTCGACGCAGTAGTGAAGCGCCTCGAGCGGACCGGGATCAAGTTCCTGACGGTCAGACCTGTGGTGAGGAACACGAAGGCGCTCGAATTCTTCAGGAGCCGTGGCTTTGACAAGGTCGGGAGAATCGAACTCTTCATCGACTACACCGGCGGCACCTGGAAGAAGGATCTCAGGCTGTTCGAGCTCGATTTCGGATACTGATCGGTCTATTCCCATTCGATCGTTGCAGGGGGCTTGTTCGTGATGTCGTAGACGACCCTGTTGACCTTGGCCTTCATCTCGTTGGTGATCCGGCCCGATATCGTCTCCAGCACATCATGTGGCATCTTCGAGTAGACCGCGGTCATGGCATCGACCGAATCCACTGCCCTGACGGCGATCGTAAGTCCGTAAGCGCGTATGTCCCCCTGAACACCGACGCTCTTCACAGGGAGCAGCACCGCGAAGTACTGCCAGGGGAGTTTCATCTTACCTTTTGAGGCGGCGATCTCGATCTCCTCCTCAACGATCGCGCAGGCCTCTCGAACAATCGCAACCGACTCGCGCGTCGGCTCACCCATAACACGTATCGCGAGGGCCGGCCCCGGGAACGGCTGCTTCTCGGCGACCTCGATCTTGAGCGCTCGGCCGACCTTGCGCACCTCGTCCTTGTACAGATCCCTCAGAGGCTCGACGAGCCTCAGGTTCATGTCCTTCGGCAATCCTCCGACGTTGTGATGTGACTTGATCGTGTCCCGGAGGCCTCCGCCGCTCTCGATCCAGTCGGGGGCGATCGTCCCTTGTACGAGAAACTTGGCGCCGAACTTCTTCGCTTCGCGCTCGAATATCCGGATGAACTTCTCACCAATGATCATCCTCTTCTGCTCTGGCTCGGTCACGCCCTTCAGAGCGTCGAAGTACTCATCGCTGGCGTCGACCACCCTGTGATTCACACCGAGGCGCTTGAGCATCTTGTCGACGCTTTCAGTCTCTCCCTTCCGCATGAACCCGGTGTCCACGTAGATCGCGAGGAGCCGCTCGCCGATAGCCTTGCCGACCAACGCGGCGCAGACAGTGCTGTCGACGCCCCCAGAGGCTGCGATGATGGCCTTCCCTTCCACGTCCTGCCTGAGCTTCTTGATCTGCTCCTCTATGAATCTCTCGGCGTTGAACATCTAGGTCTCAACATCCTTCGAATCCCGGGCGACCTGATCCTTCAGCTTCTGCCTGTAATTGGACAGAGCCTTCCTGATCTTGATATCCTTGAGCGCGAGCATCGCAGCGGCCAGAAGGGCTGCGTTCTCTCCCCTGTCCAGCCCCACGCCAGCAACGGGCACGCCTGGCGGCATCTGCACGACCGACAGGATCGCATCGAGGTTGAGCGTGCCGCTGACCGGAACGCCAATGACTGGCTTGATGGTCCGGGCCGCGATAGCTCCGGGGAGAGCCGCGGACAGTCCCGCTATGGCGATGAAGACCTCAGCATCCGCCTCTGCGACCAGCTTGTCGACGAGCTCAGGCGTCCTGTGAGCACTAGCGATGCTGAGTCTGTACTTGATCCGGAGCTCCTTCAGGACAACGATGGCCTTCTCGGCCACCTTCATGTCGCTCTTGCTGCCTAGAACAATATGGACGCTCATTGCAAAAGGTAGAAGGGTAGACTGTAGAAAAATGTTTGCTGCCTGCTCACGACTTCATTATCGCGAGCAGGAATACGCCGATCGCCATCAATGCGCCGATGACGGCCGCGATGATGTACACGAACGCGTTCCAAATGACGCTGGACAGGTCGACTTTGATCATGTCGGCGAATCCCCCCATGACGACCCACAATACCCCGACGACGAGGCCTATGACTAGCAGGGCCACACCGATCATCCGGCTTTTTCCGCTCCCGAAATAAGCCGTGAATATTCCCGCAAGCAACATGAACAGCGCGAATACCAATATGAGCACTGTCAAGAAGTCCATCAGACCGATTGTCATCTACTTCACCTCTCCTATATCACACAGATTAGAACTTTATCCCCGTAAGGGTTTTGGTGTCTATCACGCCTGGAATCGAGCGGACCTTGTCGACGACCACCTGCCCGAGGAGGTTGAAGTCCTCGGCCTCGATCTTCGCAATCAGGTCGTACTCTCCGAACAGAGGGTGCAGCTCGACTACCTCCTTCACCTTGAGGAGCTCATTGTAGACCTCGTGTTCCTTTGCCGGCGCAGTGCTTATGAGTATGAAACCCACGGCCATCTGGTCTTCACCTATTTCGCGTAATGGGGTGTCCTGTCATAAAGCTTTCGACTTTTTGGTCCTGTAGGAAATCGGATAGTGAGGATGCTGGAAGGAGCGGACTTAACCCTCTTCGTCCCGTATGAAACCGTGAAGCACAACATAACCGTCCGCGAATGAACGTGAAGGACGAGATGTTGTTCAAGGGAAACTCGAGTGATGATAGCCTCCGAGAGTCCGCCTCCGGATAGAGCACCGATCTTCAAACGAACCTCCTGCGGGCGGAGCGTCTCTGGACCATGTCCCATGTGGGCAAGCTGCTCTGGCCCCCGACTCCCTCGACCACGAAGGATGCCGTGGCCGCACCGACCCAGGCGCACTCCTCGAGCGGAAGCGACCTCGAAAGCCCGGCGTAGAACCCTGCGCGGAACCCGTCCCCCGCACCTGTAGTATCGACGACCTTGTTGGGTTTCACCGTGCCCACGGTGATCTCGTCGCCGTCGGTCATGATCCTGCTCCCATCGCCCCCTCTCGTGTTGATGACCATCTTGACATGCGAGAGCAGCTCGGAATCCTCCTTGAGGTTCAGGTACGACTTCGCCTTCTCCAACTCGGCCGAGTTCACGAACAGGATGTCACTCTGGTCGACGACGGACTTGAACGTCTCTGGAGTGTAGACGTAGTGAAGTTCCTGCGCGGGATCGAAGGCGATGACCTTCTTCTTGGCCCTAGCCCTCTTGGCGATCTTCAGCGCGTACCCGGGCCTGCCCGTGCCGATGTGCACGAACTTGGAGCTGTCGACCGTGTGAGTCCTCAATGGAAGCTGGTCCTGCAGCTTCATCGCTCCCTGATCCACGAACCCTATCTGGTTGTGGTCCTTGTCCGAGATCATGATTATGAAAGGCGTCCTCGCGCCATGGACCTTCACGACATCCGCCGTATCGACCCCACTCTTTCTCAGTGCCTCCATGAACGGGACCGGAAAATCATCGCCGACGTGGCTTGCCAGTGCCGTCTTCACTCCCAGCGACGAGGCGATGCGAGCAAGGTTCGCACCTGTTCCTCCGTACTGCTCATGCCTGCCGAGAAGCTCGACCGTGGTGTTCGGAGAGGGGAACCTCTCGGCATTGTAGATGATGTCCAGGGCGGTGTGGCCGTATGCGCCAAGGAAGTTGCTAGCTCTCAATTCATCGCTTCCCGTTACCGTATCTGTCAGGTCGCACTTGAAAAGTTCGGCGGTTCCACACGAGTCTCCGTGGGCCGATCCGGCTCTGAGAAGTGAAGGACTAGGTCCCCTCTCTCCAGCTCCGGATGTAGGCCTGCTGCTCCTTCGTCAGTCTGTCTATCTTGACCCCGAGCGTCTGCAGTTTGATGTCGGCGACGAGCTTGTCCAGATGATCTGGGACATCGTACACATCGGGCTCGAGCGTCTGGGCGCTCATGTCGATATACTCCAGGCAAAGCGCCTGGATCGAGAAGCTCATGTCCATTATCTCCACAGGATGGCCCTGTCCAGCGGCCAGGTTCACCAGCCTGCCGTCCGCGAGCAGGTAGACCTTCCGTCCGTTCTTCATCCGGTACTCCACCACCGACTCACGCACCTTCCGGTGTCCTTTGGACATCTTCTCCAGAGCCGGCTTTGAGACTTCATTGTCGAAGTGGCCCGAGTTCGCCAAGACACAACCATCCTTCATGACCCTCAAGTCCTCAGACGTCACAACATCCTTGCACCCAGTGGCAGTGACGATGAAATCCGCGTTCTTCGCAGCCTCGCTCATAGGCATGACTGCGAATCCGTCGCACTTCGCCTCAATCGCCTTGATCGGGTCCACCTCGGTGATGGTCACGTCCGCACCCATCCCTTTCGCTCGCATCGCGATCCCGCGCCCACACCAGCCATAGCCAGCGACGACGAAGTTCCTCCCCGCGATGACAAGGTTGGTGGCGGTCATGATCCCGTCCATCGTCGACTGGCCGGTCCCGTACCGGTTGTCGAAGAGGTACTTCATGTAGGCGTCGTTGACGTCCATCACGGGGAACTTGAGCGCACCCTCCTGAGCCATTGAGCGGAGCCTCACAATACCGGTGGTCGTCTCCTCATTCGCCCCTTTCACCGTTCTAAGCAACTCCTTCCTCTTGGTGTGCAGCAGGAATATGAGGTCGGCACCGTCGTCTATTACAAAGTCCGGCTTCATGTCGAGGACCTTGTTCAGCGATGCATAGTAATCCTTATTGGACTGGCCCTTCTTGGCGTATGTCTCCAGACCGTATTCCTTGTTGAGGGCGTAC
>Ga0315281_10014838_pt1 | contig 10476 bp, 8 predicted proteins | sample YL17G07_0_MG_FD_204540 | JGI IMG/M metagenome (GOLD analysis project Ga0315281, IMG submission 204540) | Sediment microbial communities from Yellowstone Lake, YNP, Wyoming, USA - YL17G07_0 | ecosystem: Environmental > Aquatic > Freshwater > Lake > Sediment | place: USA: Wyoming | collected...
TCAGCAATTCAAGGTTGCCAAGGCTGACAAGATTTTCGTTCCCAAGCTCGAATCGGAAGTGGGAGCGAAGATCAAGTTCGAAAAGGTGCTGCTGATTGGCGATGAGAAGCAGACCCAGCTCGGCACGCCCTATGTCACCGGCGCAACGATCGAGGCAAAAGTGCTGGGACATCTGAAAGATGATAAGGTCATCGTCTTCAAGAAGAAGAAGCGGAAAGGCTTCAAAGTCCGCCGCGGTCACCGGCAGCAATACACGCAAATTGAGATAACGAAAGTTTCATAGATATAGACTCTGGAGAGAGTTGGAGAAGGAAGCATGGCACATAAAAAAGGCGGTGGAAGTTCCCGAAACGGTCGTGACAGCAATGCGCAGCGCCTGGGTGTGAAGCGATTCGGCGGCCAGTTGGTTTCCGCGGGCAGTATCCTCGTGCGTCAGCGCGGGACGAGAATGCATCCAGGAAATAACGTGGGTATCGGAAGCGACGACACTCTCTTCGCCCTTATCGAGGGAGTCGTGAAGTTCGAACGCGTCGGCAAGTCGAAGCAGCGTGTTAGCGTGTATCCGACCGCCGCATAGAATTTCGTTTCACTCAAAGCCTCCTCAACACCAGGAGGCTTTTTTGTTCTCTTACCCGTTCTCATCATTTTCTCACTTACCTCACAAGTTGTTCACCTTCTTAACTGAGGAGATCTCCTATGAAAATCACCGTCGTCGGTGCAGGGAACGTCGGCGCGACAGCTGCACAGCGTCTCGCTGACAAAGAGCTGGCCAATGAGGTTGTGCTTGTTGACATCATCGAAGGAATGCCGCAGGGCAAAGGGCTTGATATGTCCGAGGCCGGCCCCGTTGAAGGATCTGACAGCAGGGTGATCGGCACGAACTCGTATGACGCCACGGCGAATTCCGACATCGTGGTGATCACTGCGGGCATCGCGCGTAAGCCTGGAATGAGCCGCGACGATCTGCAATCAACGAACGCCGGGATCGTCAAAGCCGTCACCGAGCAGGTCGCTGCAAGGTCCCCAAAAGCGATTCTCATCGTGGTCTCCAATCCTCTCGATGTGATGACCTACGTTGCTCTGAAGGTGAGCGGGTTTGATCGCCATCGGGTCATTGGTATGGCCGGAGTGCTTGACTCGGCCCGTTTCCGAACGTTTGTTTCGATGGAGCTGAACGTCTCCGTCGAAGACATCAGTGCGTTTGTTCTGGGCGGCCACGGTGATTCGATGGTCCCCCTGCCGCGGTACTCAACGGTCGCAGGCATTCCGCTACCGGACTTGATGGACCAGGCAACAATTGATCGACTCGTGAAGCGTACTCGCGACGGCGGCATCGAAATCGTCAACTTCTTGAAAACGGGGAGCGCGTACTATGCTCCGTCGTCGGCCGCGGTGCAAATGGTTGAAGCGATAGTGAAGGACAAGAAGCGCATCCTCCCGTGCGCCGTCTGGCTGCAGGGCGAGTACGGAATGAAAGACGTCGTCGTCGGCGTCCCGATCAAGCTCGGAAAGAAGGGGATGGAAGAAATCATCCAAATCAAGCTGACGCCGGAAGAGCAGGCAGCGCTCAACAAGTCGGCCAGTGATGTCAAGGCAAACATGGCCAAACTCAACATCTAGCACCGAGGGTGTGACAACGCAATCGAGCACATGATAATCTCATTTACTCATCCCGACGCAACGTGTCGGGATTTTTTTTGCTGAACCGAAGAGCATGCTCGAATCGGAAATGGGCAAACCTCGGCAGGCCGAGTCCGCGAGCCTTTCTCCTTTGTCTCACTTCTAGTGGCATCACCGGTCTGATTGAATAGTTGCCAAAAATGAGAACAAGCGGCGACTTGGTGCCCTGGCAGAAGGACTCTGAACATCCTAAAAAAGAGCCTTGATTTCCTGATTTGGTTTTCTTAAGATTGACCCCACCACTACCTCCCTCTGATAGAGATCTTAGTTAACTGACGTTACGCGTCTTCAAAAAAACAGCCACAAAGTTCACAAAGGCACGAAGAGAAATTGAGATTTTTGAACATTTGCCTTGACAAGCTTGGTGTCTTGGCGACTTCGCGGCTACATTTCTTTTCTCTTTGCGTAACATCCCTTGTTGAATTCTCTTCGACATAATCAACCGCTGTCATACAACAATCCAATTTCAGGAGGTGCTATGTCGCTCACGAAGGCTCTTGTTGTGTTCGTGATTCTGATGGTTTGCGCGGCAACCGCGTTCGCCGGTGGCTATCAGATCAACGAGCATGGTGCTCGAGCACAGGGAATGGGGGGAGCGTTTGTTGCTCAGGCCGCTGATGCTTCGGCAATATTCTTCAATCCTGCTGGACTCGGCTTTCAGAAGGGATTCCGGTTCATGGGTGGAACAACGGTCATCCTCCCATCGACCAAATTCACAGGGGGCGCTGGTACTTCCATGGAGAGCCAGACGTTCTTTCCTTCCAACCTGTATCTCACGTATGGGATGGAGAACGGATTGACCTTCGGTGTGGGGGTATTCAATCCCTACGGACTCGGGACAGAGTGGCCAGCCAGCTGGGACGGTCGACAGCAAGCCGTCAAGACCGATCTTCAGACATTCTATATCAATCCCACGATTGCGTATAAATTTAGTGACCAGCTGTCGATTGGTGTCGGCGTCAGCTACGTTTTGGGGAAGGTCACATTGAAACAGCGCGTGCCGACCCTGAGCGCTCTCGCGCCTGCTCCCACCCCAGCGGCAAACGATGGAACGATCACTCTCGATGGGGACGGCACGGGAATCGGATTCAACGCGGGAATACTCTATAAGCCAACGAAGGACCTTTCCATTGGAGTCTCCTACCGATCTCTGACAAAGATTGACTTTGAAGGAGACGCGAAAGTCACGGATATGGCGGCTCTCGCCACCTTCTTCCCGGGCGGCACCGGCAAAACAACCTTGCCATTCCCGAGCAGCCTTTTTGGCGGCATTGCGTACAACGTCACAGAGGATTTCACGCTCGAGGCCGATGTGCAATATGTTGGATGGAGCGAATACAATGAGCTGATCCTTGATATCCCTAAGGGCCCCGCATTTCCGCTCACCGGGCAGCCTCTCCAGGGTCCTCAAACCCTCAAGAAGGAATGGGAAAACAGCATTTTGCTGAGACTGGGCGGTGAGTATCGGATGGACAAGCTCGCCCTCCGAGCCGGCGTGGTGTACGATCAGACGCCGCAACCCGACAAGTCCGTTGAACCGATGCTGCCTGACGCAAACCGGATTGAACTCGTAGCAGGATTCGGTTACAAGCTTACTGATAACTTCTCGATCGACGCAGCCTTCCAGTTCATCAGTTTCTCCGATCGATCCGGTGGCGTAACTTCGAAGACTGCACTCTATCCTCTTGTTCCTGCGAAGACGGTCAGCGGGAACTACCAGAGCAGCGCGATGCTGATCGGCGTCGATCTGAGCTACGCCTTCTAGTAGTTCACAGCGCTCATTTACGGAAAATCCCATTTGCCGCGTCAGGCAAATGGGATTTTTCTCTAGGCGAGATTCCCAAGTTGTCCGGAGCATTGCACACTCCTTTTCGGGAATCTTCACAGGAAGCCTAATGCAGCAACCTCAAATCCACCACCAACTCGACGATCGTCCCTTCATCGGTGATATGGAAGATCACCTTGTCCATTAACGAGCGCATGAGAAAAATGCCTCGTCCGCTTGTCTTGAGCAAGTTCTTCTCCTCGAGCGGATCGGGGATTTGGTCGAGCTTGAAACCCTTCCCCTCATCCTTCACTCGCAAGATCAAGCAGTCTTTTTCCAGAACAACCACGATCTGAACGAATTTGCGAGGGTCGAACTTGTTACCGTGCAGGATGCCGTTGTTCACCGCTTCCGTGCCCGCCACCAGCAACCGATAGAACGTGCCGTCATCAAGGTTGGCGACGTCGTTCACCTTCTTCAAGAATGGTTCGATCTTTCTGATTTCTTGCGGATCACTCTTGCATTCGAGATGAAACGCCTGCGGGTGGAGGGCGGGTCGAGGATACCTCGTGCCGACATGAGATCGTTTTCTGACAGGCTTTTTCATCACAATGCGAGACTCACTTTCACAGAGAAATTTGGAACGGTTCGAATCACCTGCCCATCCTGCATTTGAGTTTCTCGCCATCCTTCAAGCGTCACACGCTGCATGTTCACGCCTTGCCACTCGAAAGCAACCGTCGGACCGGACGTCTCCAGCCGCCGTTCAAGGGTCCTTGTCGAAGCCTGATAACGATAGCGGTCCTGACTGAACAACCGATATCCGATCCCCATCCGAATTGAGGAGGTTGCGGAGAACACAAGACGAGGCCAGTACGATTGCTCCACGAAGTAGTTCTGCGGCCGTTCCCGAAACTCCCTCCAAACAAGAATGCCTCGCTCGTAGACCCTGATTCCACCTACGAAACTGAGCTGCAAAAGTTGTGAGAGCTGGACGAACGTCGAATCGATCCATGACGCCTGCCGAAACGAGAAGCTTTTCGTCGTTGAAGCCTGGTCCTCAAAATCGTAGACCGTATAATTCGCCAACACCTCTGCCTGGTTTGCCGTGCGGAACCAGGTTTCCGGTGCATACTCAACCGACGGAGAAAACCGTATGATCCGGTTCCAGTTGTTGTTTGCGCTCTGCAGGGCTTTCAGGTAGACAAGGTGGCTGAGCGTCACATCCCCCGCCACGGTGAGCGTCAGATCGTCGCTAAAACGATGGACCTCCTGCAGGCCCACCGAAATGAGCAGCTCATCACGGTCGTCAGTGTTCAGCGTATCAGGGGTGTCATAGCGTAAGATAGTTGCTGATCCCGCAAAGTTCAATTGATCATTTTGCGACAGCTGCATGCGTGCTTGAGAAGAGAGCGTTGTGCGTTGTGCAATGTTCTCGAGTCGCCGCTCTGACCGCTGTTGCTTCTCAAACACGGTCAGCGGTACCCCATTCTCTTCCCTGACGCTGTGTCGTTCCTCCCGTTCCCGGTAAGAGAGACCCACATCGAGATCGACCCAATCCGCCAAGCGGAAGAAGGAGGAGAACTCGCCGTAGAGATGAAGCTCCTGAATTCGCGTGTCGAGGAGCAGGCCCGCAGCACTGGAGAGGATCTTGTACTTCAAACCCCTATCGATGAGGCGATTGGCTACTCCTCCCAGCAATGCGATGCGGAATTTGTTTGAAGGCTCATACGCAAGCGAATCCGACACTTCAAACGATTCCATATCCCGCCGGAAGATGTTGCTCTTGGTCTGGAACACGCGTTGAACCTCAGCATCTGCCGCCGTAAAGAACTCTCTCCTCTGTCGCTCATACGAAAAGCTGATTGTGTTCCGCGCTTCGGCACCGAATTCCCGTCTCACGACCAGATCCAGAGAGCCAGCTCCGGGTCGCCGCCGCGAAAGAAGAGCCTGGCCCCATCGGGACTTGAAAGAGCCGCTGAACTCCTCCAGCCGTATTTCTCTTCCCTCCATCTCCGCTATGTAGGAAAACCCTTCATCTTCCTCTTCCTGCTGCGAATCGTACTCATAGCCGCCGAGCGCCCCGAACTGCAGATTGGTCGATGGGGAGAATCGGAATCCCACAAAGCCCTGATGTTGAGCAAGCTTCGTTAGATCGATCGCGCGATTGTCGGACAGGACGGAGGACACCTGCTGTGCCCTGAGCCTCCACCCTTCTCCCACAGCAGTGCTGATATCCAGTGTATCCAAGTACTCATCCTGTATCGATCGCTGCTCAGTGCGGATCAGTCTCGAACGGAGGCCCTGGCGGAAATTGACAGCAACGCCCCCAACCTCCTGCGCAAGGAAGATCGTCCCATTCCAGGTAAACGTATTCAGCACGCGATCGAAGCTGAGCGAAGAAGCAGGGAGACTGTCCAGGCTCCGCACGAGCGGTTGTCGAATCGCCTCTTGCGCGAACGACATCCAGACGGGAGCCAGGGACGCCAGGCACAACCGCAAGGAGACGTGCACGAGGGAACCGTGAAAGTGGAATTCACGCGCGCCCGCGTGCACAAGTTCATTGAGTTGAATCACTGCCATAGCCGCTCGTGAAAGAGCTTGAAGAATCGGTCCCTGTCAATCCTGAGGGCAACATCGACAGAAGGCTTTTTCGGATCCGCTTTGCTGCGGAAATCAGCTATTGTCATTCCCCGGGTGAGCGTTCCTGTGGTTTCAACGTCGACAGAAGCGCTCTTGGTCTGGATCAGTCCACGGTCAATCGCAACAGCGACGGCCACGGGATCGTGAAGGTAGCCGCCATAGAATCCTTGAGTCTTCTTGTGGCGCTGCATATAGGTGCGAGTGAAGCGAAGCACCGCCGATGCCAGGGCGCTGGCGCGACGTTTGGCTCGATACTCGAGCTCTTTCCGCATCAATACGATCTGTTGTGTGACGTCAAGAGGGATAAGCGTGATGGGGAGTCCAGATTGTAAAAGAACGTGTGCGGCTTCGGGGTCGACAAAATAATTGAACTCAGCCACCGGGCCTGTGTTTCCCGGCACATGGAATGCTCCACCCATCGAGATAACACGCCGCACTCGGCGCAGCGCGACTGGGTTCTTTCGCCAAGCCATGGCCAGGTTGGTCAGTGGACCGATGGCGACGATGATGAGCTTGCCCGCGTATTCCCGACAACACTGGATGATCACGTCAACGGCGTGCGCAGAGGACTTGATTGTTGAAGACGGAACAGGCAGGGCGATGTTGCCCAACCCGTCTGTGCCGTGCACCTCGGGAGCCGTCAGAAGGAGGCGATGCAAAGGTTTGCTAGCCCCTTGGGCCACGATTGGCGGGTTGGCGGGGTGAAGCAGATGAAGAATCCTGAGCGCGTTCCTCGTGCACTTGCGCACTTCAACGTTGCCGGCGACTGTGGTGATCGCTTTTACGGAGAGTTCGGGGGATTGAAGAGCGAGAATCAACGCGAGCGCATCATCCACACCCGGATCTGTGTCGATCAGTAAGGGTCTCGGCATGAAAGTCTAATGAATTTCGTGATGTATGACATCTCAGGCAGTGACGATATCTCTCCAAGTGTACCACGGACAAAATCCAAAGGCTCGACGAGCTTTTTCGAAATTGATGAAAGAAGTATTACCAGAAAATCCCGGTGCAATCCTCTTTGTCTCGGGGAAATAATCGGCGAGCAGCTTTCGACTATCGACCTCCGTCCACGTATCCGCGGCTGAGATGAAGTAACGATCGTGTGCCGGCAGGCCTGGCGATTCGAGACAACGACGCACAGCCTGTGCAACGTCTCGCACGTGGATGTACGCCCACAGGTTTTTCGACCATTTTGGATACTGGGCGATGAGCTGTCTGTACTGCTCGATTTCTGCGCGTTCCGGAACCCAGATCCATGGCGGACAAAGGCAGATCGTCTGCATGCCCGACCGACGCGAGAAGCTCGCGCAAAGCAACTCACCGACCACTTTGCTCAGGCCATATGGGTCTTCCGGCCGCAGGGGATGTTCCTCATCAATCGGCACGTATTCCGGCCACATCCTCGAGGACGAGAAGGCCAATCCCAGAGTCGATTCACTGGAAAGGAAAATGACCTTACGAATCCCGTTGACGCGGCAGGCTTCAAGCAGATTGAATGTCCCCACCGTGTTCGTCCGAAAGACTTTTTCCGCGGGATCGTTCAGCGGGTGTGGGATTCCCGCCAGGTGAACGACAACGTCGTAATCTTTGATCGTGAGTTCGGTCAACGGATAGTCCAAGAGGTCGATGCAATGGAACGGCAGGTCGGTCCTCTGGGGTCTTTTCAGATCGAGGATTTCGACACTGTGCGACTGGGCAAGGTCATCCGCGACATACTTCCCCACCAAGCCGCTGCCACCGGTGACCAGGACTCTCATTGTCCGAACTCCGCCTTTTCCCCCCGAGATGGAATAAAGACATCGGTACAACCTGCTTGTGCCAGCTTCGACGAAAGCGCCTCCGCCTGCTGGAGTTCGCCGTGGACGAGGAAGATCTTCTTCAAGATTTTCCTGTCCATGCCGGCAACGTATCCGACAAGCTCATCTTGCCCCGCGTGAGATGAAAAGGCGTTCAGGATTGCCACTTCCGCCTTGAGTGGGTACGGCTCACCGAAGATCCGAACCACCGGTTGCCTTTCGACAATTCGCTTGCCGAGCGTATTCTCCGCCATGTAACCAATGATCAGCACGGTGTGTCGTGCATCGTGGATATTGTTGGCTAGATGGTACAGGATTCTTCCGGCTTCACACATACCGGAAGATGCGATGATGATGCACGGCTCGTCGAGGTCGTTGAGCTTCTTCGATTCTTCGACACTGCGCACGAATTTGAGCCTGCCGAATCCGAACGGGTCCTCGTGCTGCAGAATGTATTGGTTCGTTTCCTTGTCGAAGCACTCGGGATGCAGCCGAAACACTTCCGTTGTGTTCACCGAGAGTGGACTATCGACGAAAATGGGGACCGCCGGCAGTCTGCCGCTGTCGTTCAGGGTGAAAAGAACATAGAGCAACTCCTGCGTCTTTCCCACGCTGAAAGCAGGGACGATGACCTTGCCACGCCGACCGATCGTCCGTTGGATGACATCGAGCAGCCGTTGCTCCATTCCAGCGATCGGCTCATGGATTCTCGCCCCGTACGTGCTTTCGGAGATCATGATATCGACATCGCCGATTGGCTCGGGATCCTTCAGGATCGGCATATTCTTTCTGCCCAGATCTCCGGTGAAGCCGAGTCTCGTGGCCCTGCCGTTTTCCCAAATCTCAACGAGCGTGACAGCGGAGCCAAGCACGTGTCCGGCGTCGAAAAATGAGATTGAGAATCCATCTGCGATCTGCATCTTCTGACGATATCCCAGCCCCACCATCTGTGCCATCGTCCGGTCGACATCCTCCGCAGTGTACAGGGGATCGACGGGCAACTCACCCCGCTTGCGATGCTGCTTGTTGACATACTCAACGTCACGTTCCTGGATATAGGCACTATCATAGAGCATGACATCGCAGAGGTCGCGGGTTGCACTTGTGGCGTAGATCGGCCCCGTAAACCCGCTCCGCACGAGGTTCGGAAGGTTCCCCGCGTGATCGATGTGCGCGTGCGAAAGGACAACGGCATCAATTGTTGCGGCATCGAATGGCAAGGTCCTGTTTCGCTCGAACGCCTCCGCCCTTCTTCCCTGATATAAACCGCAGTCCAGCAGAATGCGGCTTCCGTTTACAGACACCAGATGCATGGAGCCCGTAACGGTCTGCGCAGCGCCGAGGAATTGAAGAGTCATACAGGATGATTGGTGACGAAGGGATTTTTCGCCCGTTCAAAGTAGGGAGAAGAGTTGAGAGAATCAATGAAGGGGAAGATTCCCGAAATGGACAGCGCATCGCTCTGAGACATTTCGGGAATTTCACAGACACTGAGGAAGATTCCCGAAATGGACCACGCATTGCTTCGTGACATTTCGGGAATCTTACCCAAGCTACTTCAAAAGGATCATCTTCTTGCCGCTCGCGTGGTCGCCCGAGATCAACCGGTAGTAGTACGTGCCGCTCGGGACTTTCGCGCCTCGGCTGTCCGTACCGTCCCACGTGACGGAGTATCGGCCGCTTGCGTGCCTGCCGGAGGCAAGAGCCTTGACCTTCTCACCAAGCAGGTTGTACACCTGGACCAGCACGTCGGCGGTGCGGCCTTGGAGATCCGCGACCTCGTAGTCGATGCGCGTCGTCGAATTGAACGGATTCGGATAGTTCTGGTACAGAACGAAGGCGACTGGGATCTCCTGCGGCGTCGGCAATCTCTTCTCAACCGGGGCCTTCAGCGCTTTGTCGAACGGAAGCGTGGAATCGTGTGCGCTAACGATAAACTGGATCGCTTCGATCTCGTCAAGGCTCGCGAGCTTGATCGGCAGCCTGAAGAGCGGACCATCGCCAGCGGCGATCGGGATGTTAGCTGGATTGTAGGCCAGAAGGCGCAGCTCGCGGCCGCTGGAACCGACATAGAACGAGTCAACTGCAGCCCGCGGGAAGATAACGTCAGGCCGCTGAATGGTCGTGGCGCTCCTGAACCGGACGACAAGCTGCACGCCCTTGACCGGGATGAGGTTCATCATGTTGAAGCGCACCCCGTTATCCGTCAGGATGAACTCGCCCTTGACCGTCGATGTCGAGTCTGCGGTCGACTGCAACAAATTAAGCAGGCTCGCCAACGCCCGATCAGGCTCATCCGATGAGCTGAGGCCAGATTGCGGCACCCCCAGGAGGAGATTCTGCATCGCGACGACATCTGCCACGCTGATCCTTCCATCCTTGTTCATGTCGGCCTTTGCGGAGTCATTGCCGGTCAGCGTGAATTTACCAAGGATGTGGTCGATTACCGACGTGAGATCGGCGATGTTGATTTCTCTGTCGCTGTTCACATCCCCGACAAGGATCGACGCCGTCGCAGCGAATCGCGTCGGGCTGCCCAACAGACCTGAGGATGATGCTGTGACCGTATAGCGCCCCACCTTGTCCCCGAGC
>Ga0315281_10014840_pt1 | contig 10476 bp, 9 predicted proteins | sample YL17G07_0_MG_FD_204540 | JGI IMG/M metagenome (GOLD analysis project Ga0315281, IMG submission 204540) | Sediment microbial communities from Yellowstone Lake, YNP, Wyoming, USA - YL17G07_0 | ecosystem: Environmental > Aquatic > Freshwater > Lake > Sediment | place: USA: Wyoming | collected...
AAGTCCAAGGGCGCGATGGTCGCCTGTGCTGCTGCGCTGCTGCTCTACCTGGTATTGCTGGCCTGGCATAGCCCGCGACTCAGAAGGCTCGCGGCGGCAGTGGTGATAATCGCAGTGGTCGCGATGGTCGCAGCAGCGTTCCTCGTCTGGCAGGCCGCGCCAACAAGGGATTGGTTCGTTCACACGCTCAGGCTCAACAGCCAGTCGAATATGTTCCGCATGCTCACCTGGAAGGGCACGCTGCGTCTCTTCGAGGCCCACCCCGGGCTCGGCGTCGGGCCCGGCGCCTTCAAGTACGCCTACCCGCGCTACGCCATCCTGGGCTACACCGAGGCGGCCCACCAGAACTACCTCCAGATGTTCGCCGAGCTGGGCACGGTGGGCGGCATCGTCTTCCTCTGGCTGCTCGCCTCGATCCTGCTGACCGGCGGGCGAGCCATTGCCGCCGCGCGTGACCTCCCCCGGCGCTGCTGGGCGATCGGCGGGATCTGCTCGGTCGTGGCTCTTATGGTGCACAGCCTGCTCGACTACGACTGGTACATCGGCGCCATCAACCTGAGCTTCTGGCTGGTCGCGGGCATGCTGGCATACGGTGCCCATGCCCAACCCGTCGTGGCGACCGCGATCGCGGACTCCGCCCAGAAAGGGACCACGAAGCGCGGCCGCCAGCGCCCCTCTGCGACCTCGAAGGGCGCACAGCCTGCGCCCGTGGCGGACAGCCCCGGCCGAGCGTTCCGGTGGCCGCGGCTCGCTTCCGGGCAGCGAGCGCCCAACCTGGCTGCCTGGACTGCGCTCCTAGCGGTGGCCTCGGTCGTGGCAATCGCCGCGGTCGCTGCCCCGGCCAGAAACGCCGTCGCGCAGCGGGCCATGGACACTGGGGATGCGTACGCCACCTCCGGGTCTAAGCAGGCCGGCGCGATGGCGCTCGCGCAGTACGATCAGGCGCGCCAGCTCGACGCCGGTTGGGCCGAGGCCTGGGAGCGCTACGGTCTGCTGCTTGGGCTGGGGAGGCTCGACGAAGGGGTGGAGGCTGTCAGGCACGCGCAGGCGCTGAGCCCGACCAGCTTCCGCCCCTGGTCAACCCTGGGGCAGCTCTACGAGGAGGAGGGCAAGCTCGCCGACGCAATTCCGTGTTTCGAGCGGGCGCTTGTCTTGTTCCCCAACCACACCCGCACGATTAGGCGCCTCGCCGAAGCCTACCAGAAGGCAGGCGAGCAGGAGAAGGCGCTCGCCGTCTACCAGCGTCTTGTCGCCGAAGAGAACGCGCCGTATAACAGGTATCGGGCTCTGTCCGAGATAGACGTAGACACCAATTTCGCCTTCGCCCACTACGAGCTAGGGTTCGCATCGCAGAGGGCGCACGACCGCCGCGTGAAAGACGCTATCCCCGTCGCGCTCAAGCACTTCGATACCGCGCTCAGGATAATCTTGGAGTACGACGCGCGGGCCAAGAGAACGGATGCCATGTTCGCCGCGCTCGGCCGGCCGCGCGAATACCGAGGTGAGGAGATGCTGAGCCTGGAGGCGAAGACGCGGTACCGCGAATCGCAGATATACAGGCGGGTCGGCATGTGGACAGATGAGAAACGAGAGCGAGAACGCGCGCTGGAGCTCTGGCCGGGGGTCGAGCAGCTCATTGCCAACGAGGATAAGCAAAGATGAGCCGCGTCGATCCTACTCTGCAAAGTGGCGATACTTCGCTACGTAGCACGAGGGCCATGCCCGGGCGCTCACTCCTCCAGCGGCTTTCCGCCCTCGTCGCCGGCTTCGGGGCATTCCTCGCCATCACCGTTCTGCTCGCCGCCAACATCGGCGCTGAGCCGGTCCCGCTTGCGGTCATCGTAGACTCGGTGAGAGGCCGCCTCACGGGGCTGCACGCCGGCGACGCGCAGCTCGCCTACATCTTCTGGCACCTTCGGCTGCCGCGAGTCGTCCTCGGCGCGGTGGTCGGCTGCGCGCTGACGGTCGCGGGGGGCGCTCTCCAGGGGCTGCTGATGAACCCCCTCGCCGACCCGTATCTCGTGGGCGTCTCGGCCGGCGCCGCGCTGGGGGCGAGCGCAGCGATGGTGCTGCACCTGGGAGGCTTCGCTGGTGGCGCGGGAAGGGCGATCATCGCCTTTGCCGCTGGCGGAGGAACCATGGCCGGGGTGCTCTGGCTCGCCCGAGCCAGACGCAGGATAGATCGCGATGCGTTCATCCTCGCCGGCGTGGTGGTGGGCTCGTTCCTCTGGGCGCTGGTGACCCTGTTGATGACGGTAGCCGGCGCCGACCTTCAGACGGTCGTGTTCTGGCTCATGGGCAACCTGTACGGCCAGGTTGACTGGGCCGTCGTCGGCGTTACCGCCGTGCTCGTCATCGGCGGGTCGGTCGCGCTCTACGCCTACGCGCGCGACCTAAACCTGCTCGCGCTCGGCGAGGAGCAAGCGCGCCAGCTTGGCGTTGAGACGGAGTCCCTGAAGAAGGCGATCATTGTGCTGTCCGCCATCATCACCGCCGCCGCGGTCTCGGTCAGCGGGTTGATCGGGTTCGTCGGCCTGGTCATTCCTCACATGGCGCGCCGGTTGGTCGGCCCCGATCACCGGCTGCTGCTGCCGGCGGCGGCGCTGCTCGGCGCCTCGTTCCTGGTCTGGGCGGACACCCTCGCCAGGGCGATCAGCGAGATGTTCCCGGTCGGCGTCCTCACCGCGGTGCTGGGAGCGCCGTTCTTCTTCTACCTCCTCAAGACGCGCCCGCGGCCGGCGTAGGTCAATGCTCGAAGCGCGGAAGCTGACGGTTGGCTATAATGGTGAGCCAGTCCTCTACGAGGTGGACCTGACGGTCGCGCGCGGGCAGTTCGTGGGCATCGTGGGGCGCAACGGCTGCGGCAAGTCCACCCTCGTTCGCGCGCTCAGCCGCGTGCTGCCGCCGATCGGCGGCCAGGCGCTCCTCGACGGCGTGGATGTCTACCAGATCAGCGCCCGCGAGCTAGCGCGGCGGCTCGCCGTCGTGTCGCAGGACAACGCCGTCGCCTTCGACTTCCCCGTGCGCGAGGTGGTGTTGATGGGCCGCTCTCCCCACCTCTCCCGGTTTGCGGTGGAAGGCCCGCGCGATCACGCCATCGCGCGCGAAGCGATGGCGCTCACTCACACGCTGATCTTCGCCGATCGCCTGGTCACATCGCTGTCGGGCGGGGAGCGGCAGCGCTGCATGATCGCGCGGGCGCTCGCCCAGCAACCCGATATCCTCCTCCTCGATGAGCCCACCGCCCACCTGGACATCAACCATCAGATCGAGATCCTCGACCTCGCCAAGCGGCTCACTGCCGAGCGCGGGCTGGCCACCCTCGTCGTGCTGCACGACCTCAACCTCGCCAGCCAGTATTGCGATCACCTCGTGCTCATCGCCGATGGTCGGGTGCTGGCCGCTGGTCCGCCCGCCGACGTGGTCACCGAGGCGCACATCCGGACGGCCTATGGCACCGATGTCCAGGTCCGGCAGCACCCCAGCAGTGGCCGCCCCTATGTCACGCTGATGTCCCGCCTTCCCGTCGCCCCGCCTCCCACCAGGCAGACGCGCATCCACCTGATCTGCGGAGCTGGCACCGGCGCGCGACTCATGCGCCAGCTTCGGCAGCAAGGCTTCGCGGTATCGGTCGGCGTCGTCAATGTCGCCGACACCGACCAGCTCGAAGCAGAGGCGCTCGATCTCCCACGGGTTGAGGAAGCGCCCTTCTCACCCATCACTGAGGAAACCCATCGGCTCAACTCCGAGCTGGCCCGCGAGGCCGACGTCGTCGTGGTCACCGGCATTCCCTACGGGTCCGGGAACCTGCGAAACCTGGAGGCGGCCGTGAGGGCGCGAGGCTCCGGCCGCCGCGTGCTGATCATTGACGATCCGCCTATCCCGGGCCGAGACTTCACCGACGGCGAAGCCACCGCGCTACAGCAACAGATCATCAACGCCGGCGCGGAGCTGTGTCAGGATGAGGCCGATGCGCTCGCCCGGCTGGAGAACCTCCCGTGATGGCTAGGACTCCGGGCCTAGGGACCGCGAGGCGGGAGATGTGGCGCTACCTCGATTCCGGCCCTCAGCCCGGCGCGCTCAACATGGCGACCGATGAAGCCATGCTCGATGCGCACCTGCGCGGTGAGACCTCACCCACGTTGCGCGTCTACACTTGGCGCCCGCGCGCTATCTCCCTCGGCCGGTTTCAAGACGCGGAGGCAAGCGTTGATCTGGACGAATGCCGCAGGTCAGGCGTGGACATCGTCCGCCGGCCCACTGGCGGACGGGCGATCCTTCACACCGAGGACGAGGTCACCTTCAGCATCGTCATCTCCGAGCAGCAGCTCGGGACGCGGGGTGTCATGGATTCCTACCGAGCACTCGCCAGAGCTGTCATCGCGGGGCTGAGCAGACTCGGTGCTGACGCTCGCCTGGTAGAACGATCCTCCGCTAGCGGACCTGCCGCAAGGCACGACCCAGCTTGCTTCGCGGTCAAGGCGAGATGCGACCTGGTGATCGGTTCGGCCAAGCTCCTGGGCAGCGCCCAGGTCCACCGCGACGGTGTCATCCTTCAGCAGAACTCGCTGCCGTTGCGGATTCCCCTCGAAGATTGGGGCCGGCTGTTCCGGCGCAAGCCAGTCGCGCCGGCCGCGCTCGGCCTGCGGGATACCATGGGGGCTGAGATTAGCTACCAGCAGGTCGCCGGTGCACTCAGGGCGGGGATGGAAGAAGTTCTCGGCGTCCAGCTTATCGCCGGGGTGTTGTCAGATGAGGAAACCTCGCGGGCAGCGGCTCTGGCGCCGGCCGCAACGCTGGTGATGGCCCCGATCCACGGCACCTAGCCGGAAAGCGAACGGCGGGCCGCCGAAGCGGCCCGCCGAAGCGTCTGCTGAAGCCCAAGGCTCGATCTAGAACCCGCCCCGCCGCCCTCGACCTCCACGCATCCCTCCGCCTCGCATGCCGCCGCCCCGCATACCACCTCCGCGCATCCCGCCGCGCATACCACCCATGCCTCGACCTCCCGGCCCCCCGGCCGCCGGTCCCGCCTCAGCCGCGGCCGCCTCCTGGGTGGGCTGGGCTGCTCGTTTCTTCTGGGCCTCCTCTTCCCGGATCGCCCTCAAGTCCTTCTTCGGGCGCCGCTTCTCGGTCACGGTCGCCTTGGAAACGATGTTCCCCAACGGTCGTCCGCCTCGCACGTAGATCGGGAAGTAGCCCTCAAGCACCTCCGGGTACTCGGGCTGCATCAGCATGCTCAACGGCATCACGACCTGTCGCCCCTTCTCCTTGCCGGAGTCAGGGGTGACTGCGACCCACTCCAGCTCCGTGCCGTTCCGGTCCTGGGCTTTAATCAGCGTCGTGGGGCCGAAGACCGCGGCGAAATCGCGGATCTTCTTCATCTTGTCGACCTCGGCTATCCCGGTGGTGGCCCCCTTGGTCGAGACTGGCACCTGGGCCGCAGTCAGCACCGGCCCGGCGCCGGGCTTCGCTCCTTCAGCTCCAGCAGCAACCTTCGTGCCCGCCTGCGCGGCACCCGCCCTGCCACCGCGGGCGGCCGCCGGGCCTCTCGCCCGCGCCCCAGGTGCAGTGGCTGCCGGGCCTTCCTCCACGCCGCCCCGCCTCCCGCCGCGGCCGCCGGCCATCGGCCCACCGCCCCTCGCGCCCCTGCCTCCCATACCGCCACCGGCAGCAGCGCCCCCCTGCATCCCGCGGCCCCCGCGTTGGCCGGCCGCCATCGGACCGCCGCCCGCTCCGCGGCCGCCTGCCGCGGGCGCGGCGCCCTGGTCTCCTCCCCGCGCGGCGCCGACTGCCGCGCCGCCGCCCGGCTGTTCCTTCTTGCAGCCGGCGACGCTCAGCAGAACCACCGCCAGTGCGAGGATAGGCAGAAAGACCACCAGTCGCAATGCGAGGGCCTGTCGCTCTGACATTCCTTACCGTCCTCCTGTCCCGCGACCTGTTGGGCAGCGGACTTCCGAGCAATACGGCAGGGGCCGCGCTTTGTCCTGCGCGAAGATGCCATTTCTACGGCCCAGTCTCGCCATTTGCACTCTGGCGAGCGGCTGCGCTTTACACCGGACTTGCCCACCCGTTAGAATAGCCGGAACCACCATGGAACGCAAGTCAGAACTGCGCCGCCGCACCATCGCCGAGCGCGATCGGCTGTCAGCTCACGAGATTAGACGCAGAAGCGCTGCCGCGAGTTCCCGCTTGCTGGCCCTGCCTGAGTTCCAGAGGGCCGGAACGGTGATGTTCTTCGTCACCTTCGGGAGCGAAGTCGAGACGCTCCCGTCCGTGCAGGCGGCAATCTACCAGGGCAAGCGCGTCGCCGCGCCGCGCGCCGACCCCCGTACTCGCAGCCTCGAGCCGTGTCAGATCGCTGACCTACAGGCGGACCTGGCGCCGGGCGCACATAACATCCACGAGCCCCGGCCCCACTGCCGGCCGGTGCCGCTCGGCGAGATAGATGCCGTCATCGTCCCCGCCTCCGTGTGGGGTGAGGACGGGTACCGCATCGGCTATGGCGGCGGCTACTACGACCGGTTCCTGGAGCGGCTGCCGTCAGCGACGAGCATCGGGTTTGGCTTCGAGATGCAGGTCGTCCCGGAGGTGCCCCACACCGACAGCGACCTGGCTGTTGATATCCTGGTGACCGACGCTCGCGTGCGAAGGTTCGCGCGGGCGCCCGGTACGCACAAAGGCGCGGAAGCGAGGTAGGCATGGCGAGTGACTGGGTCCGGCTGAAGGACATCGCGTTGTACGGCTGCCACGGGGTCACCCCGGCGGAGAGGCAAGTCGGTCGGCTTTTCGAGGTGGATGTCGAGCTGAAGCTCGACCTCGGCGCGGCGGCCGAGACCGATGATCTCGGGACAACCGTTGATTACGCAGCGGTCTATGAGATAGTGACGCGAGTCCACGAAGACGGTCCCTACCAGCTTCTGGAGGCGATGGCCGGTCGGATAGCGAATCAGATCATCGCCGCGTTCCCAGTTGACGAGGTGACCGTCCGCGTGCGCAAGCCCCACCCACCGGTCGGCGGCCTCGTCGGCGCGGCCGAGATCGAGATCACGCGGCGGAAGGCGTGACGCCGCGCCCGGAGGACATGGTGGCAACGTACGCGCCCAACATCGGCCTGGAAGTCCACGCGGAACTCAGCACCCGAACGAAGGTATTCTGCGGCTGCTCGACCGCGGCCGGCGGCCCGCCAAACAGCCAGGTCTGTCCGGTCTGCCTGGGCTTCCCTGGCGTTCTGCCGGTGCTGAACAGAAGCGTCGTCGAGTACGCGCTGCGCGCGGCGCTGGCGATGCATTGCGCCATCTCACGTCCGAGCATCTTCGAGCGCAAGGGCTACTACTACCCCGATCTTCCGAAGAACTTCCAGATCTCGCAGAAGCGCGCGCCACTTGGGAAGCACGGTTGCCTCGAGATCCCCGCGAACGGCGCCGCCAAGCGCGTGCGCATCGCCGATGTGCATATAGAGGAGGACGCGGCGAAGCTGCTGCACCCAGAGGACGATCCGCAGCACAGCCTGGTGGATTTCAACCGCAGCGGCATTCCTCTGCTTGAGATCGTGAGTGAGCCGGACATGACCTCGGTCGCCGAGGTCGAGGCCTACATGGCCTCCATTCGGAGCATGCTCCGGTATCTGGGCATCTCCGAGGCGCGGATGGAGCAAGGCCAGCTACGGTTCGAGGCGAGCGTGTCGGTCCGCCAGGAGGGCGCGGCCGAGCTGGGCACTCGCGTGGAGATCAAGAACCTGAACAGCTTCCGCGCCGTCACCGGCGCGGTAGACTACGAGATCGGCCGGCAGACCCGCGCGCTTGAGCAGGGCGAGCGGATCGTCCAGGAGACGCGGCTGTGGGATGACGCGCGCGGCGTGACCGAGCCGATGCGCACCAAAGAGACGGCGATGGACTACCGCTACTTCCCCGAGCCGGACCTGACGCCGCTCGAGGTAGATGACGCGTGGATCGCACGGGTGAAGGCCGAGTTGCCGGAGATGGCGGAGGCGCGAAAGCGCAGACTGGTTGAGCAGTACACGCTTACTGACTACGACGCGCAGATCCTGACTGGAGAAAAGGCGCTTGCCGATCTTCTCGAACAAGCGGTCGCGGCCGGCGCACCGGCGAAGGCGACGGCGAACTGGATCACCGGACGCTTCCTTTACATAGTCAACGAGAAGGGGCTGGACCCAGCCGGCGTTGCCCTGCGACCAGGGCAGCTGGCTGAGTTGGTGGGAATGGTCGAAGGTGGCACCCTCACCGGCCCTGCTGCGCGCCAAGTGCTCGACAGAATCGTCGAGTCTGGCGAGTCGCCCAAGGCCGTCGTCGCGGAGCTAGGTCTCTCGCAGATCCGCGATGCCGCCGGGATTGCCTCCGTGGTGGACGAGGTGGTTCGGGAGAACCCCGACGCGGTCGAGAACTTCCGCAAGGGGAAGGAAGCCGCCCTTAAGTTCCTTGTTGGCCAGGTGATGCGAAAGAGCAAGGGCCGCGCCAATCCGCAGATGGCGACGGAACTGCTGCGCGCTCGACTGGCTGGGCAGTAGACGGCCACCCGGACGCCGCGGTAGCAGAGAGAGGACGCAGACATGCGACGAGTCACCATCGCCGTGCTGCCCATCGCGATCCTGCTGGCATACGCCGCTGGCGTGCTGCTGGCGAAGCCCGGCCGCTGCGCAGCGTCTCCCGCCGGTGTCGCCAGCACGGGTCCGAGGCTGTTCCGGCTGTCGGCCGGCGCCGACACCGTCAGAGACAGGCTCTGGCTGTTCGGCATGCCCACCAAGGAGCCGTGCACCCAGAGGTGCGGATGGCTCCCGCAGGGCAGGGCGATGACCATCCTGGAGGCGGCCTGCTATCTGGGCATCCCGAACGCGTTGATGGTCACCCAGAACGACTACCCCGAGCCGCCCTTCGATGACTACGCGCGCCCGCTGGCTCCGCTCAAGCGCGTTGTCTGGGCGATCATGGGCAACAGCGAGTGCACTCGCAATGATCTGAACGAGGTTATCCGCCTCGCCGGAAGATACCCCAACATCAGCGGCGGGATCGTGGATGACTTCTTCCGCTGGGAGCGCGAGGGCCGCGCATTGGGCCGCTTCACTCCCGATGAGCTCCACGACATGCGCCAGCGCCTGCACAGCGCAACGCGCAGGCTCGACCTCTGGATCGTGCTCTATGCCCATCAGCTCGATCTGCCGGTGGAGGAACACCTGGCTCAGGTGGACGCGGTGACGTTCTGGACCTGGTCGGCCAATGACCTTCGGAACCTGGAGGCGAACTTCGCCCGTCTCGAGAAGCTCGCGCCCAACACCCCGAAGCTGCTAGGCTGCTACCTCGTGGACTATGACGGCAACAGGCAGATACCGCTGGACCTGATGAAGCGCCAGTGCAGGCTCGGCCTCCAGTGGCTCGGGCAAGGCCGCATCGCGGGCATGATCTTCCTCGGGAATCCGCACTGCGGATTGGGGCTCGAGTCGGCCGAGTGGCTCAGGCAGTGGATCTCCGAGGTGGGCGACCGGCCCCTGCGTCCCAGCGGCAAGCCCGCGGAGGCGTCGCAGTAGTGCGGCAACAGCGTCCGGCAAAAGAAGATCGGGGGCCCGCCGAAGCGGGCCCCCGAATCGTTCGAAGGTGACGTTCCTAACGAGGAGGTGTCACCCTACTCCGATAGGATCCGGTGGCCTCCGTCAGGAGACGCCACCTCCGGGTCTATGTAACATAGGACACCACCTCCTTTCGCTGACTAGAACGTACCACATTCGGCCCCGCCAGTCAATGAGAACGCATGATCGGGGCCTACACGTCGAACACGACGTGGACCCTCCACAGGTCTCCCTGCTGCCGTATCCGCAGGTTGTGGTAGGTGACCGCCTTGACCGGCGCGCCCGTATGGGGCATATCGGGCGGCGGGGCGCCGCCCCAGGCCCGCCCTCGCAGGCGGTAGGGGCTTTCCTGGAGGCTCTCCACCTCGATCCGGCAGACGGATGCCCCGTCCCGCTCCGCCACCCAGAGCAGTTCGGACAGCCACGCGTGGAGGAGCCCCTCGAGGCTGTCGGCATCCACCTCAATGCCCCACTCGCGCTCCTCAGCTATCCCCTCGCAGCTCACGCTCTCGCTGAACATCCCCTCGCCAGCCGCTACGAAGAGCTGCTCAAGGTCAGGCCCCCAGGCCTCGATGGCCTTGTCGGCTGTGTGTTCCAGGGAGCGGAAGCCGCTCTTCGGGTTTTCGTCAGCACGTGTCAAGCAAGCGACTCCGACCTGTGGGGCGCGCGCATCTCCGCACGCGCGTCGTATTCCTATGGCAAGAGACGAACTCCGCCGGCGTCACCCGCCCACTGCGAGCAGTTCCGTCAGCGCCAGTTGTACGTAGTCTCTTATTGATGCGACTTCCCTTCGACTCGGCTCGCCGTGGGTCGACGCGGCGGATTGGCCATACACTGACCTGATGAACTCTCCTACCTTGACCTCTACGACATCAACAGCGTTCTCAGTTGCCTCAGAG
>Ga0315281_10014841_pt1 | contig 10475 bp, 9 predicted proteins | sample YL17G07_0_MG_FD_204540 | JGI IMG/M metagenome (GOLD analysis project Ga0315281, IMG submission 204540) | Sediment microbial communities from Yellowstone Lake, YNP, Wyoming, USA - YL17G07_0 | ecosystem: Environmental > Aquatic > Freshwater > Lake > Sediment | place: USA: Wyoming | collected...
CCGTCTGTTTTATGGAGTCCTGAACGGAGTCCTCGGTTTTTTTCGCCAGGGTTATCACGTGGAGCCTTCCGACAGACGAGGCGTACTGGCGCGTTATCTGGCGCCCGAGGGCCTGCCTGCAGTATTCTGTAAGGATGTCGGCGTCTTTTGTTACGCCGCCCCAGTCGGAAAGCGTCTCTAGTATGGTTCCAAGATCGCGTATGGACACCTGCTCCTTAAGCAGGTTTTGGAGAATCTTCTGCACCTGTCCCAAAGCCATGACGGAAGGGACGAGATCATCGACAAGTTTCGGCGACGTCTGCTTAAAGTTTTCAAGAAGGGCGTTGACCTCCTGCCTGCCAAGCAGTTCGTTGGCGTTGTTCTTAATCAGCTCTTTTATGTGCGTGGTGAGCACGGTCGCCACGTCCACGACGGTGTACCCGGCGGATCTGGCGCGCTCTTTGTTCGCCTCCGTGACCCAAAGGGCGGGCAGGCCGAACGCCGGCTCCAGCGTGGATGTTCCGGGAACCGGCTCGACTCCCGTGCCGGGATCCATCGCCAGATATTGGTGCATGTTAAGCTCGCCGCCGGCGACTTTCACCCCTTTAAGCAACACCGCATATTCGTTCGGCCTTAGCTGTAAATTGTCGCGTATGTGCAAAGGCGGGACTATAAATCCGAAATCCAGCGCGAACTGTTTGCGCACCGATTTTATCCTCTCTAAAAGCTCGCCCCCCTGGGCCGCGTCAACGAGCGGTATAAGCTCGTACCCTATCTCAAGCTCCAGTGCGTCAAGCGGCAGGATGCTTTCGACCTTGTCTGAAACAGGGGCCGTCGCGGCTTTCTCGGCCTCGACGCGTTTTGTTATCGCCAACTCTTTTTCCGCCTCGAACGTCAGATAGGCTATGGTGCCGGTTATGAACGAAAGGAAGAAAAACGCCAGATGGGGAAGCCCTGGCACTATGCCCAAAAATCCAAGCGCGCCCGACGCTATGGCGAACGCCTTGGGATGGAGGAGCAACTGGCGGGCCACGTCCGAACCCATGTTGGATTCGGACGAGGCGCGGGTGACGATAAGGCCAGCGGCGGTTGAAACCACCAGCGCGGGTATCTGGCTGACCAGTCCGTCGCCGATGGTAAGAAGCGTATAGACCATTAGCGCTTCCTTCATGCTCATTCCCTGTTGTAAAACGCCGATGGCGAAGCCGCCAAGAACGTTGATGCCGGTGATTATCAAGCCGGCGATGGCGTCGCCGCGTACGAAGCGGATGGCGCCGTCCATCGAGCCGTAGAAGTCCGCCTCTCTTTCGAGGTTCCTTCTGCGTTCGCGGGCCTGCACCTCGGTGATTGTGCCGGCGTTAAGATCCGCGTCTATTGACATCTGCTTGCCGGGGATGGCATCCAACGTAAATCGCGCCGCCACCTCGGATGTGCGCACGGCGCCTTTTGTTATAACCACGAAATTGATGATTATAAGGATTATAAAAATAACCGTCCCGACGACGTAATTGCCGCCGACGACGAAGTTGCCGAAGCTTTCTATGACCTTTCCGGCGGCTCCGGAGCCCTCGTTGCCGTGCAGAAGCACCAGTCGCGTGGTCGCCACGTTGAGCGCCAGCCGGAACAGAGTGACCACCAGCAGTATGGATGGAAAAGAGGCAAATTCCAGCGCCGACTTTATGTAGATGGTCATCAACATGATAATCATGGAGGCGGTGATGGATAACGCCAGGAACAAATCCAACAGGTGTGGCGGTAGCGGCAGTACCAAAAGGGCGATTATGCCTAAAAGAGCCACCGCCATTGCCAAGTCGCTGTATTTGGCAAAATTGGGCAATGCCAACTCTTTAGATTCTGGGTTCGCCATTTTTCACTCCTATCAACGTCAAAATCCACGCATGGCCTGAAAATCCACGCTTAATCGATTCCAAAATTACTTCTCCGTTTAACATATTGTTTTTAAAAGACTTTACCTTTCAATTTATATACATACGCTAATATTTCGGCGATTGTCCGATACAGTTCTTCCGGTATCGAACCGCCGATATCTATAGTCTTAAACAACAATCGTGCCAAAGGCTTGTCCTCGATGATAGGAATGTTATTTGCCTTTGCAATTTCCCTTATTTTGGCCGCCACGTGACCTGCCCCTTTGGCGACTATTTTTGGCGCCGCCATTTTGTCCCTTTGATAGGCCAGCGCCACGGCAAGGTGGGTCGGGTTCGTTATAATCACCTCGGCCCTTGGAACCTCTTCCATCATCCTTCTTCGGGCCATGGCGTATTGGGCCGACCTTATCCTTTGCTTGGTCATGGGGTCTCCCTCGGACTCCTTGTTTTCGTCCCTTATCTCCTGTTTGGTCATTTTTATGCTTTCCGCGAAACTGTACCTTTGGAAGCCGAAATCGGCCGCCGCCAGCGCGACGAGCAGTAAGAATACGTAAAAAATCAGTTTCAAGGCGATGCGGGCGGTGAATTGGACAATTTCCTCCACCCCCTTGTCGGCAAGGAGAGGGATTTTGGACCATTCCCCCTTAATAACCATGTAACAAATGGAACCGACGATTATTATCTTTAAGATGGATTTGAACAGTTCGGCCAGGGCCGACATGTTGACAAACCTGGCGAAGCCGCTGATCGGGTTTAGTTTTGAAAAGTTGGGCATAAGCGGGTCTAGTGAAAGGATAATTCCGCCGTTTTGCAATATTGTGGAAAACACGGCAAAAATGACTATCGCGAGCATAATAGGGCCGAGGATAATGAGTGTCTCCTTTAAATAATAGAACGCCAGCGGCTTTATCGTCTCGTCCGTAAGCTGGTAATGGGAGCTTAACGCAAAGGACTTCACCATCATTTCCGACATGTTCGCGCGCATCATTCCTCCGAATGCGTACAGCATCCAGAGCGAGGCCAGCAGGACGAAGGTGGAGCCTATTTCCTTGCTTTGCGCGGTTCTCCCTTTTTTAAAGGTGTCATCGCGCCGCTTATCTGTTGCTTCCTCTGTTTTTTGTTCCTTGTCGTCTTCCGCCATTTAAGCCTCCCTACAGCAGTCTCATGATTGACACGGCCGTTTCGGGAAACTTGTAGAAATAAATCTTCAGTATCTCGAAGAAGGTCGGAAGACTTGCCCCCATTATGAAAAGACCCAGGGCTATCTGAAGCGGAAAGCCGACGATGAACACGTTCATCTGCGGCACGGTGCGCGCCACAAGGCCCAGCGCCACGTTAAGGAGCAAAAGTGTCACCACCACCGGCGCGCTAAGCTTGACGGCCAGCACAAGCACGTCGGCTGTGAGCGAAATAATCATGTCCACAAGCCCCTGCGCCGGGGCAAACCCGAGCAAAGGAATGACGTCGAAACTCTTGACCGCCGCGGTTAAAAACCAATGGTGGCCGTTTATCGCCAGAAATATCAATAGCGACACGGTGTTTAGGAATTGCGAGGTTATCGACACCTGCGAGTTGGTCGTCGGATCCAGCACGTTTACTATCCCGAACCCTATCTGGGTGCCGATAAGTTCCCCGGCGAACTCCACCGCGTTAAACATCAGTTGCGAGGCGAAGCCTATGACAAGCCCTATGGCGACCTCGCCGGATAGCATCAAAATAAACCTGCCCATCGGCATGGTGATGTCCACGGGCGGTAGTTTTGCGACGGTGAAAACGACGAATGAGACCACCACCGCCAGCCCTATCTTGATGTGGGATGGAACTGTTGCGGCGCCGAGCACCGGCATGGTGAAGATAAGGCCGCTCATCCTAACAAACACCAGCATAAAGCCGACGATTTGGACGATGTTGAAGTTGTAAAGGTTCATTTCACGTATTGCGGTATGTTTGTGAATATCTCGGTCGTGAACGACATGAGCATCTGCAACATCCACGGAAAGAAAATCACCGTGGCCACCATGACCCCCAATATCTTGGGGATGAAGGAAAGCGTCATCTCCTGTATGGAGGTGACGGCCTGAAATATGCTCACGGCCACGCCTATCACAAGCCCGAATCCGAGCATCGGGGCGGAGACCAATATCGTGATTTCCAGCGATTTTTTTGCCATTTCAACGATGAACTCCTGAGTCATTTTCCACTCCCTTGTTTTCTATACGAAACTTTTTACAAGCGACCCGACGATGAGATACCAGCCGTCCACAAGCACGAATAGCATCAGCTTGAACGGCATGGAAATCATAACGGGCGGCAACATCATCATTCCCATGCTCATAAGGACGGACGCTATGACCATGTCCACTATGAGGAACGGGATATAAATCATGAACCCTATCTGAAAGGCGGTCCTAAGCTCGCTGATTATGAACGCCGGTATGACGACGTATGTCGGCACGTCCTCAAGCGTCTTGGGCTTTTTCTCGTGCGCCAGGTTGATGAACAGGCCGAGATCCTTCTCGCGGGTCTGCCTGAGCATGAACTTCCTAAGCGGGGCTATCCCCTTTTCAAAGGCGGCGTCCTGGCTCATCTGGTTGTTCAAATAAGGCTGTAACGCCTCGCTGTTGATTTTGCCGAAGGTTGGCGCCATCACGAAAAACGTTAGGAAGAGCGCCAGTCCTATCAAAAGCTGGTTGGGCGGCAACTGTTGGGTGCCTATGGCTTGCCGGAGGAAAGACAGGACTATTATTATTCTGGCGAACGACGTCACCATTATCAAAAGCGCCGGCGCCAGGGAAAGGATCGTGAGCGCGAATAGAATCTTCAGGCTGGTGGCGACCTGGTCCGGTTGGGCCGCGTCGGTCACCCCAAGCGAGATGGTGGGGAGCGCGGCCGCGTGCGCCGGAGCCGCCGCCATTATCGCGGCAAGCGTCGCTAGGGCGGTCAAGGCCAGTTTTTTGTTTTTCATGATGTTCCTTCTAGGGAGCGGAGCCTCGCCTTGAGGGCCCGCGCCGCGCTTATGGTCGACGCGACCGTGGCGGCCCTTGAGGTCGGCTTGTCATCATTCTCTTCGGCTCTCTCGGCCATGGTTTGTTTAATGTTCTCGGCGTAGCTTGCCGCCTGTCGGGCAAACTGCGAATTGACCGGTTGCGCCTCCTTCTTTTTGCCAATGCGGTCAAAGACGCCAAACCTTTTAAACAGGCCCATCGGCCTGTCAGGCAACCTGTGCGCGAGCCTTATCAGCTCTATTTTCTCCGGGTCGGAGTAATGGGCCAGAAGGTTCACATTGCTGTTCGAGACGCCGAGCACGAGGATTTCCCCGCCGACCTCTATTATCGTCACGTTCTTTTTAACGCCGATGAAGTGGTTGCTCAGCACCTTGAGTTGCTTTTTGGTTCCCAGTGCGTTTTCCATGGTGCCCATGTATTTCTTAACCACGAAGGAGATGACGAATATGAGCGCAAGCACAATCAAAAGTGCGCTTCCAATCTTTAAAAACGCCTCGCCAAGGCCGGGTGCCTGCGACGGCGCGGCCGCCGATTGCGCGGCCGCCGGGAAGGACGCCAGCTGTGCCTTTGGGTCGTCCGTCGCGGATTTGTTGGTATCTACCGGCGCCTCTTTTTTTATCTCGTCAAGGTTTTTTCGGATATTCGCGAGAAAATCCTCTCCACCGTTTATCGCCTCGCCGGGGGTTGGGGTAGTCGCCTCTTCGGTTATGGCCGGGGTATTTTTCGCCGAAAGTTCGCTGTCGCTTGTCGGTTCCTCTGCCGATGATGGGATTTTTGACGCTATTTCCGGTTTAGGTGTCAGTATCGCCGACGCTCTGGCACTAGCCCCGCTCTTTTTCCCGACACCAAACACCAGTGCGGTGCCGTTGCTTGTGAAGGAAAATGACTCTTTAAGGGCCTCCATCCCGCCGCTTCCGGGAAGAATACGCACCCTCAAAAGGCGCGGTTTAACCTGATATACGTTGATGGATTTGATGTCCGGGCGGTTTATGGAGAACGTCCGCCTTGCGGGGGTCACATAACCGTCCACTACGTCCAATTGTATCGATTTTTCGTAGTAGTTGATTATAGCCTTGGGGGTTCTGTCGAACGCCAATTCAACCTTGAATTTGCCTTTTGCGCCCGAGGAAATAACGTCTTTAAAGCCGTTTGGGGCGGCCTCGGCCTTGCCAACCAACAAAAACAACGCTATAAGCGTTAAAACCATTCTCTTCTTCAAAGTACCCTCCAATAGTTAAGCGTCAAAAAACCATGCACATCACCATAGAGAGCAATATGGGTGCCAAGAGTGTGGTTTTTTGCCTCAAACGAGGCAATTTGAAGGTTACTTATTGATTTTATTGACTAAAAAAGATTTACTTTAGGGGCTTACCAATCGTAGGCTCTGTCCTGCTTGCCTAGGGACTCAAGTGCTTCCTTAATCTCCTTGGAATCAGGCTTTAGCTTTAGCGCCATATTAAAATACTTGGAGGCCATCCCATTGTTCTTCCCCTCTATGTGCGCCTTGCCAAGGTTGTAGTAAATCGTTTCGTCGCCCGGATCGAGCTTTATCGCCGCCTCGTACTCGAATATCGCCTCGCGCCATTTTCCCTGCCGCCTGAGGGCTATGCCGATTCTGTTGTGCAGATACGCGCTCTTGCCGCCAGTCGTTGCGAGGTTTTTCCTGAAAAACATCTCCGCTATTTTTGGCTTGTCGTGCACTAAGAGCTCCTCGGCGATATCGCCGCCGACTCTTGGCTCCACTTTGACCGCCTTGTGAAAGGCTTCCAGCGCCTCTGCCTCCCGTTCCTTTATAAGGTGCAGTCTCCCGATTGCCATATACCGTTCAGGGCTGTTGGGGCTTATTTCAGCCGCCTTATTCAGCAGGTCTAGCGCGGAGTCCATATTCCCGCTCTTTTCGTAAAGTTTCGCCGCCTTCGTATAGGCCTTGAGGAACCTCGGATTGTTGGATATGGCGCCGGAGTACATTCTAAGCGCCTTGTCTATCTCCTCCCGCACGTGATGTATGTCCCCGATGAGAACCATGACCCTGGCGGTTTCCTTTACCATAAGCGACTCGTGGAATAAAGCCATCGCCTTGTCAAGATTCCCGTTTTTTGCCTGGGTTTCGCCGGCGATAAGAAGCTTTACGTGCTCGGGCGGGTTCATCCTTGCTTCCAAGATGGCGCAAATCTTGCTCTCGATGGCTTTCCCAACGAACGGCTTGGTCAGGTAGCCGTTTATTCCCTCCTCCCCGGCGCGTATTATTTGGGCAGGATCGGCTTCCGCCGTCACCATCAATATCGGCAGGTCGGCTATCTCGTTGTCCGCCCTTATTTCGCGGACGACGTCCAGGCCGGACATGCGCGGCATTATCCAATCCAAAAGTACGAAAAGGCACTGCTTGTCGTTGGTTCTTAAAACCCTTAGCGCGGTGTCCCCGTCCTCCACCTCGATGACGTTGCTCACCTCGAACTGACGCGCCATATTTTTTATCGTTTTGCGCAGGCTGGAGTTGTCGTCTACCAATAGAATGTACCCGTCCTTGAAATATTCCTGTAGCGAGAATTTCTTTGCCGACTGCGGCGCGCCCTTGTTTACGGATTGGGCGTTTTCAAACGGATTCAGCGGGTTCATGTAACTTTTATACTCTTTTACGCCGAAGGTATCAATTAAATCAGATTAACTGCTTTTTAACAATAACCGCATCGTACTTTAATGCGCCCTTCCTACGATATTGCCATGGTCATGATGTTTCAAACCATAGAACTCTTGTCCTATAATAAATTTTCGGAAATCTAGGTTCAATAACAGCAGGACGTTTTCGAGGCGGCATTGAACAACTAATGGTTGCGCGGATGGGGGCAATATGAGCCAAGAAAGCATGGGTAACGTTAATGGCAAAGGGGAGCAGCCTATTGGATTCTTTGAGAGATGGCTTTCACTTTGGGTGTTCTTTTGTATTTTTGCGGGAGTGGCATTGGGGCGGATATTTCCAGCCCCCGTCCGCTTCCTTGGCGGTCTTGAGGTTGCCAAGGTTAACATCCCCGTGGGAATGCTTATTTGGGTAATGATTGTGCCGATGCTGATGAATATAGACTTTAAGTCGTTGCACGAGGTGCGGCGGCACTGGCGCGGGATGGGAGTTACGCTGTTCATCAACTGGATGGTAAAACCGTTTTCCATGGCGTTCTTGGGCTGGTTTTTCATCCGGCATTTATTTGCCCAGTGGCTTCCATCGGGGCAAATAGACAATTACATTGCAGGCCTAATATTGCTGGCCGCGGCTCCATGTACGGCAATGGTGTTCGTTTGGAGTAATCTCGTCAAAGGCGATTCGGTCTTTACTCTCACACAGGTAGCTTTAAACGATGTCATCATGATTTTTGCTTTTGCCCCCATAGTGGGCGTACTGCTGGGGATTTCTTCCATTACCGTGCCGTGGGAGACACTCATAGTATCGGTCGTGAGTTACATCGTTTTGCCACTTGTCATATCGCAGTTGTGGCGCACACGCGCCTTGCGCCACCCGCACGGGGTGGCCCGATTGGCTAAAACCATCAAAACTCTGCATCCGTTTACGCTAGCCTCATTGCTGGCAACATTGGTTTTACTGTTCGCTTTCCAAGGGAATGCGCTTATGAAACAACCTGTGATCATTCTTTTGCTGGCCGTGCCGATTTTGTTTCAGGTCTTTTTCAACGCCGGACTGGCCTATTGGCTGAATCACGTTTTTAAGAGCGACCATTGCGTCGCCGGCCCCTCCGCCCTTATCGGCGCGTCGAACTTTTTTGAGTTGGCTGTGGCCGTCGCGATAAGTCTTTACGGGTTTGAATCCGGCGCGGCGCTTGCCACGGTAGTGGGCGTGCTCGTAGAGGTGCCGGTCATGCTTTTCGTGGTGAATTTGGTTAATAAAACACGGTTTTGGTATGAGGCATCCGCCCCATAACCGCAAACCATGAGGAGACTATGAGAAAAATACGATTGCTGTTTGTTTGTACCGGCAACTCCTGCCGTAGTCAAATGGCCGAAGGGTGGGCGCGGCATTTGGGCGGCGACGGCGTGATTTCGGCATCCGCCGGTATCGAGGCGCATGGCAAGAATCTTCGCGCCATAGCGGTCATGGCCGAAGCCGACGTCGATATTTCCCGGCAGGAATCTACTCGCCTCACCGATGAGATGATACGAAACTCCGACGTGGTAGTAACGGTATGTGGTCATGCCGACGAGCATTGTCCGGTTTTGCTGCCGGGAGTGAAGAAACACCACTGGCCGCTCGCCGATCCCGCCAAGGCACGAGGCACCGAAGAAGAAATTAAGGCTCAGTTTCGTGCTACGCGGGATGACATAAAACATAGAGTCGTCGATCTTCTTCGAGAATTGGAAGTTGGCTACGGGTTTGAGGATTGATTGTAACTTGGGAAGAAATTACTGGCGTACCGCATTAGCGGGCTAAAGAAGGTTGTGGCGCAACTGCTCGGCCTTGGTGAAATAGCTCCGCATCAAAAGAGCTATTAGAATTAACGCGGTGACAAGCACGGTCGAGGGAATCATGAACATCACGATTATCTGGTATTTTACGGCGGTCGACGGGGACGCGCCCCCCAATATCTGGCCGGTCATCATCCCCGGCAGAGCCACGATTCCCACAGTCAACATGGAGTTTAACGTGGGGATGAGCGCGCTCCTGACGGCGTTTCTTTTTATCTCCCTCATCGCGTCCTTTGACGAAAAGCCGAGCGACAAAAGCGTCTCCACCTCCGCCGTCCGCGCGCGAAGGTCGGATGCGAACCGTTCCCCCGCCAGCGAGCCGCTGTTAAGGGCGTTCCCCATTATCATCCCGGCCAGCGGGATAAGGTAGCGCGGGCTCCACCACGGCTCCGCCTTTAGTATCATCTCCGTTACCACGAAAGTGTTGACGGACGTGCCGACGAATATCGCCGCCCACGTCATGGTCGCGGCGTGCTTAAGTTTTGGGGAAAGCCGCTTGGCACCCTCGTGCGCCGCGACGAAACTCATCGCCGACAGGAGTGCAAGAACCAGATACCACTTCCCGAGGTTGAAGACGTATTCGATAAGGTAGCCAGCAAGGACGAGTTGCACGACGGTGCGAATCGAGGCGTGCAGGAAGGCGCGCCCAAGATCAAGCTGTTCCCTCCACGAAAGAATAAGAACCGCGATCAACAGCACCACGGTGACGGAAAGGTCGGCGTAGCTTGGGTTAACGGCCATTTAGCCTCCCTTTGTCCATCACGAACCGTCTGCCGTCCGATTTGTTCGCGAGCGCCAAATCATGCGTGACCCAAACGGCCGACAGGCCGAACTCGCCGCGCACCTTCTCGAAAACGGCCTGAAAAATCTCCCGGTTTTCGGGATCCAGCGGGGCGGTCGGTTCGTCCAACAAGAGGACATCGGGTTCCAGAAGAAGGGAACGCGCCAAACATACCCGTTGGGCCTGTCCGACCGAAAGTTTTTTACCGTTTTTTTTCAAAATGTCCGGCGGCAGGTTTAGCTCGTCCAGCAAGCGGGATATTTTTTCGACCTCCGCGTCCGGGGTCGCCAGCCGAAGGTTCTCCAGCACGCTCATGTCGAACAAGACGGGCGTCTGTTGCACGAGTTGTAT
>Ga0315281_10014842_pt1 | contig 10475 bp, 19 predicted proteins | sample YL17G07_0_MG_FD_204540 | JGI IMG/M metagenome (GOLD analysis project Ga0315281, IMG submission 204540) | Sediment microbial communities from Yellowstone Lake, YNP, Wyoming, USA - YL17G07_0 | ecosystem: Environmental > Aquatic > Freshwater > Lake > Sediment | place: USA: Wyoming | collected...
CCGCCCTATCCCGAGCCCGGGCGATGACCGGCGTGGCGCTGGCGCTGCGACAGGGCTCGACCGAGTGGCTCGACGCCCGCCGCGCCCTCATCACGGGGACTGATCTGCCGATCCTGCTCGGCATCAGCCCCTACCGCTGCGAGGCCGACCTGGCGGACGAGAAGCTGGGCGGGCCGTCGCAGGAATCAACCCTGCGGATGCGGATCGGGTCGGCCCTCGAGGACCTGATCGCCGCCGAGTACACCGCCGTCACCGGCCGCCGCGTCCGCCGCTACCGCGCGATGGTCCGGCACCCTGAATACGCGTGGGCCGCCGCCAGCCCGGACGCCGCCGTCATCGGCGAGCGCCGCCTGGTGGAGATGAAGCGCACCGGCTCCCGGACGCGGTTCGCCGACGGCATCCCCCAGGACGTCCAGGCGCAGGTCGCCTGGCAGCTGGGCTGCACAGGCTTCGACGTGGCGGACATCGCCGTCCTCACCGACGACGCGCTGACCGTCTACGAGCAGCCCGCGGATCCCGCGCTGTTCGACGACCTGGTGGCCGTGGCGGCTGACTTCCGCCGGCGCTTGGTCGAAGGCGGGCCGTTCGCCCGCAACGACGACCGCATCCGCAGGGACTACCCGATCGATGACGGCACGATGCTCCCGGCCACGCCGGACCTCATCGCGCTCGCCCACGAGCTCGCCGATGCCCGCGCCGCGAAGGCCGAGGCCGACAGCCGGGAGAAGTCGATCGCCGGCGCCCTGCGCTCGATCCTCCTGGACGCCTCCGGCATCGAGGGTGTCCTGACCTACCGCAAGTCTGCCGACTCGACCCGGGTCAACTGGCCCGCTGTCGCGCTGGCGTACCGCGCCCTGCTCGAGCCGACCGTGAGCGTCGCCGAGCTGGACGCACTCATCTCCCTCCACTCCGAGACCAAGACGGGACCCCGGGTGCTCCGGCTGTCCAAGGAGACCGAATGACGACTGAACGCGCCCTCCAGGCAAGCCCCGACGCTCACCTGACGACGGGCCAGATCCTCGCCGGGCTCAACACGGTCGCCGCCGTGCTGGCGCCCGAGCTCTCACAAGACGAGTTGCGCCTGTTCGCGATGGTCGCCAGCCGGAGCGGGCTGGATCCGTTCGCCAAGCAGATCTACGCGGTGAAGCGCAAGGGCCGCGTCACCTTCCAGACGGGCATCGACGGCTACCGCAGCATCGCCGCCCGGACGGGCCTCTACGACGGCCAGGACGAGCCCGAGTACGGCCCCGTCTGCGGCTGCGGCGACAAGCGGCCGGACGGCCACCCGGAGTTCGCCACCGTCCGCGTCTACCGCAAGGGCGTGTCTCGGGCCATCGCCGCGACCGCCTACTGGCACGAATACAAGCCCGACCAGGGCGAGCGCGGGACGCAGGACGCCATGTGGACCCGGATGCCTCGGGTGATGATCGCCAAGGTCGCCGAGGCGCTCGCGCTCCGGAAGGCGTTTCCCTACGACCCCGAGAACCGGCAGGGCATCGGCGCCGACATCTACACCGCCGACGAGATGGCCCAGGCCGACCGCGGCCCGTCCGTCACCCGCGCGCCGGCTCCCACGCTGGCCGAGGTGGCACGCACCCGAGCCGCTGTGGCCGCCCAGGATGCCCCGAGCGCCCCGGAACCGGTCGTCGTGGTGTCCGAGCCCGTCGAGACGGCGGAGACGCGGCCCGGCGCCAGTTGCGACGCCCCGAGCCCCTACGGCGAGGAGTCGGCGTGCTGCTCGCTGGACAGCGGCCACAAGGGCACGCACCGCAACGGCGAGCGCGAGAGCTGGGCGCAGGCATGAGCGCCGAGCCTGAGCTGGTCCTGTTTCCGGAGGACGACACACCCTACGACCCGGTCGGGTCCATCACGGTCCCGGCGCGGGATCTCCTGCGCGCCCTCGTCGCGGTCGTCCACGCGGCGAGCACCGACGACGACCGGCCGATCCTGGCGTCTGTAGCCATCCAGCCGCGCGAGGCCGCCGACGCGGTGCGCCTCGTGGCGACGGACAACTACCGCATTGCGATGTGCGAGGTCGACGCCGACCTCGACGATGCCGGCGACTGGCGTGGGCGCGTCCCGGCTGCGCTCGAGGACGTGAAGCGGCTGATCGTGGTCCTGAAGTCCATCCCTGACGTCAAGGCCGATACCTGCTCGACACGGGTGGTCCTGACCCTTGGTCGGCAGAACCTGGGGAGCGAGGTCGACGGTCCACGCCGGCTGGACGCGTTCGTCGACGACGACACCCCGATCGCCCGCCTCCCGTTGCGGGTGATCGACGGGATCTATCCCGACGTTGGGCTCGTCATCCCGCGCGACGCCGAGCACGTCGGGGCGTTCACCGGCAAGTACCTGGCCGAGGCCGCGCGGTTCGCGGGCGAGTTCGGGACGGCGGGCATCGTCCTCCAGTCCCGGTCCGACAAGGGCGCGACGGGGCCGTTCGTCTTTCGGAGTGATCGGTTCACCGAGATCGTCATGCCGGTCAAGACCGGCGAGGACCTCGGCCGCCAGGTGGCCGAGGCGATGGTGGACGCGGCCGAGTCCGACGCGGACATCACCGCCCCCCTGCGCGAGCTCGCCGAGAGCATGGGGACCGACATCACCATCGAGGCGCACGGGCGCACCGCCACCATCCACGGCCGCAAGGTGGATACCGACACGGGCGAGATCCTCCCATCGAGCGACGTGGACGCATGGACGCCTTCGCCCGCGCCCTGCGTCCGGGACGGGGAGCACTGCGCGACACACAACGCGCCCTGGCCTAACGAGGCGAAGGCCTGCTGGGCGGTGCCGCGGTGATCCGCGAGGTCGTGTCCTTCGCCTGGGCGCAGAGCCCGGGCCAGGTCGTCGCCGCGGTCCTGCTCACGCCGGTCGCGGTCCTCGTCGGCTGGGCGCTCCTGGTCGTCGCGATCGTCGCGGGGACGCCGGCATGACCGAAGCCATCCAGACGCACAGCCGTAGCCACTACGACGAGCACGGCACCTACATCGGCGACCCCCTCTGCGCCCGGTGCCAGGACGCGCAACGCAACCTCGAGCTCGCGCTGATCGAGGAGGCGTCCTGGGCGGACGGCCACGTGCCCGTCGCCGAGTGGACGCGCGGGGCCGCTCCAGCATGAGCGGCCTGTTCGACGACCAGGCGACGAAGCCCGGGTGGTCGGTCCCGCTCGGCTGGACGGCCGACAACGAGGGCTCCTGTCGCTCCTGCCGCGCCGACGTCCTCTGGTGCATCACGCCGGCAGGCAAGCGGGCGCCGGTCAACCGCGACGGCACCTCCCATTTTGCGAACTGCCCGCAGGCCGCTGCCTGGCGGAAGCGCGCGTGATGGCGACCGCCCGCGCGGACGGTGCGCACTTTGTGAACGCCATCGTCCGTGCCCCGAGCCTCGACAGCTACCCGCCGCTCCGGAGCGTGGGCGAGGGGCCCCCGCTCCCCCTGGTGGCGGCCGTCCGATGCGCATGTGGCGGTGTGCTCCGCCAGCACGCCGGCGACGCCCTGGTGGCCATCGTGGGCGCCCACAACGCAACGGACGAGCACCGCGCATGGCGGATCGAGAGGGAAGCGCTGTGAGAGCCCGTCTGATCCGACCGTCCTACTGGACCGACTCCGACCTGCACGTCCGGCTCACCGCCGAGGTCCGCGAGTTCTACATCGGCCTCTGGATGGCGTCCGACGACGCCGGCTACGTCACCTGGGACGTCGACCGTCTCGGCGCCGAGCTCTACCCGTACCGGCCCCACGACGTCCGCGTGGCGCAGATGCAGGAGTGGCTCGTCCTCCTGGGGCCCGAGCACGCGTCGCTGCTCCAGTGCGGGCGCCACGTCCTGCTCCCGAACCTCGAGCGCCACCAGACGACACCGCGCCCCAGCTACACGAACCGGAAGGCCCATGCAGAGTGCCGTCCGCTGCGACCTGTACGTGCAAGCACAGACGAGCACGTGCACGTCCGTGAAGAGCAGACCCAAAGTGAAGTGGGTTCTAAGGGAAGTGGTTTGAATGGGGGCGCCGCCGCGCTCGATCTGGATGAGGACGGAGAGACGGAGTTCCAGCGCCTCGTCCCGCGTCCGATCGCTCTCGGAGGGAAGGCGTCGTGACGACCTGCGCGCGGTGCGGGTGGCACGACCGCCAGGACCGCTTCCGCATGTCGCTTGTCGCGCTCGGCCGCGAAGCGCGGCGCGAAGGGCTGCTCTACGCGGGGCCCGAGTACGACCACCAGGTGCGCTGCGTCGACCGCGAGGCGTGCGAGCGCCGGCACCAGGCCGAACGCGATCGCTCACTTGCGCGCCAGGACGGAGACGTCAAGTGACCGGCGACCAGATGCGGCTCCGCTTCTCCCTGGTCGACGGGCCCGAGCTGCGCTGCCCGCACTGCGGGGAGTGGTGGGCGATCACGCCGGACTGCTGGCGGACGAACAAGTGGGACCGCTGCCTCGCATGCAACCGCGAGCGCGGTCGTCTGTACCAGGCGCTCCGCAGGCGCGATCCCGCGTTCCGGGCGGACGCGGCGCTCTACCAGCGTCGCTACCGATCCTGGCTCCGGCGCTCGGCGCCCGAGCTCATGGCAGCGTACGAGCGCGAGCGATCCGCTCGACGCCGGCAGCAGGCGCGAGAGCGGAGGGCCCGGGCGGCATGAGCGACAGCCTCGAGTTCACCGTCCGCGGCCTCCCCGTCCCCCAAGGATCCGGACGCTCGTTCGTCGCCGGCGGGAAGGCGGTCCACGTCACGACGTCGTCGCCCCTGCTCGCCTGGCGCGGCGCGATCGCCAAGGATGCGCGCGACGCGGTCGGGGGACGCCCGCTGCTCACGGGCCCGGTCGGGCTGACGCTCGCCTTCCGCCCCGCCGTCCGGCCGGCCTCGCACTACCTGCCGGCGAACAGCCGGCGTCCCGTCCGCGTCCTCCGGCCCGACGCCCCCGTCTACCACACCGGCCGGCCCGACGCCGACAAGCTCGGCCGCGCCGCGATGGACGCGCTGACCGCCGTCGCGTTCGACGACGACTGCCGCGTCGCCGACCTCCGCATCACGAAGCGATGGCCGGACGACGGCGAGGCGCCCGGCGTCGACGTCCGCGTCCGCCCTTTGGAGGAAGCCCGATGAGCGCGCCCCTCGTCGCCTTCACCGTGCCCGGCACCCCGCCGTCCCCGAACACCACCCGGACGCGCAACTGGCACCAGAACGCCGGCGAGGCGCACGCCTGGAAGGACGCCGCCTACATCGCGCTCCATGAGGCCACGGGCGGGCGCTGGCCCCGGATCACGTCCTGTCGGCTCGTCCTCGTCCACCTCGCTGCGACGCGCCGCAAGCGCGACCCCGACAACCTCGTGGCGGCCTGCAAGCCGATCATCGACGCCCTCGTTGTCGCCGGACTCCTGCCCGGTGACGACTTCGATGTGGTCCGCGAGCTGACGGTCCGCCGGGAGATGGCAGCCGTGACGGGAGTCCGGGTGGAGGTGTGGCCGTGACCCCCTGCCGCTGCTCCGAGACGGCCGACGCCATGGACCACCGCCTGCTGGACGGTGCGCTGTCCGTGCCTCGCTGGCGCCGGGTCCTCGTCGCCCGCGCGCTGCTCGTCCTCGCTGCGCTCGTCCTCGGCTACACGGCCGGCGTCGTCATCGGCCGGGTCACCGCGACATCGCGGTCAGCGCAGACCACGGAGGCCGTCGACGTGTCCGGCCCCTCGTCCGCTGCGCTGACCGGGGTGCCGCCCGATCCGGCCCTCGTGCCGGCAGCCGCGACCGCAGACGTGCGGCCGGTAGGTGCTCCATCGCCGGCGGCTGCGACAACGCAGCCCACGCCAACGGTAGTCGGATCGGCTACGCCCGGCGCGTCCATGTCGGGGTTCGATGCCTGGATGCGCGACGGCCTGCTTGCGTGGGCCGACGAGAGCCACGGGCCGGCCTACCTCGCGGTGCCGTGGGGTCCGGGCTACCTCGTGACGGTGTGCGGCCCCGGAGGCTGTCTCACCCTCACCTCGACCGATGCCGGGCCCGACCTCGCGATGCAGCGTGCGCGCCGCGTCGGGGATCTCGCGGTCGGGCTCTGGGAGTCGGTCTGTGGCGTCCCGCGAACGATAGGCCTGTGCCCGGCGTCCGTCGTCGTGAAGCACCGACCGTGACTGCACCGCCGCGCCGGCCGGTCGATCCGATCGTGCTCGCCCTGGCGGCCGCCATCCGGGAGATCGCTGCCCGCCAGGCAACCGAGCGAGCCGCCCGGCGCGCTACGCTACGACTCGTGGAAGGCAAGCGAGGCGAGGCTGCGTGAACCGGCTCCCGGGATCCGTCGACGACCTCCGCGGTCTCCGCGCCGCCCGCTGGGTTCGTGAGTCGACCGCCGGCCAGTTCGATCGATACGGCCCGGACGCTCAGCGCGAGCTGCAGAATGTCTCAATCCGTCGACTCGGCCTCGTCGACACCGGCCTCGAGTGGTCGGCGGCGCAGTCGGGTTCGACCGTCCACTCATCGCCGGCAATGCAGGCGATGCTCGCAGCCGCCCGGGCGAGCGAGTTCGACCTCCTCGTCGTCGGCTACGTCGCTCGCTGGCAGCGCAACCTGCGCCAGACGCTCAACCTCCTCGAGGAGGACCTTCACCCGGCCGGCGTCGCGGTCTGGTTCGCCGACGAGGAGCTCCTCTCCTCGAACGAGCGCCACTGGGACCAGCTCGTCGACGAGGCGAAGGGCGCCGATTCCTGGCTCCGCAAGCACCGCCGGCGCGTCCGTGAGGGCCTCGCCGCGAAGCGCAGCGTCAAGCACGACCCGGGCGGTCGCCCGCCGATCGGGTTCCGCCGAGATCCGGAGACGAAGCTCGTCATCCCCGACGAGGCGATGCTCCCGGTCGTCCGTCGCGCCTTCGAGCTCGCCGGGGCGCGGCTGACCGATCGCGAGGTCGCCGCGGCGACCGGCCTCGGGCTCTTCACGGTCCGAGGCATCCTCACGAGCCCGCTGTACGTCGGCCGGCTCCGCACCGGGGAGCGCGCCCATTGGGCCCCGGTCGTCGACGTCATGCTCTGGGAGACCGTCCAGGCGGTCCGAGCGCGCCGGCGGACCCGCGACGGCCGACCCGGCATCCGGCGGCCCTACGCGCTGACGATGCTCCACTGTGCAAGCTGCGGGCGGCACCTGATCGGCGACACCGGCCGGTACCGTCATCCCGAACCCTGCGAGGCGTTCACCGCGGTCCACCGCGAGCCGCGCCGCCGGCTCCGTGGCCAGCGCGTCGGCATGCCCGGGCACAGCTACCGCGCCGACGAGTACGAGGCGATCGTCCGGGACCTCCTCGACGCCGTCTCGGCCCGCGCTGACCTGGTTGCCGATGTCGTCGCCCTCACCCGGGCGCCGGCGTCCGACCAGCTCGCCCTGGTCCGGATCGGTCGTGAACGCGATGCGGCGCTCGCCCGGTATCGACGGGTCCGGGATGCACGCAGCCTCGAGACGACGATGGCCGCGCTCGACGAGCAGGAGGCGGCAGCGCACGCCGCTGGGCCCGAGCCGATGGCCGCGGCCGACGTCGTCGAGCACTTGCGGAACCTGCCAGGCGTCTGGGACGCCGCGCCGGCGTCACGTCGAGGGATCGCCGAGTCGCTCTTCGAGCGGATCGATGTCCTGGGACTCCGGAAGATGCGTATCGCGCCGACCGAGGCGGCGATCGCTCGTGGCCTCGCCGAGGCGTTTTCGAGCGCATCTGCTGGTTATGGTCGGGGCGAGAGGGCTCGGGCCTCCGGTACCCGGCAGATCAGGGGCTGTCTCGTCTCGTTCGACATGCCGCCAGCCCCGCTGGCCCGAGCCGCACGGATCCGCTCCGCGTGAGCGATCCGGCGACGATCGCTCGCCTCGGCACCGCGCTGACGCCGGCGGAATGGCGCGTCATCGAGGTGATGCGCACGGCGCGGTCCGAGGGCGAGGCGGCGGCGGCCCTCGGACTCAGCCGGCACACGGTTCACCAGCACCTTCGGAACGCCCGTTCACGCACTGGCGCCCGCTCGACCCGCGAGCTGCTCATGACGGTGCTCGTATGACACGATCAGGCGGTAGCTAACCGCCTCCGTCGCAGCTACCGTCTTGGCTGCATGGCTCTCTCCTCCCTCCACGCCGCGGGATCCGTCGCCAAGGACGCGGCGGCGGGTCCCGGGTCGCCTTCGCCCCTTGGCGCAGCGGCAGCGCGTCGGGCTCATACCCCGAAGGCCGTCGGTTCGAGTCCGACAGGGGCAACCACCGACTGGCAAGCCCACCCGCCCATCGCCTGCCCGGTTCCGACGGGACGGTCCGCATCCGCCGTCACTTCCCCGGCGTCCGGGAGGTGATGCCCGGTGCTGAGCCGGACGATGGCAGCGCGCCAGCCGTAAGCATCCGCTCCATGGTCCTCGACCACGATCGCAAGATCGACGGGTTGCTCGCCTGGCGGAGCGAGATCCGCGGAGCGCTCGGCCTCATGAAGGTCGCCTTCGGTGCGTCGATCCTCAGCGCGGTCGTGTCGATTCTTGCGGTCGCCCAGATGATGGGTGGGACGCGATGAGCGCGACCGAGATCCGGTATCGGACGGGACGGGAGCCGTGAGCACGCAGCCGTTCCCGACCGGCGCCCTGCCGACACCACCCGAGAAGCTGGCACTCGGCTGGCCGATCACCCTCGCCCTTGCAGCGGCCCCCACTGCCGCGCCGGCGAAGTTCCACCACCCCGGGTGCGGCCCGACGCTCAACCAGCTCCCCTACGGGGCCTGCGTCGGGATGGCCGTGACCAACATCCACGCCGCCCAGGAATTCGCCGACGAGGGCCGGCAGCTCCTCCCGAACGTGCTGGATGCGCTCCGGTTGTACGCCGACTCCAAGGGCCTCCCATGGCCCGCGACCGGGCAGGGCTGGGATCCCGTCGAGGGGACCTGGCCGGCGCTCGTGCTCGCCCATGCGAAGGCGCGGGGGATCCCGACACAGGACGGATCACCTCCGCGCCGGATCGCCGCGTACTACCTGCTCGGCGTGCCTGACGGGTCGGCGGCGTTCCTCGACCTCTACCAGCGGACCCTCATGGAGCTCGGGCCGGTCCTGCTCTCCACCGTGTGGCCGTGGAACTGGTTCAGCGTCCTCGCCGGCGGGTTCATGCAGCCGCCCGACCTGTCCCGCCCGCCATCGGGTCATGCGTTCGAGGCGTGCGGCTGGCAAGTGGGGTGCGCTCAGGCCGTGCCCGGGTGCTCGTGGGACCTCATCGCTCATCAGAGCTGGGGACCGTGGGGCAAGGATCCCGAGTGCCCGGACCACTTCCGGGTCCACTCGCACCACCTCGCGATGGTCGGGCGCGAGGCGTGGGAGTCGATCGACATCACGGGCGACGCCCCGGCACCAAAGCCAGCCCCGGAGGACACGATGACACTGCCGATCCATGACCCGGCCCCGAAGCACCAGCTCGTTGACATCGCCGTCGGGACGCAGCTCTACGCCGTCGACGGCAAGACGCCGCTCGTCAAGTTGAGTTCGGGCGGGACCGGGATCCAGAGCCCGTTCGCGACGAGCGCAACGCAGCGCCTCGTCCGGGTGAGCGTCGGCGGGGTCATCCAGGGCGCGATCGCCGCGCTCGCCGCCTGCAAGAACCTCCGGCCGATCAGCACGCCGGCGGATCCCACGGCGGCCGCCGCGGCCGAGGCCAAGGGTGCTCGGGCCGTGAAGCAAGCGGCGATCGACGAAGCACTGTTGCACGGAGGGTAGCCATGATCCCCGAAGTCACCGTCGCCGACCTGCTCACGCTCGTCGGCCTCACCCCGATGGTCATGCTCGCTACCGAGGCCATCAAGCGCCTGTTCGCGCTCACCGAGGCCACGATCAAGCGCGTCGGCCCGGTCCTCTCGATTGGCTCGGGCATCCTGCTGGCCCTCGCCGCGGCCGGCTGGCTCATGACGCAGGGGCAGGCCGTCGATGCCGGGCAGGCCGTCCTCACCGGCTTCGTCTCGGGCGCACTCGCGGCCGGGCTCTACGACACCGTCGGCGATCAGGTGGGTTCGCTCATCGAGCGTGTCTCGGGCGGACGGATCACCTGAACGGTGAAGCTGTGCAGCGTCTGCGGTGTCGCCACGAGCCGGGGGGCCCGGTGCGGGGCGCATCCAGCCCTATCCGGGCCGAGTCATCCCGTGCACGTCGATCCGCGCTGGACGCGCCTGTCGCGCCGGATGATCGCCCGTCACGTCGGCCAGTACGGTTGGGTCTGTCCGGGCGATGGCCCCGACCATCCGGCTCATCCGACGCGGGACCTGACGCTCGATCATGTCGTGGCCATCGTCGAGGGCGGCGCCCCGTTCGACTCCGCCAACACCCGCGTGCTCTGTCGTTCGCGGAACTCGGAGCTCGGAGCGCGCCTCGCGAACGCTCGCCGATTGGGGAACGTGCTGCCTCCCGTCGCTTCGGTGTTGGACGAGCGGGCGCAGATCCGGGCACGGTTCCTCGGGTGACGGCATGGGGGGTGGGGTACCACCACGGCCAGACCGGATCGCGGAAGAC
>Ga0315281_10014843_pt1 | contig 10474 bp, 9 predicted proteins | sample YL17G07_0_MG_FD_204540 | JGI IMG/M metagenome (GOLD analysis project Ga0315281, IMG submission 204540) | Sediment microbial communities from Yellowstone Lake, YNP, Wyoming, USA - YL17G07_0 | ecosystem: Environmental > Aquatic > Freshwater > Lake > Sediment | place: USA: Wyoming | collected...
GCGCAGATGGAGCACCGGCGTGCTGAAGACGACGAGGTCGGCGCCGAGGAGCGCCTCGGAGAGATCGTTGGTCAGTTGAACGGTTTCGGGGATGCGGATGCCCGGCAGGAAGTTCCGGTTCTCGCGGAGGCGGCGGGTCTCGGCGGTGATCTCCGGGAAGAATCCCCAGAGCGTCGCGCGGTGGCCGTTCCCGGCCAGCAGGCACGCGAGCGCCGTCCCCCAGCCGCCGTCGCCGAGCAACGATATGTTCTTCGTCTCCATCCGCAGATCAACCCCGAAATGGAAGTCGGAACTGCGAATGATGAATAAAGAAGTACTTCATCATTCATCACTCAGACTTCTTCGTTCCCTTCTTTCCGGCCAGCAGCTTCAGGTACGGCTCGATGAACTGGTCAATGTCGCCGTCGAGCACGGCCTCGACGTTCCCGCTCTCGACCTCGGTCCGCAGGTCCTTCACAATCTGGTACGGCTGAAGGACATACGACCGAATCTGATATCCGAACGACACCTCGCCCTTGGCATCGTAAGCGGCGGAAATGTCCGCCTGCCGCTTCGATTCCTGCGCCGCGTGCAGCTTCGCCATGAGCATCTTCATCGCGGTCCGCCGGTTCTTGTGCTGCGAGCGGTCGTTCTGGCACTGGACGATGATGCCGCTCGGAATGTGCGTGATGCGGATGGCGGACTCGGTCTTGTTGACGTGCTGCCCGCCCGCGCCGCCGGAGCGGAACGTATCCACCTTGAGATCGGTCTCCTTGATCTCGATCTCCGCTTCATCGGGCAGCTCGGGTGTGACGTCCACGGCGGCGAAGGAGGTATGGCGGCGCTTGTTGGCGTCGAAGGGCGAGATGCGGACGAGGCGGTGGACGCCGATTTCCGCCTTGAGGTAGCCGTAGGCCCAGCGACCGACGACGTGGAGCGTGGCGCGGCGGAGGCCGGCCTCCTCGCCGGCGATCACGTCAATGGTTTCCGTCTTGAATCCGCGGCGGTCGGCCCAGCGCAGGTACATCCGCAGGAGCATCTGGGTCCAGTCGCACGACTCGGTGCCGCCGGCGCCGGCGTGCACGTCGAGGAAGGCGTTGCAGGAATCGTCGGGTCCGCTGAGCATCTGCTGGAACTCGAATGCGGCGACGAGCTGCGCCGCCTCGGCGAGTCGGGTGGCGAGTTCCTGCTCGGCGGACTTGTCCTCTTCGGCGATCTCCGCGAGGACGGCGAGGTCTTGCAGCTTGGAGGCGATCTCGTCGTGCGGGTCGGTGACCGCCTTGAGCGCCTTCAGCTCCGAGACGGTCGTCCGGGCGGATTCGCGGTTGGTCCAGAAATCGGCCGCGGCCATGCGCGCTTCGAGCCGGTCGCGCAACGCGGCCTTCGCCGGCAAGTCAAAGGGACCTCCGGAGCGTATCGAATCGCTCGGAAAGGGCCTGCAACGCCGCCGGAACGCCCGCCGTCATGGCTCATCTCCTTCTGCGCCGCCGTCTGCGGCAGAGCCGTATCATAGCGGCTTTGCGGCGATGTTTGCAACCATCGCGAACCGTGATGAGAAGTGGGGTGATGAGAAGTGGGGTCAGAGCGTGAATAGTGAATAAGGCTTGACGCAAAGGGCAAGGCGCAGCATGTCAGTCTGATCGAGTTGCTCCTCGCCAAGAGTTAGAGCCGCCCTATTCACTATTCACGCTATGACCCCAGCCTATCCCCCAGCCTATCGCCTATCTTCCGGTTTGGAGCTGGGCCTTTTCTTGACGGAATGCGGGACGTCCTTTCATCCCGTCAAAGCCTTGTCGCTCTCTGTGAACTCCGTGTCTCCGTGTTGAAAACGCGCTGAATAGACCAGGCTACTCCGATTCGCCGAAAACCTCCGCCTGGAACGTCAGGACTTCGGTGTCCGGATCGCGCCAGGCGTCGGCGGACAAGCCGGCCTTATGGCTGCAGCAATGGCTGAGGAACTCCTCCTTGCTCCAGTCGGTCTCCGTGGCGACCTGCGGCAGGAAGCAGCCGGCCGCGGCGCCCCGGCGGATGTAGATGCCGTCCACGCCCAGTTCGATGGCGAGCGGATTGGCGATGCGCTGGAGCGGGCTGAGGACGCTGATCTCGATGTTCAGGCGGGCCAGCTCGTCCGGCGTGATCGGGCGGGACCAGAAGCGCGCGTCCTCGGTGGCGGAGGCGCGGGCGGTCTCGTTGACGAGCTTCCAGAGCGGCTTGGCGCTGGTGAAGTGGCCCAGGCAGCCGCGGAGGTCCTCGCCGTTCTTGAGCGTGACGAAGCAGCCCTGCTTGCCCTGAAGCTCCGGATCGGATTCGTCGAGCTTCGGGAGCGGCTTTCCCTGGACGGCCGCGGCCACGCTTTGCCGCGCGATCTGGAGCAGCCGTTTTCGGACGGCCTCGTTCACGGCGCGCCCTCCGCCTCGAACAGGTCGGTTCTGCGGCTGCGGAGCATGTCGTTCTGGACGCGGCTCAGGTCCAGCCGCGCCACCAGCAGCTCTCGGACGCTCCGCCGCGCCTGCGCCGCGATCCCGCCGTGCGGGTCGGCGATCATGCTGGGGACGTTCTGCTGGGGGCCGGCCGCGTTGGCGAAGAGGACGAACCGGCCGTTTTCCGCCGCCCGGCTGCGGACGTGGGCCTCGATGACGGGCCGCTTCCACATCTGTTTCTTGCCGTGGATGTGCGCGATGACGATGATCAGTTCGGCCCGCCGCAGCGCCAGCCGGCGGGAGACTTCGGGGAACCGCAGGTCGAAGCAGATCTGCATGCCGACTGTTGCGCCGCGAATGGCCTTCACCGTGGGCGCCGCGCAGCCGGCCAGATAGAACTTCGCGTCCAGCCCGTGGAGGTGGGCCTTGTCATAGCGCGTCGCGATGCGGCCGTCGGGCCCGATGAGCAGCGCGCTGTTCGACCAGCCTCGGTCGAGCGGCAGGTGCGCGCCGAGGACCAGGGCCAGGCGCGACTTCCGCGCCAGGCCGCGCACTTCCTCGATGGCCGCCTCAATGGCGTCCGGATCGAAACCGGCCGAGGACTTGTGCAGGGCCGGCGCGTAGCCGGTGAGAGCGCATTCCGGGAAGACGAGCAGGGCGACGCCGGCGCGCCGCGCCGACTCCACGAACCGCGCGATCTCTCGCAGGTTGCGTCCCAGGTCGGCTGTCTCCGGCATCTGCGCGACGCCGGCCGCCAGCGTTCCCCGGCGCATGGCACCACTCCTTGTACCAAACCCTGCGATCACGTTAGCACTATCATATAGAGTATTCCAAGAGTGTCAACACAAAACCCACGGAGGTAAGTATATTGCCGTTTAAGCGGCTGCGCGCTGGGGGAACTTTGCGAAGCGTGCCGGACGCGCCCCGCGCAAGCACCGCTCCGATTTGTCGCGGCAGCGCTGTCGCGCGGCACTACTAACCTTCGCAAGGTTGATCTTCGCAGGGTTAGAGCCGGGCCAGACCGTCAATGTGGCAGTCATTAACTGCCATCCTGCCAGCGAAGAACGACGGCGAAATCGCCGGGGGTTGTTCAAGCCTTCGCAGGCGCCAGTCATAACGCCACGCTCGAAAGTCGGTTATGACATGCCCGCTATCGGAGGTTTCCTGCGATGAACTTTGCTCCGGCACTGCGCGCAGTGGTATATAGTTTGCTGATATTGAGTCTTGGGCTGTCGCCGCGGCCCGAGAGGAAGGAGTGACAGATGGTGGCGCGTGAGCTGTTTGTGCGGCCGTACAGCGTCCTCGTCTCGGACGACGACGAGGGATGCCGGGAGACTGTCCGCGAAGCGCTCGCCGGGCAGGGATACGAAATGCGCCTGGCTGCCTGCGGCCGCGAGGCGATCGAGGTCGTACGGCGGCACTTCGTCCACGTGATGATCGTGGATATGAACATGCCCGACATGAGCGGCCTCGATGCGGTGACCGTGATCCGGCGGGAGATTTCCACGCGCGTGCCGAGCATCCTGATGTCGGCGGACGCGTCGCGTGAGTTGATGTCCGAGGCGCTTTCGGCGGAGTTCGATTCGTTCATCGCAAAACCCTTCGACATCTCCGCGTTGCGCCACATCGTCGAAGAGGTTCTGCGGCGGCATTACGAATCGGACGATTTGTAGTTTGACCGCGAAAACGCGAAAAGTTAGTTTATTAAGCTGCCGCATCATGGCGTCTTCTTTCGCGTTTTCGCGGTCAAGAAATCTTTTCTTTGGAAAGGAGCGAGACGGATGGCGACCAAACTGACGCCGATCGGCGACAAGGTGCTGGTGAAGCGGCTCGAGGCGGAGGCGAAGACGAAGGGCGGGATCGTGATTCCCGACAGCGCCAAGGAAAAGCCCAAACAGGGCAAGGTCATTGCGGTCGGTTCCGGCCGGCTGCTGAAGGACGGCAAGCTCGGCGCCTTCACGGTCAAGAAGAACGACCGGATCCTCTTCAGCTCGTACGCGGGCACGGAGGTCACGGTGGACGGAGAGGAATATCTGCTCATGTCTGAGGACGACGTCCTCGCGGTCATCGAGTAGGGAGAAAGTGATGTCAGCCAAGCAGATCGCACTGAACGAAGAGGCGCGCAAGGCGCTGCGCCGCGGGGTGAAGCAACTCGCCCGGACCGTCAAGTCCACGCTCGGGCCTGCCGGTCATAACGTCATACTGGAGAAGAGTTACGGCGCGCCGGACGTTACCAAGGACGGCGTGACCGTGGCCAAGGAAGTGGAACTGAAGGACCCGTACGAGAATATGGGCGCCCGGATGGCGCGCGAGGTGGCCTCGAAGACGAGCGATGTCGCCGGCGACGGGACGACGACGGCGACGGTGCTGGCCGAGGCGATCTTCGATGAAGGTCTCCGGAACGTCACCGCCGGCGCCAACCCGATGCGCCTCAAGCGCGGGATTGAGCGCGGCGTCGAGGCCGTGGTCGCCGAAATCCAGCGCATGGCCGTCAAGGTCAAGACGAGCGCAGAGATCGCCCACGTCGGCCGCATCGCCGCCAACAACGATCCGGAAGTCGGCCGGATGATCGCCGAGGCGATGGACAAGGTCGGCAAGGACGGCGTCATCACCGTCGAAGAGGGCAAGTCGCTGAAGACCGAGGTCAGAGTTGTCGAGGGGATGCAGTTCGACAAGGGGTACAGCTCGCCCTACTTCGTCACCGACCCGGCGACGATGGAGTGCGTCCTTGAAGAGCCGTACATCCTGATCCACGAGAAGAAGATCTCCTCCGTGCAGGAGATCGTGCCGTTCCTGGAAACCGTCGCGCGCGCGGGCAAGCCGCTGTTGATCATCTGCGAGGAAGTGGAAGGCGAGGCGCTGGCGACGCTGGTCGTGAACAAGCTCCGCGGCATCCTCTCTGTCTGCGCCGTCAAGGCGCCCGGCTTTGGCGACAAGCGCAAGGCCATGCTCGAGGATATCGCCACACTCACCGGCGGCCGCGCCATTTTCGAGGACTTGGGCATCAAGCTCGAAAACCTCCATCTCAAGGACCTCGGCAGCGCCAAGAAGGTGCGCGTGGAGAAGGAGAAGACCACCCTCATCGAGGGCGCCGGCGCCGAGAAGGAGATCCGCAGCCGCATCGAGCAGATCAAGCATGAGATCGAGACGACCACCAGCGATTACGACCGGGAGCAACTGAACGAGCGGCTGGCGAAGCTCGCCGGCGGCGTGGCCGAGATCCACGTCGGCGAGGCGACCGAAGTCGCGATGAAGGCGAAGAAAGCGCGCGTCGAGGACGCTCTTCATGCCACGCGCGCGGCGGTCGAAGAGGGCCTGGTGCCCGGCGGCGGCGTGGCGCTCGTCCGCGCCCTCCAGGCGCTCGACAAGGTGAAGGTCTCCGGCGACGAGCGGACCGGAGTGGACATCGTGCGCCGCGCGCTGAGCGCCCCGCTGCGGCAGATCGCCCAGAACGCCGGCTACGACGGCGCGGTCGTGCTGCAGAAGGTGCTCGAATCGGAACACGACTTCGGCTTCGACGCGGAGAAGGGCGAGTACGTGGACATGATGAAGGAGGGCATCATTGACCCGGCGAAGGTGGTGCGCAGCGCCATCCAGAACGCGGCCAGCATCGCCACGCTTCTGCTGACGACCGACGCGATCATCAGCGATCTGCCCAAGGAGGAAGAAGAGTAACGGCTCACGCGGGCGGCAATTTCCGCGGAGGCGTTCGGCGGGAAAAACGTAATGCCTCAGTTACAGGAGGTGTGGCACAGCCGCCCCCGGCTGTGCGGAACGGCTTGCCGGCGTTATCACAGGCGAGGGCGCCTGTGCCACACACGACATCTTGAAAATGAGCCTCCTGTAACTGAGGCATTACGGAAAAACAGAAAATAATTTGACAAGCCCGCGGCCGTGGGATATCCTTCTTCTGAGGGGTTGACGAGGACGGAATCGGACGAGTCGGACGTAAAGGACGTTCGTTGCAGTGGGCCTTGCCGGCCTATCTCGACCGTAAGCGTGCGGTAAGTGAAGGACGCAGGTCGCAAGTCGAGAAGAGTCGGCAAGGCCTTCGTTTTCTGCACCGCCAGGAGGTCGGGAGAGTTTTGACCCCTCGATGCACGGGCAGGGGGGAGCAACTGCGCGCTTGATCTGCGTCCTCCATTTCGGCAGCATCGAACTACGGGCATGGCTGAGCCTTGGCGGAGGCCATTCGGGGCATGCGCCGGTCAAGAAACGCGACGTCGGGCGACGTGATCCAACTGTTGAGCGACATCTGCCGGCAGGCGGGCCTCAAACTGACCCGTCAGCGGGTGGAAGTGCTCCGCGAGCTCGCCCGTTCCGGAGATGGGGCAACGGTGGACAAAATACGCCTCCGGCTTCAGGCGAGGTTGCCTGCGCTCTCTCGTGAAACCGTCCGACGGACTCTGGGGGCGCTGGAACGCTTCGGGATCGTCCACGAGATAGTGGACGGGCCCGATGTGGTCGCCCGGCCGAGCGCAAGGGCGTCTTCCGGCCGGACATCGCCTGAATGCAAGAGGCGACTGCAGCTCCGGGTTCCCAGCAAGCGGAGATGACCGAAAGCTGAGGCGCCGCGAGGCGCGTTTGCACTGCACGAGTGCAGGCGGGAGCAAGTGAGGTTCCATTTCTTCGGGAAGCGGGGAGAATGCCGATGCTGAGCAAGAAGACGGAGAAGGCGCTCAACGGGCAGGTCAATGCCGAACTGTACTCCGCGTACCTTTACCTCTCGATGGCGGCGAACTTCACCGCGCAGAACTGGGTCGGGGCCGCGAAATGGATGCGCGTCCAGGCCAAGGAAGAGTTAGGGCACGCGATGAAAATCTACGACTTCATCCTCGAATGCAACGGCAAGGTCGTGCTGGACCAGGTCGCGAAGCCGCAGACTCAGTGGCCCACGCCGCCGGCGGCATTCGAGGCGGCGTACGCGCACGAGCAGAAGGTCACCGGAATGATCAACGACCTGGTTACTCAGGCCCAGGCCGAGAAGGACCACGCGACGGCCAATTTTCTGCAGTGGTTCGTGAACGAGCAAGTCGAGGAAGAGGCGCAGTCGCTGCTCATCGTCCAGCAGCTCCGGCTGATCGGCGATTCGAAAGGCTCGATGTTCATGCTCGACCATCAGCTCGGCAAGCGCGAATAGGGCCATCCCAGAAGCGGTCGAAATCCTTCGGGCGCGGATTGATTCCCCGGTGCTTCTTCAGCTTCTCGATCGGCATGTCTACGATTGGCATCGAATTGCTCCTCGGCGCATCGGGCCTCAGCCCTGCGCCAGTCGAACCAGGTAATAGACCAGCGCCGATACTCCCGCCGCGCAGGGAACGGTCAAGACCCACGCCCAGATGATGCGCCCCGCAACGCCCCAGCGCACCGCGCTCAGCCGCTTGAGCGAGCCGATGCCCATGATCGCGCCGGTGATGGTGTGAGTCGTGCTCACCGGGATGCCGAAGCCGGAGGCGGTGAACAGCGTCGCGGCTGCGGCGGTCTCAGCGCAGAACCCGTCCACCGGCTTGAGCTTGGTGACCTTCTGGCCCATGGTCTTCACCACGCGCCAGCCGCCGAACATCGTTCCCAGGGCGATGGCCGCGTGGCACGAGAGCACAACCCACAAGGGAATGGCAGCAGCCTTGCTCAACAGTTTTGCGCCGACCAGAAGGCTGTAGATGATGCCCATGGTCTTCTGCGCGTCGTTTCCGCCATGGCCCAGGCTGTACAACGCGGCGGACACCAATTGCCCTTTTCGAAAGAAACGATCCACTTTCGCCGGAGCGCTTCGGGCGGACAGCCGGTAAACAAGGACGCCCATCAGGAATCCGAGCGTGAGGCCGATGATCGGTGAGACGAATATGAAGGCGACCGTCTTGATGATGCCGTTCCACACCAGGTGCCGGGTCCCCGAATTCGCGAGCGCGGCGCCGATCATTCCGCCCATCAGCGCGTGGGAAGAACTTGTGGGAAGGCCGAAGTACCAGGTGAAAACATCCCAGGAGCAGGCGCCCACCAGCGTCGCGAAGATGACGCTATTATCCACGATCGAGATGTCAATGATGCCTTTCCCGACGGTGTTCGCGACGCCCAGCCCGAAGAAGAGGAAGGCGACGAAATTGAAGAAGGCCGCCCAGAGGACGGCGAAGCGGGGCGAGAGGACGCGCGTGGAAACGACCGTGGCGACGGAGTTCGCGGAGTCGTGAAATCCGTTCAGAAAATCGAAAACCAGCGCGAGCGCGATCAGGCAAACAATGGTGACGGTCATGGCTCAGGCGTGTTTGACAAATATGGATTCGACCACGTGCGCGACGTCCTCGCAAATATCGAGGACCGTTTCCGCGTCCTCGTAAATCTCCTTCCGCTTGATCACCATGATGGGGTTCTTCTCGATCTCAAAGAGTTCCGCAAGCACGGCATCTCTCATTGTGTCGCCGACATTTTCGAGGCGGTGAATCTCCACATACGACGGCAGGATGGCCTTGGCATTCTTCATGTTGCGCAGCCCCTTGACCGTAAGCGCCACGGCGCGGACGGACTCCTCAATCACCGAAGCGAATTCCACCAGGTGCTTGTCCACGCCGGGCAGCTTGTAAACGGACAACCGCCGGACAATCGTGTACAGCATGTCGGTGATGTCATCCAGTTCCTTCGTCAAGGCGTAGATATCTTCGCGGTCGAACGGCGTGACGAAAGTCCGGTTCAGCCGGTCTATGATCGCATGCGCGGCTTCGTCGCCCCGATGCTCGATATCCTGCATCTTCGACAGGTCATCCACGGTCAGTTCGGCCTTCGTAACCACTTCCTTGAAGAAGACCGCCGCGGCGACGGCGTAGTCGGCTTGCTCCTCCAGCAGGTCGAAGAACTTGAATTCCTGCGGGAAAAATCTGAAAAACATTTGGCGCTCCTTCGTTTTCCAGAATTCGGCCGGGAGACGGGCGCGTTCCTTTTGCTGTGTGGCCGGGCGGGAACGCGAGTCCCCGTCAGCAAAGAAAACCGGCGCGCCGCGAAAGACGGACAGTCGCCGCCGCAGGGAGCAACCGGCGACCGTGAGTCTAACCGCCGCCCGATCCTAATGTCAATCTAACCGCTTCCTGCCGCGCGCGTTCTTGACACGCGCCCGCGCTCCCCCTAGAATCCATTCCGGCCGGCCGCGTTCATCAAGAGTGCGCGGCGTACCGCGCACGACGAAGCTGGAAACGAGAGGAGACGCCATGCGTTCAGTGGTCACCGGCGGCGCCGGGTTCCTCGGGTCGCACCTGTGCGATGCGCTGCTCCAGCGCGGCGACGAGGTCATCTGCCTCGACAACCTCATCACCGGCGCCACGGACAACGTCGCGCACCTGCTCGGCAACCGCAAGTTCCGCTTCGTCCATCACGACGTGACGGAGTACATCTTCATTGACGGGCCGGTGGACAACGTGCTCCATTTCGCCTCGCCGGCCAGCCCGATTGATTACCTGAAGCTTCCGATCCAGACGCTCAAGGTCGGCTCGCTCGGCACGCACAAGGCGCTCGGACTCGCCAAGGCCAAAGGGGCGCGGTTCCTGCTGGCGAGCACCTCCGAGGTCTACGGCGACCCGCAGGTCCATCCGCAGCCGGAGACGTACTGGGGCCACGTCAACCCGATCGGCTATCGCGGCGTCTATGACGAGGCGAAGCGCTTCGCCGAGTCGCTCGCGATGGCCTATCACCGCGTGCACGGCGTCCGCACGCGCATCGTCCGCATCTTCAACACCTACGGCCCGCGCATGCGCCTGAACGACGGCCGCGCGCTGCCGAATTTCATCTGCCAGGCGCTCCGCGGCGAGGACCTGACCGTCTTCGGCGACGGCTTGCAGACGCGCTCGTTCACCTATGTCGCCGACACGCTCTCGGGCATCCTCAAACTGCTGGAATCGGACGAGGCCGAGCCGGTCAACATCGGCAACCCGCAGGAGATCAGCATCGCGGAGTTCGCGCGCCTGCTCATCGAGATCACCGGCAGCCGAAGCCGCGTCGTCACGCTGCCGTTCCCTCCGGAGTTCAAGGACGACCCCAAGGTGCGCCAGCCGGACATCTCGAAGGCCCGCAAGCTCCTCGGCTGGGAGCCG
>Ga0315281_10014844_pt1 | contig 10473 bp, 9 predicted proteins | sample YL17G07_0_MG_FD_204540 | JGI IMG/M metagenome (GOLD analysis project Ga0315281, IMG submission 204540) | Sediment microbial communities from Yellowstone Lake, YNP, Wyoming, USA - YL17G07_0 | ecosystem: Environmental > Aquatic > Freshwater > Lake > Sediment | place: USA: Wyoming | collected...
GTCCACGGTCTGGTGCCTCGTCTGTGATCATCTCAAATACGTCCTTGCCGGAGTCGCTCCGCCTTCAGCGCAGCGACTGCTCCAAAATCATGCGCATGGAATCGGGTAACTGAGGTTTTTAGGATCATTGCACCCCGCAGCAGTGCAGCGGCTAATGTCTTCCTGCATGGCATTCGCTGTTAACGCAACAATGGGACCTGAATAGCCCTTCTCGCGCAACATCTGTGTTGCCTTCACACCATCCAAAACAGGCATCTGAATGTCCATCAGGACGAGGTCAAAGTTACCCGCAAGTGCTTTGTGCACCGCATCAAGTCCATGCACCGCAAGGGTAACGTCCGCCCCCGTCTTTTTGATATGCATGGATATCAAACGTTGATTGTCTGGATTATCCTCTGCCAGAAGAATACTACCTACCAGCCTGGGCACTCCAATCTTGATGTTCGCATTGGTTTTAACACCCAAACCATCAAGGTTATGTACAAATCCGACCCTTTCCAAAGCTCCCATGTTGACCGAAACGGTAAAAGTTGAGCCTGCTCCCTGACAGCTACGCATCGTGATTGTCCCACCGAGTTTTTCTGCCAGTTGCCGGGATAAATGCAGGCCCAAACCAGTGCCGCCATATTGTCGAGTTGTGCTTGAATCAGCCTGGGTAAAGGGCTGAAACAAATTACCCTGCTGCTCTGGTGTCATGCCAACACCCGTGTCGATCACCTCAAATCGCATTTGGTTGGCAGCAGTATCGAGGCCAACGCGAACCGTAACTCTTCCCTTGCCTGTAAATTTGATCGCATTGTTGCAGAGGTTAAGCAAAATTTGTTTTAACCGGACGGGGTCGGTTGTGATGGTCTTTGGTAGCGGAAATGCATAATCAATCGAGAATACCAAACCCTTAGCTTCGGCCTGGAGTTTGGCATTAGCTTGCACGTCGGCGAGTACTTCAAACGGGGAAACAACCAGTTGCTCGACTCCCAGTTTGCCCGCCTCAATTTTTGAAAGATCCAGGATATCGTTGATGATGGTTAGCAGATGTTTGCCGTTTCGAATGATAGTTTCAATCGATTCGAGCCTTTCCGTTATTGAGTTATTGCTATCAAGAAGTGATTCTGAAAAACCGATAATGGCTGTCAGCGGTGTCCGAATCTCATGGCTCATATTAGCCAGAAACTGGCTCTTTGCCTGATTGGCCGTTTCCGCATCCAGCTTCTCCAGCAGGGCCGACTCCCGTTTCTGATGCTCCTCAACCACTGCGGCGTTGCGCTCCTTCAGATTGATACGAAGGGTGTTCATGGTTCCGGCCAGACGTCCAACCTCGTCGGTTGACTGCAGCGTAATCGGTGTATCCAGATCACCTTGTCCAAGCGCTTCTGCATAGCGATCCAGGTTTTTGAGAGGCCGGATGATGGTTTTTCGAAGATAGATGCACAGCACTCCTGCCAGCACCAGAAACACAACGGCGGTGATCAAAGCCAGTTCCCAAAGCCGGAGATTGATGATTTCGTTGGTCCGTTCCGAGGTGATCCCGATTATCACCTCGCCCATATCATCGCCACTCCCCGGCATTTTAATTTTTGCGCGATATTCCCGGACAGACTCCGCGGAACCAGATTGAGTTTGGGCCGATGCAATTTCCTTTCCGTCTTCACGAAAGGTCTTTGCAAAAACTACATCCTGATTGGTTTGAATCAGATTATTGAGGTTGGCCTCAAGCAGCGAATAATCTCGGAGCAGAAGGGGATCAATCGAGAAAATGGAGGTGGTACGGGCCAGAGACTTGCCTTGATTATCTATTTTCTCAAGGAGAATCTGCTTCTCGCTCTGGATTAAATAGACGCCCGCCGGAACCACGACAAAGGATAAAAGCACAAGCATCGTGCCAATCAGGCGAACGCCTACACTGCTCCAAAATCCTCGGTAAGCCTGATGTGAAATGTGAGTTTTATTATTATTATTGGAATCCATTCTCGGCATCATTCTGCATGTTCGAATAGCAAAGCTAACAAAACACGATTATTTCAAGAACGACACATTCAAAACATTCTTTAATTCATCGTGCTTATGGCCACATCAATTTCATCCATCACGGCCGTCAACAAGCCTGGTAAAGCGTCTTGAAGTGATTGGTTTATTTCAGCCAATTCGCAAATGGCACCTTCCACTCCCCACAGAACCACACGATCAGGCCCGTCATTCAACCGGTCCCCAAGCTCCAGCGCCTCGGCAATGCCAAAGCCATGAGTCGAGGTGTAGTGAGCAACGGCTTGGCGAACCGCCTTGCCTTCCAGTCGGTGCAGAGTGCCCGCTGGCGCGCCACTTTGCACCGCATCCACCAGCACCACCAGCCGCGCGCCACGCATCAGGTTGATCAGCCCGGCACCGGGCCGGTCGTGGCTGGACACGGACACCTGCGCCGGGTCGAACCGGCCTTGCAGCGCTTCCGCCGCCAGCCAGCCGATGCGGTCGTCGCCAAACGGCGAACCGATGCCAAAAATCCGGATCGGCGCAGTCATGCCCTGTCCACCTTGAGCCGCAGGAAATGCGTGGCGCAAGAGATGCACGGGTCGTAATTGCGGATCACAACTTCAGCATGTTCCCGGATTTCTGCCTCAGGCTTATCGGTGCCGAATTGCTCGATGGAAAGGCGCAGGTCTTCCTCAATGCGTGCCTGATTCTGACTGGTGGGCGGCACAATGCGCGCACTCAGCACGCGGCCCTGGCCATCCAGCTCATAGCGATGCCACAGCAAGCCGCGCGGTGCTTCGGTGCAACCGTAACCTACCCCTGCTTTAGGATGTGCCGCAACATAAGGCTGGGCAGGAAGCTCATAAGCTTGCAGCAGCCGGATTGCCTCGCTCAGCGCATAGTAAATCTCCACGGCACGCGCCACGATGCTGTGATAAACATTCATGGACGGCCAGCGAATACCGGTCGCCAGTGCCGCATCCTGCACCGGCTGCGGCAAACGATCGAAATTCAGGTTAAGGCGCGCCAGCGGCCCTACCAGATAGGGCTTGCCCTGGTGCAAACAATGCAGCGCAGTGGAATGTGGCACCTGCAATTCCTCGAATTCCCGCTCAAAACCAGCAATCTCGATATCCAGGCCACGGCTGGAAACGATACGCCCCTCGTTCATGGGGTATTCGTGCGCATGCCTCAAACTCACATATTCGAAATCCTGCACAGCCTGCGGCAGGTCAAGGGCAGCACTCCAGTACAGCAGCGCTTCCGCTTCCGGCAGTGCAGCTTGCAACCGCGCCAGCAGGTTCTCCGCAACATCAGGCTGCGGCGCATGATGGAAGCCCCCGACCCGAGCCCCAACCGGGTTTACGGAACGCCCACCCAGCAGTTTGATCAGGTCATTACCCAATTCCTGCAGATGCAGCCCGCGCCGCACTGCATCCGGGTAATCACGCGCCATTTCGCTCACGCTCGGGTAGCCGAGGAAATCCGGCGCGGCCAGCAAATGTATATGCAGGCTGTGTGATTCGATCCACTCGCCGCAGTAGAACAGGCGGCGCATGGCACGCACCCAGGTGCCGGGATCGAGACCGAAGATGGATTCGATGGCATGCACCGCGCTCATCTGGTAAGCCACCGGGCAGATGCCGCAGATGCGCGCCACCATATCCGGCACCTCTTCGAAACTGCGGCCTTCCAGGAACTTCTCGAACAAACGCGGCGGCTCGAAAATACACAGCTTCAGTTCTTCGATGCGGCCATCCCGAATGCGCAGATCGAGCGCCCCTTCCCCTTCCACTCGGGCCATCAGCGGCACATTGATCGAGACCTCACGCGCGTCACTCATGAGAACCGACCAGCCATGCCTTGCCCACCGCCGCGAAGGGCTCGGCCGCATTATTGATGAACAGGAAGCGCTGGGAGATGCGCTCGGGCAACAGTCCCAAGCCCTCAAAGCGATGGGCCAGTGCAGCCGGGTTGGTCAGTTCCGCCGGGCCGAAGCAGGCGTAGCAGTCCCGCCCGAAACTGGGGCACAAAGCACCGCAGCCAGTACGCGTCACCGGCCCCATGCACGCCTCACCCTTGCTCACCATCACACATACATTGCCGCGACGCTTGCACTCCAGGCACACGCTGTCCGCCGGGTTCAGGGGCTGTACGCCAAACAACAGGTCACGCACGGCGGCCAGCACCTGCTTAGATGTAACCGGGCAGCCCCACAGCTCCAGATCCACTTTGACATGCTGTGCAATGGCTGTGGAAGTCGGCAGGCTCTTGATATATTCGGGGGAAGCATAGATATCACTCACCCAATCTGCCGCATTGGCAACGCCGTTACGCAACGCTTGCAGCCCGCCCGCCGTGGCACAGGCACCGAGGGTGATAAGATATTTACTGTTGGAGCGGATGGCCTGGATGCGTTCGATTTCCTCGCGCGTGGAGATGCTGCCTTCGACGAAGACAATGTCCACCTGTGCCTCCGCCGCGACCGGCCCCAATTCGGCGAAATGCGTAATATCCACCAGTTCCGCCAGCCGCAGTAGATCTTCGCCCAAGTTCAAGAAAGCGAGCTGGCACCCATCACAGGAGGTGAATTTGTGCACAGCGATTTTTGGCTTTGGGGTTGGCATGTTTGGAAAAAACGAATGGACAGGATTAACAGGATTTTTCAGGATTCACAAAAACAAAAGAATTCTTTACATTTCATCTCACGCTCCACCCTGTTCCGCATTCAGATTTAATCCTGTAAATCCTGAAAAATCCTGTTAATCCTGTCCATTTTTTTCCTGTCAAAACCCCCTCACCCCAAACAAACCCTTCACTTCAGGATAGCTGAAGATCGGCCCGTCCTTGCAGATGAACTTGCCCCCGTACTGGCAATGCCCGCACAACCCCACGGCGCACTGCATGTTGCGCTCCATGCTGAGATAGATATTTTCCTGCGCCACACCGCGCTGGGCCAGCAGCCCTGCCCCGGCAATCATCATGCCTTCCGGGCCACACATCATGGCCACTGTTTTAGCTGGGTCGAACTGCGCCTGTTCGAATAGATCAGTGACCGGCCCCACGTGCCACGGCCATAGCGCCTCCCCGGCGCTGGCAGCGATCAGCACTTGGGTATCGGGGGCCGCTGCCCAAGTCTGGTAGCGGTCGCGATAGATCAGGTCGCGCGAATGTTTCACGCCCTGGATGATGGTGAGTTTTCCGTAACGCTCTCGCCGCCGCATGATGTAGTTGATGACGGACACCACCGGCGCACACCCCAGACCGCCGGTAATTACCGCTACATCTTTGCCCTCTACCGGCTCCAACGGCCAGCCACGGCCGTATGGGCCGCGAATACCAATGCGGTCGCCCGCCCTGAGTTGCGCCAGTCCTTCAGTAACACGCCCCACCCGGCGGATGGTGTGGTCCAGCAGATGTTCGTCGAGCGGGTCGGACACGATAGAGATCGGCACCTCGCCCACCCCGTACAGATACACCATGTTGAACTGGCCCGGCTGGAAGCGATAGGCAGCCTGAATGACTGGATCGGTGAAACGCAGGCGCAACGTGAAAATGCTGTCTGATTCCTGGATGCGTTCGAGGATTTCTGCTTCGTGCGGCAGGTGGGGGTTAGGCTGCATCCGCGCCCCCACAAATGACTTGCGCCTCTGCGGTAAGGTCGATGCCCACCGGGCACCAGGCTATGCAGCGCCCACATCCGACGCAACCGCTACGGCCGAACTGGTCGTGCCAGCTACCGAGTTTGTGCGTCAGCCATTGGCGATATCGCTGCCGAATCTCCGGGCGCAGTTGCACGCCGTGGATGTAGCCATGACCCTCAGTGAAGCAGGAATCCCACTGGCGCTGGTGAACACTGCTCAGCCCATCCAGAGTCGGCACTTCTGTCTGGGCATGGCAGAAACAGGTCGGGCAAACCAGGGTGCAGTTGCCGCAGGACAGGCAGCGCTGCGCGACTTCGTCCCAGCGCGGGTGATCGAGGTTGGCGAACAGCTGATCGCGCAGGTTACGGCCGGGCAGGCTGCGGGTTTGCACATGTGCGGCGTGCTCGACGGCTTGGTGCGCAGCCTCGGTGTCCGCAACACTTGCCGCATACAGCGCAAGCTCACGCAACACAGCCGCACCGCGCTCGCTCCCCGCTTCGGACACAAAGCCCTGTTCCAGTTCGGTCAGTGCAATGTCGAAACTATGGCTTGCGCCCGGCCCATCGCCTGTGGAGGCGCAGAAACAGGTCGCTGCGGGGTGGGTGCAGTTCACTGCCACCAGGAATAGCCCAGCTCGGCGCGCAGCATAATAGGGGTCGGGATTTTCCCGCTGCAGGAAAATCCTGTCCTGAATGGCGAGTGCCGCCAGGTCGCAGGCACGCACTCCGATCACCGCCAGCGGTCCGGTTTCAGGAATACTTGTTTCTACCGTGAATCCGGTTTCGGTACGGCGCGCCCGCCACATGGGCTCCTGCGGGGCGAACAACAGCGGTTTGAGGGCTTGCGGCCCATTGGCCCAGGCGAACTGCCGTGCATCACCGGTTTGCCCGGTGCGGTAGCTGCCCGGGGCCTGCGTCACCCGCACGCCAGCCGGTAGCGCAGCAACGTGGTGCAAGGGTTCGTAAACAATCGCCCCTTCCCGCAGTTGCGGTCCGATGCAGCGGTAGCCCTGCTGGACAAGGATATTCAGTAAAGCCTGAAGGCTGTCACGGGGCAGGAATGTTGGCGTGTCCGGCATCCCATCCCCCTCGGCTTACCCTTTACCGGAACGCCAGATGGAAAAGACCAGCCAGATGCTGTTAAAGAAGGCAATGATAAATCCGAGCAGCCCGAACAGCGAAAGCCCGAACAGGGTTGGCCCCCCTTGTACGGTCATGACGATGGAAGAACCGATCACCAGCGAGGCGGTCATGATACCCAACGTCAGCCGGCTGGCGCTGCGGTCGATCTGATGGCCAAAATGGTCCAGCCGCTTCAAATCCAGATCGATCTTGACCCGGCCCCGGCGAGCTTCTTTCAGCAGGCGCGAAATATCGCGCGGCAACCCGGTAAAAATTGACAGCAAATCCTTCGCCCCGTGATGGGTACGTTTGAAGATTGCAGCGGGAGAATAGCGCTGATGCAGGACATGCTTGACGAATGGCGTCAGGTGAAAGGCCATGTCGAACTCGGGGTCAAGCTGGCGCCCCAGACCTTCCAGCGTAAGCAGGGCCTTGAACAGCAGCGTCAGATCGGATGGCATCACCAAATAGTGCTCGCGCATGATCACCGTCAACTCGCCCAGCAGGCTGCCCAGCTTGATATCCTTGAGGTGCACGCTGGAGTAATTGAAGACGAACTCCACTACATCCGAAGCAAGCTTGGCCTCGTTCACCACCGTTTCGCCAGTCCATTCCAGCAACACCTCCAGCAGACTCGCCTCATCTTTCTGCACCAGCGCCACCAGCAAATCCACCAGCTGGTTGCGCCGTTCATGGGTCAGCAGGCCGGTCATGCCGAAATCAACCATGGCGATGCGGTTGTCAGGCAGATAAAACACGTTGCCGGGATGAGGGTCGGCGTGGAAGTAGCCGTCCACCAGTATCATCTTGAGCACCGCATCCGCGCCCCGCGCCGCCAGTAACCTGCGGTCCAGGCCAGCCGCCTCCACCTCAGCCAGCTTGTTGCCGGCGATACCCACTATGCGCTGCTGGACGTTCATCGATTCGCTGGTCCATTCCCAGTAAACCTTGGGAATCACCACGGTGGGATCCTTCTCGAATTTTTCAGCGAAGCGGTCAATGTTGCGTGCCTCGGTCGCCAGATTTAATTCACGCCGCAGCGAACGCGCAAATTGAACCACCACCTGGGAAGGCTGGTAGCGCCTGGATTCGGGCATTTCGCTTTCGAGCAGGCGGGCAATGTGGGCGAGGAGGCGCAGATCCGCGTCGATTTTCGTCACAATGCCGGGGCGGCGAATCTTGAGTACCACCGGGGTACCATCCTGCAGCTTGGCGAGATGCACCTGGGCAATCGATGCGCCCGCAATCGCAGTGGTATCCAGATCGCGAAATACCTCAAGTGGCGATGCGCCCAGGGCGGCCTCCAGTTCCGGCAACAATTCCTCGAACGGCACCGGCGGAACATCGTTTTGCAGCTTCTCGAATTCGGTAATCCAGTTGGGGGGAAACAGATCCACCCGCGTCGCCATCACCTGACCGAGCTTGATGAAGGTCGGCCCCAGCTCTTCCAGCGCGCGGCGCACGCGTACCGCCGGCTCGAGGTGCATGATGTCGCTCGACTCTTTCCAGTGCAGGATGCGCCCCGTGCGCTCCAGAAATGTGACCAGCCCGAGGCGGCGTACCGCATCTCCCAAACCGTAACGCACCAGCACCGAGGTGATCTCATGCAGGCGAGCCAAATCCCGCATGACGTTGAAAGTTTCCAGAATCATCTACACCTCGTTCAAATTATTCTTAAACCCTGATATCACCACAGAGGCGCGAGCACACAGAGAAAAAAGGTGAGGAAGCAAAAATTATTTTTTACTCCCGGTTTTTTCCTGGATCGCATCAGCCAACCCGGAAAAAATCCCCCCCGCGAGTTGCAGAAGCCGCAAACTGACCTCCCGCACGGCCCGCTCCCCGCTAGCCTTGCTGTCGCCAAGTGTAGCCTGCGCCCGGTTACTGAATGCTTCCAGGGTTGCACCGACTTTGGCACCAGTATCGGTGCCATTCCGGCGCAAATGGCTGAGCAGATCCTGCAACTCCTGCTTGATCATGGCACTGGCGCTTTCTGCCACGTTGCCCACTGTGGCCAGAAACTCTTCTTCCAGCCACTTCAGGTTCTCCAGCGCATCATGCAGTTCATGTTCGGAAAAATCCTTGCTCTTAGAGGCGACCTGTTTCAAGGCGAGCTGCATGGCCTCAGCTGTTATTGCCAAGGCATCGTCTAGACCGTGCAGCGCCTCGGCCAAAGCTGTTTTTGCTTCGCTGCCGCGATGCTCCAATCCAAGGTTTATGCCCTCCGACACCGCACCTACCACATTTCTGATTTCCTTCACTTCGAGGCGGCGCGTCTTCAGTGCGCGCATCGTCAAATCTCGAACCGTCTCCCGGATTTTCTGGCCAGGCTGCACACTTGCGCTTGCTTCGGCTTTAATGTCCGCGACACTCAGTTTTTCAGTGCTGTGTTGGCTCATGATCAGCTCCTTATCAGATGCTATTGGGTTAGCACTACACTTTCATACTAGCCGCTAGGATCGTGCCATGCTTGCACAGTTTTCACTTTACAGCCAACGGGAATCTCAGTAAATTTCGCCCATGAACATTTCACGCATTATCTTGATCGTCTGGTTGACCTTACTGTCAACCGGTGCCCTGGCAGCTGAGGCACCGCAGCCTTTTATGCCGGAGTCCGCAGTAAAGGCTGAGGAGCAGAGCCATGCAGGCAACGCGGCATCCGAACTCATGATGTACGCCATGAGCCTGATTGGGGTCGATTACAAATATGGCGGCAAACTGCCGGAGTCGGGTCTCGATTGCAGCGGCTTCGTCAGCCATGTTTTCAGCCATGTTGCGGGCCTCCCGCTGCCCCACAATACCTATGCCATCAGTCTGGCCGGCAAGGCCATCTCACCCACCGAACTCAAACCCGGCGATCTGGTTTTTTTCAATACCCTGCGCAACGCCTTTTCTCACGTTGGCATTTACCTTGGCGACAACCGCTTTATCCACGCCACCAGCAATACGACAGGCAACATCATGATTTCAAACATGGCCGACCAATACTGGACCAAACGCTTTAATGGCGCACGCCGGATATTAGGGTTCGCTAACGAATAACTTGCTTCCCGTCCCACTTCTGGATTAGCTTCCGAATAAGCGGCAACGCTGCCTGCGCAGCCTTCTCTCCTTCCAGAATCGCCACGTGTTTGCTGTCAAAATCGGCTGCCCCGATAGTACCTGTGTTGGGACGTATCACCACATCGGCCTCGGCCAATTCATAGTTCGAGATCGACTGCCCCATGATGCTGACGGTCTGTAGCAGAACGTCCAGCGTGTCTTTTGTTTTGGCATTGCGCGGCTTACTGGAAATATCTACCGCGATCACGATATCCGCGCCCATGCTGCGTGCCGCCTTGACTGGAACCGGGCTCACCAGCCCGCCATCGACATACTCGCGACCGTTGATACTGGTCGGTTGGAACACCCCGGGCACACTGCTGGAAGCACGCACGGCCATGCCAACATTGCCAAGACGGAACACCACCATCTCTCCGGTCTGAAGATCGGTAGCCACCGCTGCAAAGGGCTTGGACAGCTTCTCGATTGCCCGATTCTGAAGTGACTTATTGACGAAAATCTGCAGCTGCTCGCCTTTGATGAACCCTCGTTCAGGCATGACAAAGTCACCTACGCTCGACTCTTCAAGCTGGAATGCAATTTTTTGCAACTCAAAGCCGGAATAGCCACCCGCATATAAAGCCCCCACCACACTTCCCGCACTGGTTCCAACCACCAAGTCCAGCACAATGCCCTGCGCT
>Ga0315281_10014845_pt1 | contig 10473 bp, 9 predicted proteins | sample YL17G07_0_MG_FD_204540 | JGI IMG/M metagenome (GOLD analysis project Ga0315281, IMG submission 204540) | Sediment microbial communities from Yellowstone Lake, YNP, Wyoming, USA - YL17G07_0 | ecosystem: Environmental > Aquatic > Freshwater > Lake > Sediment | place: USA: Wyoming | collected...
GGCGAATCGGTATCGCACTTCCACCAGTCAGCCGGGGCATCATCAAACCGCGATTCAAACTCTCCCAAAAACCATCGGGTTAGAACAGAGCACGGTGATTGTGCTGGATGCATTGCGCAAGCAGCGCAATGTCAGCGATTATGAAGGCGACCCGATCAGCGACCAGGCCGTGATTGAGTGTACCAGGCAGGCGGAGCAGCTTTACAGGGTTGTAAATGGCTGGATTGCAATCCACCGGCCTGATTTAACAAAACCAGACAAGCCGGACGTGTAGGGGCAATTCACGGATTGCCCGACAAACCCGCTGCATTTTTTCCGCGCCTTCACGCGGCAGTCCGCAGCACTGCACCGGTGCGCTCCACCCGAGGCGTGTCCGGGTTGGTGCGTCAAGGCGGGCTGCCGGCGGTAGTCCCGAAACAAGTGATAGAGGCGATCATGCAGCGCGCAGACGCAGTCAGCGGCTTGCACCAAGACAACCGCCCCCTGTTTTGCGCGGGAGAGCCGATCAGGCTGGTGGAAGGGCCGCTTGCAGGCATGGAAGGCGTATTCAACGAAGAAGATGGCGAACGGCGCGTGATCGTACTCTTGGAGTTGCTGGGCAAGGCCAACAAAATGAAAGTGAATCGCGACTGGGTCGTCCCGGCAGCGTAGTTTTACAATTTATAAACAACAAGCTATGCGAAACATGCCCGTGTTTTGCAGGGCGGTAGCGTGCCTGAAGGCGGGGCAGAGGTCACGATTTGCGTATGAACCCAAGTATCATCCTCCCGGAACTCGCTTACCTTGTACCCACACTTAAAAAGAGGTGTAGGTGGAAACCCTTGACTTTGCCAAGTGCTCACAAAGGTTCGTCCATTACGGTGGTCGCGTAGAAAGTAAAAACTAATGCCGACGTTCCGTCTTCATGTTAAGGGGTAAGTGTGTGTAGGTGAAAGTTTCGCAAGAGAATCGGCATTCTTACCCTCATCCCAGCCTTGTGATGGGTGGCAGGAGTGGAAAACTAGCCGCTCAAGGCGGCTTACGGTTTTGCTGGTGCCCCAGATGCGCTCACCAATAAGCCACCAATTTTGCCGGTGGCAATTTAACTACCAAAAAACTGCAGCTCTTAAGTAAAGAACCCACCGAAGATGAATACTCCTCAAAAGCTCTGGTATCTGCTCACGCCTGAACAGCGCCGTGCTGCTATCGTACTGCTGGGCTTTATGTTGATAGGCGTGGTTTTGGAGACTTTGGGCATAGGCATGATCATTCCTGCGCTTGCATTAATGACGCAGGGCGACATGGCCGACAAATACCCAGCGCTAGTGCCGTGGCTGAGCAGCCTTGGCAACTACAGCCAAAAGCAACTAGTCATTGGCGGCTTACTGGTACTGATCGTGGTGTATACCATCAAGGCTTTGTTTCTCGGCTTTCTGGCATGGCGGCAAGCGCGATTTGTTTTTGAGCTCCGAGCTAATCTTTCTCAAAGGCTTTTCACTGGTTACTTGTGCCAACCCTACACATTTCACCTGCAGAACAACTCGGCACAATTAATTCGCAATACTATTGGCCAAGTTGCCGATGTCACAAATGTAATCCAGAAAGGCCTTGTGTTGATCACCGAGATTCTGGTATTGCTCGGCATCTCCACGTTACTGCTTGCTGTTGAGCCGCTAGGTGCATTATTGGTGGTGAGCATTTTTGGTATGGCTGGATGGGGATTTAATCAATTCACCCATAGTCACGTTCTACGGTGGGGCAAGGAACTCCAACATCATGATGGGCTGCGTATCCAGCATCTGCAACAGGGACTGGGCGGAGCAAAGGACGTGAAACTGCTTGGACGCGAAAACAACTTTCTTGACCAATATTGGGTACACAACATTGGAAGCGCACGTGTCGGCCTGCGTCAAGACACGCTTGGTGCATTACCCCGGCTCTGGCTGGAACTACTTGCCGTTTCAGGGTTAGTCACATTGGTGCTGGTAATGATCTGGCAGGGCAAACCTCTAGATGCTTTATTGCCTACACTGGGGCTATTTGCTGCTGCCGCCTTTCGTATCATGCCCTCGGGCAACCGTGTGATCAACGCCATCCAAAGCGTACATTATTCCTTACCGGTGATTGATACCCTGCATGGCGAATTGCGCCTATTTAATGCAACAAAGCCTCCTCAGCAAGGACAGCCCTTGCCATTCAATAATGTATTGTCTCTTGAACAAGTTGGCTTTCAATATCCTTCTGCCGAGTTCCAAGCCCTGCACGGTGTCAATTTGGTAATTCAACGCGGCACCTCTGTTGGCTTTATCGGCGGTAGCGGCGCGGGTAAAAGCACCTTGGTGGACATCATTCTCGGCCTGCTCACCCCGCAGAGCGGCACTATAAAAATTGACGGCATCGACATACAGACTAACCTGCGCGGCTGGCAGGATCAGATCGGCTACGTGTCACAGTCCATATTTCTCACCGATGACACCTTGCGCCGCAATGTTGCATTTGGTCTACCCGATGATCAAATCGATGAAGCCGCTGTTTGGCGTGCCATCCTTGCAGCGCAACTGGAACAATTCGTCAACGAGCTGCCGCAAGGCCTCGACACTTTGGTTGGCGAGCGCGGAATTCGCCTCTCTGGAGGTCAGCGCCAACGTATCGGCATTGCCCGTGCACTCTATCACGACCCTCAGGTGCTGGTGCTGGACGAAGCAACCAGCTCGCTTGACAATGCCACTGAACACGGCGTCATGGAAGCAGTACGCGCTCTGCAAGGTGACAAGACTATACTTATCGTTGCACACCGCCTCAGCACGGTTGAACATTGTGATCGCCTGTTTAGACTGGAGCGGGGAAAGTTGGTGGAAGAAGGGGAAACGTCGGTGATGCTGGAGAAGATTCTAGCAGCTCTTCCTAATGGTTTCGATTCGAACCATGAAAAATAGAATATGAAAACAAGAATGAGAGTACGCGCATTGTGCATGCCAAAAGCATCAATGCGCGCTGGTTGTAAACGCAATGTGGTAATAGGGGCGCACGCCGCTCGGTGCTTCTTGAATCGATTTGATAATTTATAGCTAAGGAATCAAGCATGTCAATATTGACAGATAAATCCATCCTCATCACAGGCGGCACAGGGTCATTTGGCCACGCCTTTGTACCTATGACATTGGCTAAATTTAATCCATCTCGTCTGGTCATTTTCTCGCGCGATGAAATGAAGCAGTGGGAAATGGCCAAGCTATTTAAGAATGACAGCCGAGTCCGGTTTTTTATTGGCGATGTGCGTGATAAGGACCGCCTGCACCGCGCTCTGGATGGAGTTGAGTATGTAGTGCATGCCGCTGCAACAAAAATTGTTCCAACTGCAGAGTACAACCCGTTTGAGTGCATTAAGACAAACATTGATGGCGCAATGAATCTGATTGATGCCTGCATTGACCAAAACGTCAAGAAAGTTATTGCCCTGTCCACCGACAAGGCAAGCAGCCCGGCGAACTTGTATGGCGCATCCAAGCTGGCATCAGACAAATTATTTGTTGCCAGCAACGCTTATTCGGGTATCCACAACACCCAATTTTCCGTGGTTCGGTACGGTAATGTTATGGGCTCGCGCGGCTCGGTCATTCCATTTTTCATGTCACTCGCAGAAAGCGGCAGACTGCCGATTACCGACGTGAGAATGACCCGTTTCATGATTTCACTCGAACATGCGGTTGAGTTGGTCTGGCACGCGTTCAAGGACATTGAAGGCGGTGAAATATATGTGAAAAAAATCCCGTCCATGACCATCACCGATATTGCACGTGCGGTTGCGCCCAAAGCCGAGTTCGACATCATCGGCATTCGTCCGGGGGAAAAACTGCACGAGCAGATGATCAGCGCCGAAGACTCTTTCTCCACCTACGAGTACCCCGAGCATTACAAGATTCTTCCTGCCCTTAATTCTTGGTGCGATGATCCGAATCGAATCAAGGATGGACAGAAGGTGCCTGAGGGTTTTGTCTACACCTCGGACAACAACCCGGAATGGATGCCCGTATCGGCACTTCAAGAATGGATTTCGCAAAATCGCCTCAAGGTTGGAAAAATCTGAATGAGGCTGGCGTAGTCCGCCGGGCGAATTATGCTTATGTATCCGACTGGTCATTGCTCTTTCAGGCAGTGCAATAAAGAATATTTGCACAAAACACATGAATAACCGTCTTGCTCTTGGCACGGTTCAGTTTGGTATGCCTTATGGTATCGCCAATAAGGCGGGCCAGGTCAGTCGGGAAGAAGCTGGCGCGATACTGGATTACGCCGCCGCAGTCGGGCTCGATACGCTGGACACTGCCATCGCGTATGGGCAGAGTGAGCAGCGTTTGGGTGAAATCGGAGTTAAGCAATGGCGTATTATTTCTAAACTACCTGCGATGCCGGAGCCATGCCATGATGTTTCAAGCTGGGTGCAAAAATCGGTATCGGAATCGTTGGACCGACTCGGTATCAACCGGCTTGGGGGTCTGCTGTTGCATCGTCCGCACCAACTTCTTGGGCAAAGCGGGTATGCCCTGTATGCAGCACTAGAAGACCTTAAGCAACGCGGAATTGTGGAAAAAATAGGCATCTCGATTTACGATCCGCAAGAACTTGAAATGCTCATACCCATCTACCGGTTTGATTTGGTGCAAGCGCCGTTCAATGTGCTGGACCGCCGGCTGATTACAAGCAACTGGCTGACCCGATTGAAGCAGGCAGGCACGGAAGTGCATGTACGCTCGGTTTTCCTGCAAGGGTTGCTGTTGATGGACGCATCAAATCGTCCAGCGCGTTTTCAAAAATGGCAGAAACTTTGGGATATTTGGCACGAGTGGGTCACCGCAAGTCAGCTTTCACCATTGCAGGCGAGCCTTGGCTTTGCACTGGCGCAACCAGAGATCGATCGTGTCATCGTCGGTGTGGATACCGTGCACCAATTGCAAGATATCCTGGCTGCTGCTGGCGGTCCTGCACCAGTGCCGCCCATCGAACTGAATTGTGAAGATATCGATCTGATCAACCCATCACGCTGGAATTAATTTTATTCAATGACAGGACTTCACACATGATCAAGATTATTGCTGAATTGGCTCAGGGCTTCGAAGGCAAGGCTGAACAGGCACATCTTCTCGTCCTCGCGGGTGCGCGGGCCGGTGCTGATGCAGTCAAGATGCAGCTGGTATATGCCGAGGAATTGTGCACACCTGATTACAAGGACTTCAAACTGTTTGAGACGCTTGAAATGCCCGATCAGGTATGGCATGCGCTTGCAGCAAGCGCAAAAAAACTGAATGTCGAGTTGCATCTTGATGTGTTTGGTCCCCGCAGCTTGGCATTGGCCGAATCGATGGGCGCGCAAGCAATCAAAATTCATGGTACCGATATGGGAAATATTGGGCTGCTCAAGGCGGTTGCCAAGTCGGGTATAAAACAAGTACTGCTGGGGGCGGGTGGTGGATTTCTGACTGAAATCAGCCAAGCTGTTGAGTTGCTGGCTAAAAAGCAAATCGTAATTTTATTGGGATTCCAGGGATATCCAACACCTAATGAAGCCAACCAGATCGATCGCGTGCGAGCGGCCACCAGGATATTTTCCGATCACCCGAATGTGATGATCGGCTTCGCCGACCACGCGCCACCTAACAGCCCGCTGAGCTTGGCACTGGCCGCAATGGCGCTCGGAGCAGGCGCGACAATATTTGAAAAACATTTGACCTTGGCCCAGACCTTGAAGCTGGAAGACCACGAGGCTGCTCTCAACCCTGATCAGTTCAGCGAGTTCGCTACTGCGTTGCGTGCCTGCGAAGAAGCATTCGGCAAGGCTGCTTCCAGCCCAGATTTTGGCATGTCTCAATCTGAATTAGGCTATCGTCAGTGGACGCGAAAACATGTTGTGGCGTGCCAGCCGATCAAAGCCGGCGCCATCATCAACCCGGAGGCTGTCGTATTGAAACGCACACCATCAAAAGACATATTGACTGATCTTGATTCGGTTTATGGCAGACGGGTTCTGCGTGACATATTTGTAAATCAACCCATTTCCCCTGCTGACATTCAGGAAGTGGAGGAAAAGTCATGAATCGCCGATTAGTTGCGGCATTGGCTTGCCGCAATCAGGGATCCAGGCTTTACGGTAAGCCGCTACAGAATCTGGATGTAGAAAAGGGGGTTCGAATACTCGACAACATCATTGACTGCCTGCGGACAATCGATTGCATTGATGAGATCGTTCTCGGTATCTCAGAGGGGGTTGAAAACGAGATATTCATGGCCATCGCCGGAGAAAAAGGCCTTCGCTATGTCGTCGGCGATCAGATCGATGTGTTATCGCGACTGGTCAAATGCGGGCAGATCGCTGGTGCTACTGACATCTTCCGTGTGACCAGTGAATCACCCTTTCTTTATTTTGAGCCAGTAGAAGATTTGTGGCAAAATTATCAGGAAGAGCAAGCGGATGCAGCCTTCATGGACAATGTCATTGATGGGTGCGGATTTGAAATCATTTCATTGAAAGCACTGGAAGAGTCGCATGCAAAAGGCGACAAAAAACACCGCTCCGAACTTTGTACGTTGTATATTCGCGAGCACTACCAAGACTTCAAGATAATTAAAGCGAACACGCCGATAGAATTGATTCGAAAAGATCTGAGGTTGACAGTAGATAATCCTGAAGACTTGGCAGTGTGCCGAACTGTATTCAATGTATTCAAGAACTCTGCCCCAAGAATTCCAGTTCTGGAAATTGTAAAATTTTTGGACGAAAATCCAAGGCTAATTGAATTAATCGCTCCTTTCACGGAAACGGGATACTCCACGATGTACCGCTGGGGATCAGCGTAGACAAACTAACTTTAATAATACTGTGATCATATGATGAAAAAAATTGAGAATTTTGACAAATCACGTGAGTATTCTGCGCGCATACATGACCTGATACCCGGGGGTGCGCACACATATTCCAAAGGTGACGACCAGTTTCCATTCAATGCGCCAAGCGCGCTTACCCACGGCAAGGGTGCGCACGTGTGGGATATGGACGGTAACGAATATATCGATTGCAGTATGGGATTGACGTCGGTTTCTATCGGTCACGGGTATGAGCCAGTAGCGCAGGCTGTCTGTGAGGCCGCGTATCAAGGCACAAACTTCTCCCGCCCGGCAGTGCTTGAGATGAAGGCTGCCGAGATATTCCTCGAGACTGTGCAGTCTGGAGATATGGTGAAGTTTTCTAAAAACGGATCCACGGTAACAACGGCTGCAGTCAAACTCGCACGTGCCTTCACCGGGCGCAACCGGGTTGCAATCGCGCGCGAACACAATTTCTTCAGCTACGATGACTGGTTTATTGTAACGACACCCTGTGACCGAGGCATCCCCTCCAGAATGCGCGAAATGACGGCAGCGTTTAGCTATAACAACTACGCGTCAGTTGAAGCATTGCTCGCCGATAACAACCATGATATTGCCTGCCTGATTATGGAACCGGTCAAATTTGACCCGCCCAAGGACAACTTTCTGCACAATGTTGCAGCATTGTGCAAGGAGCGTGGCGTGTTGCTGATTCTCGATGAAATGATTTCGGGTTTTAAATGGGGTATGACAGGCGCGCAAAACTATTATGGCGTCAAACCCGACCTGTCGACCTGGGGCAAAGGCATTGCCAACGGATTTTCAGCCTGCGCATTGACCGGTCGTGCCGACGTCATGGAATTAGGGGGCATCCGGCGTGAAGGAAATGACAAGCTTTTCCTGATCTCAACAACTCACGGTGCCGAATCAACGGGGCTCGCAGCCATGATGGCTACCATTGAATCTTTCAAACAACACAACATGATCGAGAGCAACTGGGCGAGAGGTGATGCGCTGAAGAAACGCCTTGAACAGATCGTGCTCAAACATGGATTGGAAACTACACTGCAATTGCTTGGTTATCCATGTTTGTTCGTTCTGACATGCCGCAATCCCGCGGGTGCTTTGGATGATGCGTACCGCACATTAATGATGCAGGAAATGATCGCCCGTGGAATTCTTTTTCAAGGAATGGTTTACCCCACATGGTCGCATCAGCAGCCGGAGATGGAGCTATTCGCCATGGCTTTTGACGAGTCCTGCGCCGTATATCGCAAGGCCATCGATGCCGGGACAACAGATGGCATATTGATCGGCAGACCCGCAAAGGCGGTTTTCCGCAAAACAATTTAGAGCAGCAAAGCGGGGCTAACATTGAAAGTCGCATTGATCTCTCTCGACCAAAAATGGGAGGATAAGGCTTATAACCTGCAACGTTGCGTAGAGTTGGCGGCGCGCGCGTCCGCTTATAGCGCTGATTTGATCATTTACCCGGAGATGACGCTGACCGGCTTTACCATGAATACACAACTCATGGCAGAAGAGCCAGAACAATCGCCCACCCTGGCTGCATTTGCCAAGATCGCCAAAGAACATGACATTTCACTTGTTGCTGGCTTGGCAATGCGCAATGGCAGTAAATCGACCAATACGCTGGTAGCTTTTTCAAGTGAAGGACTTGAGAAGACGCGATATACCAAGATTCATCCTTTTTCTTTTGCGGGAGAAGATCGTTTTTTCCAAGCAGGGAATAGTTTGGCAAAAATGCAACTGCCGGAATTCACATTGGGCTTTTCAATATGCTACGACCTGCGTTTCCCGGAGCTTTACAGCGCGCTGGGAAACGACTGCGATGTATTAGTCAATATCGCCAACTGGCCGAAGCGACGGGTCACTCACTGGCGGGCATTGCTGCAGGCGCGCGCCATCGAGAATCAGGCCTATGTTATCGGCGTGAACCGTATTGGGGTAGATGGCAACGGCCTGGAATACGAGCGCAGCTCCTTAGTCGTGAACGCCAATGGTGAATTCATTGATCCGATTGTCACAGAAGGGGAGATGGATATTTATAATGTGAATCACCATGACCTGCTGGATTTCAAACGGGGATTCTCTACCCGGCAGGATCGGCGGCCTGACCTGTATCGGACTTTGATATGAACCAAAGGTTATTAGGCATGGATACCCTGCCAGAAGCGCCAATCGGCCATACTGGATTCATGCGACTGATATGGCGATGAATAGAATTCTAGTGACCGGCGCTCAAGGGCTTCTTGGGAGCAGCCTTGTTCCTCACCTGCAAACACGTGGTTTTGACGTGATATGCCATGCCCGAAATCGGGACGGCTACATGCACGCCGACTTGTCTGATGCTAATCAGGTTAGCGCTATGCTAGGCAAAATAAAGCCGGACATCATTGTCAATCTCGCGGCCTTAACCAATGTCGATGAATGCGAACGCAATCCTCAGCAGGCTTATCTGGCAAACGTAAAGGTTGTTGAAAACCTGGCAAAATGGATACATGACGACGGAAATGAGTGTCATCTTGTGCAGCTATCAACAGACCAGGTTTATGGCGGTATCGGCCCGCACAAGGAAGGTGAAATTACCCTGCAGAATTATTATGCCTTCTCCAAATACGCGGGGGAGCTGGCGGCTGCAAAAATATCCTCTACTGTTTTGCGCACCAACTTTTTTGGCCCCAGCTTATGCCCCGGCAGAACAAGCCTGAGTGATTGGCTGGTAGAGTCGCTCAGGCAAGAGAAACCGATTACTGTTTTTGACGATATACAATTCAGCCCATTGTCTTTGCAGAGCTTGGTTGAACTAATGGAACTCGTTATCGTGCGACGCACACAAGGAATTTTTAACCTTGGCTCAAAGGAAGGGATGAGCAAAGCGGACTTTGCTTTCACACTTGCCGAGACGCTGAAGCTACCTACTAATCACATGAGCCGTGGCATCTCGGACAAGGTCAAATTGACCGCGTACCGCCCAAAAGATATGCGTATGGATTCATCGCGCTTTGAACGTACCTTTGGGGTTGAGCTGCCAACACTAATAGAAGAAATTCAATCCGCGAAAGTTGCTTATGGGAACCTCTAAAAATTCAGAGTTCGCCCAAATGCAAGGCGCGGGAAAAAATTTCGCAGCGCCGCATATGATTTATATTCAAGCAAGAAATTTTTTCTGTAACGCAGCAGTTGGGATGAAATGTGGATTTTTAGAGGTTCCCTTATGCCCATGAAGCCGGATAGTCGCCTCATTATCAACGGCAAGCAAATTGGTTACGATGCGCCGACCTATTTTATTGCGGACATCGCCGCCAACCACGATGGCGACCTTCAGCGCGCAATTGCGTTAATCCATCTTGCTGCTGAAGCAGGTGCCGATGCGGCAAAATTCCAGCATTTCAAAGCCGATACGATTGTCAGCGACTCGGGATTCAAGGCGCTTGGCGGACAACAATCGCATCAGTCCAAATGGAAAAAGTCGGTATTCGATGTGTACAAAGATGCTTCAGTAGACCTCGGTTGGTCGCCCTATCTCAAGGAAGAATGCGACAAAGCCGGAATTGCTTTTTTTACCAGTCCGTACGCTTCGGATCTGGTGGATGCCATTGACCCATACGT
>Ga0315281_10014847_pt1 | contig 10472 bp, 9 predicted proteins | sample YL17G07_0_MG_FD_204540 | JGI IMG/M metagenome (GOLD analysis project Ga0315281, IMG submission 204540) | Sediment microbial communities from Yellowstone Lake, YNP, Wyoming, USA - YL17G07_0 | ecosystem: Environmental > Aquatic > Freshwater > Lake > Sediment | place: USA: Wyoming | collected...
CTTCGCCTCGGCACAGAGAAGCCGCGCCATCTCGCGCGCCGCCTCGACATCCAGGGTATCGGGAGGGCTGGTGCCGCCGACCAGGACCGCCGTCCAGGGCCTGGGCAGGACCGACAACTCCACTCGCATCCTTGCCAGCGCCGCGCCCTCCACGGCCCCGCCCGGCGCCCGCAACGGCCAGGGCAATTCCACGACATTGCCGGCGGCGGGCAAGCGGAATTGCGCCGACGTGATCACCAGATCGAAATTGCCGGCCCCGCCCGCCGGCCGGCCGACGCAAACGACACGGGTCTTGCCGCCCGACCAACGCTTGATCAGGCGGGCAATCGTGCTGGTCCGGCTCTCGGCACACAGCACCAAATCGGGCCAAGGCGGGGTCAACTCGGCCGAGGCCCGGCGGTCGAACAGCGGCACCGCCAAGGCCGGAATGGCGGCCAGCCGCGGCCAGCGAAACTTGACCCGCTTTTCGACGCTGGGCCAGCCCAGCAGCGCCGCCAGCGCCCGCAACTGGTTCAGGTCGCCGACCCGCCGATGGGTCAGAATCCAGATCGAACGGCTCCGCCCGGTACTGCTCGAAGCGCCGGTTGCCATCATGGGCCCTCCTGGCGACCGGTCCGGCGGGCCTGGGCCCAGCGCTGCGCCAGGGCCTGGCCATGAATGACGATCTCGCCCTCGAACTTCGCCAACTCGCCGAGGATGAAATCGATCTCCAACGACCGGTCGTGTACCGGCACATAGGCGTTGGGGGTCCGGCTGTCGCCGGGATAGGTACCGGCCGGATCCTCGAACAGATCGATGCCGGCGATGATGATTTTACGCGGCTTCAGGGCCACGGCCGTCGCCACCATGGTGGCGCCATTGGTCGGTCGCACCCCATCCCAGTCGAGTTGTCCCAAAATCCCCAGCCGCTGCAAGGTGACGAAGCGCATGCGCCCGCAGAATGGGTTGAGGGCCTGGTGGGCGACGAGTTGGGCCTCGGCGCGGCGCGTCTGGAAGGCGAAGATCGTGTCCTTCAACGTGAACAGCGTGCGCTTTTGCCCGGTAAAGACGACCTGCGGACGAGTGAGGAAGCCACGATCGAGCCAGCGATAATTGACCCGGAACAGGGTATCGAAAGACTCCGTCGTCAGGGCGGGATCCTCGGACGATGGCCCGTTGCCCAGACAAAGGATGGTTTGCGGATGCTTCAGGCGCGCCCGCAACTCGTCGAGCGTGCCGATGCCGATGGCACGCAGCGTTACGATCCGCCGCCAGAACGGGCTCTCCAGCGCCTTTGCCATCAGGGCCTGGATCGGCCGGCGCAGCGGCGGCCGGCGAGCCAGAAGCCCAGCGATGACCGGGAACCGGGCCGCCGGATCGGCGATCGCTTCGCCCATGAGCGGATCCGGCTTGCCGATGCGATCCCGGCCCACCCCCAGATGCTCCAAATCCCACCGGGCCCTATCGTTTGCCGGCAGCCACCAGTCGATCATGGCCGCCTCGACGCTTCGGATGGCCCCGCCCGCGGTCGATGGCATGACATTCAGAACCACCATCGGAATGCCCAGCGCGTAGGCCTGCCTGGCGATGCCGCCGGGCATAACCCTGGGGTCGCCCATGGCCACGATCAGGCGAACCCGCGAGGTCAGCAGAAACAGAATCGCGCTCAGGCGGTTGTTCCAGGGAAACCGCAATGGCTTGATGCCTTCGGCCATCTCGTCGGCGCCCATCTCGCCGCCTGGCCTGACAATAAACAGGGTAAGGCGTTCATGCTTGGCCCGCAGGCTCATGAGCAAGGGCAGGATCTGGCCGTAGGCGTCGTCGTCCGGCAGAACGGCTATGACGCCGCGGTCCTTCGGGATCGGCACCCAGCCCACCCTTTGCATGAATCCCTGCCATGACCGATTCCAAAGAGTCATGCCGACCGCTCGAACCCCTGCATCTCCATCCCGATTTCCTGCCAGCGCCGCTCGAACTGGGAGAATACCGACGGCTCGTCCGACTGAACCAGAACTTCGTGGTTCAGCCAGCGCGAGGTGCGCGTCAGATTCATGCTGCCGAAAACGGAGCGTCGCATATCGGCGCCCTCAAGAAGAATGAACTTGCAGTGCATCGGATAGCCGAGCGGATGGCGGTATCTTCGCACGTCCATGCCGGCCCGCCGACAGACGTTTTCCACCGCCACCGGGAACCGACGCACGGTATCGTGGGCGATGACCTCGACCTTGCCGCCGGCGGCTACCTGTCGGGCAAGAATCCGGGCCGCACTAGGATCGCGAAAATGCGAGGCGGCAATACGGATACGGTGCAGGCCCGGCGCGCGCAGGCAATCGAGAAAAATCGCACTCGATCTGCGGGGAAAAAACCCCAGCTTGATCGGCCCGGACTCGATGACGGCGTTCGCCGCCGGCTCGAACCGATGCAAGACCGATTGCCGTGCCTCGCGCAGTTGCCCAACATGCCGACGCAAGGATTCGACAATCGTCGGTTCATGAATTTCGACCAGGCAGTTGTGGCCGTGATCCTGGTCGCCGATCTCACCGATCAAGGCCGCGTCGTCGTCGCTTTCGGACCGATCATCCGAAGGGTTGAACGATCCGACCAGCGCCACCGGGCTGGGGTGGCTGAAGAAATAGATCTTTTCGTGCAGATGGGCGGGGAACAGCTCGGACACGGCCCGAAACCCACCGCCCAGGCCCCCCGCCCGCTCGAACAGGCCGATGACCTCGTCGTTGGCCTGCCGTTGCCTGGGCTTGGCCTCGAGGCACAGGGTCACTCGGACGCCGCGGCGAAATGCCGCAACCAGGGATTCCGCCAATCGTTTGGAGCGAAAATAGTAGGTGGACCACAGAATCTCGCCGCCGGCGGGAACGGCGGCGATACGTTCGGCCAGGATTTCCCCGAGATAACCGGGGGATCTATCCGGGCCGCCGAAGAAAACTCGACTTTCCTGCATCAAGGCTCCCAAGGCGCGTTAACGGTCCCGGCCCGAACCCAGCTTCTTATCGAAGTCACGGCGATTTGTCCCGTAAATCCAACGGTCTCGACAGAGCCATGCGCTTGGGCTTATAGGTATTTTGCTTGATCCTGGCTGGGTTGGCGAGATAGAGGGGCTCCGGGCAAGGCCGACGCTCCGGAATCGAAACAACCGAGGTCGTCAGATGCGAACCGTGTTTATCCACACTAACGAAAAACAGATGATCGGCGCCCTGGTCAGCGCCCATTCCATGAAGCGCAATTCGCGCCGGCCGGAGAGCTTCGAGGTGAAGATCATCCGGCTCGAGGACTATCCCTGGTATGCCGAATACAACGGCCGCAAATACTTGCGCGAAGGCCGCGCCCATACCTGGGACATGAGCGACCTGCAAACCTTCACCACGCTGCGCTTCATGCCGCCCGAGTTGATGGGCTACCAGGGCCGCGCCGTCGTCACCGATCCCGACGTCTTTGCCGTGGGCGACGTCGCCGACCTGCTCGACCGCGACCTGGAGGGGAAGGCCATCGGCGCCAAGCTCCGCGCCGGCCACAAGGGTTATGCCGACTATATCGCCACCAGCGTCATGCTGCTCGACTGCGCCAAGCTGAAGCATTGGCAGGTGCGGGCCTGGTTCGATGAAATGTTCGAAATGAAGCGCGATTACGAGATTTGGATGCGCCTTGGTTACGAAAATCGCGACTCCATCCTGGCCATTGAGCCGGAATGGAACGACTTCGACCGCCTGACGCTGGCCACCAAGATGCTGCATAACACCAAGCGGCGCACCCAGCCCTGGAAGAAGGGCCTGCCGGTCGACTTTACCGTGCGCAAGAGCCTGTTGGGGTTCCTGCCGCCGAATTGGACGCCCGAGGGGCTAATCAAGCGTGTTCGCCAACCCGGTGCCTATGTCAGCCATCCCGATCCGCGCCAGGAACAGTTCTTCTTTGCCCTGGTCCGCGAGTGCCTGGACAACGGCACGATCACCACGGCCATGGTCGAGGAGCATATGGCCAAGAACCACGTGCGCGCCGACGCCATGGCGCTGATTCGCTCCGTTCCCAGCGTCGATCAAGTCCTGGGCTCGCTTCGGGCCGAGGCCGCTTGATCGGTGGCGACCGGTTGAGCAAGAGGAACGGACTAGGCCCATGACCTGTCTCGATATCGAAAAGTTCAAGCGGACAGAGCGGGTCAGCAACCCCTTCCAGTTCCTCATGGTGCCCGAGTTCCTTAAAGTCGAGGCCCTCAAGGGGGTCAACGATGACTTCCCGCTTATCGAGGAGGCCGGAAACTTCGACCTTGAAGGTCTCTCCTATGGCCCGCGTTTCAAGACCTTCATCGACGAGATCAAGGGGCCGGTATTCCATGCCGCCATGGAAGAAAAGTTCGGCGTCTCGCTGGCCGGCCTGCATCATCTCATCACCATACGCGCCATCTCGGACAGCGATGACGGCCATATCCACACGGATTCCCCATCCAAGACCATGACCGCCCTGATCTACCTTAACCAGGATTGGAACTCGCCGGGCGGCCGCCTGCGCCTGTTGCGCAACGGCCTCGACCTCGACGACTATATTGCCGAGGTGCCACCGATCGCCGGCACCCTGCTTGCTTTCAAACGCAGCGACAATTCCTGGCACGGGCATAAGCCGTTTATCGGCCCACGACGCACGATCCAGATCAACTGGATCGACGACTCCGTGGACAATATCCGCTACCGGGTCGGGCGGATCGGGCGCCGCCTGGCGGAGCGTATGGCCTGCGGCCTGTTCAGGCCGGCGCCGGGTGCGCGGAAAAGCGGCGACAAGCGCTACCGCGAGAAGTATTGAAGGGTCCAGATTCGCTCGTTCGAGTGGCCCACGGTTGTTATTATCTGGCTGCCACACGGCGGATGAACCCTACCGGGTAGCCCTGGAGAGAAGCCCTTGTTCCTGCTGCAGAACCTCCAACTTGAGTACGAGCCTTTCCCTATCGGCATAGCCTCGCCGGTGTTCGAGGATTCCCTTTATCGGGAGTTATTGAATACCTATCCACCGGTCGAGATCTTTCGCCATGTCCCGCAATACGGCGAAAAGTACTCCCTGTCGGAAAAGAACAACCGGCCCGTTTACGAGCAGTACGTCAGCCGGTACCCCGCGTGGCGCGAATTTCGCCGTTACGTCAAGAGTCGGGATTTCGTTTTTTCCATCATTGATGCCTTGCGCCAGCGGGGGATCGATCTTCGCCTGACTCGCAAGAATCAATCGCTCGGCCGGCGTTGGTTGAAACTGCTGGGAAACGTGGCGCAGGGCCGCATGCCGGTGACCGACCCGCCCATCTATTCGCGCTTCGAGTTTTCGATGCTGCCGGCCAACGGCGGCATCGTCACCCCCCACACGGACGCCCCGCGCAAGTTCATCACCCTGGTCGTCGCCATGGTCGGCGAGGACGAGTGGAAGGACGAATACGGCGGCGGCACCGAAATGCTCAAACCCCGCGATATCGCCAAGTCTTACAATTACTACAATCGGTCGCTGCCCTACGACGAATGCGAGACCTTGAAGGCGTTTCCTTTCAAGCCCAATCAGGCCGTGTTCTTCGTCAAGACGTTCAATTCGCTGCATGGCGTTCGCGAATTGCGCGGCCCCGCCGGAACCTGGCGACGCACATTGACCATCAACATCGAGCGCGGCTATTGATCTTCGCCAGCGCTCGAATGCGCATACCCGTCCGGGCCGCTATTGCACTCCCGCCATTGGAATAGCCATGAACGTCGAGCTTGCGGTAAAGGATGCCGCGCACCGCCTCAGTCGTGTTTTGCTTGGCCGCCATCGGGTGGCGCTGTTCCGCTGGGTTCGGGCTCAACGAGACTTGTATTACCTGCGGCGCGCCGACGTTGCCGTCATCTACTTTGCGAAAAGCGGCTCCACTTGGCTGAGGGCGCTGTTATCAAGGTTGTTCCAGGTAAAATATCAATTGCCGGAACAAGCGATTATCGAACGCGATAACCTTCACAAACTCAATTCGGCCGTCCCGGTGTTTCTTTTCACGCACGGTCACTACATCCAAGATTTCAAACCTCTCAGTCGTCACTATTCGCCCTATGCCGACAAAAAATTGATCTTTCTGGTCCGCCACCCCGCCGACGTGGCGGTATCCCTTTATTTCAATACTCGCTATCGGACCAACCCCTTAAGGAAGGACATCAAGCGCCTGCCCGACGACTTGAGCCAGACCTCCATCTATGACTTTGTGTCCAATCCGACCTGGGGCATGCCCGCGATCATCGACTATTTCAATAGATGGGCCGAGGCGTTCCACGCCCAACCCCGGTATCTTCTTATCCGTTACGAGGATCTTCGCGCCGATTCCGCCGCCCAACTCAGGCGCATCGCCGACTTCATCGGCGAACAGTTTTCCGACGCCGCCTATGCCGAGGCAGTTCAGTTCGCCTCCTTCCAGAACCTTCAGGACAAGGAACGGCGGAACTTCTTCGACAATCGCCGGCTACAAGCCCGCGATCAAGCCAACCCCGACTCGTTCAAGGTCCGTAAGGGCAAGGTCGGCGGCTATCGGGAGCATTTCACGGAATCGGAGTTGGCCGCCCTTGATGGCATGATCAACACCCGGCTCAGCCCCATATTCGGCTATTCCCGAAGCCCGGTTTAGATCAATCCCAGCGACTTCAATTCCGCCAACATAACCGCCGAGGGCGCGTTGCCGGCGCCACCCCGCAAGTCCGGCGGCGCATCCTCAGCGCCAAGATAGCGCCAGCCCTGGAACGGCCGGTGCGGTCGCGGCTCGACCGGCTGGATGGCCTTGGCGAATTGGATTTCGCAGCACGGCCGCCCCTCGCCATCCACCCGCGGCACCAGGCCGACGATGCGCTGGCGCGCGGCAATGAACCCGTCCATGACCCAATAGAGCGATCCGCCGGCCAGAATCTCCTCGCGCCGCTTGGGCATGGTCCGCGTCGTGTGCGTCGGCACATAGCGCTTGCCCCGCCCGACCGTGGCCTCGCACTCGCGCTGCCAGGCCCGCAGTTCGGCGATGCTGCCGCAGCCGACGCACAGTTTCAGCAGATGCAGGGTCATTCCGCCTCCGCGAAGTCGATCAGTTCGACGCCTTCCTCGACCAGGTCGCCGACGCGGTATCGAACCTCGGTCACGGTGCCGTCCGCCGGCGCGGTAATGCCGTGCTCCATTTTCATGGCCTCGACGATAACCAGCACCTGGCCCCGTTTCACCGCCTGCCCCGCTTGCACCAGAACCTGCGCGATCCGCCCTGGCATCGGCGCGGTCAGCTTGCCGGAAGCCTGTTCCTCGGTCCCGGCAAAGCGCGGTCCGCCCAGCTCGAACACCTGGCGCCAGCCCTGGCCAAATACCACCACCTGCCGGCCATGCCGGACCACCGTGGCGGCACGGCTCTGCCCGGACCACCTCGCCTCGATATCGCTGGCCTCGCCCTCGTGGCCCGACAGGCTTGCCGACGCGCTCCGCTCGCCCCCCGGCAGGCCCAGAATAAAGCCCCCGCCGCGGCGGGCCAGCTCGACCCTGTGTTCCATGTCGCCTTGGCACAGGCTGACGATCTCGGACGCGGCGCCGTTGAGCCGCCAGCCGTCGGCGCGGTGCCAGGGTGAGCCAGGATCGTTGGACTGGGCCGCCGCTGCCCCGGCGCCCGCCTCGCGGCGCAGGACCAGCCCCAGGCTCGCCAGCACCAGGGCCTCGTCCAGCGGCGCCGCTGGCACCGCTAGCTCCGCCCGATGCCGCTCGATGAAGCCGATATCGGGTTGCCCGGCGACGAACTCCGGATGGGCCGCCAGCACGGCTAGAAACTCGGCGTTGGTTGCCGGCCCCACCACTTGGCACGTCCCCAACGCCATTTGAAGGCGCGCCAGCGCGCTCGCCCGGTCCGGGCCCCAGGTGACGATCTTGGCCAGCAACGGATCGTAGTGGATGCCGACCGTGTCGCCCTGGCGCACGCCCGCGTCCACCCGCGCTGTCTCCGGGCACGGCAGGCGAAGATGCGCGAGCCGCCCGCTGGCGGGCAGGAAATCGCGCGCCGGATCCTCGGCATAGAGCCGCGCCTCGAAAGCGTGGCCCGTCAAGATTATGTCCTGTTGGGCCAACGGCAGACTTTCGCCCGCCGCCACCCGCAACTGCCATTCCACCAGATCGAGGCCGGTGATGGCCTCGGTCACCGGGTGCTCGACTTGCAGCCGCGTATTCATCTCCATGAAATAAAATTTCCCGTCCGGCTCGACCAGGAACTCGATGGTGCCGGCGCCGACATAACCGATGGCGCGGGCGGCGGTCAGCGCCGCCTCGGTCATGGCCTGGCGAAGCCTCACCGTCATGCCCGGCGCCGGGGCCTCCTCGATCACCTTCTGGTGGCGGCGCTGCAACGAGCAATCACGCTCGAATAAATGCACCACGTTGCCGTGGCGGTCGGCAAAAACCTGCACCTCGATGTGGCGCGGCCCGTGCAAGTATTTTTCGATCAACACCTGCTCGTCGCCGAAAGCGGATTTAGCCTCGCGCTTGGCGCCGGCGAGCGCCTCAAGGAACGCTCCCTCCGTCTCCACCCGGCGCATGCCCTTGCCGCCGCCGCCGGCCGAGGGCTTGATCAGGACTGGAAAGCCGATGCGCTTGGCCGCCGCCGCCAATCCGCTGGCCGACTGGTCGTCGCCGTGATAGCCCGGCAACAGCGGCACACCCGCCTTGTCCATCAGCGACTTGGCGCCGCTTTTCGAGCCCATGGCCCGGATGGCCGCCGCCGGAGGGCCGACAAAGATAAGGCCCGCCTCGGCGCAGGCCTCGGCCAGATCGGCGTTCTCGGCCAGGAAGCCATAGCCCGGATGCACGGCCTCGGCACCGCTGCCCTTGGCTGCCGCCACGATCTTGCCGATGTCGAGGTAGCTCTCGCGCGCCGTTGTGCCGCCCAAGGCCACGGCTTCGTCGGCGCTCGCCACATGCAGCGCCCCGGCATCGGGATCGGCATGGACGGCCACGGTAGCGACCCCAAGCCGGCGCGCCGTGCGCATGATCCGGCAGGCAATTTCGCCACGATTGGCGATCAGCAGCTTGCGGAACATGGCGGGCCGCCCCTAGGCCGCTAACCGGTTTCTCTGAATCATCGCGGCGCTCCAGTTATTTGTTGGAGCATGATCCTGTCCGAAAACCGGTTCCCACTTTTCGGGATCATGCTCTATCCCCGCCAGGACGGTTTACGTTTTTCGAAAAAGGCAGCGATGCCCTCGCGCGCCTCGGCACCGGTGCGCACACGGGCAATGCGCTCGGCCGTATCGCCGATCATGGCGGCATTGATGGGCCCACGCCCGACCCGACGGATCAGCTTCTTCGACTCCGCCTGCGCTTGCGGCCCACCGGCCAGCAGATGCTCGAGATAGCGCTCGATGGGGGTATCGAGATCGGCCTGCGCCACCTCGGTCACCAGGCCCAGTCGTAGGGCCTCCACCGCGTCGAACCGTTCGGCGGTCAGGAAATAGCGCCGCGCCGCCCGCTCGCCGATGGCCGCCACCACATAGGGGCCGATGACGGCGGGGATCAGGCCCAGGCGCACTTCGGTCAGGGCGAACAACACCCCAGGCGAAGCCACCACGATATCGCAGGCCGCCACCAGGCCGACGCCCCCGCCATAGGCCGGACCCTGGACCCGGGCGATGGTCGGCTTGGGCAGGAAGTTCAGCGTCTGCAACAGCGTCGCCATATCCTCGGCCCCTTGCAGGTTTTCGGCCTGCGAGTATCCGGCCATGCGCTTCATCCAATTAAGATCGGCGCCGGCGGAAAAACTCTTGCCGGTCGCGGCCAGCACCACGACCCGCACACTCGCGTCCTCGCTCAGTTCGGATAGAACCGTCGTCAACTCGGCGATCAAACGATCGTCGAAGGCGTTGTGAACGTCGGGGCGGTCGAGCGTGACCGTCGCCACCCCGCGTTCGTCCACGCCGCGGCGCACGAGCTTTTCCATGACTACATCCTGAAGACGCCAAAGGTGGTACGCTCGATCGGCGCATTCAGCGCCGCCGACAGCCCCAACCCTAGCACCATGCGGCTCTCGGCCGGGTCGATGATGCCGTCATCCCACAGCCGGGCGCTGGCGTAATAGGGATGCCCCTGGCTTTCATACTGGGCCCGGATCGGGGTCTTGAAGTTCTCCTCCTGGGCCTCGGACCAGGTCTCGCCGCGCGCCGTCATGCCGTCGCGCTTCACCTGCGCCAGTACGTTGGCCGCCTGTTCGCCGCCCATTACCGAGATACGCGCATTGGGCCACATCCACAGGAAGCGCGGCCCAAACGCCCGCCCGCACATGCCGTAATTACCGGCGCCGAAGCTGCCGCCGATGATGAGGGTTAGCTTCGGCACCCGGGCGCAGGCCACCGCCATCACCAGCTTGGCCCCGTCCTTGGCGATGCCGCCGGCCTCGTATTTCCGCCCGACCATGAAGCCGGTGATGTTTTGCAGGAAGATCAGGGGAATCCCGCGTTGGGTACAAAGCTCGATGAAATGCGCGCCCTTCA
>Ga0315281_10014848_pt1 | contig 10472 bp, 6 predicted proteins | sample YL17G07_0_MG_FD_204540 | JGI IMG/M metagenome (GOLD analysis project Ga0315281, IMG submission 204540) | Sediment microbial communities from Yellowstone Lake, YNP, Wyoming, USA - YL17G07_0 | ecosystem: Environmental > Aquatic > Freshwater > Lake > Sediment | place: USA: Wyoming | collected...
CTCGGCAGCACAAGCGTCACCGCCAATGGCACGACAGGCGCGTTGGTCAGCGAGATGCGCTACAAGCCGTGGGGCGAGACACGCTACAACAGTGGCAGTGTGCCGACGAGCAAGCATTTCACCGGACAAGTTGATGAAGGGAGCGCGTTAGGCGGGCTGTATTTCTATAACGCTAGAATGTACTTGCCTTACCTTAACCCCAGTTTTGTTGTTTACACATACTATCAGCGTAAGCACTTTGAAGCTTTAGGCGTGGATTTTTCGGTGCTTGTCTCACATCCATGATGGAGAACTATTATGATGAAAACCCTAATGTTGCTCACTGGCTTTGTGATGGCTCTTCTGATGGTGAGTTGCCAGGGGGCAGAGATCCCAACCACAACGCCATCTGGGACACCGGCACCATCCCGCCAGACAACGCCAACGCCTATCCCATCCTCGCCAAACGCGAGTGGGGCTCCCACCGAAATGGCTACCCCCACAGTGGTAGGGGTGGCGACATCCACCGTCGGCATCCCCGCTGAAGCACGGCTCAAGTCTCAATGTCTGGAAGTTGTGCCCAGACTACCTAGCGAGGTCGCCCCTAGCGGAGTTGTGATTTTGGACAGCCGGGTTGTTGTGAATGGACGTTACAAGCCCGAGGCCTATTTGCTCGATATGGCAACGGGGAAAACCATAACCATTGAGCATGGGGGCAGTTTTATCATATCCCCAGATAGAACGCTCATGGCGTATGATAGTGTCATACTCGATAAGCAAGACCGAATCTTAAAAAACGACCTGGTCATCGCTGATGCCAGCGGGCAACAGTTGAAAGTCATCCCCTGGGAGAAGGAATGGTCAGCCATGCTGGGCTGGTCGGATAACCAACACCTGATACTCAGTCAACCCGATGAAGTAGCGGTCTGGAAGCCCAATACGTTGCTGGTATTGAACCCGTTCAGCGGCGAGCGGCAACTCCTGCACCCTGATTTCCCAAGATTTCTAGACGTACGTGGAACTGTGTTGCCATATTGGGATGGATGGTACGGTGTGATTTACGACCCCACACTCACCCGAGCGATTTATCCGCGGTTTGTCGGGGATGGTGAAGAAAGATTTACTTATGCAATTTGGGATAGGGCAAAGCGGCAGTTGGTGATAAGTTTAGAAAATATCTTTGTGGCCTATTCGGGAGAGAATGATATGTTTCCAAGGCCACGTTGGTCCCCCGATGGCACCCAATTCGTGTTTCGGGGATTAGTGCATAAATCGGAGCAATTAGCTGAGTTTGAGTTGTATCGTTTGAGCCGGGATGGACAGGCGGAGCAATTGACCCACCTGACTTCCATCGCCTTAGTGCAGGATAGCAATTTGAGTTGGTCGCCCGATGGTCGGCACATTGCCATGTTCTTGGACGATTGGGGCACTTATGGGCAACAAGCTCATGTGGCGGTGTTGGATACGACCACCCTGGATATAACGGATTATTGTGTACCGGTCATGTATACCGGAGGGGCAGAACCACCGATTCCCATCTGGTCACTGGATGGCAAGCAGTTTTTGGTGATGGGTTGGGATAAGGAGAATCATACACACGTCATTTTAGTGGACATCGCTCAAGGTTTTGCGGCGCAAATCGCGGAAGATATGGAGCCAGTGGGGTGGATGAAAGCGCCGTAGAATCGCTGAGTTGTTGATTTCACTGACGCGAAGCCGCTGACGCGAAGCGTGCTCTTTCAGCGGCTTCATCTTTTCTCAGCCGCTTCGCGTCAGCGATTCACTCATCGGGGCGGGGTGAAGGCTTGAGCAATGGGGCAATGTTGGGGCGCAGCTGAGAGCGTCAATAAAACACAACGTCCCGGCCATCTTGCGCCGGGGCGCTGGCTTTTCCACTCTACTCGTCGCGCGCTTTTTCGCGGGGGACGAGCGCGGCGTCCAGCGCCTCGCGCAGGGAGCGCGCCTGAACGACTTTCAAGCCTTCGGGCCACGCGCCGACCCGCTTAGGACTCTGGGGGATGACGACGGTGCGGAACCCGAGCTGTTGGGCCTCGCGCAAACGCTGAGACAGCTGGCTCACGGCGCGCAACTCGCCCGAGAGGCCGATCTCGCCCATCAACGCGCAATCCGCGCGGGCCGGGCGATCCCACACCGAGGACGCAATCGCCGCCGCCACCGCCAGGTCGGCCGCGGGTTCGCTCACTTTCAGGCCGCCGACCACGTTCACAAACACATCCTGATCGCCGAGTTTGAGTCCCAGGCGCTTGCTCAACACGGCGGTGATGAGGAGCAGGCGATAAAAATCTATGCCATTGGGCGTGCGGCGCGGATTGCCAAAAGTCGTGACGCTGGTGAGGCCTTGAATCTCGACGAGCAACGGGCGCGTGCCTTCCATCGTCACGGCGATGGCCGACCCCGGCGCGTTGATCATCCGCTCGGCGAGGAAGGCTTCGGAGGGATTGCGGACCTCGACCATGCCACTGCCGAGCATCTCGAACACGCCCACTTCGGAGGTCGCGCCGAAACGATTCTTGGCCGCGCGCAACAGGCGATACGCCTGATGCCGGTCGCCTTCGAGTTGCAGAACCGTGTCCACGATGTGTTCGAGGACGCGCGGCCCGGCGAGCGTGCCTTCTTTGGTGACGTGGCCGATGAGGAAGATGGCCACGCCCGACGATTTCGCCACGCCCTGCAGGCGGCTCGCGCACTCGCGCACCTGACTCACCGACCCGGCGGCGGAGGTGAGGCCTTGCAGGTACACGGTTTGGATGGAGTCAATGATGACGAGCCGCGGTTTGACCGACGCGATGTGTTCGAGAATCGTGTCGAGATTCGTTTCGGTGACGAGATACAGTTGTTCCGAGAGTTTTTCAGCGGGGAGCGCTTCGTCGCCGTCTTCGGCCTCGCCGCGCAAGAGCCGCATGGCGCGCATCTTGATTTGCCGCTCCGACTCTTCCCCGGAGACGTAGAGCACCGGGCCGCTCGGGTCCGCGAGGAGGAGCGCGACCTGGAGGAGCAGGGTGCTTTTGCCGATGCCCGGATCGCCGCCCAACAGGATGAGCGACCCCGGCACGATGCCGCCGCCGAGGACGCGCGCAAATTCGTCCATGGGTAAAGGCCAGCGGGCTTCCGAGTCGCCTTCAATTTGGCGCAAGGAGCGTGGTTGGGAGTGTGGGCCACTGGCGGCGTGCCGCGCCGCCGCTTTATCCGGCTCGCTGACGATTTGTTCGACCATCGAATTGAACGTGCCGCACTGCGGACAACGCCCCATTTGCCGGAGGGTGGTGCGGCCACATTGTTGACAGACGAATTGGGTGCGGGTTTTGGGCATACGGGGATTAAACAGCAAAGAGGGGGAGAATGCAAAATGTCTGCAAGTTATTCACGTGATGAATAGAATCTATTCACGAAATGAATAAAATGCAAGGGTCAGGCTGGGTGATAAGCAATTTTGTACACCCGCATCCCGCGCTCGATGCCTTTGAGTTGCGCCTCGCTGGCGGCGACTTGATATTCTTTGAGCAAGTCGGGCACACCGGCATAATCGTAAATGCTATTGGTGACGTAAATCTCCTCGGCGTCGGCCAGACCCTGCACGCGCGAGGCGATGTTCACGGTTTGGCCAAAGTAGTCCAACCGGTCGTTGAGCGTGACGGCGATGAGCGCCCCTTTGTGAATGCCGATTTTGAGAATCACATCCTGATTGCCCAGACTCCGGTTGAGTTGCTCAATCTCTTTCAAAATGAGCAATGCCGCCTGCACGCCATCGGTCGGGTTGATGAAGGTCGCCATTACCGCGTCGCCGATGGTCTTAACCACCGCGCCCGAATGTTGCGTGATGACCGCGCCGAGGCGGTCGAAGTGCTGGCGCACGAGCGCAAAGGCGTTGAGGTCGCCGATGCGGTCGTAGAGCGAGGTGGAGCCTTTGAGATCGGTAAACAGGACAGTGAGGTCTTTCACGCTCAATCCGTCGCCGCTTTGAATGGTTTCGGAACGGAACAAATCGCGGAAAGTCTGTATATTGAGCAAGCGTTTGCCAGTGAGGAAGGGGTCGAATTCCACGCCCGGGCTTTGCGCGTTGGGCGGCATAAGAAAAAGCATAACCACAGCCCGCTTGGCCGCGTGGCTGGTCAGTGTGAAGGTGATCCGACCCGGGGCCAACTGCCCCGGCGCCGCCTCCAGTTGGTTGCCCCGGAAGGAAAGTCGCGCTGTCGCCACCTGAGGCGGCTCACCAGAAAGGATAATGCGCCCAACACTATCGGTGGTGAACTCATAGCAGACGAGTATGCCCGCCGGGAGGTCGAGTTCAACGTTCTTGGTCTCCCCCGGCTCCAGGTAAGAGCCATAGCGTTGCACCGACGCGACGAGAGCGGACATCTCTGTGCCGTCCGGCAAACGCGCGCCGCGATGGTAGTGGTATTTATACGCATAATCTTCGATGGAGAGCCTATCGGGATGATGGAAGATAATATCGCGCACCAATGGGGCAATGGTAAAGGCCACTTGAATGTAATCGTCCAATGCGGCGGTCGAGTGTAAATCGCAAACGCCGCAGTAATAACTGGCGTGCAAGGCCTTGAGTTCGGCGAAACTGTTGACGGGTGAGCCGCAACTGGGGCACATGAGATTCCACGTCATGTGGAACAGGCCGGCTTTGGCCGCGTGTAAGAACAAGTCTATGGCTTCCGGCTCGGCGATATTTCTATCGGCGGCGAAGCGCAAGGGATTGACCCGAAAGAGCGCAAAATCGTCAGCGGAGCGGATGAAAGTTTCGAGCTTGGAGATCGCGCGCGGACTCCAGGCCCGGGCCTTTTCGAGGGCTTCGAGTTTTTCGTCGAGCGCTTGTTCGTTGATTTTGGCTTCCATTTACGCCTCCATTATCCGGGTCAACTGGAGTGATTGTATCTCGAATTTAGTTGCGGGAGAAATAAAACACCGAGCGTCTGCAAGGCACTCGGTGTTTCAGGCAATCACAGTTCAGGCCCTACACGGCCGGTATCACTTCGGGTTCAGGCTCCGGTTTGGGAGCGCCATCGCTGATCAGCGCGATGTCGTCTTCGTGGGCCTCGATGCGGACGGTCTCGCCGTCGTGGACTTGCCCGGAGAGCAGGCCGTCGGAGAGCGCATCTTCGATCTTGGCTTGGATGATGCGGCGCAGCGGGCGCGCGCCCATGTCGGGGTCGTAGCCCAGTTTGGCGAGCAAGTCGCGCGCTTCAGGCGAGAGGATGAGGTGAATTTCATGGTCCTCGACCCGCCGGGCGACCTTTTGCACTTCGAGGTCAACGATTTGCGAGATCTCGTCTTTAGTGAGCGAGCGGAAGACAATGATGCCATCCACGCGGTTGAGGAACTCCGGGCGGAAAACTTTCTTGAGCGAGTCGGTGAGGGTGCGGTACATATCCGCGTAGGCGTGCTCTTCAGTCTCCGCCTCGTCGCGCTTCACGGCAAAGCCGAGGCCGGTCTGCCGTTTGATCAAATCCGCGCCGATGTTGGAGGTCATCACGATGATGGCGTTCTGGAAATTGACCTTCTTGCCTTTGGCGTCGGAAAGATGCCCTTCTTCCATGATTTGCAGGAGCATATTGTGCGCTTCGGGATGCGCCTTCTCGATCTCGTCGAAGACGACGATGGAGTAGGGGCGGCGGCGCAGGGCTTCGGTCAGTTGCCCGGCCTCTTCGTAGCCCACGTAGCCGGGCGGCGCGCCCACCAGCCGCGAGACGGTGTGGCGCTCCATGAACTCGGACATATCAAGTTGGACGAGGGCTTCTTCGCTCCCGAACATGAATTCCGCGAGGGCCTTGGTCAGTTCGGTCTTGCCGACGCCCGTCGGGCCGAGGAACACGAACGAGCCAATGGGCCGCTTGGGGTCTTTGAGTCCCGCGCGGGCGCGGCGCACCGCCTTCGAGATGGCGATAATCGCCTCGTTCTGCCCGATGATGCGCTCGTGCAGGGCCTCTTCCATCTTCAACAACCGCGCCGATTCTTCTTCGGTGATTTGCACGATGGGAATGCCCGTCCACATGGACACGACTTCGGCGATGTCCTCGGCGGTGACGCGCGGCCCGGTGGCGCGATCCCAGCCCGCGCGCATTTGCTCCAACTTGGCTTCGAGTTCGGCCTGCCGGTTCACCAGTTCTTGCGCGTCGTCCTGCCGGTCTTCTTCCATCGCCAACTGGTGCTCGGCGCGGATGGCGCGGAGGTCGGTGATGGTCTCTTTGAAGCGCTTGGCTTCGGGACTCTTGTACATCCGCACGCGCGAGGAAGACTCGTCAATCAGGTCAATCGCTTTGTCGGGCAGGAAGCGGTCGGGGACGTAGCGGGCCGAGAGGTGCGCGGCGGCGTTGAGGGCCTCGTCGGTGATGTTGAGTTTATGGTGCTCTTCGTACGCGCTGCGGATGCCGCGCAGAATGGCGATGGTCTCGTCAATCGTCGGCTCGTCCACATTGACGGGCTGGAAACGCCGCTCGAGGGCGGCGTCGCTCTCGATGTATTTGCGGTACTCGTCGAGCGTGGTGGCCCCGATGACTTGCAGTTCGCCGCGCGCGAGGGCGGGCTTGAGGATGTTGGCCGCGTCCACCGACGATCCGGCGGAACCCGCGCCCACGAGCATATGCACTTCGTCAATGAACAGGATGGCTCCGGCCTGCTTGAGTTCTTCGATGACACGCTTGAGGCGCTCTTCGAATTGGCCGCGATACATCGTGCCCGCGACGAGCGAGCCGACGTCGAGCTGGAGGACACGCTTGCCGATGAGCGGCTCGGGCGTTTCGCCGGCGACGATGCGTTGGGCGAGGCCTTCGATGATGGCGGTCTTGCCCACGCCCGGCTCGCCGATGAGGGCGGGGTTGTTCTTGGTGCGGCGCGCGAGAATTTGAATCACGCGCTCAATTTCCATTTGGCGGCCAATGACGGGATCGAGTTTGTTTTCTTCGGCCAGCGCGGTGAGGTCGGTGGCGAGTTGATCTACCAGCGGGGTCTTGGGTTTTTCTTTCTTCTGGCCTTGCGGGGTGACGGCTTGCCGCTGATTGGATTGCACCGGGTTCTCTTGCAGAACGCGGCGCGTCTGGCGGCGGATCTGTTCGGCGGAGATGCCGAGTTTCTTGAGGACGTCTATCGCCACGCCTTCGTTCTGACGCACGAGACCGAGCAGGAGATGTTCGGTGCCGATGTAATGGTGGCCCATGCGGCGGGCTTCGTCCACGGCGAGTTCGAGCACCCGGCGCGTGCCGGGAGAGAGATCAATTTTGCTGATGCCCGCGCCGCGATTCGCGCCCGTGAGGCGCTCGACCATTTCTTGCACGCGCTTGGTCTCGACGCCCAACTCGCGCAGGACGCGCCCGGCCACGCCGCCTTCTTCGCGCAATAAACCCAGTAATAAATGCTCAGTGCCGATGTACGAATGACGTAATTTTTCGGCCTCTTCTTGTGAGAGACTCAGGACACGGCGCGCGCGCTGGGTGAAGCGCTCCATTTTATTTGACACAGGAACTCCTCCTGGCTAAGACACCACTCGGGTCCGCCAGCGGTTAAGCTGTTGGCGGGCAAATACTGATTAGTGGATGTCTCTATTCTATCAAAAAACCCCAAAACCGGAGGCTACCAGTTCTGGGGAGGGGAAGTAAGTCCTGGATTAGAAAAGCGTCAGAATTGAGAGAAAACATCGGGCGCAGTTTCGCTCTGCGCCCGACGGTGTTGGTGTTGAGTTACTTGTCATCCTCGGACCCCGAGGCGACTTCGTCTAAGTCGGGGAGGGAAGCCGCTACTTGGTCCCAGTCGGCTTCGGCGTATTCGGCGGCGCTGACCCGCTTGAGGCTCAGGCCGACCCGCCGGGTCTCCGCTTCAATCTTCATGATGCGGAGCGTCACCGTCTGGCCTTCTTTCACGGCTTCGCGCGGGTGCTCCAGCCGCCCTTCGGCGAGTTCGGAAATGGGAATGAGGCCCTCGATTTCGTCCGCGCCGTCAATGCGGGCAAACGCGCCGAACTTGGCAAGCTTGGTAATCGTGCCCGCCACCAACTGGCCCACTTGATATTTCCTCTGGAACACCGTCCACGGGTCTTCTTCGCGGCGCTTCATGGAAAGGGCGATGCGCTTGCGTTCTTTTTCGACGCTCAACACGACCACTTCCACTTCCTGCCCGATCTTGAGCAGTTCGTTGGGGTGAGTGAGGCGCTTCCACGAGAGTTCGGAAAGATGCACGAGGCCATCGGCCCCGCCCAGGTCAATGAACGCGCCAAATTCGGCGAGGCTCATCACGCGGCCCTTGCGCACGTCGCCGGGCTTGATCTCGGTGAGCAGGCGTTCCTTCTCGGCCTCGCGCGATTCTTTCGCGGCGGCGCGCTCCGAGAGGATGAGCCGGTTGCGGCTCCGGTCTACTTCGATGACTTTGACGGTCACGCTCTCGCTGACCATCTTGGCCCATTTTTGTTCGGGGGTTTCGGCGCCCTCGGCGCGGCGGCGGCGCGCGGGGCCGATCTGCGAAGCGGGCACGAACCCGCGCACGTTGCCCAGTTTGACGATGAGGCCGCCTTTGTTGAATCCGGCAATCGTCCCGGCAAACGCTTCCTGCGAGCCGAGCAGATCTTCAGCCTGCCGCCAATCTTTCTCTTCTTTGGCGCGGGTCATCGAAAGCATGATGTTGCCGTTGCGGTCTTCGGGGTCGAGGACGTAGATCAGCACGGTCTGCCCGACGGTCAACGCCTTGCGCGTCGGCTCGTCAATGGAGTCGTACTCGCGTCCGCTGATCATGCCTTCGGACTTTGCGCCCACGTCCACGAGAATCTCGTTGTTGGTGATGCGCGCAATGACGCCCTCGCGCATTTCGCCGCGCGTAGGCATGGTCATCGTGGTGTCGGCGTCGAGCAAGGCTTGCATCGGGTTGGCCGACGGGTCGTTCGCCGGTGTCCCCTGGGGGTCGTTGGAACTCATTTAATTAAATTTCTCCGGTCAAGTGGTATGCCGCGCATTATAAGCGGTAAATCACGGAATCGCAACCACCGGGATTCAGAATAGGGAATGGTATAATCGCCTTGCCATTGGGTGATTGTGTCATTGTCAATCATCCAATCATTCAATCCTTCAATCGCCCAATCTACTATGCCAGCCATCTTCCCTTTCACCGCCATCGTCGGCCAGGACCGCATGAAACGCGCGCTCGTCCTCAACGCGGTTAACCCGCGCATCGGGGGCGTGCTCATCCGCGGCGAGCGCGGCACCGCCAAATCCACCGCCGCCCGCGCCCTCGCCGCGCTCCTCCCCGAAGTCAAAGTCGTCAGCGATTGCCGCTTCGGGTGCGACCCCGATCGCCCGACGACGTGGTGCACCGAGTGCAAAGAGCGCGCGGCGCGCAACGGGGAAAAGTTGCCGCACGAGTTTCGCCGCACGTCTTTCGTCAACCTCCCGGTCTCGGCCACGGAAGACCGCGTGGTCGGCACGCTCGACATCGAGAAGGCCATCAAAAAAGGCGAGCGCCACTTCGAGCCGGGCGTCCTCGCGGCGGCCAATCGCGGCCTGCTTTACATTGACGAAGTGAATTTGCTCGACGACCACGTGGTGGACGTTCTGCTCGACTCGGCGGCGATGGGCGTGAACGTGGTGGAGCGCGAGGGGATTTCCTTCGCCCACCCCGCGCGTTTCATTCTCGTGGGGACGATGAACCCCGAGGAGGGCGACCTGCGCCCGCAGTTGCTCGACCGGTTTGCGCTCTCGGTGGAAATTCGCGGCCTCGCCGCCCCGGCCGACCGCATGGCCATCATGGAACGCACTATCGCCTTTGAGACCGACCCCGACGGTTTCCGCGCCCAATGGATGGCGAAAGAAAAAGAACTCGGCGACGAAATCGAGCAGGCGCGCGAGAGCGTGGACGAAGTGGAATACTCGAAGCGCGACCTGCACTCCATCGCCGCGCTCACCTCGTCCCTGCAGGTGGACGGCCACCGCGCGGATCTCGTCATCCTCAAGGCCGCTCGCGCCCACGCGGCGCTCTACGCCCGCAAGGCCGTGAGCGATACCGACATCGCGCTCGCCGCCGAACTCGCGCTCCCGCACCGCGTCAAGCGCGGCCCGTTCCAGCAAGCCGAAGTCAACCTCTACAACCTCGAAGAGCGCATCGAACAAATCCACTCCGAGTTTGGCGCGGAAGAAGGCCAGCCCGAGCCGAGCGAGAAAGAACAACCCGTAAAAAAAAACAGGGCGTAGCCCAAGAGTCCACCGAGGAAACGCCTGACTTCGGGCAGGCCGAGCCTCAGCCTCAGCCCTTTGCGAGTCAACAAGACTCGTATTGGTGGGAGGGCGGGCAGAAGGTGAAGACGGGGGAACACTTCGAGCCGCGCAAGCTCGACACCCCGCTCGACAAACTCACGCGCAAAACCGGCGGCCGCCGCTCGCGCACGCGCACCGACCGCAAACGCGGGCGTTACATTCAAGCCCGCCCCGCGCACGGCAAGACCAACGACCTGGCCTTCGACGCGACCATGCGCGCCGCCGCGCCCATGC
>Ga0315281_10014849_pt1 | contig 10472 bp, 8 predicted proteins | sample YL17G07_0_MG_FD_204540 | JGI IMG/M metagenome (GOLD analysis project Ga0315281, IMG submission 204540) | Sediment microbial communities from Yellowstone Lake, YNP, Wyoming, USA - YL17G07_0 | ecosystem: Environmental > Aquatic > Freshwater > Lake > Sediment | place: USA: Wyoming | collected...
ACATCGCCTGGAGCGAGTTCTCCAGCATCGCGCGTCTCGGCATTACTGCGGGCGCTTCCGCCCCGGAAGTTCTCGTCGATGAGATCGTTGGCGCGTTCCGCAAGCGCTTCGACGCGCGGATCGAGACCGTGACCACGGCGAACGAGACGGTTGCCTTCAAGTTGCCGCGTGAGCTCCGAACCAAGCCGGCAGCTTAACATGGCCGTCTATACCGACGTCTCCGACGACGAGTTAGCCTCCTTTCTCCAGCCATATGCAATCGGCCCCCTCACCTCGTTCAAGGGCATTGCCGAGGGCGTGGAGAACACCAATTACCTCGTGCATACCGCAGCAGGGCGCTACATCCTTACGCTTTATGAGAAGCGGGTGGCGTCGGAGGACCTGCCGTATTTCCTGGCGCTGATGGAGCATCTGGCCGCAAGAGGCATCTCCTGCCCGCTCCCAGTGCGTGACGGCAAAGGCCGCATGCTGAACGAGCTCGCCGGACGGCCTGCGGCTTTGATCAGTTTTCTCGACGGCGTCTCGGTCAGGCGGCCCGGCATCGAACATTGTGCGGGTCTCGGAAAGGCGCTTGCCAAATTCCATCTCGCCGGCGCCGATTTTCCCATGCAGCGGCCTAACACGCTGTCGCTCGCGGGCTGGTCAGCGCTGTTCACCGCGATCAAGCCGCATGCCAATGAGGTCATTCCGGGATTGGCTGCGGAGATCGAGAAAGAGCTGGGCTTTCTCTCGGCGCATTGGCCGGCGGGACTTCCCTCCGGCGTCATTCACGCCGACCTCTTCCCGGATAATGTGTTCTTTCTCGGCGATCGCTTATCGGGGTTGATTGATTTCTATTTCGCCTGCAACGACCTTTTGGCCTACGACATCGCGGTTTGTCTCAATGCCTGGTGCTTCGAGCCCGATGCCAGCTTCAATGTCACCAAGGCGAGAGCGATGCTCCAGGCCTATGAGGCGGAGCGGCGTCTCGCGCCGGAAGAACTGAAGATGCTGCCGCTTTTGGCGCGAGGTGCCGCGCTCAGATTCCTGCTGACGCGGAGCTATGATTGGCTGAACACGGACGAGAATGCGCTGGTGAAGTTCAAGGATCCGAACGAATATTTACGCAAGCTCCGCTTTCATCGGCGCGTGAAATCCTACCGCGATTATGGGCTCAAGGATCATTGACGATGGCGTCGCTGCCCAACGTCGTGATCCACACCGATGGCGCTTGCTCGGGCAATCCCGGGCCGGGCGGCTGGGGCGCCATTCTCGAGTCAGGCACCCATCGCAAAGAGATCAAAGGCGGCGAGACGCTCACCACGAATAATCGCATGGAGCTGATCGCCGCGATCGAGGCGATCGAAGCACTGAAACAGCCATCTCACGTCGAGCTTTATACCGACTCGAATTATTTGCGTGGCGGCATCACGCAGTGGATCAAGAAATGGAAAGTGAACGGCTGGCGGAAGTCAGATAAGAAGCCGGTCGCCAACGAAGATCTCTGGAAGCGGCTGGAGCTAGCCACCGAGCGGCATAAGGTGCATTGGCACTGGATCAAGGGTCACACCGGTCATAACGACAACGAGCGCGCCGACGAACTGGCCCGCGAGGGCATGGCGCCGTATTTGCGTCGCGGCTGACTTCGCCGCGGAAGCTGCCAGCAGTCCTCTCCTAGAAACCTCCGCACGCTCGTCATACCCGCGCTTGTCGCGGGCATCCACAAATTTCGATTTATGAAATACCGTGGATGGCCGGGACGAGCCCGGCCATGACAAATGCTGATGGTGTTGCGAGAGGCTTAAAGCGTGTCAAGCAATTTGTCGCCGCCAGTGATGCTGCAAGCTGCCGGTGACTCCTCGACATTCATGGCCTTGACCACGCCGTTCTCGACCAGCATCGAATAGCGTTTGGAGCGCGTGCCGAGGCCGAAGCCGCTGCCGTCGAAATCCATTCCGATCTTCTTGGTGAACTCGGCATTGCCGTCGGAGAGGAACAGCACCTTGCCCTTGGCGCCGGTTGCATCCTCCCAAGCGCCGAGCACGAAGGGATCGTTGACGGCGACGCAAACGATCGTGTCGACACCCTTCTTTTTGAAGTCGTCGATATGGCCGAGAAAGCTCGGCAGGTGCTTGAGGTGACAGGTGGGGGTGAAGGCGCCGGGCACGGCGAAGAGCGCAACCTTCCTGTCGGAGAATATTTCCGACGTCGCAATCGGCTTCGGGCCTTCCGCGCTCAGGACCCTGAACGTCGCCTCAGGCAGGCAGTCTCCAACCTTGATGCTCATCGTCGTCGTCTCCTCTAGAAACTGTCGGGATGCACCATAGAGCGAAATCCATTTGGATTGGATCGCGATTTCGCTCTAGGTCTTTTTCTTTGAAGCATAATCATGTCCGAAATGTCTGCAACTTTTCGGGATTATGCTGTAGTGGCTCGGATGGTCAGCGCCAAGGCTACTCGGCCTTCCAACTCGTTTCGCGCGAGCCTCGATCCGAGACTAGTGTCAGGATCAGGGTCTTGCCTTTGATCGCTTTCGCCTCGTCCTTCGACATGAAATTCACGGCGAAGCTGTGTTTGCCGTCAGCCGGCGGACCGAGCACGCTTGGGACGGGAACGTAAGTGCCGTCGGCAATGTCGACGAAGAGATCACTGCCGGCGGCGCCCGGCGGATAGAGGGCTTCGATGACAATCGCCGGCTTCTCGGCGTCGAGCTTCGCCTCGATCTTGCCGATCGCCGGCAACGCTTCGGGAGCGACCGGCTGCGGTACGCGATCGAGAGACGCGTTCAGCAATTTCGCATCGGCTCCATCAAGTGCCACGCCCGGTTCAATTTTTAGCGTCAGCTGGGCCTCGTTCGGAATGCAGAGCGATTTGCACAAGCCGAAGTCAAAAGCGAGCTTGAGCTCGATCGGCTCGCCCGGGCGCTCGGGAATCAGCTTCACCGGGAAGATAACTTCGCCGCTATAGCCGATGGCCGTGCTGCTAGCGTCGGCGAAGCGATAGGGCGCGGGATAGAGCACTTTCGCTTCCTTCAAATTGGTTGAACCCGACCAATCGAATTGTGGCGGCACGCCTGAGTCTCCCGGGTTGCGCCAATAGGTTTTCCAGCCATCGTCCATGCGAAGTTGTATTCCGGCCATAAGCTCCTCGCCGCCCGCGGTCGTTGCCGTGCCGCCGAACAGTCTGAGTTTGGAATTGGTCGCTTCGACCCAAGGCACCTCTGCGGCGCATGCCGACAACCAACCCACACAGGCGGTGACGGCAAGCACAAGCATTAGGCGCATGGCGGCGAAAGCGGCATTAGCGGATGCGAATTTGATCATTGTCTCTCGGGGACTGTTCTTTCCGGGGCGGGACCACTCTAACGGCAAGGCCGCGATATCGCGATAACGAGCCGCCACAATTGTCTCACTCTTTCGTGAGCGTCTGGGCAAAAGGCGAAGTCATGTCAACTTAAGCTTTGCCCTTCACAATGCGCGATGCAGGTTTATAGTCTTACGATCATGTCTGCTCGAAGCGCCAAGACCAGGGTTCCACGCGAAGGCTATCTCGACGGCCAGTTGCTGATCGCGATGCCGTCGATGGGCGACCCGCGCTTTGCGCGCGCCGTCATTTATATGTGCGCGCACTCAGCCGACGGCGCCATGGGCATCATCATCAACCATCGCGCGCCGAATATCAGCTTCGGCGAGTTGCTGGATCAACTGAACATCGCGCCGCATAAGGAGCGCATCACCGTGCCCCGCATGGGCGCGGCGATGGCCGTGTATCTCGGCGGCCCCGTTGAGACCGGCCGCGGTTTCGTTCTGCATAGCGCGGATTATTTCAAGACCGAGAGCACGCTGCCGATCGACGAGAGCGTGTGCCTCACCGCAACGATCGATATTTTGCGCGATATCGCCAAGGGCGCAGGGCCGGACAAGGCACTTCTGGCTCTCGGCTATGCCGGCTGGGCGCCTGGTCAGCTCGAGAGCGAGATCCACGCCAATGGCTGGCTGCATTGCTCGGCCGACCCCGAGCTGGTCTTCGGTCCAGAGGTCGACCGCAAATATTCACGCGCGCTCGGCAAGATCGGGATCGACCCGCGCCGCCTCGTCAACGATTCAGGTCACGCTTAGAGCGAAACCTCGCCCTGAGGAGCGCATCGGAGATGCGCGTCTCGAATGGTGGGCCTCATGCTTCGAGACGCCGCCTTCGGTGGCTCCTCAGCATGAGGGCATTGTTGTGCTGGATTCCGGCTTGCGCCGGAGTGACGATCCGGTTCCCACTTTTCCGGATCATGCTCTAAGTCGCTGAGGGCGCCGGGTCTGGGGCCGGCAAAGCCGATAGCGCGGCCGGTGCGGGCGCGATGTCCTGTGATGCCGACACCGCCTCTTCTTCGGAACTCGATGACCGCGACTTCTTCTTGCGCTGGCTTGCGAGTGCGGCAAGTAGGCTCGCCACGTCCTTGGCCGACATCGGCTCGCCGTAATAATAGCCCTGGCCGAACTCGCAGCCGATCGAGCGCAAATAGGCGGCGTCACGTTCCGTTTCGATGCCCTCGGCGACCACTTCCTTGCCGAGCTCATGCGCCAGCGCGATGATCGATTTCAGGATCAAGGGAGTGGAGCCGTTGAGGCCGCTATCGCGGACCAGAGAGCGGTCGACCTTGATGGTGTCAACAGGAAAGCGATGCAGATAACTTAAAGAGCTGTAGCCGGTGCCGAAATCGTCGAGCGCGAGGCTGGCGCCGAAAGTCTTGAGCCAAGTGAGGATCTCGACGGCCCGTTCGGGGTTTTCCATCACCAGCGACTCGGTGATTTCAAGTTTCAGCGTGCCCTTGGGTACGGCTTCGCGCGCCAGCAGGAGTCTTATCTCTTGCACGAGATCCTGGCGGAACAATTGGCGGCTCGACACATTGACGCTGACAAAGAGCGGATCGCGCTCGCGCGGCAGCGCCTTGTGCCAACGAACCGCCTGCTCCAGGGCTTGGTTCAAGACATAAGTGCCAAGCTCGGTGATGAGCCCGGTTTCCTCGGCCATCGGCACGAAATCGTCGGCGCCAAGCCGCCCTTTGGTGGGATGGTCCCAGCGAAGCAGCGCTTCGAAGCCGGCAAGCTGGTTCGAGGCGAGCCGGGTGATCGGCTGATAAAGCACCGCGATCTGTTGCCGCTCGATAGCCCGCCTAAGATCGCTTTCAAGCGGGAGGCGGTTTTCTTCTTCGCTGCCCCTCGTGGCCGGATTGAAAATTTCGATGCGGTCGGCGCCACCACGCTTCGCCCGTAGCATGGCAATCTCGCCTTCGCGCAACAGGTCTTGCGCCGTCGCTTGCGCGCCGTCGAAGACGACGATGCCAATGGAGGCGGTGAGCACGATCTCCTTGCCGCTGATCTTCATCGGCGTGCGGAGCGCGCGCCGGACTCGCTCGGCAAACATCGCCACTTGGCGCGGGTCGGTCTCGGAAATCAGCAGGATGGCAAATTGATCGCCGCCAAGCCGCGCCAAGGTATCTTGCGGGCTCAAATGGCGGCTCAATCGCCGCGCCAGCGTGAGCAGCATGCTGTCGCCGATGACGAGGCCAAAGCTCTGATTGACGTTCTTGAAGCGGTCGATGTCGATGAACATTACCGTGGGGCGGTTGCCCTGCCCTTCTTGCGCGCGGGTAATAGCGCCGCCGACACGGTCCACGAAGAGCTCGCGGTTCGGAAGTCCCGTCAGATTGTCGTGCACGGCATCGTGCATCAGACGATCATGCGATCGCTTGAGATTGGTCACGTCGCGCATCAGCCCGACACAGGTCAAAAGCCGGGCATTGTCGCTTGGGGCGGCGCGGGCGCGGAGCTCGTACCAGACATAGGTGCCGTCGTGGCGCCTCAAGCGGAAATCGACTTGGAGATCGCCGCCTTGATTCTCCTGGAGCGACCACAGTAGGAGCTTGAAGCGCTCGCGATCGGAATTGTGCAGATGTTGCAGGAATTGCTGGACCGTGGCGGTCAGCGTGCCGGGGTCGAGGCCAAGCGCATCCTCGATGTCGCTCGAGACGCTGATCTGATCCCTGCCGGCATTCCATTGCCAGACAGCGGCACCGGAGCCGTCGACGGCCAGCGATTTGATCTGCACTTGGCTCGGCGGACCGAGCTGCATCGTGCTCGTGGCACCGCGGAAGGCGAATTGTGTCACGGTGAAGCCGAGTAAAACTAAGATGAGGACCAATCCGGCAACGAGGCCGGAGACGACGACCTCGCCGGAGAGCTTGCCGAGCACAATCATGGTGGCGCCAAAGAGCCAAACCAGGAGCAGCATCCAGCTCGGGATCAACGCGAGAGCGCGGTCTTGGCCACGAAGCGCGAGATAGACGATGAGACCGGTGCCAACGCCCACGATGAGAACGGCGGACGCCCGCGCCAGACCGGATGCCATTTGCGGATCGATGAGCGCGAGAACCACAAGGCCCCATTGCACCGCGATCCAGCCCCAAAATGCCGTCCTGATCCAGCCGTGCCAGAGTCCGATGCGTAAGAAGGCATAGAGGAAGAGCACGAGGCTCGCCGCGAGCGAGGCTTCGGCCGCGGCGCGATAGAGCGCGGTGCGCTCCGGTCCCACGGGGAACAATTTGTTCCAAAAGCCGAAATCGACACAGAAATAAGCCAGCACGGCCCAAGCGACGAGAGCGGTCGCGGGAAAGATCGCGCGGTGATTGGCGGCGAAGATCGCGGTGAGGAAAATGGCCAGAAGGCCAGTGATGCCGAGCAACACGCCATTGAACAGCATCCGGTCTTGCTGCTTCGATTGATAGGCGTTGGGGTCCCAGAGATAAAGTGGCGGGACTTGCTGCGAGGAGAGCTCGGCGGCGAAGGTGATGGTCTGGCCAGATTCAAGGTTCAAGCGAAAGATATCGGCGCGATCGCTCTTCAAAGGCTCGGGCCTAAAGCCGAGCGAGGGCGTGACGGCAGCGATGCGTCCGGCATCGAGCTCGGGCCAGAACACGCGCGAATTGGCAAGCGTATAGCGTGGCGCCACCAGCCAGCGGACGACGCGCTCGGCGGTCGGATTGGTTAGCGCGAAGACGAGCCAGCCAGGATTGGTCCCAGGTACGGAGGCCTGCACGGCCATGCGCCCGACATAGCCGTCAGGCCCCGGCGCGGTTTCGAGTTGCAGATGATCGCCCCTGCCCTCGTAAAGCTCGCCGAGAGAGGTGACATCGTATTTGTCTTGATCAGGCTTGACGACGATGGCCTCGACGGCGCGCGCGCTGGAGCTCAGGAGCCCGATCAACGCGAGCAGCGACAGAAGAGCGAGCAAAAGCGGACGCGCGCGATGGACGCGGCCTCGCTCTGTCTCACCCCTCGCCGAGACGCCAATCAAAGCCACCCTCCCCTTGCTTTCCCTAAACATTGCCCGAGCACATTTCAGCGGCGCGGGTCGGTGTCGAGGAGCGCGTAAAGCAGATGATCCTGCCAGACGCCGTTGATCCTCAAATAACGGCGCGCCATCCCCTCGCGGGTAAACCCAGTTCGCTCAAGCAGCTTGACCGAGGCCGCGTTCATAGGAAGGCATGCCGCTTCCAGCCGATGCAGCTCAAGCGAATCGAAGACAAACGGAATAACAGCGCGAACGGACGCCGTCATATAGCCTTGGTGGGCATGCGGGCCGCCAACCCAATAGCCGAGTGTACAGGCCTGTGTGACGCCACGGCGAACATTACAAAGCGTCAGTCCGCCGACAAGCGCGCCGGACTTCAAGGCAAAGATGAACAAGGCATAACCGACGTCCTCGCGGAGATCGCGCTGATAGTGGCGGACGCGGCGGCGGAACGAAGCCCTGGACAGCTCGTCGGAGGCCCAGAGGGGCTCCCAAGGCGTCAGGAAGTCGCGGCTGGCGGTCCGAAGTTCGGCCCAGGCGGGGTAGTCGGACATTTGCGGCGTGCGCAGCATCACCCGATCGGCGCGGATGACGGGCCCGAGATCGCTCAAGGACGCGGATCGCAACAACGCCATGGCTTAGAACGCTCCTCAGGCCGCTTTGCTGGACGCTAGCGCGAATTTTTCGGCCACTGCGTCGAATCTTGCAACATGGAGAATGGGGCCGGCGGTCGCCAGGCTGACGGGGGAGGCGAGCAGGTTTCCGGCCAACACCTCCAGGTCGGCGATGGTCACAGCCTCCACCTTTTCGATCAATTCATTGGCCGGGACCGGGTGCCCATAGATCAGGATTTGTCGGCCGAGCTGTTCGGCGCGCGCGGATGAGCTTTCCAGCGCTGCAAGCAGCCCCATTTTGGCCTGGGCCCGCACGCGGGCGATCTCGTCTTCGCGGAAGCCCTCGTTGGCGGCGCGGACGAGCTCCTCGTGAAGGACGGCAATCAGCTCGTGTGCGCGGTCCGGGCCGGTCGCGGCATAGATCGCGAGCATGCCGCTATCGGAGAGGCTGGTGGCGAAGGCATTGATGGCATAGCAGAGACCGCGCCGCTCGCGGACTTCCTGGAAGAGCCGCGAAGACATGCCGCCGCCCAGCACGCCGGCAAGGATGCGGGCCGTGTAATAATCGGCATGGCCATATTTGGGCCCTTCGAAGCCGAGCACGAGATGCGTCTGCTCGAAGGACTTCTCGCCGCGCCTGATCCCACCGCGATAGAGCGAGCCCGAAGGCGCCGGGCTTGCGCCGGCATCGAGCTTGTTGAGGCGCCGCTCGGCCTCTTCGACCAGCGCCGCGTGATCGATGGCACCGGCAGCGGCGAGCACCATATTCGGCGCGTGATAATGGGCGGAGAGGAAGCTTCCCAAATGGTCGCGGCTGAGAACGCTGACGCTCTCGACGGTTCCGAGGATCGGACGTCCAGCCGGTTGGTCGGGATAGGCAGCGTCTTGCACGAGGTCGAAGACGATGTCCTCCGGCGAATCTAGCGCCGAGGCGATCTCTTGCAGGATAACGTCGCGCTCGCGCTCTAGCTCGTCGCCATCGAAGCGCGGCTCCAGGATAATGTCGCTCAAGAGATCGAGCGCGAGCGGCATGTCGCTTCGCATCACGCGCGCATAATAGGCGGTGGTATCGACGCCGGTCGCGGCATTGAGGTCGCCGCCGACGGCTTCGATCTCCTCGGCGATGTCGCGGGCGCTTCGGCGCGCCGTGCCCTTGAAAGCCATGTGCTCGAGGAAGTGGGCGACGCCGTGCTCTTTCGGCGCTTCGCCACGGCTCCCCGTTCCGGCCCAGAGGCCGAGAGAGACGGTCTCGACTTCAGGCATCGAATGGCTGACCACGGTCAGGCCGTTCTTGAGTTTTGAAACCGTCACGCTCACGCGCCCACTCCGGTGCGGCTGGCACGCGTCCTCGCCGCAATGAACGCGGCGACAGCGGCGAAGTCATTGGGCATAATTTCGCAACGCTCGGTCTGACCGAGCTTCGCCCTTAAGCGTTCCGGTTGCTCCGGCAATACTCCAGTCGCCCGCGAGACGGCTTCCGGGAATTTCGCGGGATGCGCGGTCGACAGCACGACCATCGGCGTCGAGGGGTCTTCTCCTTCGATTCGCGCCGCGGCAATGGCGACGGCCGTATGGGGATCGATGAGCATGCCTGTACTTTCATAGAAATTGCGGATGGTGGTTTCCGTCGCTTGCTCGCTGATCGAATGCGCGGCGAACAGAGCGCGGAGGTCGCGGAGCTCGCTCTCCTGCAATCGGAAGCGGCCGGTGCCGCGAAGCTCCTCCATGAGCGATCTCACCCTCGAAGCGTGCCGGCCCGCGAGTTCAAACAAGAGCCGCTCGAAATTGCTCGCAAGCTGGATGTCCATGCTCGGACTAGACGTGGCTATGACGCCCCTCGGCTCATAAATCCCCGTCGCCAGAGCCCGAGGCAAACTGTCGTTGAGGTTAGTGGCAATAACGAGGCGTTTGACCGGCAAGCCCATCGCTCGGGCGGCGTAACCCGCGAAAATATCACCGAAATTTCCGGTGGGCACGGTGAAGGCGACAGCTTGGCCGGGCGCGCCAAGGGCTACCGCGGCGGTGAAATAATAGACGGTCTGGGCGAGGATGCGGGCCCAGTTGATCGAGTTGATCCCGGTCAGCTGTAAACCGTCCCGCAGCGCCTCATCGTTGAACAGCGATTTCACGATGGCTTGACAGTCATCGAAATTTCCTTCGATGGCGATGTTGTGGACATTGGCCTCTGATGCCGTCGTCATCTGCCGCCGCTGCACGTCACTCACGCGGCCTTTCGGATGCAGGATGAAAATGTCGATGGCATCGAGCCCGCGGAAGGCTTCGATGGCGGCGGCGCCGGTATCGCCGGAGGTAGCACCAATCACGGTGGCGCGGGCGCCGCGGCGCTGCAGCGCTCTATTCATCATCCGCCCGACGACCTGCATGGCGAGGTCCTTAAAGGCGAGAGTCGGACCGTGAAACAGTTCGAGCAGAAACATGTTGGGCGCGATCTGCCGCAACGGCGCGACTGCCGGGTCATCGAAGCTGCTATAGGCTTCGCCGAGCACTTGTTCGAGATCGGCAAGACTCGGATCGCCT
>Ga0315281_10014850_pt1 | contig 10472 bp, 8 predicted proteins | sample YL17G07_0_MG_FD_204540 | JGI IMG/M metagenome (GOLD analysis project Ga0315281, IMG submission 204540) | Sediment microbial communities from Yellowstone Lake, YNP, Wyoming, USA - YL17G07_0 | ecosystem: Environmental > Aquatic > Freshwater > Lake > Sediment | place: USA: Wyoming | collected...
TCGTCGGTGAAGACGGAGCGCTTCAACCAGAGTTCGTCGTAGACCTCATGATGGGGATAGTCGGCGCCGTACACGGCGAGAAAGATCTCGCGGATCTGGCCGACATCTTCTTCGCGAGCTTCTCTAATTCGAATCATGACAGCCCTGTGCGCTAGCAGGATGCTGAAAACGACCCCCAGTCTGTCTTGTTCATTTGGTCTATTCGGTCTGTTTGGTTGCATGAAACTAACCAGATAGACCAGATAGACCGGACGGACACAGAGCGTGTCTCAAACAAGCGGACCATCGAAGCTCTAGCGTGTCAAAATACTTTTCCGGCAGCCTGCTGGGTCAGGAACGGAGCGTTTGCTCGCTGAGTCGCTGGCCGGCAATCTTGGCAATAGCCTGGTAATAGGCCGTGCCGACAGCCAAGGCCTCTTCGTCGAAATCGAACTTGCTGGAGTGCGCGGGGAAACCTTCCTTGCCGGGGACCTGACTCCCGAACCGGACATAGGCGCCCGGAATGTTTTCCATGTAGTAGCTGAAATCCTCCGCGCCCATGTTGGCCGTCTTGAGCGGCAACACATTGGCCTCCCCCACCGCCGCAACTGCCGCGCGGCGCGCCAGACTAGCCATCTCGGGCGTGTTGATCAGCGGCGGCGTGCCTTCGTGCATGGTGACCTGGATCTTCGCGCCATGTAGTTGAGCGATCGATTCGGCAATGCGGCGGATGGAGGAAAGGAGTTGTTGCCGGACAGAGGGATCCTGGGCGCGAACTGTGCCCTCCAGCTTGGCCTGTCCTGCGATCACGTTCGGCGCAGTCCCCGCATGGAACTGACCGACGGACACGACCGACGGACGGGCCGGGTCGATTTCGCGCGAGACGATCGTTTGCAGCGCCATGATCATGAGACTCCCGACCACGACGGCGTCGATGCTTTCATGGGGACGGGCTCCGTGTGCGCCCTGGCCGATAATCTCAATCGTGAAATTATCCGACGACGCATTGACGGCGCCTTCGGCCACGACGATGGCCCCCGGATGATAGTGGCGGTCCAGATGGCCGCCGAAAATCATGCCCGCGCCCTCCAGCGCCCCTGCCTTGATCATGGCCAGCGCGCCGGTGCCTTTTTCCTCTGCCGGCTGAAAAATCAATCGCACGGGAGCCGGCAGGTCTTTCTCCTCGGACAGGAGCGCCGCCGCGCCCAACAGCATTGTGGTGTGCCCATCATGGCCGCAGGCATGCATGACGCCATCGTGGACCGAGGCGAATTCCAAGCCAGTGTCTTCCTGAATCGGCAGCGCATCGGTATCGGCACGCAAGACGACGCAGGGCACTCCGGCGCGTCCTGGAATATCGGCGACGACTCCGTGGCCGGCGACGTGAGCCCGATACTTGATGGCCAGCCCATCGAGAAACTTGCAGATCACGGCGGCAGTGTTCACTTCCTGCCCACTGAGTTCCGGATACTCGTGGAGCACCCGGCGAAGCTGAATGAGACGGTATTGTAGCGGCTCGGGAATCAACGGCATGATTATGACCTAGGCGATGAACGTACGACGGCCTGTAGCTGTACCCTTCGCCGGGTCCGGCCAGACCGGCGACCTGAAGAAACTGGCTCATGGTAACACAGAAGGAACGGCGGTTTCCGCAGCGGCTCCGCTCTCCCGTGACATGCCATGAACCCAGGCGAGAGCCTTCTCATTCCCCCTATCTCTCTCTAGGGGAGTGGCCGAGGCTGCCCTTGACTGCGCACATCGAGCGAGCACATTTTTATTGCGCGCTCTGCGAGCAAAAAGGGCACCTGGCCGCTCCCTATCCTCTTCTCCCATTTCTCTCATCGGAGGGCGGCCTGTTTGGTCTCCCCCTGCGCGCGTCCAATCCCCCTTTTCATATCACGGGTAGCCTGGTCGATCCTCGATTGCGCGCGTCGAACGAGCACATTCCTATCGTGCGCGTTCCGCGAGCAGGAGGACGACCAGGCTACCCAGCCTCTCCTCTATTCGAACAACCTCCTCACCCCCGCCTTAATCTGGTCCAGCCCCTGGCGCAAGTCGGTTTCAAGGACATCGGCCTTGGCCCGCACCACCACGCGCTTGGCCTTGAGCTGGTCCTTGAACAACACCAGCTTGGTGAGTAGCTCCTGCTTCGTCGAATCCAGCGTAACTTGCTGCTTGGCCTTCTCGCTCTCAAACCGGTCCTTGAGTGCCTCAAACTCAGCTTCGAGCGTGCTCGTCCGGTCCACGAGATCCTCCCAAACCCTGCCCGATTCGAACGCAGCCCCTTTCAGTTTCTGTTCCGCAACGGATTCGAACTCGTTCAGGGCTTTGAGAATCTTCGTCCTCTGCTCCTCGAACGTATCGCGAGCATCCGCCTTGCCGAGGGCCAACTGCACTTGCAGATGTTCGAGCGTCGCCTGCACCTCCGTCTTTGCCTGCGCAGCCATCTCCTTCGACTTTTGCACGTCGGCCTGGACTTGTTGGAGCAAATCCCGTAACTGTTGCTTTCGCTGCTCCAGCCGCTGCATGGCCTGATCTTTCGTCTGGGTCAGTTGCGCCTCTAACGCCAGCGCCTGGTGCTCCAACGCATCCAACGTCTTGTCGAACGACGCTCTGAGTTCCTTGATTCGCGACATGGGACCCTCCTCTGTGTGAAATGGAACAGACAAACCAGCTATATTCTTCTACCAAGCGTGGCATGATATCGCCGCCAAAAGCAGCGAGGAGAGAGTCATCGCTTGACCTTGCGCTGAAATGCCTGGCCGGCATTACAATCCACCTATTCCCTCCCTGCGTAGCGAGTGTCGCGTCATGGCATGTCCCCTTTTGTGGCATGAACCGAAGAGCCAGGACTACGGAGTCTTCGCGCAACGAAACCCATAGCCGAAGTGCCGGTTCGTCGGCTGGGCAGCGAACCGGTGCGCGGAACGCAGGAACTCAGGAACGTAGAGCCAGGATCCGCCACGCACCACTTTAGCCTCACCAGTTGCCGGCCCTATTGGGTTCCGACGCGGGCTGTTCTTGTAATAGTCATAGTCATACCAGTCGCTGACCCACTCCCACGCATTCCCGGCCATGTCATAGATGCCATAGGGGCTCTTGCCCTCTTCGAAAGACCCTACCGGGACCAAGGCCAAATGGTTGTTCCATTCCTTTCTTCCGTAATTCGCGTGGAGCCGCGTGGCCGCTTCGTTACCCCAGGGATAGATGCGCCCATCTGTTCCCCGCGCGGCCTTCTCCCACTCAGCCTCCGTCGGCATCCGTTTGCCGGCCCATTTGCAGTACATGACAGCATCCTCCCAATCCACGTTTACGACCGGGCGTTTCTGATGTTGGGATTGATTCATAATATGCCAGTCCGGCGGCTCCTCCATGTCTGTCGCCTCCAGATACTTGGAATACTGCTCTACCGTCACCTCGTACTTGTCCATGTAGAAAGCATTGAGGTAGACGTGATGTGCGGGCTTTTCATCGTCTGCCAGATTACTCCCCATCATGAACTCCCCTGCCGGCACCAGCGCCATTGGCACCTCTTTCATCCCAGTCTGCCCCTCCCCTCCTGTCGATCCGTCTCGTCTCAGCATGTTCGTCGAGGCAGTCGATCGCCGCTGTGGGAATTTCGCCAGCAATTGTTGGTAGACGGCCTGCTGCTCATCGTTGAGACTCATCTCGTGGGCGGTGTCCAGCGTGTCCTCCGCCAGCTTCATCCTGTCGGGCGAAGCCTTCCCGCCTTTGATCAAGTCCTTCGCTTCGTCGAGCAACCTCCACGCTTTTACTTCGTCCAGTAACTCCCACACCTTGTCTTTGCGTAACCGTGGTTTTGCCGACCCAGCCACTGTAGATCCGGCATCCAGTTCCAGCGAGGTCTCGTAATGTTCTTCCGCGCATGCCCAGGCTTTCAGGCCCCGACAGGCCTCAGCCAAGTAGAAATGCGCCTGTGAGTTCGACGGATCTTTCTTCACGCCGGCTTCCAGAGTCACGCGCGCCTCCTGATACTGTTTCTTTTTCAGCAGATCCACCCATTTGGCAAATTCTCTTTCACCTGTATGGGAGGCCTGAGCGGTCACGGAGTTCGCGATCACCTCCAACCACATGAAGAGACACAACACGGTCACCATCCCCACCATCTGTCTCATGGAAGCTCCTCTCCCAATTGTGATCCCCCCGTGGATTCGACCTCGCCTACGACACAGACCACGACCCAAGACAAGCCCGGCGAGCTTACCAGAAAACGAAATCGGGGTCATGGGCTCTGATCTTCTGCTACGCGCGTCTCATCGGAAGGCCGAGGCTTAGGTCGAGGTAAGGATTGAATGACGCCGAGCCAAAGCGGTCCGTGCTCAATCTGAGCCTCAGCCTTCGCCTTCTTCTGTGGTAAGGCCGCGCGTTGCGCGAGCACAGAAGATCATCAGCCTCCATCCCCTCCTCTGCTCCGGGAGCAGGAGGACGACCTGGCTACCCTGCCCACCCTTCACTTGGCGAGGGTCCGCACATAGGCCAGCGCGTCTCTGCTCTCTTTTTCCGAGAGACGGACATTCCAAGGCGGCATGTTCGGTTTGCCGTCATGGATAGTCTTCAACAGGTCGGCATCGGATTTCTTCCTGGTCGACGGAGATGTAAGGTTAGCCGGGTCCGGTCCACGAAGAAACTTGTACCCATCCCCTCCACCCTCCGGCCCATGACAACCGGCACAGTACCTGACAAACAGGGTCTTGCCATGCGCGACATCGCCCCTCTGACCCTTGGGCTCAGCCTGTCCTTGAGCCACAGCCCCGAATAGAAGACCGCTCGCAAACCCGACTGTTGCCATCTTAAGCATCCAGCTCCGCTTCATAACATCTCCTCCCGTCCGGTGTGCCCTACCGGCCTCACGCAATCGAAACCCTGCCTTCGATGTGGCAGATCAAGCCTCCAGGCCACTAGTCTGGTTGTCGATCGATCCCCCCTTTGATGGTCACGAATCGCCAAACCCCGCCCCCCAGGAACAACACGCCGGTGACCAGCGAGACCACACCCAGCACTTGAAATCCGAGCCCCTCCAGCCACCACACAGCCGGAATTCAACGGCGAAAAACCCCAGTGCAGTTCTGATGTACGCCGGCAATGTACGCTCGTTGACCAACTCGGTCCGTTGCCGGGCCAGCCGATCCCGCACAAGAGTGTCTGATCGTTCCGGCATAGAATATCTCCGATTTCCCGATGGAACGATACTCCTTCGAATGGTGAAGCTCAACAGATGTGCAGCGGAGTCAGACGTCCGTCGCTCCCTCTTCTCTCCCCTCCAAGCTTGCTCGTTTTCTCTTCACGGGAGGAATGATCTGATTGATCTCCCACTGCACGCGTCGAACATCTACTAACGCTCCCTCCAAGCTCGCTCGTTATCTCTCAGGGATGGGGGCTGATTGATCTTCCACTGCGCGCGTCCAACGAGGGCCTTCTCAGGCCGCGCGTTGCGCGAGCACAGAAGATCATCAGACTCCATCCCCCCACCTTTCCTTTCCACGTTTCTGCTACCCTCAACTCCATGCCCCCCGCGCTCCAAGCCTTTATCGTCATCTTCGTCGCAGGGGCCCTGCTCCGCTCCATTGGTGTGCTCACCAAAGCCCATGCGGAGAGGCTGGCAACGCTGGTCTTTTCCCTCTGCCTGCCGGCGACGATCCTCGTCTCCCTCGATCCGATCACGTTCAGCCCCACCGCCTGGAAGCTCCCCGCTGCAGCTTGCCTGGTCACCCTCCCGCTGCTCCTCTGTTCCTGGCTGCTCACCCGCCTGCTGCAACTGCCCCGCCCCACGCAAGGCGGCTTTCTCCTCGCCACCGGTCTCATCAACTCTGTGTACTTCTCCTATCCAGTCGTCCTCGCCACCTTTGGAGAAGAGGGCTTAGGTCATGCGGTGCTCTTTGATGTAGGCCAAAGCCTGCTGACACTCACTGTGGTGTACGGTCTTGCGGTCTGGTTTGGCGCCAGCGCTCCCACTACCGGATCAACGATGGTCCGATTCTTCTCCGCTCCACCACTGTGGGCCCTGTGCGGCATCCTCGCGTTGAAACTGGCCGGCCTCAGTCTGCCCTCGTGGCTGCATCAGTTGCTCACACCCATTCATCTCACCACGACGCCCCTCGCCAGTTTGGTGCTGGGGCTCTCGATCAGCTTGACTGCCCTGCGCCACAATGCGCCCTTGGCCCTGCTGGGTGTCGTGGTGCGGATGGGTGGCGGATTGCTCCTCGGCCTGTCGGCCGTGTTCCTACTGGACCTGACCGGCCTGGAACGGGCGATTGTGATTCTGGTCTCCGCGATGCCCTCCGCAGTCAACTCTGTGATCTTCGCTACCGAAACGCATCTGGATGAAGACCTGGTTGCCTCCATCGTAGCCCTCTCCATTTGCATCGGCATCGCCGTCCTCCCCTGGCTGCCCAGGCTTTCCTTGTTTCTGCTCGGCTAACCACTATCAATGCTCCCTCCAAGCTTGCTCGTTATCTCTCCACGGGAGGGTGGTCTGCTTGATCTCCCACTGCGCGCGTCGAACGAGGTCCTTCCGAGGGCGCGCGTTCCGCGAGCACAGGAGATCAACAGACCACCCTCCTTTTTCCCTCCAAGCTTGCTCGTTATCCTTCCCCTCCAAGTATGCGGCGGCTGGAAGGGATGGGCACGGCGGTGGCGACATAGCGGGAAACAGTGCCTAGTGGCAGTAACAGAAAGCGTGCGACGCCATTGCGCCGTTTCGGCGCAGTTTCATAGGAGCAAGCGACGAATGTCCCGGAGGCCAACGGCTAGACGAACTCATCGCATTATGTCGCCACCGGCGCTGCCCGCCCTTCGTCAGCCGCACCCTCCCTTTACACCCACTCAGGCGCATACTCCTTCCCCCCTTCTTTTTCTGCAAACCACCGATACAGGGCCGGCAGCACCACCAGCGTGAGGGCGGTCGAGGTGAAGAGGCCTCCGATCACGACGGTCGCGAGCGGCCGCTGCACTTCGGCTCCGATCCCCTGCGCGAGGACCAACGGCAGCAGACCCAGCAGCGTCGTCATCATGGTCATGACGACCGGACGAAGCCGAAGAACGCAACCGCTGACGATAGCCTGGTCCATCTGGGTGCCTTCATTGCGCAACTGATTGATATAGGAGACCAGCACGATCCCGTTCCCCACCGCAAGACCGAATAGTTCGATAAAGCCGATGGAAGCCGGCAGGCTCAGATATTGCCCGCTCAGCCACAGAGACACGACGCCCCCGATCAAGGCGAAGGGAAGATTGATGATGATCAACGTCGCGTAACGGAGTGAGTGAAAGGCCCAGAAGAGCAGAAAGAACACGAGCCCCAGCGTGATCGGCACCACGATCAACAGCCGCTCGTTGGCCCGCTCCATGTTCTCGAACGCTCCGCCCCACGTGATGGTGTACCCTTCAGGCAAGTGTACTAATGATTCCAGTTTCTTCCGTCCTTCATCCACGACGCTGCCAATGTCGCGCCCGACGACATTGAATCCGACATAGATGCGGCGTTTCACGTGCTCCCGACTGATGCTGAAGGGCCCTTCGCGCATCTCGATCACGGCGAGCTCGCTCATCGGGATCAGCGCGCCGGACGCAGACTTCACCCTGATCTCTCCGATAGTGCCGATGCTGTTGCGTTGCAGTTCCGGAAACCGAAGCGTCAATTGAAACCGCCGCTCGCCTTCGTAGACATGGGTCACCGCCTTGCCGCCGATCGCGGTGGTCACAATCTCCTGCACGTCAGCCACGTTGATGCCGAAACGGGCAATCTTCTGCCGGTCGATGTCGACCGTCAGATAAGGCTGCCCGGCGATCTGCTCGACTTTGATGTCTTTGACGCCGTCGATCTGCCGCATCAAGGTGGCAATCTCTTCCGCCTTGTCGTGGAGCACATCGAGATCCTCCCCGAACAGCTTGATCGCGCATTCCGCCCTGACGCCGGAGATGAGCTCATCCACCCGGTGTTGAATCGGCTGGCTCATGAGCACGGAGATGCCTGGGATCTCCGCCAGCTTTCTCCGGATGGCGTCGGTCAATTGCAGCTGAGTTGCTGCTGTCTTCCATGTGCTCCGATCGCTCAGGGACACGATTGGTTCGCTCTCGTTCAGTTCCTCCGGCCCTACAGCGATCTCTGGCCGGCCGATCTTGCTCACGGCCATCCGGACTTCTGGAAACTCCAACATGACCTTATGGGCTTGTTTCTCCATCTCGATGGACTCCGGCAGCGAGACGCTCGGCAGCCGAACAATCTTAGGCGTCAGAGTGCCTTCCTCCAGTAGTGGGATGAATTCCCGTCCCACAAATGGAACGAGGGCAAGGCTGCAGAGCACGATCACTGTCGAGCCGACGAGCACGAGACTGCGATGCCGGAGGGTCCAGGTGAGCACCGGCACATACCGCTGTTTCATCCAACGCGTGAGGCGCGGCTCCTCCGGATGGTCGCCGCGCAAGATCAGTGATGCGAGCACCGGCGACAGAGTCAACGTGACCACGACCGAGGCCAAGAGCGCGATCACCAACGTATAGGCCAGCGGCGCGAACATCTTCCCTTCCATCCCGTGGAGCGTCATCAGCGGCAAAAACACGACGCTGATGATCAGAATGCCGAACAGAATCGGCCGGCCCACTTCTTTCGTGGCCTGAAGAATCACCTCCGACGTGCCCTTCCTCGTTGCGCCACTGTTCTGCGCCAGGTGCCGATAGACGTTTTCCACCACGACAAGCGATCCGTCCGCGATCTCGCCGATGGCGATGGCCATCCCTCCGAGTGTCATTAAGTTCGCCGAAAGCCCGAACCGCTCCATCACAATGAACGTGATCAAGGGGGTGACGATGAGCGAGACCGTCACGACGACGGCGCTGCGCACGTGGCCCAGGAAGAAAAAGAAGACGAAAATCACCAACACGATCCCTTCGATCAACGCATCACGCACGGTATGGATCGCTGCCGTGACCAACTCGATGCGATCGTAGAAGGGCAGGAGCTTCGTGCCTGGAGGAAGGACGTTGTTCTGCTGGAGATCTTCCACCTTTGTCTTGATCGCTTCGACCACTTGACGCGCATTGCCCCCGCGAATCATGAGCACAGTGCCGGCCACGACCTCCCGCTCGCCGTTGAGGACCACTGCTCCAAAGCGGACGGCGTGTCCGATGCGGACTTCCGCGACATCACGAACGAAGACCGGCGTGCCGCCGGACTCTTTCACGATGATGGACTCGATATCGCTCATTGTCTTGATCAGGCCAAGGCTGCGGACGATTGCGCGTTCCGCATGACGCTCCAGCACATTGCCGCCGGCATTGGCATTGTTCTTTGCCACCGCGTCGTAGATATCGTGGAGCGTCAGGTTGAACTTGCGGAGCTTCGCCGGATCGACCAGGACTTGATATTGCTTGACGAACCCCCCCATGCCGTTCACATCGATCACGCCGGGCACGCTCTTGAGCAAGGGGCGCAGGACCCAGTCCTGGAGCGTGCGCTGATTCGTCAACTCCGCCTCGACGATCTTGGGATCGGTCGCCGTCGCATTCGGCCCTTCCACATAATATTGATAGACCTCGCCAAGCCCGGTACTCACAGGGGCCATGAGAGGCTCCAACCCATCGGGCAATCGCTCCTTCGCCGCCATGATCCGTTCGAGGACCAACTGGCGGGCGAAGTAGATATCGACGTCGTCATTGAACACGACCGTGATCTGGGAGAGGGCGAATTTTGAAAGGGATCGGATTTCCGCTAAGCCTGGCAGGCCGGTCATCTGGAGCTCGAGCGGATAGGTGATGAATCGTTCGACTTCGACCGGCGAGAGACCCGGTGCCTCGGTCAGCACCTGCACCTGGATGTTCGTCACGTCCGGGTAGGCGTCGATTGGAATAGACTGAAAGGCGAAGACCCCGGCCACGGACAACAGACAGGTCAAACCCAGGACCAGGATCCGTTGCCGCAGTGAGAATTCCAGAAGGGCGGCGATCATGGCGTTGGCTCGATCTTGTGCCGTTCCATTTCAGACTTGAGTACGAACGATCCCTTGGTCACAACCTGCTCGCCGGCGCTCACCCCCTCCAACACCGTCACCACCTCTCCCTGCTCGCTTCCCACCTTGACCATTCGCACTTCGAAGTCATTCGTTCCCCGTTGAACAAACACCATCGTACCGGTCGGCCCGTTTTGGACTGCCTCGATCGGCAGGGTCAGCGCATCCGGGGTCGCCGCCGCATAGACCAGGACGGTGGCGAACATTTCCGGTTTCAGCAACAGATCGGGGTTCAGCACCGTCACCCGCAGGCGCATCGTGCGGGTGGCCGGATCGAGCACATCCCCGATATAGGTGATTGTTCCCGGAACGAGGGCATGGGGATAGGCGGACACAATCACATTGACCTTCTGGTCCTTGCGGATATATTGCACGTCCTTCTCCGGCACGTTGCCAATGACCCACACATCCGAAAGATCCGCGACAGTGAAGAGCTTCTGCTGCGTCTCGACCACCTCGCCCCGTGTG
>Ga0315281_10014851_pt1 | contig 10471 bp, 6 predicted proteins | sample YL17G07_0_MG_FD_204540 | JGI IMG/M metagenome (GOLD analysis project Ga0315281, IMG submission 204540) | Sediment microbial communities from Yellowstone Lake, YNP, Wyoming, USA - YL17G07_0 | ecosystem: Environmental > Aquatic > Freshwater > Lake > Sediment | place: USA: Wyoming | collected...
GGCTCCGTAGCTATTGCCGACGATGAACGTGAATTTCGGTACGACGGAATTCGCAACGGCATTCACCATCTTTGCTCCGTCCTTGATGATGCCCCCTTGTTCAGCCCGACTTCCGACCATAAACCCAGTTACATCCTGAAAAAAGACCAACGGGATTTTTTTCTGATTGCAGTTCATGATGAATCGTGCTGCTTTGTCTGCGCTATCGCTGTAAATAACCCCGCCGACCTGCATCTCACCCTTCGCAGTTTTCACGATTGCACGTTGGTTTGCCACGACACCGATCGCCCATCCATCCACCCGCGCATAGCCTGTGATGATCGATTTTCCATATCCTGCTTTGTATTCGTCAAGCTCGCTCCCGTCAAGAATACGGGCGAGCACTTGAAACGTCTCGTACGGCTTCGACCGTTCCGCCGGAAGAATCCCGTAAATTTCTTTAGGCTCGAACTTTGGCACGGAAGGTTTTGCGCGATCGAAGATCGCCTGCGGTGCATGACCGAGCTTACCGATGATGCTCCGAATCTTCATCAGACACTCGTCATCATTTTTCATTTTATGGTCTGTCACTCCGCTGATTTCGCAATGCACGGTCGCGCCGCCGAGCGATTCGTTGTCGATTTCCTCCCCGATCGCTGCCTTCACTAGATGCGAACCCGCCAAAAATACACTCCCGGTTTTATCGACAATCATCGCCTCGTCGCTCATGATCGGAAGATACGCGCCTCCTGCAACACAGGGTCCCATAATGGCAGCTATCTGCGTAATACCCATAGCAGACATTACGGCGTTGTTCCGAAAAATTCTGCCGAAATGCTCTTTGTCCGGAAAGATTTCTGATTGGAGTGGAAGAAATACACCTGCTGAATCGACAAGATAGACTATCGGCAGGCGATTCTCGATGGATATTTCCTGCGCGCGAAGATTCTTTTTACACGTAATCGGGAACCACGCCCCCGCTTTCACCGTGGCATCGTTCGCGACGATCACAACGTCGCGGCCGCTGACCGTACCGATTCCGCACACCACTCCGGCGGAAGGCGCACCGCCGTATTCTTCGTACATGTCGTACGCGGTGAACAATCCGATTTCCAAAAATTTCGACTTTGCATCGATCAGTCTCTCGATGCGTTCGCGTGCCGTGAGCTTGTTCCGTTTATGGTGCTTGGAGATCGCGTCCGTTCCACCTCCAAGTTTCACCTCTGCCGCTTTCTCTCCAATGGACCGCAACAGTGCATGCAACGATTCATCGTTTAGTTTGAAAGTGTCTGCGTGTTTTATTTCAGAACCAATAACTGACATTGCATCAATGGTTTAGGGTTTTTCTTTTGTGAGGGGCAGATTGCCTCATCACAATCTTGTAGAATAATTGAGCGACTTCGCTATTTTCCGGATTCAATAAAGAAGATTGTGCGGCATACTCAAGTGCCTGTTCGTTTCTTCCTGAATAATACAAAGCTTTAGCAATCTTCGCAAACACGAGGTCGAGGGAGAAATGCGGATCGGATGCGTGTGTTTTCCGCAGTTCGGCAGAACGAAGATATTCCCGTGCCGCGTCCTCATACTTCTGATTCTCGAAATAGATATCTCCCAGAATAATGTGGTATCTATCCACAGTGTCAGCGGTCAGCGCAATGCATCGAAGGAGAAGATTTTCACTCTCCTGGGAGTTGTTGCGAGTCAACATACTGGCCGCGGGACGGTCGTAGGAAAATTTCAACCACGCAAATTTTGCCAGGAGAGGCGGATTTTTTGGCTGAAGGGCGACGATTGCCCTCCAGTAGGCGAGGGATTCATCGAAGCGCCCTAGTTGCTCGGTGAGTTCAGCCAGCGATAGGAGAACCGTCAGGTCGCCCGAATGCTTTTTGTTGTACTCCGAAAAGAGTGAGTAGGCATATGATGCATTCCCCCACCACTGTGACGCCTGAAGCATTCCGATGCTGAGTTTCTCGCCATCCGTTAATCCGTGCTCCGACGCGTACGTCTGAAGCAAGAGACTCCCGGCGGAATATTTCGAACGCTCGTCATACGTGACAAATTCCGGCACTCCTTTATTGATAAAGAATGCGCGCGGTGAGGCATATTCAAGAGAGGGCAAGTCCTCGGTATTTAGCGAGCCGTAATCGGCATATTCCCTGCACTGTTCGTCCGAAAGATTTTGAATCGAGAGAAGCGTGGGCACATCAACGATATAAACCCGCGCCAGGTCTTTCTTGATCCTTTCTTCTTGGAACTTTCTCCTCAGCATCGGTAGGTCGAGCGCCAGCGGCTCATCAGATCCCATAAAGACGACATCGCCGGCTGCTGTTTGCCAAAGAGTTACGTGCGAAAAAGCACCGCAAAACGTCCGGATGACAAGCTTCAGGATGTCATCATCGATTTCATAAATATGAAACCATTGCGTCATAATTCCCCCCTTCTTCAACTTATTCCTGCAAGCGCGGAAAAACTCGCTCGTATAAAGATTCCCGATCCCGGCAATCCAAGGATTCGACGGCTCGCTAACAATGACATCATACTTCTTCTGTGTCAGATGGAGGTATGCGAGTGCGTCTTCAGTTCGAACGATTAGGCGCTTATCGACGAGAGCGTTATTGTTGACGTCCGAAAACTGGTGCGCCGCTTCCACTACTTCGGGAGAAATTTCCACGCACTCGACAGAGTGTACCGGATGCGTAAGAATGCTTCCCACTGTCACGGCGCTTCCGAGGCCGATCACTAGAACAGTGTCGGCATTCGGGTGAAACATGGACGGTAGTTGACCAAGGAGGATCTGCGTCGACAAGTCTCCGATTGATGAGGCATCTCCTTTCCCGTTGATGAGAAGAATTTTTTGCCTCACACCACCCACCACCGCTTCGACGACACCGACTGTTGCGGTAGCGCCTTCTTTGTAATATAAATCCTTCTTATCTCTTACATCAGAGACAAACTGCTTGAACGAACCTGGCGGCGGTTGTTTCTCGCTGACGTGCCTGAACACACCGGAGAGCATGACCAATTGATTCCAGTCTGATGCGACAGCAAAATAAAGAAGCACAATCCCCGCAGTCATTCCCGCAGTGACCACCTTCGTTAGGGACTTTAGCCGGATATCATAGAACAGGATAGTCGTTCCTGCGAGGAGGTTCAGAACAATTCCTGCCTCAAATGCATGTCGAATCCCGATTGAAGGGATGAGAATCAATCCCGCGGTCAGCGAGCCGACAACTGTACCGAATGTGTTGATGGAAAAAACATTTCCGACAGAAGATCCGAGCTTTTCAACACTCTGCGTTGCTATGCGGCTGGCGATGGGCAGCGTCATTCCCATAAATATCGTCGGGATGATCATGATGAGGAAGCACAACAGGAATTCTATCGACAAGAAAATGGGATAGGTGGCTTGGCTTTTCGACAGAAGCATCGACACTTGCCAAAAAACGTAGGGAATCCGGCCGTAGAGAGGAAGAGACGCAAACAATCCGAATGCCACTCCGAATTGGCACACCATAAGGAAAGAGAAGAGATTCGGGATCCGGTGCAGTTCCTTCGACACTATCCAACTTCCGATTGTGATTCCCGAAATGAATGCAATCAGCATCAGAGAAAAGGATGATGTGGAGGATCCAAACACCGGGATCAGGAGTCGAACCCAGGAGACCTCATAAATCATCGCCGCCATTCCTGAGATTCCGGCAACGCCAATTGCGATGGTGATCTCACGTTTGGAAAAGATCCGCTTTATAGCAGTCCCTTCTCCTTCGAGAGCGTTGCCCATTTTTGTAATTTTACGCGAGAGCACAATTGCCGCGAATCCTATGATAAGGTTGGCGACAGCCGATGCGACCATGGTTGTGCTCAAACCCAAAATGCGGATGAAGAAAAATCCGCACAATATCGAACCGATCACGGCACCGAAGCTGTTGAGGAAATAAAGCACCGCTACGCTTCTTCCGGATTCTTCGACCGACGCAGAGACTGTTTTCACCAGAATCGGAAGCGTACCGCCCATCAAAATCGTCGGCGGCAGGAGAGTGATCATACTCGCAAAGAGCTTCAGCAGGAGCACAACGGCACCGTCGCTGGGAAGTGCAAGAGAGGTTACTGTCTGGAAAAATGCATCTTTCACCAAAGAAATAATCCATGGATATAAGAGGCAATAGGCGCCAATGCACAGCTCGAGTATCCCGTATAAGACTAAAGGGCGAGAGAGCTTGTCAGCCCGCCTTCCCCACATCGCAGAGCCGAGTGCCAATCCTCCCATGAACGCCGTCAGCACAACTGTCTGCGCGTATGTTGTGTTCCCCAGAAAGAGAGAGAGATACTTGAACCAGAGAATCTGATATATCAGGCCCGTCGCGCCGGATATGATAAAGAGAATGGCGATCAACGAGTGGAGAGTCTGTTTGGACATTATGCCTTTGTGCGAAGGGTGAGGGGATAGATGATATTACGCGATTGAAAGATTACAGAATTACTAGATTGCAAAATTACAAAATTGAATTGTAGAAAAGATTCTTCGATATCATAGGTTGTTCATTATTCATTGATCATTGATCAACGCTCTCGCTATCACCATTTTCAGCACTTCCGAGGTCCCTTCGCCGATTGTGAGTAGTTTGACATCGCGATAAAATTTTTCCACAGGATACTCTTTGATGAAACCGTAGCCACCATGAATTTGGACTGCTTCGTTCGCAGCGCGAGTCGCAACTTCACTCGCAAAATATTTCGCCTGGGCTGCTTCAAGGGTATAGTTCTTTCCCCGCATTTTTAGGTATGCCGCCTTACGGGTCAAGAGACGTGCAGCCTCTATCTCCATCGCCATATCCGCCAGTTTGAATTGGATGGCTTGAAAGTCACTCAGCGGTTTCCCAAATTGGTGCCGATCTTTTGCGTACTTGACGCTCACGTCCAGCGCTCCCTGGGCTAGGCCGACGGACAGCGCCGCAATACCGATACGACCACCATCAAGAACCTGCAATGCTTGCTTGAATCCGTCCCCCTCTTTGCCGATGAGATTTCCTCCGGGCACTCGCACTGAATCGAATGAGAGTGATGCCGTGTCGCTCGCGCGCATGCCTAATTTGTTCTCTTTTTTGCCGACGGAGAATCCGGACATCCCTTTTTCCAGAATGAACGCCGAGACCCCGTGGTGCTTGGATTTGTCAGTTACGGCAAGCACTACGAAGGTAGCGCCAACAGAACCGTGCGTAATAAAGGTCTTGCCCCCATTTATCACCCAATTGTTTCCTTCCTTTACTGCCGTCGTCTTCATTCCTCCTGCGTCGCTCCCCGAAGATGATTCCGTCAATCCCCAGCCACCGAGTTTTTTCCCGGAACATAAGTCGGGAAGGTATTTTTTCTTTTGGTCTTCGCTGCCGAAATTGAAAATGTGCGACGTGCACAACCCGTTGTGCGCGCAGACGCTGAGTCCCACGGAAGGATCAACTTTGGAAATTTCTTCGACAAGGATTGTGAAATCGAGTACAGAGAGTCCAGCACCGTTGTATTCCTCTGGGAACGTCGCACCGAGAAATCCGAGCTCCGCCAGCTTCGCAACGATCTCAAAGGGAAACTCTTGCGACTCATCATACTTCATAATCCGCGGACGGAGTTCTTTTTCCGCAAAGTCGCGTGCAAGTTGTTGAATCATCAGCATGCTTTCCGTCGGTTGGAAATTAAAGCCGGTTTCTTCCATCAACTTTTCCTGACTAGTGTGGCGTCGAATCGAAGGGATCGTCGGTAATTTTCTTACAGGGTACTGAGCAATTTCTGTGCAACTTGATACGGTGTCCGCTCGAAATTCATCACCGCATCCATTTCGCGTAGCAATTGCTGCGAGCGCTCAGCGCTCCAAAACTCTATCTTCAACTGGTCTTGTACAATTTCTTCAATGCGGTCTTTCATTCTCTTCCGGCGACGTGCCATCAGAGAATCGGTTTGCTGGAGGTGCGAACGATGTCTCGCAATCAAATCGCCGATTTCCTGAATTCCTTTTCCTTCGCTCGCGACGGTTTTCAGTACGTCCGGCATCCATGAAATCGCATCATGGGGGCGGAACCCGAGGATCATTTTGATCGACATGACCGCTTGATCGGCACCCGGTCGGTCTGCCTTGTTGAGGACAAAGAAGTCCGCAATTTCCATCAGACCGGCCTTCATTGCCTGGATGCCATCGCCGGATTCTGGAACGAGGACAACAACGGTCGTATCAGCCGCACCAGCAATGTCGAGCTCAGATTGCCCGACACCGACAGTCTCGAGCAAGATAACATCCATTCCGCTGGCATCGAGGACGTCGGCAGCCTCGCGAGTCTTTTTGCTTAAACCGCCAAGACTCCCCCGCGACGCCATACTGCGGATGAAAACGCCACTGTCGAGCTCGACCTCCGTCATGCGGACACGATCACCAAGAAGGGCACCCCCAGTGAACGGACTCGTCGGATCGACTGCGATGATGCCAACGCGAATATTCTGCTTCCGGTACCACTGCGCAAGTTTATTTGTCAACGTGCTCTTACCTGCGCCCGGGGGTCCGGTAATACCAATACGATACGCTTTCCCGGTATGTGGATAAATTTCAGAGAGGATTTCATCAGCTCCCGAGCTGCCATTCTCGATCAGCGAAATGGCTCTTGCTACTGCTCGCCTATCGCCCCGTAGAAGTTGTTCTACAGACACTAGTTTTGCCATCTTTACGTCAAAAATGAAAAAGTAAAAATCAAAAGGAAAGGATAACGCATCTTAATCTTAAACCAATTCTAATATCTGATTTGCGATTTTGATTTTTAAATTTTGATTTTTGAATTATTGCCCGAGATAGTCGCATTCCTTCGTTCTCTGAAGAATTCCACCGTTCTCCTCAATCCGTCTTCGAGCGACACCGTTGGGTTCCAGCCAAGTATTTTCTTTGCCTTCGAGTGATCGATAACGCTTCGAAGCTGTTCACCTATTTTTGCCGGACCATGTTTCTCCGCATGGCGTGAGACGGTATATTTCTTTATGATTGTGTACAATGTGTTCACGTCGTTCTCAACTCCGGTCCCGACATTGAAGGTGTCGGAAGAACCGTGCGACAACGCCAGAATATTTGCCTTCACAACATCGTCGACATAAACGTAATCGCGCGTTTGTTTGCCATCGCCATTGATGATCGGCTGTTGGTCATCCAGCATTTTACTCGCGAAGATTGCCACCACGCCCGCTTCGCCGTGCGGGTTCTGCCGAGGTCCATAGACGTTGGCGTATCGAAGTATCACATGCTGAATCCCGTGCACCGCTTGATAATAAAAGAGATATTTTTCCGTCGCCAGTTTCGTGATCCCGTATGGCGACAACGGGCGAAGCGGATGTTGCTCATCGGCGGGAAAATAATCTTGCTCCCCATAAATTGCTCCCCCCGTCGACGCAAAGATAACTTTCTTTACACCATACCGGACCCCAAGTTCAAGCGTGTTGAGCATCCCGAGAATGTTCACAGAGGCATCGTAGCGTGGATCGGCAACTGATCTCCGCACGTCCATTTGAGCCGCATGGTGATTGATCACTTGAATCTTGTGTTCCCTGAAGATCATTTCAAGATCCGGGCTTTGAATGTCGAGCTTATAGAATGTTGCTTTCGGATTGACGTTATCGATTGCGCCGGAGGACAGGTCGTCCACAATTATGACAGAATGACCCGCCGCAATGTACGCATCAGCAATATTCGATCCGATGAAGCCGGCACCGCCCGTTACAAGAACATTCATTGTGAGTACTGCGGATAATTATTGTGAGTGAGATGGTTTTAAGCGGCCGTATGTTTCAAGCCTTTGATACCGATATCGCTTCGGTAGTACGCGCCGTCGAACGTAATTTTTTTTACGGCAGTATATGCCGCTGCGATCGTGCCTTCGAGATCGTTTCCGTAACCGATTGCCGTCACGCCAAGCACTCGTCCGCCCGAAGTTACAACCTTTCCGTTTTCCTTTTTTGTCCCCGCGTGGAATACGACAACGCCTTTGTCCGACAGGACGGTGTCAAGACCCTCAATCGGCTTTCCGGTTTGGTATTTATCGGGATAGCCACGCGACGCCATTACGACACAAACCGCACTCGCTTCATGAAATCGAAGGTCAATCGTGCGAAGGGAGTTCGACGCGCACGCGGATAGTATATCAAATAAATCGCCGTCAATCAACGGGAGAACGACTTGGGCTTCCGGGTCACCTAGGCGACAATTGAATTCGACTACCTTCGGTCCTTCTTTCGTAATCATCAGGCCGACATACAGACAGCCTTTGTATGTCTTCCCCTCTGCGCGCATCCCGTTCAACGTCGGTACCACGATCTCTTTTTCAATGCGTGTGAGCAAAGCGCTACTGACTACAGGAGCCGGAGCGTACGCTCCCATTCCCCCCGTGTTCTTCCCTTTATCACCGTCCAATATTTGCTTGTGGTCCTGCGCCGGTTGAAGTAATCTATAGTGCGTACCGTCGGTCAGGACAAATACGGACGCTTCTTCTCCCTTCATGAATTCTTCCACCACGATCGTGTTCCCGGCTTCACCGAACAGATCCTTTTCGAAACATTCACGCAGCACCGTCAACGCCTCGCCGGTGGACTGACACACCACAGCACCTTTACCTGCGGCGAGGCCATCGGCTTTGAGAACAATCGGCGCGGCGTTTGAAGTCAAATGCTGCTGTGCTTTGGAATATTCAGCGCGGTTAAATGTTGCGTAGGCGGCCGTCGGGATCCGATGCCGCTTCATGAAGTCCTTGGCGAAAACTTTGCTCCCTTCGAGTTGCGCTGCGTATTTCCCCGGACCAAAGATGCGCATTCCGTGCTTCTCGAAGAGATCGACGATTCCTTTCACCAAAGGAACTTCCGGACCGGTGACGGTAAGATCGATCCTTTTCTTTTTCGCAAACTGAAACAGCCCGTCAATATCGTCGATCTTCAACGGCACTAGTTCGGCAATTTCGGCTATGCCGGCATTCCCAGGCGCGCAGTAAATCTTGCTCACTCTTTGGCTTTGTCTCAGTTTCCAGGCGAACGCATGCTCACGGCCGCCGGAACCGATGATGAGAACGTTCATTTCTTAGTCGGTTAATGCGGAGAGTGTTTTGGCGGCCTCGCCCGCCAGTGTGATGCGATTGTATTTATCAACGATGTCCTGTTTAGGACCCCGCAACTGTCGTCGTTCATACTGCTCATGTAGTCTGATAATGGCCTCCGCAATTTTCGGCACATCGCGCGGGCCCACGCAGATGCCCCCCGCTTCCTCGATGGTTGAGCGCATCATTCCTTCCGGCACACATCCAAGAATCTTTTTCTTTGCACCAATATATTCAAAAATCTTTCCGGGCGAACTCTTGTCGTCTCCCATCATCACCCAGAGGACATCCGACGCGAGAAGATAATGGACACATTCGGCATGATCCAGATACCCGCGAATATTCACCGAGTTTTGAAGTCCGAGTCGATTGACGAGTTTGAGATGTTCGTCGCGAAATGCCCCGATGAAACATGCTTCAATGCGTCCACGGAGTTTTGCGTTGTTTTTGTGAACAAGATGCAATGCCTCGAGAAAATATTCCGGCGTCCGATCCTCGTAAAACACCCCGGAATAGGTGATGCGCATTTTGTCGATTCGGGGCAGCTTCACACCCGGTGCGACTTTCATGTCCTCGGGATCGAAGCCCTGCGAGATGATCTGGACATCGTTGTAGGTCAGAAACTTATATCGGCGAAGAAGAAGTTCCTTTGTGCGGCGGCTTGTAACAATTATAGCGTCGGCAGAACGCAATACCCCTTTTTCCAATCGGTAGTTTGCGTACTTATGAAGCGGCGTCGGATAGAATTTGAACGGATAGTCAAGCCACGAATCGCGGTAGTCAATCATCAATGGCAGCCGAAATTTCTCTTTCAACGCCTTGCCAATAAGGAAGTCGGTCTGCGGTGGGGCTGTGGCGAAAATGGCGTCGAATTTGTGCTTCTGCAGCAATGCGGACGCGGCTTTCAATGCAGATCCCTTCCATCCGATCTTATTGTCGGGAATGAAAATCGAATCGCTGATCCGGCTTAACAATTTGCGCGTCCGCTCTGTCGGCATTTTGACAACTTCTTGCTTTTGGAACAGGCGATTTGGGTCAAAGGAACCCGTGCGGACAACTTCAACTCCAAGCGGGACAATTTCTTTCAAGAGCGATTCGTCTTTCGCAAAATATCCGGTCGATCTCACTGTTAGGACGGTCGGCATCCACTGAAATTGGGGGAAATATTTCACAAATTTGAGAGTGCGTTGGACGCCGCTCAGGCCCATCGGAGGAAAGTAATACGCGATAACAAGAACTTTTCGCATGGAGTGTAATTCTACTGCAATAATCAGTGAACTGCTAAGCCTCAATGGCTTGATCGATGAAGATAAATCAGGATATTGAGCTGTAAATCCTTTACAGCTGATCTCTCGTTTCTAATTCTTAATTCATAATTCGAGGCTTCT